>ENA-ORXT01000235-ORXT01000235.1-marine-metagenome-genome-assembly--contig:-NODE-235-length-92553-cov-6.826971_pt1 | contig 92553 bp, 82 predicted proteins | sample MGYA00237868_ERZ511482 | MGnify/ENA metagenome assembly ERZ511482 | reverse complement strand
CTCAAAGGAATTGACGGGGGCCCGCACAAGCGGTGGAGCATGTGGTTTAATTCGATGCAACGCGAAGAACCTTACCATCCCTTGACATCCAGTGAATATCGCAGAGATGCTTTAGTGCCTTCGGGAGCACTGAGACAGGTGCTGCATGGCTGTCGTCAGCTCGTGTCGTGAGATGTTGGGTTAAGTCCCGCAACGAGCGCAACCCCTATCCCTGGTTGCTAGCAGGTAATGCTGAGAACTCCAGGGAGACTGCCGGTGACAAACCGGAGGAAGGTGGGGATGACGTCAAGTCATCATGGCCCTTACGGGATGGGCTACACACGTGCTACAATGGCCGGTACAGAGGGTCGCGAACCCGCGAGGGCAAGCCAATCCCACAAAGCCGGTCGTAGTCCGGATTGGAGTCTGCAACTCGACTCCATGAAGTTGGAATCGCTAGTAATCGTGGATCAGAATGCCACGGTGAATACGTTCCCGGGCCTTGTACACACCGCCCGTCACACCATGGGAGTGGGTTGCTCCAGAAGTAGCTAGTCTAACTGCTTGCAGAGGACGGTTACCACGGAGTGATTCATGACTGGGGTGAAGTCGTAACAAGGTAGCCCTAGGGGAACCTGGGGCTGGATCACCTCCTTAAAGATATGCAGTTGAGTTGATTGCGAATTCCCACACAAGTCATTTGGTCTTGACGTAAGATAGTGATATCGGCCGATGGGTCTATAGCTCAGTTGGTTAGAGCGCACCCCTGATAAGGGTGAGGTCGGTGGTTCAAATCCACCTAGACCCACCAATGTAGAGTCTTGCATATTATGGGGAATTAGCTCAGTTGGGAGAGCGCCTGCCTTGCACGCAGGAGGTCAGCGGTTCGACCCCGCTATTCTCCACATCCATCGAATCGGCTACGCCGAATCGATGAACTAACTCATCAGGGTGTTGTGATGATTTAGCAGAATCCCTAGCGGATTCGGACAACCCGCTCGATATCTTATTAGGTCTTACGTCGACAAAATCTTCAGACAAGTTTTCTCGCTTAATTAATCGGTTTCGATTCATTAGCGCCAGAGCATTTGTCTGACGGTTTCGTCAGATTTTATCGCACAGCGGTGCGGTAAGTTCCTTAAAAATTTAAGTAGTAATCTAGGTCAGGCAGTAACTGTTTGTGATGAGCAGCAACTGACTGATACATTTGAGAATAAACTAATGGCGGTGTTCATAACACACTGACATTAGTCGATACATTTTCTTAAGATAAATCGTTGTATCAAGTCAATTAACGCACGTTAAGCGATTGATACAATCAGTCAATGAAAATTGATTGATTACAAAGTTATAGTCATTGCTTTGAACGTTACGGGAGTCAAAAGGCCGTAGCAGACTGTTCAAGGTTATAGAATCAAGTGACTAAGCGTATGTGGTGGATGCCTAGGCGATAAGAGGCGATGAAGGACGTAGTAATCTGCGATAAGCCGCGGTGAGTTGATAAACTAACTTTGACCCGCGGATTTCCGAATGGGGAAACCCGGCACTTTAAGGTGTCATCGTTACCTGAATACATAGGGTAACGAAGCTAACCCGGAGAACTGAAACATCTAAGTACCCGGAGGAACAGAAATCAACCGAGATTCCCTTAGTAGCGGCGAGCGAACGGGGACCAGCCCTTAAGCTGTGTTGAAGATAAGAGAACACGTTGGGAAGCGTGACCAGAGTGGGTGATAGTCCCGTACCTGAAATCTTCTTCACAGTGAAAACGAGTAAGTCGGGACACGTGATATCCTGATTGAACATGGGGGGACCATCCTCCAAGGCTAAATACTCCTTATCGACCGATAGTGAACCAGTACCGTGAGGGAAAGGCGAAAAGAACCCCGGAGAGGGGAGTGAAATAGAACCTGAAACCGCGTACGTACAAGCAGTGGGAGCACCCTTGTGGTGTGACTGCGTACCTTTTGTATAATGGGTCAGCGACTTACATTTTGTAGCAAGGTTAACCGTTTAGGGGAGCCGTAGGGAAACCGAGTCTTAATAGGGCGTCTAGTTGCAGGGTGTAGACCCGAAACCGAGCGATCTATCCATGGCCAGGTTGAAGGTCGGGTAACACCGACTGGAGGACCGAACCCACCTATGTTGAAAAATGGGGGGATGAGCTGTGGATCGGAGTGAAAGGCTAATCAAGCTCGGAGATAGCTGGTTCTCCTCGAAATCTATTTAGGTAGAGCCTCTTGTATTACTCGCGGGGGTAGAGCACTGTTATGGCTAGGGGGGCCTGACCGCCTTACCAACCCATTGCAAACTCCGAATACCGCGAAGTATCAGCATGGGAGACACACGGTGGGTGCTAACGTCCATCGTGGAAAGGGAAACAACCCAGACCGCCAGCTAAGGTCCCAAAATTACAGCTCAGTGGGAAACGATGTGGGAAGGCACAGACAGCTAGGAGGTTGGCTTAGAAGCAGCCATCCTTTAAAGAAAGCGTAATAGCTCACTAGTCGAGTCGGCCTGCGCGGAAGATTTAACGGGGCTCAAGCTGTATACCGAAGCTGCGGATTCGGCTTTCCTTAGGGATTGTCGGATGGTAGAGGAGCGTTCTGTAAGCCGGTGAAGGTGAATCGTAAGGTTTGCTGGAGGTATCAGAAGTGCGAATGCTGACATAAGTAACGATAAGACGGGTGAAAAACCCGTCCGCCGAAAATCCAAGGTTTCCTGCGCAACGTTAATCGGCGCAGGGTTAGTCGGCCCCTAAGGCGAGGCAGAGATGCGTAGTCGATGGGAAACAGGTTAATATTCCTGTACCGCTATTAAGTGCGATGGGGTGACGGAGAAGGCTAGGCTAGAACACAGTTGGTGTGTATCTAAGCGTTTAGGTGGGAGACTTAGGTAAATCCGGGTTTCTATTCAACACTGAGGCGTGATGGCGACGATCCCACGGGATTGGAGTAGTCGATGCCCTGCTTCCAGGAAAAACCTCTAAGCTTCAGCTTACTAGCGACCGTACTCTAAACGGACACACGTGGATAGGATGAGAATTCCAAGGCGCTTGAGAGAACTCTGGTGAAGGAACTAGGCAAAATAGCACCGTAACTTCGGGAGAAGGTGCGCCCCTGACGGTTCATAGCTGTTGGGGGCCGCAGAGACCAGGTGGCTGCGACTGTTTAACAAAAACACAGCACTCTGCTAACGCGAAAGCGGACGTATAGGGTGTGACGCCTGCCCGGTGCCGGAAGGTTAATTGATGGGGTTATCTTCGGAGAAGCTCTTGATCGAAGCCCCGGTAAACGGCGGCCGTAACTATAACGGTCCTAAGGTAGCGAAATTCCTTGTCGGGTAAGTTCCGACCTGCACGAATGGCGTAACGACGGCCACACTGTCTCCACCAGAGGCTCAGTGAAATTGAAATCGCGGTTAAGATGCCGCGTACCCGCACCTAGACGGAAAGACCCCGTGCACCTTTACTATAGCTTTGCACTGAATATTGGATCTGCTTGTGTAGGATAGCTGGGAGGCTTTGAAACCGGGACGCTAGTTCCGGTGGAGCCAATCTTGAAATACCAGCCTGGTAGCTTTGATGTTCTAACCTGGGCCCCTTATCGGGGTTAGGGACAGTGTATGGTGGGTAGTTTGACTGGGGCGGTCTCCTCCTAAAGCGTAACGGAGGAGCGCGAAGGTTCACTAATCTGGGTCGGAAATCCAGAGGTTTGTGCAAAGGCATAAGTGAGCTTGACTGCGAGACAGACACGTCGAGCAGGTACGAAAGTAGGTCTTAGTGATCCGGTGGTTCTGTATGGAAGGGCCATCGCTCAACGGATAAAAGGTACGCCGGGGATAACAGGCTGATACCGCCCAAGAGTTCATATCGACGGCGGTGTTTGGCACCTCGATGTCGGCTCATCACATCCTGGGGCTGAAGCGGGTCCCAAGGGTATGGCTGTTCGCCATTTAAAGTGGTACGCGAGCTGGGTTCAGAACGTCGTGAGACAGTTCGGTCCCTATCTGCCGTGGGCGTTAGAATATTGAGGAAAGCTGCTCCTAGTACGAGAGGACCGGAGTGGACGAACCTCTGGTGTACCGGTTGTCACGCCAGTGGCATAGCCGGGTAGCTAAGTTCGGACAGGATAACCGCTGAAAGCATCTAAGCGGGAAGCCCCTTCCAAGATGAGTATTCTCTGGAGACTTGATCTCCCTAAAGGGCCGTTGAAGACTACGACGTTGATAGGCTGCATGTGGAAGCGCAGTAATGTGTGAAGCTAAGCAGTACTAATTGCCCGTGAGGCTTGATTCTATAACCTTGAATGGTTTCTGATTATTGGCGAAGCCAATGATCCTGAATAATAAGGGTTTTGTTATTATTCAGATCTTAAGAAAGTGTTATTCTCAAATATGGTGATCCTAAAAGATAACCAGAACTAGATTACGCCTTATTTTTAAATAGATGATGACTAAGGCTTCGTCCTTACGCATCGATCTATACACCGAATATCCTGGTGACCATAGAGACATTGTCCCACCTGATCCCATCTCGAACTCAGTAGTGAAAAGTGTCATCGCCGATGATAGTGTGGGGCTTCCCCATGTGAAAGTAGGTCATTACCAGGTTTTTATATGAGAGCCCCGATACAGATAATTGTCTGATCGGGGCTTTTTTATGCCTGTGAATTGGGGGTTATGTAAGTAAAATCAAGCCTAAGTGCTGAGGCTCTCTGATCAAGTATTAAGATGTGACAGGCACAGTCCTTTTTTATAGTGCCGCAAGGAACTTAAGCGCCGGATCGGCTTTCAAGTTTAGAAAGTTGTTTATCGTGCAGGCGACTTAAAAGTAGTAGTGCCACTATCCCACCAGTCAATGCCCAGGCCATATCTGACTGTGTATCCCAAACATAGCCTTGTGTGCCCAAAAAGGCTTCGGCAGACCCGCCGCTAATCAGCGCTACCCACCATTCAATGAGCTCATAAAAAGCACTAAACGCTAACACAAAACAAATGGCTAAAAAATGCAGCCAACACCGGTCAGCGACCACGTGTTTACGTATCATTATTTCTCTAGCAAGGATAAAGGGCACGAACCCTTGAGCAAAGTGGCCGACTTTATCGTAGTTATTGCGAGTATGCCCAAGCAGTTCACCGAGGATGTCGAACAAAGGAACCTCGGCGTAAGTATAGTGACCTCCCACCATTAGAATAATACAGTGAACAAGGATCAAGAAATTCGCAAGTGGAGTCAGTGGGAATTGCCGGTAGCTAATAGCAAGGACCCCTAAGCCAATAATTGCGGGTAAAACTTCAAGCCACCAAGTAATCGTTTCTTTCGGATCAATAGCCGACCAAATCAGTACAGAGAAAAATATCACTAACCAAAGTGTCTTCATGGCCTGGCCTTGGCGTATGTTAAAAATAGGAGTGCGTCACTCACATGATGAAGTGATGCACTGACAATTCGCAGAGTTGGAGCAATATTCAGGGGTGTTCCATTGAAAAGCCCGCATAATTAACGCCTGATAAATAGGCCATATCGCGTTTCCAAGTGGCTAAGTCATCTTTGTTAAATTGATTTAAATGGTTATGACCGCAGGCGCGTGCCATAACTTGCATCAGTTCAGTTGAGGCATTAAAGAAATTGGCCAATTGCTGAGACGATTTTTCAACATTAAGGCGCTGACGTAAGTCGGCTTTCTGCGTGGCTATCCCGGCAGGGCAATTATTCGTATTGCAGATACGCGCAGCCACACAGCCAATAGACTGCATCGCGCTGTTAGAAACAGCAATACCGTCTGCACCAAGTGCCATTGCTTTAACAAAGTCGATGGGTAACCGCAGGCCGCCGGTAATAATCAGTGTTACCCGACCACTTGCGCCTTGCGCATCAAGATAGCGCCGTGCTCTGGCCAGCGCGGGGATCGTAGGCACACTAATATGATCGCGGAAAATCTCTGGAGCAGCCCCTGTACCACCGCCACGCCCATCTAAAATAATATAATCCGCTGAAGCATCAAGGGCAAACTGCACGTCACGTTCTATGTGATTGGCGCTGAGCTTAAAACCGATGGGTATCCCGCCGCTGACCTCACGTACTCGGTCGGCAAAGCGTTTAAAGTCTGCAACGGATGACAAATCCTTAAACGTGGGTGGAGAAACAGCCGCCTCACCTTCTGGTATATCGCGAACTTCAGAGATTTTAGCGGTGTTTTTATTGCCTGGTAGATGGCCACCGGTGCCCGTTTTTGCCCCTTGTCCACCTTTAAAATGGAAAGCTTGAACGCGTTCTAGCAGTTCCTCTTTGTAACCAAACTTAGCACTGGCTAGCTCATAAAAATAACGTGTGTTAGCAGCTTGCTCTTCTGGCAACATACCGCCTTCACCTGAACAAATCCCCGTGCCGGCTATTTCTGCACCAAGCGCCATCGCTGTTTTAGCCTCCTCTGACAAGGAGCCAAAGCTCATATCAGACACAAAAAGGGGAATGTCCAATTCCAAAGGCTTTTTAGCCTCTGGTCCTATGATGAGTTTTGTTCCAACAGCTTGATCTTCCATCAGAGGCTTACTGGCCATCTGTGCGACCATCAGTTGTAAGTCATCCCAATGGGGTAATAGGTTACGTGGCACACCCATCGATGTCATTGGCCCGTGGTGGCCCATCTTTGACAGGCCGTCGCGTGCAAGTTGATGGATAAAGGCAACGGTGGGTTCTTCCGGTGTGGGCGCTGCGACCGGTGCTGCGTTGGCTGTGCCTGCATCCACACCTGCATTGATTGCTAGATCAGGCCCTTCTTTGCCTACCTTTTCAGTACCAAATTGATTATGCGTCCCGTCGCAAAAGGGAGGGTTGGCGCTATACTTACACATGCACAGCGTGGCTTCCCCATCTTCTTCGGCGGTGAACGCTTTGGGTTTAAAGGTGGTACCAGCGTGTGAGCCGTCGCAAAACGGTTGATTAGCTGACTTGCCACACGCACAAAAATGGTAGGTTTCGCCCTTTGCCAGATCGACAGTTTTTGGTTGGTTATCGGCTATTATTGGGTTGCTCATGAGGCTCTCTTTAAATTTATTCACGCCTACTTAGGTTAGCAGTAGTCGTTAAGTTGATAGGCAATTGTTGCATATTCTTTTATGGCTCAGGCACAAAAGCACACATTGTTCTGGGTTAAAGCGTATCAACGCTCCTGCATCTCGCTAAGGCGCTTGTAAGCGGCGTCATATTCGCTACTTAATCGAGCAATCAGCGCTCCAGCCGTGGGGATTTGCTTCACTACGCCAATGCCTTGGCCACAGCCCCAAACATCTTTCCAGGCTTTAGGTTTGCTTCTCCCCGAGCCAAAATTCATGGTTGATAAGTCTCCTTCAGGAAGATTGCCCGGATCCATGCCCGCGTTAATAATAGAAGGTTTTAAATAGTTACCGTGTACGCCGGTAAACAAATTGCTATAAACAATGTCATCTGCAGTACTATCAACAATGGCCTGCTTGTATTCGGTGGCGGCATTGGCTTCCTGCGTCGCAATAAACGCAGAACCCACGTAACCTAAGTCTGCGCCCATGGCTTGTGCGGCAAGAATGGCATCGCCGGAGGCTATTGAGCCAGATAATAACAAGGGCCCATCGAACCACTGACGAATTTCTTGAATGAGTGCGAAAGGTGAGAGCGTCCCGGCGTGGCCACCAGCACCTGCAGCCACAGCGATAAGCCCATCGGCTCCTTTCTCAATAGCCTTGTGGGCAAATCGATTATTGATCACGTCGTGCAGCACGATGCCGCCATAGGCATGAACTGCCTCGTTGACATCTACGCGAGCACCTAGGGACGTAATTATTATAGGCACTTTATATTTAACACAGAGTGCGAGGTCCTCATCTAACCGATTGTTCGATCGGTGCACAATCTGATTGACAGCAAAAGGCGCGGCAGGCTTGCTCGGATTGGCTTTGTTGTAAGCGTTTAGTGTGTTGGTAATGTCGATAAGCCAGCGTTCAAACTCGCCCTCTTCGCGCGCGTTCAGGGAGGGAAATGATCCCACCATGCCGGCTTTACATTGCGCAATAACCAGCTCGGGGCGAGAAATAATAAACAGCGGTGCTGCGACCGCGGGTACCGACAAACGACCTTTTAAAATGGCGGGTAATGACACACCGACTCCTTAGTATTAACTGAAAAAGCACTTGAGCATTAGATCACGATAACGCTATAAAATCTCAACCACATCTTCAAGCTGCAATACGTGACAGTAAATCATATTAATAATGTTGAGTTCTTGCTCGTGCAGTGCATCAGTCGCCGCAGCACAGCAGTCTTCAACCACCACCACATTGAAACTTTCATCCGCCAGTGAACGCACCGTTGAACTGATGCATTGATCAGTAAAAATCCCCGCGACAACCACTGACTTGATGCCCATATTGTGTAAGATTAACCGCAAATTTGTCCCTGTTAGTGCGCTGTCAGTGGTTTTTAGTACCGTGATCTCATCGCCCTGAGGCTCTAGTGCGGGCACAATTTGGCTATCTTCTCGGTCTTTGGGTAACAACAGGTAGTTAAAGCCGGGCTTTTTCTGGCTGAGTGATCGGTCGCGACCGTCGTCTTTTTGACAAGCGATGCGGGCAAAAATTACCTCGACACCTTTTTCTCTAGCGGTTGCGATGAGATCAGCGGTGTTGGGAATCACGGTTTCATTCATACGTTTATAAAAAGGCTTCCAGCGCGCGGCCTCAATTTTATCATCAGGTATTTCTAAGTAAGTATTTTGAATATCGATTACCAATAAGGCAGTCTGATCTGCCGGCAAGCTAATGTCGTCAGGCTCTGGGGCATTTTTGTAGTAAAAAGACCGGTAGGCTGTTTTCCAATTGCTCATGATTTGCTCCGCTGATTGACTGTTAGAATCTGTTATCGAGAAGGAATTTTCAAGGGTTTTTCTTATGGTACAGTGGTTGGGTATGATAGTGATATTAGCAGTCTGCGCTATTAAAGGTTGTAGGCGTATGCGGTTTGAAGCTTCGTGTGTTTAATAGTTTGGATAGGGGATAGCGATGTATGCAGTGTGTGTGACGTTTCAAATTAGAGTCGGTATGTCTATGGCGTTTATGCCACTTATGCAAAAGCAGGCACAAAACTCACTGGAGCTAGAGGCAGCTTGTCACCGGTTTGATGTGTGTACCGACCCCGATAAGCCTGACGAGGTGTTTCTGTATGAAATATATGAAGATGCGGCCGCTTTTCAAGTGCACCTAGCATCCACTCATTTTAAAGAGTTTGATGCGGCGGCTCAGCCGTTATTGGCAGGCAAAGCCGTGAAAACTTACTCTGAGGTTTATCCTTAACAGTGTGCGTCAAAAATTTGACTACGCTTCTGAGTTTTAAGAGGTAATAAACGCGACAGGCACATGGTCAGTTAACCAAACCATGTTTTCAGAGCAATAAAACAGGTGACCACTTTCATGCATGTCTTTAGACGCAATCTTAAGAATGATTGGTTGACCGTGCCTGCTTCCAACTTGCCTAGCTGTATCTTCATTGGTTGAGAGATGCACGTGGTGCCTATTGCCTTTGAGCAATCCCTGTTCACGAATCGCGTCTAAAAAACGAGTCGCCGTTCCATGATAAAGCACTGCAGGTGGTTCGCGCGCCTCTAGCTGCAAATCGAGCTTTAAAGAATGCCCTTGATTGGCTCGGATTTGAGTCTGATCGTCATTAAAGCTATAGCGCTGCTTATCATTGGAAGCAACTAACTCTTGCAGTTGCGCTAAGCTGATTTCAAAGTTTTTACTTTTTAGTCCGACCAATAGTTGATTCACAGAGGCCCACCCTGCCGAATCTAGTTGTAAGCCAATTTTTTGTGGTTCATGACGCAGTATTAGGCTAATAAACTTACCCACCTGCTTTAGTTGTTTTTGATTCATATATTTTACATTATCCTTATTGTTGTGTGAGTGCTTGTTGAAAGCTCAAGCTATTTTTGGGCGCTCGTGAATCCTCTGGAATAGAAAAGCTAATATGTCTAAAGCTTTGTGCAAACTCACCCTCTTTCACGAGTTGCTCTGCAAACCATTCGGCAACGGATTGCGGCCGATTGGCAAATACACCGCAACCCCACGCGCCTAGTATTAAAGCATCACAACCTTGATGTGCTGCAAGCGTTAAAACGGTGCGAATTCTTTTAATAAATACCGTCTTCAACTGTGCTAAGGCGTCGGGTTGGTTTCGAGCGGTTGCTCCATAATTGGGAGCCGGACTAGTAATAAAATCTACCTGATAGGGCGAGGCTAACAACTCACCACTATCCTGTTTAAATACTGGACAGCCCGGGGTATAAATCATGTGATCTGAATACAAGAGGCTTTTATTTTGTCGTCGATGGTAATCGTAATACTCAGGGCAGCGTTGCAAACTCGCGTATAGCGCGCTGCTACGTGCCAAGCTTTCTTCTTGAGCTTGACTGCCCCCTAAGAAACCTCCACCGGCATTTTTTGCTGAGGCAAAGTTCAAAACTCCTATGCGTTGAAAAGTTTGCTGATCATACAGTCGTTTCGCACCGGCTAACGTTGTTTCGTTTATCACTTCAATCTGTGTATTTTGATGCGTTGGTGGCACTGGTTTTAAGTCGGCTAATTGCTTGGGCGTAAACAGTTGGGTTTGCTCTGTGCAACGGTCTATCTCAAGTTGTAGGTTAACCGTGCCAGCCTGTGGGTGTTGATAGTGGCCTTGCTTAATAATATTTAGTGTATCTTGGGCGACCTGAACACGTTCCAGGCGCTTTGGGTTTTTATTATTCATAGTGTTTTCTTTATTATCGTCAGCTTGTTGAGTTTGTGCAAACTGTAAAATTTCTCTTGAGGCTTGCTCTAAGTGTTTAGAGCAAGCGGTTAAATATCCGCTGTTTTGAGCGTTTTTTATTATGCCTTGATTGGCCATTGATAAAATATTTCCGCTCACTAGGTCAAATAAATCAGCGAGCTGAACCGGTGGCAGCTGTTTGATGGCTTGGCTGAGTTTTAAAATGTCGCTTGTCATTATCAAGTACGCCAATGATCAGTTTTGTTTAGCCAACTGCTGACGCGCGGCCATCAACGCAAATCCTAGCAAGTTCTCCCCAAGCCATTTTTTAGGGTTGCTAGCGTCGGCGTGTGTGGCTGCCATACCAATCCCCCAAACCGGGTCGCGAGGGCTAGCCTCAACCAGCACTCGCTCATTAGTTTTAAGCAAAAATGATTTAAGTGCAGGGTTTTGAGCAAACTTTGCGGTATTGCCCGCTGTGACGTACTCAAAACAGTGACGGGTCCAAGTATCGGGATCAAAGTCTTTCACCTTGCGGCCATACTTCTTAGCTTCAGCAGGGTGCTGACAGGCTAATATTGCCCAGAACATAGCAGTATCTTTAAACAACAGGGCCTTTTGCGCCATCATATAATGCTCGGCTGTTAAGTAAGTGTGCTCATCAAGCACAAAGCTTGCGGGAAACCACTGGCTGAGACAGCTTTTATCGACACCGTCAGTCTTTGGTGTGTGCCCCCAGAAATGGAGATACTTTACTGAATGACCCTGAGCAAGATGCGCGATCAGTTTTTCTTTGTTATCAATCATCTGTTCCTTTTTGTAACGAGACACTTTTATTTTTGATTAGAGCCTTTATGACACTATTAATATAGTGCCCTAAAGACTCTTGATGTGTCAACTGATAAAGTGTCTTAATGACATAATCGAGTATGGCAATGTATTATTACTTCACCACGTTCTCTAGCCATCTTTCAGCAACCGATTGAACAGCCTTGGCAGGCTCTGCGTTACATCGCCCTTGTATTTGAATCAGATACTTAGTGCGTGGGTCTATTTCGATAGTGGCTTTTCTAATGCCTTCACATAAAAGGGATACAATGACCGCGTCACCGTCGACACACGCTAATGAGTAGTTGCCGACGCAGTGCTGCATTGCCTCGCCCTCATCGCGAAGCGCTTGACTAGTTGTTAGTTCGATAAAGCACCATTTTTTACCGTGCATGATTATTGACCAGCCCCAGCCTCGTTTTCTCCAGCTGATATCAACGGTTTCGTAGTCGAAGTAGCCTTGATGTTGGTAGCCTTGCAGCACTCGGCGCGCTTCCATGTCTTCGAGGTGTTCTTGTCGTAAACGATCGCGCTCCTCATTTCGTGCCATGGATACCTGACGTGCACGTTCCGCCATTTGATCGCGTGCGCGTTGGATTTGCAGTTGCCCTTGTTCATACTCAGCAATGCTCTCGCACACCTTGGCTAAGCTGCGTCCCTGCAGACGGTAGGTTTGACCCTGCCTTGCCTGTTCAGTTAACTGATGACGTGCCCACGACAGAACCTTGGTGTTTTGTTCAGTGCTTAGTTCAAGCTGTTGACTAATCGTCCAGCGACAGGTGTCATACCAAAACGCGCGACCTTCTTCAGAAATAGGGTCCAACAGATCAATGATATAAGACTCATTAGCCATTAGGCAGGCAAAATCCTGATCCCATCCACCAAGACGTTTAAATTCAGCATAAAGCACTGCACGCGAAGGGGCTGTATCAGCGGAGCAGATAAATAGCTGGTGCCACAGTTTGTTGCTCACCAGCGTCCAGCCAAAGTGACCCGCTAACGCTTTTAAGCTTCCGCCTTGTGCGTACAGTACAAAACACAGCAACCAACGCACGTTATCTTCATCTGCCGCCTCAGACCAGCAGGCCTTTAGAAATGCAGGTGCGTCATATTGTACAAACAGGTGCTCAAACAAGCTGCGATCATTTTTCTCATCCCACTCAAGCGGGCTACGCATCCAGAAAGGCGACAACATGCACACATTCTGGATTAGCACTGTATTGCGTGAAAACGCACGCTTAATAACCGCAAGATTAGCCTCGACAAGTTGAGCCGACTGCGCTGGCAGCAAGGACTCCAAACCGCTAGTTTGAAATTTATCAAACCAGTTTTTAGCACGATTCACTAAGTCCTCAGATGGCTTATCTAACGTTGCAATGTCAGTCGTCTTAGCCGCAGTTGTGTTGAGTTTCAATGCCGCCAGCGACTCACCCAGTACGCTGCCAAGAGTTGGCGTTGGGTACAGCACTTCGTTCAGCCGGCTTAAGTTTCGCTGCTTCTTTTGCGTTGAGGCATCGGCCGTATCGGCGTAATCACGCGGTACTTGAGGCGCTGCCAATGGGCGGCCTGTGAAGTAGTCGTGGTTGAGGTGATAATCTTGCAGTTGCTTATCCGTTAAGGTCTGAAAGCATTGCTTAATTGTTTGCTTGGCTACTGCGGTGTTCATGCTGTCCTCCATTTCGATCTGAATTTATTATTTTATTCAGTAATGGAATTGCAAAGCGTGTGCCAAAAAATAGATATGAAGCTTAAATAAACATTAAGTCATTGTAATATAATTAGTTATTTTTTTACTGGGCGCTTCTTATAAGTAGCGTGACAAGTTTCATTTGCTTAGAATCTATCTTCATTTGGTTTTTATATTTTATTAGATAGCATTAAAGTGATTTGCAACGCACTCAGGGTCGTCAAACCTGTTACCCAAATGCTTTTGCTAACCAAGCGCCTAAGTCCTCATCTGGCTTGAGTAATATTGCACCGTCAGGGCAGTGCGCTACTAAAGCCTCTGTTTCGGGGTGGAATAATGTCATCATGCCTGCCGCTAAGCCGGCCTTCGCGCCCGTCACGCTGTCCTCAACCACTAAACATTCATCAGGTGTGGATGAAAGTGCTTTTGCTGCGGCTAAATAACAGTCCGGTGCAGGCTTACCGTGCTCTACGTCGTCACGGCTAATAGTCAGTTGGAAGTAATGCGCAAGCTTAGTCATTTCAAGGTTAAGATCAACCTCATCGCGCCCAGAGTTAGATACCAGTGCCATAGGAATACCTCTAGCGGTAAATGTCTCTAAGATTGCTTGGCTGTTCTTTAGTGGCGTAATGCTTTTTGAGCAGTCCTGATAGTACTGCCATTTTACCTGTCGCCATTGTTCTATGGTGATATCAAGCCCCGTCAGTTCCACGACTTTCTGGTGTACTTCAACAAAGCTTGAACCCAGCATTTCATCGTGGGCGTTAGGCGACACACTCACGCCCAGCGACGTTAAAGCGGCATGGAATGCTTGCTCGTGTGCCGGTTCGCTGTCAATTAGCGTGCCGTCCATATCCCATAAAATCGTTTTTAATGTCATAAGCGGGTGTGGTACTTATCGTAAGAATTTAGAGGCAGTTTAGCATAAGAAATCACAGCAGTTTTAGCTGTTGGCGTAACGCCTAATAGAGGTATTTATTAGCGTGGTGTAATCATTAAAACAGCCGTCCCTGTCTAGGTTCATCACTTACACCCGGCCCGTGCCATTGGTATTCACCTAGATCAAGCTTCCCATTAAAAAATAAGACCCCTTCGTCTTCTAAGCACTTCTTTTGTTCACCTGCTTGCGGTCGATGGCTAATTTTACCTTGTGAGTTGATCACACGATGCCACGGCACATCATCTGGGCAGACGGCCATCGCTAGACCAACCCAGCGAGAGGCTGAGGTCTGGTAGTCTTCAGAGCTCACCTCATGTGGGGGCGAAATGAGCTTTGCAATTTGCCCGTAAGTGGCGACCCGTGCAAAAGGGACTTGGCGTACTACAGCCCACACGTGTTCATAATAGGTCTGCTGATGTGGTGGCGGTGTGTAGTTCATGAATTTCTACAGGGTAGTGGGCGGCTAAATACCCTATCACGTGCGTTACGAAACTAAAATGCCAAGCAAAGCAGCGCAATCAAACAGTGATAGCGATAATTGAGTTGATGATTTAGTATCACCATAATACTTATCGCCATAACTGTTATATCTGCCCTATGAAAACTGACAAGCCGCTGCAACTAGATCAGCAACTCTGCTTTGCGCTGTACTCCACGTCATTAGCGATGACGCAGGTCTACAAAGCGCCATTGGCAGAAATTGGCCTCACCTATCCTCAATATACCGTCATGCTGATTTTATGGCACGATGACGGTGTCAGTTTAAAGTACCTCAGCCAGCGCCTCGGCCCAAAGCCTGGTGCCTTAACACCGGTTATTAAACGAATGGAAGTTGACGGCTTGGTCGTGCGCAGGCGAGGGTTAGAAGATGACCGCAGCCTGTCCATTGAGCTAACTGCCAAAGGCCGTGCGCTCAGCCAAAAAGCGGCCAAAGTGGGTGAGTGCATTGCCAATGCATGCGATATGGATCACGAGGAGATGAACCGTTTGCATCAGCAGTTGATAACGCTTCGAGAAAAGTTAGCGCGATAAGTATTGTGCCTCAATGGTTATTGCGATAACATAGTTGCAGCTCACTTCGGTGAGCGTTTATTTGGCTACATAGTTATCGCGATAACTATGTAGCCAAAGAGAAATTGCTTTAATCTTTCAACGTATCGAAAAGGAACAAATTATGGACGCCATTTATAGCGCAACAGCAACAACGACGGGAGGCCGTGAAGGCCAATCTGCTACTTCTGACGGAAAGCTTGAGGTGACGCTTAGCACCCCTAAAGAACTCGGTGGAGCCGGTGGTGACGGTACTAACCCTGAGCAATTGTTTGCCGCGGGCTACTCTGCGTGTTTTATTGGTGCAATGAAGCACGTTGCAGGCGCGCAAAAGTTAAAGCTACCTTCTGATATGAGCATTACGGCAGTGGTTGGAATTGGCGAGAACACGGCAGGTAAAGGGTTCATGATCAGTGCAGACATGACTGTGAATTTGCCCGGAATGGACAAGGACGCTGCCACTAAGTTAGTGGACGATGCACACGAGGTTTGCCCTTACTCAAATGCAACGCGTGGCAATATCGATGTTAATTTGTCGGTTGTAGTGTAATTTTAAAGCAGCCCTGATTTAAAAGGGCTGCTTTAGCAGAAACTACGGATATGCCGCGGGCAGGCTTTTGTGTACTACCAATAGGGAGCTTGCGCCTCCTGTATATGCGCATCTACCACTGCTCGTCAGCTCATCCACTGTCCACCGTCAACATTGTAAGTTTGAGCAACAATGTATTCGGCTTCATCTGAGGCGAGAAAAACAGCCATGCCAGTTAAGTCTTCTGCTATTCCCATGCGGCCAAAGGGAACCCCGTCACCTGCTTCCTTCTTTTTTTGACCAATGGCTTTATTTTCGTGTTTAGCGAAAAAAGCATCCACTCCCACCCAATGCTCACCATCGACCACACCTGGTGAGATGGCATTAACATTAATGCCATGCTCAATCAGATTCATCCCCGCTGACTGAGTGAGCGAAATAATTGCAGCCTTAGTCGCACAATACACCCCTACCAACGCTTCACCGCGCCTACCAGCCTGTGACGCCATATTGATAATCTTGCCGCCTTGGCCGCGTTCTATCATGTGTTTGGCCACTGCCTGCAAGGTAAACAATGTGCCTGCAAAGTTTATATCAAAAGCACTCTGATACTGTTCACGGGTAATCTCAATAATTGGGTTGGCGCTGAAAATTGCGGCATTGTTAATGAGAATATCGATTTGACCTAATTGCTCGATGGTTTCGGCGACAGCGCTTTCAATACTTGCCTGATTAGACACATCCATTTCAATAGCAACGGCGGCATCGCCCAGTTTGGAGGCGACTTCACGTGCCAGCTCAATGTTGATATCAGCGATTGCAACGCGCGCCCCTTCAGCAATGTATTTTTTGGCAAAAGCCAAGCCGATGCCACGTGCTGAACCGGTGATTAGTGCACACTTTCCTTGTAAACGTTTCATTTTACTTGTAATCCTTGTGTTTCAACGTGATGAATACTGCTGGCGTGAGGGAGTAGGCTAATCGCGATACGTTAGCGAAATACGTTTTACGTTAAAAACTACCCGATTGCTTTTTACCTGTATCAAGAAATATTAATCGTTTAATTAATTGAGTGTCAAACGCTTTCATTTGTGTAGTAAAAGAGGCGTCTATGCCAGCGTATTTAGAGCGCCATTTACCGTATGATTGTAGGTGTTCAAGAAAGCCTAATTCAGATAAGGTGAACATTATCCAAGAAATCATTGCATTTGCGTAAATCGATAGAGGTTAGGATGTCAGTAGAAATCAGCACTCAAATGGATGGCGATATTGCCGTTATCAGCATCAGCAATCCACCTGTTAACGCGCTGAGCGCTGATGTTCGTAAAGGATTGTGCAGCGCTGTTGAAAAGTTAGCGCGTGACCCAAAGGTTAATGCCATTGTACTGCATGGCGACGGCCGCGTTTTTATTGGCGGCGCAGATATCAAAGAATTTGGTAAACCACCCACTGAGCCAACTTTAGCGTCACTTTGCCATTGTATTGAAACCTGTCAAAAGCCTGTCATTGCCGCATTGCACGGTGTTGCATTAGGCGGTGGTTTCGAAGTGGCTTTATGCGCCGATTACCGCATCGCCTTAAGCGACACTAAAATAGGCTTTCCAGAAATACACCTCGGCCTTTTGCCTGGCAGTGGAGGCACGCAACGTGCGACTCGCATTGCAGGCGTTAAAGCATCACTAGACCTTATGTTGACAGGTCGACATGCCATGGCAGAGGAAATGTTACAGCTCGGCCTTATCGATGAAATTTCTGATCTGAAAGATTCCGCGCAGGCAGGCATAGTCTTTGCACGTCGCCTCTTAGAAGAAAATAGGGGCGTACGTCCAACTAAAGACCGCACTGAAGGCTTAGCCGACGAGGTTGCAAACCGTGCCGCGTTAGATGAAGCCCGTGCCGTCCAAGCTAAGCAAGCAAAACATCTATACTCACCTTTTCGAATTATAGACGCGGTTGAGGGTGCACTAAACTTACCCTTTGATGAGGCGCTTAAAAATGAGCGCGCGTTGTTTATGCAGTGCATAGACTCCCCACAGTGCAGGGGCTTGATCCACGCCTTTTTTGCCGAGCGCGCGGTGAGTAAATCACCCGAAACGGCGCATGCGACACCGCGAGACTTAAAGGTCATCGGGATTATTGGTGGCGGCACGATGGGCGCCGGTATTGCCGGAGCGGTGCTTAATGCCGGGTTGCCCGTGATTATGATTGAACGTGATGATGAAAGCATCGCGCGTGGCCGCGCCAATGTTGAAAAGATTTATACTCGCATGGTCGCCAAAGGTCGGATGAGTCAGCCTGCGATGGACCAGCTTATGAATGAGCAATTCACTGGTTCAACCGAGTACTCATCACTTAAAGATGCTGATTTAATCATTGAAGCAGTGTTTGAGGATATGGACGTTAAGAAGTCGGTATTTGCTGAACTCGGGAAAGTCGCTAAACCAAAGGCTATTTTAGCCACTAACACTTCTTATCTTGATATCGACGAGCTCGCAGCGACGACCCAACACCCTGAAAATGTGATTGGTCTACATTTTTTCTCCCCTGCCAATATCATGAAACTGCTTGAGATAGTGGTCGCAGATAAAACCTCTGCAGAGGTTGTGGCGACTAGTTTTGCGCTGGGAAAAAAGCTTCGCAAGGTGGCGGTGCGGGCTGGCGTTTGCGATGGCTTTATCGGCAACCGTATTTTGGGAGTCTATCGCCAAGCCGCTGACCACATGATGGAAGATGGCGCATCACCTTATGCTATCGACCAAGCACTGCGAGATTTTGGTTACCCCATGGGGCCATATCAAGTTAGTGATTTAGCCGGTGGCGATATCGGTTGGGCAACGCGCAAACGTAAAGCGGCGACACGCGATCCAAAAGCTCGGTATGTGCATATCGCGGATAAAATTTGTGAACGCGGTTGGTTTGGACAAAAAACGGCACGCGGTTATTATGTTTATGAAAATGGCTCACGAACCGGAACACCTGATCCAGAGGTTGAAGCGATTATTGATGAGGCGCGTCAAGAGGCAGGCATTACCACTCGTGAATTCACATCAGAACAAATTTTACAACGCTACATCGCAGCCATGGTTAACGAAGGGGCCAATGTTATTGCGGATAAAATAGCACTTAGACCGCTTGATGTGGACATTACCCTGCTCTATGGCTACGGCTTTCCTCGCTGGCGCGGTGGCCCAATGAAGTATGCAGATGAAATAGGGCTCGACAAAATTTTGGCTGACATCCAGACCTTCGCAAAAGAAGATCCAGTCTTTTGGAAGCCTTCCCCGCTGCTGGTTGAATTGGTTGCTAAGGGCGATAACTTCGAATCACTGAACACTCTTTAAAGGACCTTGAAAATGCGCGAAGCGGTTATTGTATCGACAGCACGAACGCCTCTGACTAAAGCTCACCGCGGTGAGTTTAATATTACCTCCGGTGCAACCTTGACCGCATTTGCGGTTAAAGCAGCGGTAGAGCGCTCAGGGATTGATCCAGAAATGATCGAAGATGCGATCATTGGTTGTGGTTATCCCGAAGGGACTACGGGGCGAAACATTGCACGCCAAGCGATCATTCGCTCAGAGCTGCCCTTATCTATTGCGGGCACGACGGTTAATCGTTTTTGTTCGTCGGGCCTTCAGGCGATTGCGATGGCCGCTAACCACATTATCGTCAATAAAGTGCCCGCAATGATTGCGGGGGGTGTTGAGAGTATTTCCAGCATTAAAACTCGCGAAGCGGGTGATAATGGCATGGACCCATGGATTCTTGAACATAAGCCAGAACTATATATGGCGATGATTGAAACAGCAGACATTGTGGCTGAGCGCTACCATATCTCTCGCAAAAACCAAGACCAATTTGCAGAGAAGAGCCAGCAAAAAACAGAGGCTGCGCAAATTGCAGGTCGCTTTGCTGATGAGATTATTGAAGTCACCACCACGATGGCGGTCAAAGACAAAGAAACTGGCGACGTCACTAAACACGAAGTGACCATTGGCAATGATACCTGTAATCGTCGTGGAACTACTTACGAAGGACTGGCTAAACTAAAACCAGTCATGGGTGAAGATAAGTACATCACTGCAGGTAACGCATCCCAATTGTCAGATGGTGCATCGGCCTGCGTAGTGATGGAAGCTAGTGAAGCTGAAAGGCTCGGACTGGAACCACTAGGCGCATTCCGTGGATTCGCCGTGGCAGGTTGTGAACCCGATGAAATGGGTATTGGGCCCGTATTTGCCGTGCCAAAATTATTGAAGCGTCATGGTCTTACTGTTGACGATATCGATTTGTGGGAGCTGAATGAAGCATTTGCCTCACAGTCGATCTATTGCCAAGACAAACTCGGTATCCCAGATGAGCGCTTGAATGTTAATGGCGGTGCAATCTCTATTGGACATCCGTTTGGTATGACAGGTGCGCGTCAGGTGGGCCACGTACTAATCGAAGGCAAACGTCGTGGTGCAAAATACGCGGTGGTAACAATGTGTATCGCTGGTGGCATGGGTGCTGCGGGTTTGTTTGAGGTTTATTAAAAAAGGCTGGTCATGGATTTAAATTTTACCCCCAAAGAATTAGCGTTTCGCAGCGATGTGCAAGCGTTTTTGAAAGCCAATTTACCGAAGCGTCTGCAAGACAATGTTCGCAGTGGTAAGCACCTAAGCAAAGCCGATACCGAAGAATGGCACGCTATTTTAAATAAGCAGGGGTGGCTGGCTAACCATTGGCCGAAGGAATACGGCGGAACCGGTTGGAGTGCCACAGAGAAATTCATTTTTGAGGATGAGTGTTGCCGTGCCCACGCGCCAAGAACGCTCCCATTTGGTTTAAATATGCTGGGGCCTGTGCTAATTAAGTTTGGTACGGACGCTCAGAAAAATCATTGGTTACCTCGTATCCTAGATGGCTCAGATTGGTGGTGTCAGGGTTACTCTGAACCTGGGGCAGGCTCTGATTTAGCGTCTCTAAAGATGTCCGCTGTTCAAGATGGCGAGCACTACGTCGTTAACGGCCAGAAAACTTGGACGACCCTAGCCCAGCACGCCAATATGATTTTTTGTTTGGTACGCACCTCAACTGAAGGCAAGCCCCAAGTAGGAATTTCCTTCTTATTAATCGATATGAATGACCCCGGCATACAGGTCAAACCCATCCAAACCATCGATGGGGGCTATGAGATTAACGAAGTGTTTTTCTCTAATGTGCGCGTGCCCGTAGAGAATTTGATTGGTGATGAAAACCAAGGGTGGACTTACGCAAAATATTTACTCACCTATGAGCGCACGAATATTGCAGGCGTCAGCTTTTCTACCGCGTCACTTGAAAACCTCAAAGCGATTGCCTCGAAGCAAAAGAAAAATGACGGCAGTCTGGCTGATGATCCAATCTTTGCCGTGCAGTTAGCCAAAGTCGAGATTGAACTGGAAAACATGAAGACGACCAATCTGCGCGTTATTGCGGCAGCCGATGGAGGCGGGGCACCCGGCGCTGAAAGCTCGATGCTCAAAATCAAAGGCACCGAGATTCGTCAAGAACTGGATAATTTAACGCGCAAAGCGCTGGGACGCTACGCTCAGCCTTGGGTGCCGGCAGCATTTGACGAAGCGTTTGAAGGGGGATTAGGCAATAAGGGGGTCGGCCCAAGCTATGCGCCTGCCGTCACTGGTCGCTATTTCAATAATCGCAAACTGTCCATCTACGGTGGTTCTAACGAAATTCAGAAAAATATCATCGCTAAGATGATTATTAGACTTTAGAGGTTAAGCATGAACTTTAATCATACCGAAGAAAGGCAAATGCTTATCGACACGCTGTCACGGTTTATTCGTGAGAAGTACCGTATTGAGGCGCGCAATGAAGCGGCAGTTTCGAGCGTAGGCTATCAGACGAAGGTTTGGTTGATGCTTGCTGAAATGGGTATTATCGGCAGCTTGTTTTCAGAAGAACATGGCGGTTTTGGTGGCGAGGGGTTTGATATTGCCGTTGTGTTTGAAGCACTAGGACAAGGTTTGGTGATTGAGCCATTTCTTGATAATGCGATACTCGCAGGTGGCGCGATTGTCGAGGTTGGTAGTGGCAAGCAAAAAGGCTTACTTGAAGCAATAATTGCGGGCACAACAATCGCAGGCTTTGCGCACTTTGAGCCGGATACGCACTACGAACTTGAAAAAGTAAGTACATCCGCTCAAAGCAGCAATGGGCAATGGGTACTAAACGGCTCAAAAGCCGTCGTGAAACATGCTGAAGCGGCTAACTTTTTTGTGGTGTCGGCACGCACTAACGGCAAACAAAACGATACGACAGGCATTAGCTTATTCATCATCCCTACCGACACAGAAGGATTAACCGTACAGGGCTACAACACCTTTGATGGCGGGCGGGCCGCTGAACTCACATTAGACAATGTTACACTGGAAGCAAGCGCTTTACTTGGTGATGAAGATGCCGCTTATCCTGTACTGGAGAAAGTCGTTGGGCGAGGAATTCTCGCCCTGTCGGCAGAGGCGATTGGCGCGATGGAGGTGGTAAAACAATCCACCGTCGAGTACCTGCAGACTCGTCAACAATTTGGCGTGCCCATCGGCAAGTTTCAAGCCTTACAGCACCGCATGGCTGAGCTTTTCATTGAAATAGAACAGGCTCGCTCTTCGGTTATTAATGCTGCCGCAGCGTTGGATAAAGACCACATCACACGTGAGCGTGCTGTGTCGGCGGCTAAATACACCGTGGGTAACGTGGGGCGACACGTTGCAGAGGAGGCGATCCAGCTACATGGTGGTGTCGGCATGGCTTGGGAATTAGCACTCGGTCACTACGCTAAACGGCTGGTCCTCATTGATCATGAGCTGGGAGATGCAGATCATCATCTCGGTAGATACATTACCCTAGGCAAGCAAAATCAAACGCTAGATTCCTCAACAGTAAAGGAGAAATAAATAGATGAAAACAAGATTATTAACGCTAATGGGCGCAGTGGTACTTGGGATGGTCGCAACGGCTACTGTGTCAACCGCAATCGCTGAAACCAAATTGATTGCAGGCTATTCAAATTCAGGTCGCGGCCCTTTTGGTGATGGTCTTAAATGGTTTCATTCAGAAGTTGCAAAACGTACCAATAATGAAGTGAAGATCGACCCTCAATGGGGCGGCGCACTGTACAAAGCAGGGGCGGCACGTCAATCGATTGCCGATGGCATTTCTGATTTGGGAATCGTAATTGGGGCGTATACACCCCGTGAAATGACCGCGTACACCATCGCTGATTTACCGGTAGGTGCTGATCCTTGGGTGGGCATGCGCGCCACGCATGACTTGATGCTGTCTGAGCCATCGATCACTGCACAGCTGGACGAGCAAAATCTAGTTTACTTGGGCTCTTACACAACCTCGGCGGTACAATTGATTTGTAAAGGTGAGCCCGTTAAGACGATTGAAGATATTAAGGGGCGTAAAATTCGCGGTATTGGGATTTATGGCAAGGTATTTAAAGAGCTTGGCGCTAACTTGGTATCGATGAGCTATTACAAGGCGTATCAGGCATTAGATACGGGCCTGCTTGATTGTACTCAAGGCTACAGCTACTCGACCAAATCGCTAAAGCATTACGAAGTAGCCGACAACATCACGCTAATTGATTGGGGTCAGGTGGGTGCACTAGGCCTGTTTGCCAATAAAGAGGCGTTTGAGCGTCTGTCACCTGACGTTCAAAAGACAATGCGCGAGGTGGGTTCTGATATTGCTGACTACTATGGCGAAGTCATGTCTACAGCCAATGAAAAAGCGCTTGTTGACATGCAAGAGGGGATTGATGGTAAGAAGCTTGAGGTTCTGAAACTAAGTGATGAGTTTCGCGCGACCTTAGTGGAAAAAGGTGAAAGCTATGTTCAGGGTTGGGTAGACAACGCCAACAAGTCTGGTCTAAAGGGTGAAGAGCTGCTGACAAATATGAAGGCGCTCGTTGCCAAATATGAAAAGCAACGTGATGAAAAAGGCTACCCTTGGGCGCTAAAGTAGGCATGTAACTGACGGGTGTCTCGACTAACTGATCACCCTGACCGTCATCGGTCGCTCAATGGGTTCTTAGTTAATTGAGGCACTCTAAGCTATAACGTAGTTTGGCATAGAGTAAGGAGGGGATTGTGCTGGTTCAAATCGAAAAAGTGCTGCTTGCCACCGCTGGCGTTTGCGTCGTTGCGTTAGGCGTTCTAATCACCGCTACCGTATTGCTGCGAAGCTTGGTTGGTTGGGGTATCCCCGATGATGTGGTGATCATTAAAGAACTCATGATTGCGGCGATTATTTTGCCCTGCGCGGCCGTGTCGTCTGCTCGAGCACATATCGCCATTGAGTTTCTCTACAACCGCTTCAATAAGAAAGTGCAAGCTTGGTTGCTGGCGTTTTCTTCGCTTTTTGCACTACTCGCGCTCATCCCCATTGTCTATGCCGCTTGGCGCGAGCTGGCGCATGTTGTGGGGGTAGGCTCGTATTTTTTTGGCGATTTATCATTACCTAAATGGCCGGGGCGTCTCGCCTTTTTTGTTGGTATTGGCGTGTTTGCACTTCGCATGGCCACACTGTTTTATCAAGACACCAAAGCGGCGTTAAGGGGATAGTATGGATCCAATAACCGTTGGCATTATCGGTTTCATCTGTGTTCTATTGCTCTTGGCCATTCGCGTGCCAATCGCTTTTGCCATGGCAGGCGTCGCGATTATTTGCACGTTCTATTTTTACGCAATGCGTACCGGTGACTTTATGCCGCTGCGGGCGTTGCGCCCCACCATGTCGCTTATCTACGGCAATACTTTCGAGCTCATGCACTCCTATGAGTTAAGTATGATTCCGCTGTTTGTATTGCTAGGTCATGTCGCTTACCACACGGGTTTAACCGGCGATATTTATGCCGCGGCCCGCCTTTGGCTTGCACGGGTACCCGGTGGCGTTGCCATGGCCTCTGTGATCGGTTGTGGTGGCTTCTCTGCCATTACTGGTTCATCCATCGCCTGCGCCTCTGCGATGGGGCGAATTTGTACTCCAGAAATGCTGCGATTGGGTTACGACCCTAAGCTTGCCACGTCTTCAGTTGCTGTCGGCGGCACACTGGGTTCGTTAATTCCGCCTAGTGTCTTATTTATCATCTACGGTATTTTTACCGAAACCTCGATCAACAGTTTATTTTTAGCCGGTGTTCTTCCCGGTTTGTTGAGCTTGATTGGTTTTTTAATCGTTATTTACATTTGGGTGCGACTTGACCCAAAAGCTGGCCCTGCGCCTAAGGAAAAAACTGGTGCCTCCGAGCGCTGGCGTGTTCTGTTTCGCACGTGGCCGGCGCTAGTGTTGTTCTCAATTATTATTGGCGGTATTTATGGTGGCGTTTTTACGGCGACAGAAGCCGCTGCTATTGCGTTAACCACCACAGTTTTGATTAGCCTGTTTCGACGGGCGCTGTCTTGGGATAACTTTCTTGAGTCGGTGAAAGACACCTGCATTCAAACCGCGCAGATTTTCTTTATCGCAGCGGGCGCTAAGATGTTTGTTGGTTTTGTTGCGTTAACGGGCATGGCACCGGCATTGGTGAGTTTTATTGACCCCAGCCAGACTCCCGTCTGGATATTTTTACTTTCGCTAGTGCTAGTCTATATCTGCCTTGGCATGTTTCTCGACCCCTTAGGTATTATGGTGCTCACCTTGCCGTTTGCCGTGCCATTGGTAGAAACCTACGGCCTCAATTTAATCTGGTTCGGTGTGGTAGTAGTAAAGCTATTAGAAATTGGGCTAATCACACCACCCGTGGGGCTTAATGTGTTTGTGATTGGCAATGTGATTGACGGCAAAGTACCGATATCGAAGATATTTGCAGGGGTGACCCGTTTCCTTGCGATGGATGTGATCGTGCTAGCGCTGATTGTTGTCTTCCCTGTGATCTCTTTATTTTTAGTCACCACCATGCGCTAAGGACTCTCGTTATGGCTTTTTATCCTGCTTTGCCTATTCGCAGCTTAGATGACGTTCGGCGCTTAGAAAATACCCCGTTAGATGAGCACCTTACCGCAAAAAATACCTATGATATTTTTGTTAATGCAGCCGCTGCATTTGGTGATAAAACGGCGCTGCGGTTTTTAGAAGCCGCCGAACCCGGTGCTGAGTCGATTGCTTGGAGTTATAACGAGTTACTCAAAGGCATTCATAAAACAGCCAACATGTTGCAGGGCTTAGGTGTAGGGTCAAAGGGGGCGGTGTCTATTTTACTGCCAGGTTGCCTTGAATATCACCTCGCACTGTGGGGCGGTGAAGCTGCCGGTATTATTAACCCGCTTAACCCATTGCTATCTGAAGAAAACCTTATTGAATTAATGCAAGCGTCTAATACCCGCGTATTGATCGCTTATGGTGACGATGCCGACTCGGGCTATTGGCAAAAAGCATTAAATATAATGGCTAAGTTGCCGTCGCTCAAAACAGTTCTGCGGGTGCCCCCTCACGGTGAGGTGCTAGGCGACATCTCAAAAAGTGACTTACCCGTCGGTGTTTTAGATTTTTATGACGCGATTGATGGACAACCCGACGACCGTTTAGTCAGTGGGCGTCAAATCAAACCTGACGATATCGCGGCCTACTTTCATACTGGTGGAACCACCGGGTCACCTAAACTTGCTATTCACACTCACGCCAATCAAGTGTTTACCGCATGGGCGAGCGTTCAACTCCAAGGCATCTCTCAAAAAGACGTGACCATCAATGGTTACCCACTGTTTCATGTGGCAGGGGTTTTACCCGGTTCACTGGCATCACTGTCAGCAGGCGTTGAGGTCATTATCCCGACCCTTGGCCTAATGCGTAATCGTGAGATTGTGCGGAACTACTGGAAGTTGGTTGAGTACCATAAAATTACCGTCGTATCCGCAGTGCCAACAGCACTCAGTGCGCTCGCAGCCGTTCCATTGGAAGGTGCTGACATCTCCACGGTCGTTTTCTGTCGAACAGGAGCGGCGCCACTGCCTGCTGAGCTGGCCGAACGCTACCAACGGCTATTTAATCTTAAGATTCAAGAATCACTGGGGATGACCGAAATGGCGGGCATCTCATCCATTACGCCGCCCGGTGTGCCATCACCCGTTGGCTGTGTGGGATTTCCGCTGCCATTCTCGCGTTATAAAATTGTTGCTTTAGCCGCGAATGGTGATGTTAGCAATCATGAACTTGAGCAGGGCAATACTGGGATGATACTGGCTAAGTCACCCAACGTATTCCCGGGCTATTTAGATAAAGAGGCAACGTCAAACGCGTTTACTTCAGACGGTTGGTTAATTACTGGTGACTTGGGCTTTGTCGATGCGCAAGGCCGCATAAATCTAAATGGGCGCGCTAAAGATTTAATCATTCGAAGTGCACACAATATCGACCCAAAAGTGATCGAAGAGGCCATCGCTGCACACCCTGATGTTGAGCTGTGCGCGGCAGTGGGAGCGCCTGATGACTATGCCGGTGAAATACCGGTGGCCTTTGTGACGCTTAACAAAGTGTGCAGTATCACCGAGGCAGAGTTAGTGGCCTTTGCCTCACAAAATGTCGCTGAAGTGCCTGCAAGGCCCAAGTCGGTGACGATTCTCGATACTATGCCGTTGACCAATGTAGGGAAGATATACAAACCGGAACTGCGACGCCTTGCCGCCAGCGCCGTGCAGCAATTAAAGCATGTTGGGCAGCCACAAAATTGAAAATCTGGAGGAAGTGCAGGGATGAGTACTGAGGTGAAAACCCCAAACCCGATTGAGGTTTGTGTAGATGATTGGGTTATGAGTATTACGATCAATCGTCCAGAAAAGAAAAACGCGATTAATCAGGCAATGTATAACACGATGCGCTTGGCATTGGTCGATGCGGATGAGCGAGATGACGTTTGTGTTATCGTTATATACGGCGCAGGAGAGTGTTTTACGGCAGGTAATGATCTAGCAGATTTTAACTCACGCAAGTCGACAGGGCTATCAAAGGCGGGAGAGTTTTTACTGGCGCTGCATGATTTGAAAAAGCCGCTGATTGCAGCAGTAGCGGGCCTAGCTGTGGGCATTGGTACGACGCTGCTATTACATTGCGATTTGGTTTACGCCGCTAAGGATGCGCGTTTTAGACTACCCTTCGTTAATTTGGGGCTGTGCCCAGAAGCCGGTTCCTCGTTAATACTGCCTGCAATCTCAGGTCATCGAGCGGCTTCTGAGTTACTGCTATTGGGTGATTTTTTTGATGTCGAAACCGCGATTAACAATGGATTGGTTAATCGAGCGGTGCCTGCTGATCAACTCCTTAACGTTGTATTTGAACGGGCGCAGCAGCTGGCACAACAACCTGTACAAGCCTTGTTAGAAACCAAGCGCCTTTTAAAGTCAGGGCATTATGAGCAAACCAAGCAGCGTATCTTAGATGAGTCGGAGGTTTTTGGTCATCTTTTACAAAATGATGAATCTAAAGCGGCGCGGCAGCATGCGATGGGTGGGCATCGCCATGTTGACTCAGAAAGTAACAACTGAACTAAGCATTGTTGTAAAAACTATGCGCCCTGCAGTGCAGCAGGCATTTTCTCTAAAATAAAATCAACCAATGCTCGGGTTTTTGCGGGTATGAATTCCTTTTCAGGATAAACAACATAGATGGGCAGGCTGCCCGCCGGTTGATAGTCTGTTAATACAGAGACTAACTGCCCCTCACGGAGGGTGTCTCCGAGTAGACCTTTGTCAGTCAGTAAAATGCCCGCATGAGCAAGCGCTGCGGATATCAACACGCCAGGGTCATTGATTGTCAGTGGCCCTGAAACCGTCACACTTTCTTCGCCACTATCAGAGATAAACGTCCAAGCATTCATGGCGAGTGTGGAGTTTCGATAAAACAGGCAACGGTGATGAAGTAAATCGCTGGGCGTTGTTAGCGCTGGGGCGTTGCTTAGATAGTGAGGGGTAGCGCAAAGCACGCCGGTTAGATCGCCAAGTTTGCGTGCGATTAGTGATGAATCGGGCAAAGAGCCAATACGAATCGATACGTCAATATTTTCAGCAACCATATCGATGAATCGGTCTTCTAACTGTAGATTGACGTTAACGTTAGGGTAGCGCTCAAGAAATTGGGTAAGTAACGGGACGAGATGAATTCGCCCCTGTGCGCTGGCGCAGGAAACATTCAAATCGCCTGCAATAATCGATTGCGAATCTTCACTAATATGTTCAATAGCTTGAAGTGCACGCTCGACTTTATGTGCTTCTTTAAGCACTTGACGCCCCACATCCGTTAGTACGATTTTGCGGGTGGTTCGATTGAATAATCTGGAGCCAATTTTCTTTTCTAACGCGGCTAATTGTTTGCTGACCGACGAGCGACTCATCCCTAAAAGTTGCGCCGCTGCCGATAAGCTGCCGAGCTTCTCTATTTGAGAAAATAGAACCAATCCCTGCGTATTTGCATTTTCAAGTGCCATTTTAGAATCTATTGCGTCTTATATGGAAACAATATAGTGATAGTTTCATGGCTAATCAAGCGAAGTATTGGGGTGTACTATCCACACACTTTCCCGACTTAATAAAGAAGTTAGAGCTTATGAGCAACTTAATGAAAGCCGTACAAATTAGTGAATTTGGCGACCGAAGCAAATTAGAGCTAAATGATATCGCGATACCAACACCTGCTAATAACGAGGTATTAATCAAAGTTAAATGTGCAGCAGTCAATCCTGTGGATTGGAAGATTAGAGAAGGTTACTTACAACCCATGCTAAACCACCCTTTACCGCTAACATTAGGTTGGGACGTTTCAGGTGTTGTAGCGGCTCTCGGTAAAGATGTCAGTGGTTTTAAATTGGGTGATGAAGTTTACAGTCGGCCTGATATTGCTAAAAATGGCAGCTATGCAGAGTACCAAGTTGTCGCTGCGGATGAAGTGGCCCTTAAGACAACTTCACAGAGCTGGCAAGAAGCGGCGGGCGTTCCTTTGGCGGCATTAACGGCATGGCAGTCGCTTTATGACCAAGCTAAATTAGCAGGCGGTGAGCGTGTACTCATTCATGCAGGTTCTGGCGCTGTTGGTCAATTTGCTATTCAGTTGGCAAAATTACGCGGTGCAACGGTTTACACCACAACATCCGCTAGAAACACTGATTTAGTGTTGGGTCTTGGTGCCGATCATGTGATTGATTATACCAAAGAAGACTTTTCAGAATTAAAAGATATTGATGTCGTGTTCGATACCATTGGTGGTGAGACACAAGCCAATAGCTGGAAAACGTTAAAGAAAGGCGGGCGATTGGTTTCTATTACTGACAACCCAGATGAGGCGATCGCTGCTAAACACGGCGTTACGGCATCATTTTGTTTTGTGCAGCCAAATAGTGAGCAATTGCAAAAACTCGCTGAGTTTGCTGATGCGGGCCAATTGAAAGTGAACATCGATAGCGAGTTTACCTTGGATCAAGTCGCTAACGCCCATGAGCGCAGTGAAACAGGTCGTGCACAAGGTAAGATCATCATTAACGTTTCAGCTTGAAAGGGGACTTTGCAATGTTAAAAAAATTACTAGGCATCGCGCCAAAATTAGAAGCCGATGGATCTTACTCGCCGTCTAAGTTGGCGTTAAAGTTAGCTACGTCTGACACGACTGATTATGAAAAGGTTTCATACTCAAAATACCAAGGCAGTAAGTCTAAGGTTTTGGTGATTTGTACTGAAGAAAAAAACATGAGAATGCAAAATGGAAAACTGTTTTCTACGGGGAACCATCCGGTAGAAACATTGCTTCCCATGATGCATCTTAAAAATGCAGGCTTTGATTTTGAAATAGCCACGCCATCAGGAAAGCCGGTTGTGCTTGAGATGTGGGCATTTCCAGAAAAGGATGAGGCGGTAAAGGCGTTTTATAACGAATACAAAGCCAGCTTTGAGCAGCCTAAAAATCTTCAGGACTTCATTGATACCTCGCTAACGGATTCTGAGTCTTATGCGGCCGTGTTTGTGCCGGGTGGACATGGTGCAATGTTAGGGCTTCCGGAAGATGGCAAGGTACAAACTATCCTGAACTGGGCGCATAAAAATGATTTGTTTACGGTCACTTTGTGTCATGGCCCCGCTGCACTATTGGCAACGACACTGAATAATCAGGCGTTTTTATATGAAGGTTACGATATAGCGGTGTTCCCTGACTCTGTTGATAAGCAAACGCCAATGATTGGTTATTTGCCGGGTAAAATGCCTTCTGAGGTCAGTGAAAAACTGAAAGGCTTGGGCGCTAACTTGATGAATACTAAGTCGGATAATACGGTTTGTGTGGATCGGAAGTTGATTACGGGGGCTAGTCCGTTAGCGGCTAATGCGCTGGGTAAGTTGGCGGCTGAGACCTTGTTGAAAGTGCTGAGTTAAGTTTAGTTAAGTCAAGAACGGCGGCTTGGATGCTTACCGCTATTACTCAGTAAAGATCCTGTAACAAATTCTGTGTAACCCATTCAACACTGTTGATAATTCTGCCCAAGTAACCTAAAAATCTACCTGCTCATAAATATGGTTAACAGATAATGTTTTATCTATAGCTTTCAGATACAGCTGCTCATCCAACTGCCGATATTCGTGAAGTAGCCACTCATTCACATTCTGACGTTGATAATGTTCAATATGGATACTTTCAGAGTCAATCAGCAAGTAATCCTGCAAGCTTATAATAGATCTGTAGTGCAGGAATTTATCACCTCGATCGTAGTTTTTCGTGCTGGGTGATAGTACTTCAATCAACAGGGCAGGGTTGCGTAGTGTGCAATTATTATCTGTTAGTTCAGGATCACCACAGAACACAGAAATATCAGGATAGGTATCCAAGCCTGAGGGTGTAGAGATTCGCATATCGCTGTTCATTGGGCGACAAGGGCTTTTATTCAACAGGGTGGATAATGCACTGGTTACATTGGTGCTAATAGCCGAGTGATTGAATGTCCCGCCAGACATTGCAAAGATTTCACCTTGGTAATACTGATGCTTTTGCTCCGAGACAGAATCATATTCTAGGTATTCTTCGCGGCTAGAGTGCGTTTTTAGCGCTTGCATGGTTACATCCTCTGATTTTAAACCATCATAAACCAGAAACAGCGCTTTGCAGAATTTTGCAGTGGTTTATTTTGTTGTTGGTTTTACGACAATCCAGCTCACAAAAAGGCAGCTGGCAACTGATAAATATTCGGGCTCAATTTATACACCTCGTCCCCGTTATTGACCACCAAGCCATAAGCGCAATTATGCTCCTCAATAAACGCCTCTAACGCTTTCAGCTGTCGTTTAGCTGTGATAGAGCCCGCCTTAATTTCAATGGAAATCAAACCGCTTTCTGTCTCCAAAATGAGGTCAACTTCAGCCTGATTTTGCGTCCGATAGTAATAATAATCAAGACGCTCTAACTGATTAGTAAACTGCCGAATGAGTTGTTCAGCAATAAAGGTTTCCCAAATCTTGCCGAACTGAGGATGCGACTTCATATCGTTTTCATCCTGAATACGCAGCATGTAATTAATCAAACCCGTATCCCGCAAATGTCCCTTTGGGGTTTTCACTATACGTTTATTGACGTTTTTCTGCCAAGACGGAATGCGTCGCCACAAGAAAGTACCTTCGACAATCTCAAGATAATTTTTAATGGTGGTTTGTGATACATCTAAGGAGCGAGCGAATGCTGAGGCGTTAATAATATCGCCGCTGGAAAATGCCAACATTTGAATAAAGCGTTTATAGGCGTCAATATTTAGCTGTGGGAACAAGACACGAATATCCCGTTCAATATACGTCTTCAAATAACTTTCCATCCACAAGCGGTAGAAACGTCGATCATCTTTTTTCAGCACTGGTTCGGGATAGCCGCCATATAAACACAATGATAGTAACTGTTGTTTATCGAAGCGGGCAGACAGTTCCAACAATCTCTCCGGCTTGATTAACGCTTCCAATAATTCACCAGAGGCTGGCGTACTGTGTATTTCGTGCCAGTCAAACGGATCTAGCTCAACAATGGCTATGCGTCCGGCCAGTGTTTCGCTAATGTCTTTTAACAGTTCCGGTGAGCTTGAGCCACTTAGGAGAAATTGACCGGGTTGGTCACGGTTTTGATCGATCTCTACCCGCAACGCTCGAAATAGTGCAGGAGATAGTTGAGCTTCATCAAACACTATAGGGCGGTTAGCTTCCTGTAATAACAGCGCCGGATCATCATTGATGCGTTGGTAGTCGCTGTCACGCTCTAGGTCAAAGAAGGTGGCATCAGGAAGCGTTGTTGTGTCAGCGTTGATTTACCAACTTGTCTAGCACCAAGGATTACTACGGCTGGAAAGTCGACCGACTAGGTAGAGATATTCTGATCACTAATATGTTCTGTAAACGCAAGCGATAGGCACAGCTCGCCAGTTTGGTCGCTTTTCTTAAACCTAAAGCTCTACCCGATCATAGTTTTTCGTGCTGGGTGATAATACTTCTATCAACAGGGCTGTATTTCTCAGCAGGTTAGACAATGGCTAGTCTATACCAAGGCTTCCTAAGCCGCCGCCAACAAAAAACAAAACCGCGTGCCTTTACCTAGCTCACTATCGACTTTCAACTCCGACTCATGCAGCGCTAATAATTTAGAGGCAATCGCCAGCCCTAGCCCCTTGCCTTCGTGATATGCCTGTTTACCATTAGTCGACCTAAAGTAGGGCTCCAACACATGCGGCAGGTCTTCAGCGGCAATGCCTTGTCCCGTATCTTCTACCGTAATCATCACCTGCATGTTAGGTGCCCGATTAATTTTGATGCGTACAGTGCCGCCTGCAGGCGTGTATAAAATCGCATTACCCACTAGGTTTTGTAACACTCTATCAAGCTTTGCCACGTCAGCGAATACTTCAAGTGATTCATCCTCCATCGCAACATCAAGATGAATACCTTTATTGTTGGCCAGGCCGCTCAATGAGGCGTAGGTATCACTTAATAAGTCTGAGATAACGATCAATTCAGGGTCAATATCGACTTGCCCGTGTTCCAGTCGCGCCAGTTCAAATAACTCATCAATCATGCCAGTGAGCTTATGATTGGTGAGCAGGGCTTTTTTGAGAAAGTCATCACGGTCCGCTTCAGAGAGCGCATCGCCTTTAAGCTGCAGCGTTTCTAAATAGGCGCGCATTCCGGCCAGTGGGGTTCGTAAATCGTGCGATACGTGGGCTAAAAATTCACGACGTATCTGGTCGTGCTTTTTTAGATAGTCGATTTGGTCGACTATTTTGTGTGACATGCGATAAAACGATCCGCGTAATTGCTGTAATTCGTCATTTCGTTTAGGCAGGGGGTCTTTGCTAATAATCAGCTTCTGAAACCCTGTTCGTTCAAAGCCTCCCACCTCTTTGTTTAGACGTACCAATGGGCGTGTAAGCTGGTAAAACAAAAGCAAGGTGGTTAATAGTAAAAAGACCAGGGCGGCACCAATAATGCTTAAGCTCAACCACCACGTTCGGTTGGCGTTGATTAAGCTGGCGGCGTTGTCGTAAACCTCCCCTTGAATGATGATGTAAAGGTAGGCGAGCAGCTCCATTTTTTCATCATAAATGGGAGAGGCAGAGAATGCTTTTTGCTTGTTAGAGCGTGGGTCGGTGCCTAGGGTGAGTTTAAAGTTTTCACCGTTGGCGATAAATTGTTTAATAGGGTCTAAGTCCACGCGGTGATTGATGATTTTTTCAGAGGGTGCTTTGTATTCTAAGACGTCGCCTTCAGGGCTGACCACATAGAGTTCAGTGCCGGGGTCTAGGTGCATGACCTTATTAAAGGCCTCTTTCACGTTGTCACGATTTAGCTCATCCCCTGGGTATAGCTCGATGTCGTTGACTAGATAGGTGGCTAGGTTTAGGTGAAGCTTTTGAGCCGTTTCTTGCTGTAGCTGCTGTGTGGCGTTGTCATATACCCAGAACAAGACCGCACCGAGTATTAAAAAAACGATGAGTAAAACCAGTGACAGGCGACGGTAGAGACCTTTAATCATGATGCGGCCGACTGTGCGGGGTTTACAAATTTGTAACCCACCCCCCAGACTGTTTGAATGAATTCTGACTCACCATTGCTCCGTTTAAGTTTGTTGCGCAGGCGGTTAATGTGGGTGTTGATGGTGTGCTCGTAGCCATCGTGACTATATCCCCAAACAGCATCTAGCAATTGAGCACGCGAATACACTCGGCCATGGTTTTGTGCAAGATAAAACAATAAGTCAAATTCACGGGCGGTCAGCTCTAGGGCTCGCCCATCGAGTGCGACAACACGGCTGCCAGAGTCTAATGATAATTCGGCGATATCCAGCTTTTCTTCAACGTCCCCTGTAGTGGCTTTAACAGGGGTTGAGAGCTGTGAGCGGCGCAGTAGCGCTTTAACGCGTGCGGTGCACTCACGCATGCTAAAGGGTTTGGTAAGGTAGTCATCGGCGCCAAGCTCTAAACCAATCACACGGTCAGCTTCACCGTCCAGTGAGGTTAGCATTAAAATGGGTACGGTTGGGCTGCGTTGTCTTAGTGCTTTGCAGATATCTAAACCATTGCAGTTGGGCAGCATAATATCCAATAGAACTAAGTCGTAGTCTGTCACCATCAAATTTTTACGGGCCTCCTCACCGTCGGCAAAGTGAGTAATCTGATAGCCCTGCGAGGTCATATGAAATGACAGCATTTCAGCGATTGAGGCGTCATCTTCAACGATAGCAATATGGTTCATGGTGAAAGTCCTGTACTCATTGGTCTGGCCGGTTTCGACAATATAAAGTCTACACAGCACAACTTACGGAAGTTTCTCCAAATTATAAACGTTTTATAAACATCACTATTGTGGGCTTAGTGCTCAAAACACAGTACGAGACATAAAGTTTCAACAGAAAGTTTATAAAAAGTTTAAGAATGAAAAGCACGCTCTCGGTATTGTTTCATTATGTTTTGAAACGGAGGCTTCGTTCAACGAGGCAAGGTAAGTAAGATGATTGACTTAAACGATTTACTGACACGTAGTGCTGATAAAGACCAGGTTGCATTTAAAGCCTTATACAATGCAACGTCCCCCCGATTGTTTAGTGTTCTTGTGGGCATGTTAAAAAATGAGTCGCTGGCAGAAGATATCTTGCAGGACGCCTACTTAAAAATATGGGATAAAGCTGGGACATTTAAATCAAGCAAAAGTAGCGCAATGACATGGATGCGCACCATCGCAACCAATACGGCGCGGGATAAATTGCGTGCGCTAAAAGTCCGTCATTACCAAGATGAGTGTGGCGACTACATTGAGCACTTAGAATCGACAGGTTCAACACCTGAGCGAGAGCATGTCGTCACCACTGAGCTATCACGGGTTGTCAGTGCGATGAAAGGCTTGAAAGCACCACAGCGTGAGTGCCTGATTTTATCTTGCTACCACGGTTACTCACATGCAGAACTGGCAGCCAAGCTTGGCCTGCCACTTGGCACAATTAAGACCTGGATTCGCTTGGGGAAAGAGCAGGTAATGATGCCCGCTTAAGCTTATAATGATAGGCAAAATTGTCTAACAGCTTAAGTTTATGAGGTAGCGCATGAAACGAATCTTGTGTTTTGGTGATTCCAATACGTGGGGGTACGACCCTGAAACCGATGCGCGTTATGATAATAAGACGCGCTGGCCTTGCGTTATGGGCAGTGTTTTGGGGGATGAATATGAGATTGTTGAAGAAGGTATGAATGGTCGCACGACGGTTTGGGATGATCCAGTTGATGGGCTTATGAGTGGGCTTAATTACCTCAAACCCTGTTTACTGTCGCACAAGCCTCTGGATTTAGTGATCATCATGCTTGGAACAAATGACCTTAAAGACAGGTTTTGTGTATCTGCCTATGAAATTGCAAAATCAGCGGGTCGATTGGTGCAAATGGTTCAGGCGAGTGATGCCGGACCCGAGGGTTCACCACCCAGTGTATTATTGGTCGCGCCGCCGCCAACGGTCGTGGGTGAAAAGGGTTTGGATACAAGGCAGCTTGGTTTAGGTAAGTCTCAGCAATTCGCTAAACAGTTTGAAGATTTTGCCAAGGAGTTGGGCTGTGGTTTTGCTAACGCTGGGGATTTTATTAAGACCAGTCCCGTCGATGGAGTGCATTTTAGTGGTGAGTCTCAACGGCAATTGGGCCGGTCAATTGCTAAAGTTGTGATGAGTAAAAAATAGTGGCTGAATAGATGAGGGATGTTCGTTATGATGGACGCAATCCCAACCGAATCTCTTTAGGAATTCACTATGTGTTCAGACGAACAACTTCAGGAAATTAGACTACTAAACCAATTCAATCTTGAGTCAGCGACCGCCATAGGGATTAAGGTGCACGCAAGCGAGGCAGCGCCAGAAGTTGTATCAGCAGCGGCTCGGTTGCATTCAAAAGGTTTGACTGATCATGTTGATGGGGGTTACCTGACCGAACGTGGTATAGAGGCGGCAAACCATGCACAATTATTGGTTGGCTTACTTAGCGAATAAGGTAATATCGGGGATCAGTCTGCTAGCGTGAAAATCTCATCGCGTTTCAGATAGTAGGCATCCCCGTTAATAATCGCCGAACGATCATATTGCCAGCCCGTATCGTAGTAATACGCGGCGTCCTCAGGTACATCGTTCATTTTAGCGACAATCGGTTTCAATGCTGAAATTTCGCCGCGATTAATGTCTATATCAAAGCGATACAGCGCCTCTTGCGTCCAGCCAAAATGATCAACAGGGTGCGCCGCTGCACCATAGTTATCAACCACCTCTTCATGAAGACTAACCGGCAAATTAACCTGTAGAGTATTACCGGTGCGCAAGGTAGTTAATGCATGGTGGGTGATTGATGCGGCTGTTTCTGAACCCCGTTTACCCAGCACGATTGTTTGCTTTTCAAACGGGGAGGAGGGGTCGCTAATGTCAATAAGCGAAAGCTTCACACCTTGATACCAAGCGCCACGCGGTGCTGTGAAATCATCTTCGTTTGGAGTTTGAGCAATAGCCTCTTTACCGACCCCTAACAGGTAGTTTTCACCCACAGGGTGTAGCAGGTCAGAGTAACCCTCAATGTTTAGCGCGCTGAGAATGTAAGGATTACTCGGATCAGATAAATCTAAAATATACAAAGGGTCGGTGTTTTGAAAGGTCACCAAATAACCGCGGTCACCAATAAACCGTGAGGCATAAATATGCTCACCTTTTTTACCTAAGGGCTGAGGCTGTTTAGCATTGGGTAAGGTCGCAATAATATCTAATGCCATATCGTTGGCGCTTTGCTTCAGTACGTGCAATCGGGCGGGTGACTCAATGCTATCGGCTTGTGCTCCAACATAGCTTAGCACCCTTAAAATGCCATTCTCTTCACTCATACGAAGCGCTTTTTGGTTTTGCTGCCAACCCAAATGACCTTCAATGCTAGCCGAACCTGCGTAATCTGTATGTAAGCCATCCAATGTAAATTTGTGAATCTGTGTGCTGGGCGACCCTTTATAAATCACCTCGCTAACGTCATTGGTGTATTGGTACTGTGTCGTTGCCAAATAGATTGCATCGGCTGAGGCATAGACCGTTTCAACATCGCCGACAAAACATTGCCCCTTTGGGGTAGGCACCGCGTCATTTAGATCAATCGCCAGTAAACTGATGACGCTATGTTGTGAATAGTTTAGGTGGCTTTTGCCAGCATAGAGACAGTCTTGGGCATTAAACAATGCCTGTTTTTCATTATTGATTTCATACGTGGGCAGCAATGACTCTAACGATAAATCTGAGATGAGTGAGTGATTAACGCGTGCTTGAGTTGAATTTTCTGGATACTCAATAAGGTCAGGAAGTGTCGCGGTGTGACGTGTTGCTAAATACAGTATCGAGCCAATTCGGCGGCTGCTGATGAGCTTGCCATCAAGGGTCAGTTTGCTGATGGCTGTAGGGGCTTCAGGCTCACTAATGTCTAGAGTGAAGATCTCTGTTTTGCGACTCTTCCAATAGGTGTCTGAAAACCATGCGCTCGCGTTTTGCCGGTTGTTGTGTCCACCGCTAGCTAACGCGATGAGCTGTTGATGGTCTTTGCGTAGATACAATCCTGACAGCTGGGCGCCATGCTGAGTTTGCAAAGACACTTCACTAAGCAATGGGGCGGCGCTGCTGGCCTCCACTATTTTTATACTAGGTGTATGGGTGGCTGCGATATAGAGGTATCGGCCGTCAGTTTTTAAACGATCGCTTTCGTCCACGCCACTATGTTGAAGTGTGGTGCTTGAAAACGTGGCAGAGTTAGAAGGCGCCGTTCCCACATCGTCACTTGCTAGTATGAATTCACTTTCAGCTGATTCGTCAAAGGTTCCATATTTTTCTAGTAGCGAGTGTGTAAGGTGCGTTTTTAAATCGTCAGATGAATGGGCACGAACAAGCGTTGGCGAGGCAGTGTTGGCTGCTCTGCCAATAAGCATCGTATTGTGTTCTGCGCTACCGCTGTAACAAAGTACAGTGGAGACGTAAAATAACAATAGAGTTTTTATTATTGTTTCCATGCGTTACTGCCGATTATTTAGTACAGTGAATCTATTGAATACGCTGTTGCGTTAATAAATCCACAGGCTTCGGTTGACACCTATTTTACCGCTTCTATATAGGTTGAGATGAGCCTATTAAATGTTCATATAACCTAACAATCTTTGTGGCTAATGCGACAGATGGCGTTTTTACTGTTGCCAACCCTACAATTACGGAAAATTTACACACAATGGCCAAGTTAACACTGCAAGAAATAAAAACCCTTTGCTACAACCGATTACGCGACTGCGGCGCCAGCGACCAGCAGGCCGACATTGTCGCTCTAGAGGTAATGGATGCAGAAGCGGAAGGCATTCGTAACGTAGGGTTGGGTTATTTGCCGCTTTACCTAAACCACCTACGCTGCGGCAAAGTGATTGGTGATGCTGAACCACAAATTGTTAAGCAGTCCGCGTCTGCAGTTATTGTCGATGCAAAACATGGGTTTTGCCACACCGCCTACGTGCATGGCGAAGAGACTCTGATTGCATTAACTAAAGAGCAGGGCATCGGCATGATGGCAATCCATAACTCCTACTCGGCAGGGGTGTTAGGTTGGTTTGTGCGCAGACTTGCTGAAAAAGGTTTGGTGTCATTAATGTTTGCCAACTCACCTAAAGCAGTTGCAGCGCATGGCGGTAAGGTGCCCTTTTTTGGAACCAATCCGTTTGCTTTTGGTGCACCGCGTCAGTTAGATGGGCCGGTCATTGTAGATATGGCAACAGCGTCAACCGCTAGGGTTAATATTGTTCAGGCGGCACTTGAAGGTACGCCAATAGAGCCAGGTCATGCGATTGATTCTGACGGTAATCCAACAACCGATGCTGCTGAGGCGCTAAAGGGCGCTCAACTCCCCGTGGGCGGACCAAAAGGGTTCGGTTTGGGTTTAATTGTTGATTTGATGGGGGGTGTATTAACGGGCAGCAATTGCTCTTATGAGGCACCGCTGTTTTCCAATAATGAAGGGGGCGTGCCAAACGTTGGCCAGAGTATTATTGCGTTTAACCCTGATTTTTTCTCGGCAAATTATATTGAACATCTTGAAGCCATGTTTACCGAGATGACGCAAGATAACGAGGTGCGCATTCCCGGGGCACGCCGCCACGAGCTGCGTGCTAAATATGAACAAGAAGGTATAGAAGTGCCCCAGAACTTGTTAGATAGAATCGCGGATATTTAAACGGCGTCGCTTAGCCTTTATTCGGTTGATGGGGTGCTGATTTTATCTTTGTGCAGATAATAAATGTCGTCCCCAATCATCACTGAACGATCCGATTCGTAGCGGGTGTAGTAGTTAATGCCCGCATTATTGCTTTCGGAGACAATGCTCGGCAATACTGAAATAGCGCCGTTGAGTGTATCGATATTAAGCCGGTAAAGTTCATCATGTGTCCAGTCAAAGTGATAACGCGGGTCATTTGCGTCATAGTAGCTAGTAGTAGGTTGGGTGTCGTGAAGGCTTACAGGCAGTGCCATTTTTAATGTTGGGCCTGTTTGCAGGGTTGTCAACGCGTGGTGACTGCGCGATACAGCCGTCTCGCTACCGCGCCCACCAATAATGATTTTTTGTTTCTCAACCGGTGCATTTGGGTCACTAATATCGATCAAAGACAGTTTCACACCTTGATACCAAGCGCCCCTGCCGTCACCGTTTACCGTCTCTGACTGCGTATCGGCAATGGCATCTTTGCCTATTCCTAATAGATAGTTCTCACCCACGGGGTGCAGGTAGTCTGAGTAACCATCAATCTTAAGCTCGCTAATAATAAATGGGTCAGCAGGGTCAGATAAGTCAAGTATATAAAGCGGGTCGGTCATTCTGAACGTGACCAGATAACCTTTGTCTTTAATAAAGCGGGAGGCGTAAACCTGCTCACCAGGTTTACCTAGTGGTGCAGGGCGGTTTGAATTGGGCAGTTCGCCCACAATTGCTAAAGCATCACCAGCGGTATTTTCAGCCACGGTGTAAAGTCTGGCAGGAGAGCTTATGCTGTCTTCTTGGGCTCCCGTATATGTAATCACCCGCAGCACGTCGTTGTACTCACTCATACGAAACGGCTTTAAGTCTTGCTGCCAGCCCAGATGACCTTTGAGGCTGGTAGAGCCTTTGTAGTCAGCATGGGTACCATCTAGACTAAATTTATGAATCTCAGTAGTGGGTGAACCGTTATAGGCTGAAATGCCATTGGTTGTGCTGTACTGATAGCCTGTAGTGGCAAGGTATAGCGCTTTTTCTGAGACATAAAGCGTTTCAGCATCGCCTACAAAGCACTTGGCTTTTGGCTGGGGTATCGCTGCATCAAGATTAATCGCGACAACGCTAATAATGCTGCTTTGCAAGGTATTGGCGTTGCCATAGTCTGTTGAGAAGCAGTCGCCGCTTTCAAACAAGCGTTGCTTTTCACCGCCATTGATTTGGTAGGTGGGCAGCAGGTCGCTTAAGTTAGCTTTATTAATGAGAGAGCGATTAACCGTGACATCCGCTTGAGAGGTCGGGTACTCAATAACGTCCTTCGGCATGGGCGTGTGCCGCGTTGCAAGATACAAATAAGCGCCAATTCTACGGCTGCTGATGAGTTGGCCATCGACGCTAAATTTGGCCTGTTGAGTGGGTGTGTTTGGATCGCTGATGTCTAAATTAAACACCTCAGTTTTGCGGTTCTGCCAGTAATAAGGCGAGAACCACATGTCCCACATAGGGTAGGTTTGCACGCCGTCGCCTGAAAGTGCGAGTAGCTGGTTTTCAGCACTGCGCAAGTATAAGCCTGACAGCAAAGCATCATTATAGGTGGAGAGCGTGTGCTTTTTTACTAATGGGGCAGCGCCCGTTTCAGCCCTAAATATATGAATACTTGGCTTATCGATGGAGCTTGCATAGAGGTACTTGCCGTCGGTTTTTAGCCTGTCTGCCTCATCGACTGAAGACTCTTGGGTATTGGTTGATGAAACGGCGGTACTTGAGGCCGTGGCCGCAGTGGCATCACTGGTGATCGCCTCGGTGAGATATAAGGAGTAGTTATTATTAATGGAGCCATAGCTGCTAAGCAGCGAGGTTTTGATGGTCGCTTCAAGTTCAGCGTCTGAAGCCGCTGGCTTAAGGGCAAGTGAGCCACCATTGCCACCGCTTGTAGTATCACTCGTTTGGGTCTCTGAACTGCCGCAGCTTACCAGCAATAGTGATACGGTAAGCAGTGCGTTTAGTTTTATAAAGGTTCCCATGATGTAATACTCAATATTCAGTTTGGGTAAATATACAGCAATTGATGGCTCAAATGTAGGCTTTACCGTACCAGTGGTGGGCTCGTTAAGCGTTCAACCAGTGGCTTAAGTTACTCAAAGGTCACCCGGCACACCGTAACTTGGCGCGGCGCTGGGATCTTTTGCACGCGTTGAGTACGCATCCATTTCAGGCTCATACGCTTTCCACAGGTCAATCAGTTCATTCACCGGGTCACCGTCACTCCAATCGATGCGTAAATCAACCAACGGCCAGCTGTTAACATCCGCCACTTTAAGTCCAGATGAGTGTGTTGGGCCTTCCTCGCCGCCTGCGTCCACACCTGCTTTAAGCGCCATTAATAAACGTTCGGCAAGGTGCAAATGTGCGCCTGCTTCAAACTGTTCGGCCATGGCTCGCGGTACGTCAGTTGAGGATAGTAAATTCCCCGCTGCCACACAGCTGGCTCCCTCAACGACTTTGTGGGTGCCCAAAATGTGCGCGCCGGTAAAGTGTGCAAGGTCCCCGTGCGTGTCAACGACGGTGAGTTGACGGTATTCGATGTGTTCTCGTCCTTCGGTAACCTTATCTAACGCATCCTGTGCATCGTAGCCCTGCTCAATATAATCCAAAATCAACGGGCCCAGGCTAGGATCAGTGACATTTTGCGTGGCGACGGCGCCAATGCCTGCGCGTACCCAAGGGCAACGGCTGGCAACGCAAATACTGGAAGTGGTAATAGCGACACCTGTCATATTGGTGCGGGTGCAGTGGCCAACGATGGAAAAGGTCATAGAAAATCTCTAAAAATTGAATAAGGTTAATGCATCATACGTAACCCTTATAATAGCGCAAATTTCATGTGCGTTTTATCGCCTGCAAAGCCTGCGAGCGATGTATTGTGTAAATTCATGGTTTTCACGCTCAAGCCAGCACAATGGCCCAGCGCTCGAAAGTGCGCCAGTAGAGCCTTTAAAAATCCCTTCAACAACGCCTCGGTCTTCCTCATTAACTTGATCTAAAAAATGAGTTACCCGGCTAATTAAAGCATCAGGGTCATCACTTGCCGCTAACACTTCAGGCGCGAGTGCCGCCCCATAGCGAATGCTGACTTGATTGTGGCTAATGGGTTGTAGCGACAAATACCAGAGATGGTCAGGGGCGAGCGAGATCATATGTGAAGGGAAAATAGTCGGTAAAACAGAGGTACGTCGTTGTTTTCCTTTGAGCACTTTGTTGTTGGGGTGGGCATTGCCCACCGGCGCAGTTTCTTTTTTAGTATACAGTTGATAGGTAAAGGCGGGGTTAGGTGGCAGCGCTGAAAACTGCGTTTCTTCTACCGGAAAGTGCCCGCCAACCGTTCCCCGATGGGTGACGGGTAAATGGTAGCCCTCCATGAAGTTTTCAGTGAGCATTTTCCAGTTGGTGTTCCAGATATGATCCTGCTGCACAATGGGTAAGTAGTTTGCCATATGGTAGTTGGCAACAACGCACTGTAGCTCACTCAGCTGCTCAGCAACCGATGGTGCATTATTATTCAACGTTACATAAACCCAACCTTCCCAAACCTCACAACGTACTGGAGTCAAGCCATAGTCTTTTTTATCAAAATTGGGCCGGTACTGCATGTGAGGGGCTGCTTTCAAACTGCCATCGATATCATATGACCATGCGTGATAAGGGCACATAATGCGTTTATTTTTACAGCTGCCCGAGCCTGCTAATAGCGTCATCATGCGGTGGCGGCAGACATTGGCAAACGCTGCAACACGACCGTCTTTTTGGCGAATCGCTACAATTGATTGATCGCCTATTTCGTAGCTTAAGTAGTCGCCAGTGTTGGGTATGGTGTTGCTAAGCCCTGCGCACAGCCATTCTTTATTGAATATCTGTTTGCGTTCTTTTTTGGCAATTTTAGGCGAATGGTACATCTCAGGTGGCATTGCTGACGCTTCATTTTGAGGCAAAGCGGCCAGTGCTGCCAATCGTTTGAGCAGGGTTGTTGATTCTGCAATCGCTGTCATAAGCACATTTCCTCATGCCTATATTGAAATTAAAACTGATTAAGCGATTACGCTTCGTCGTCAGGAATGATCGCCTCGACATCAATTTCCATCACCATCTCAGGTAGGGCCAAACCATTGACAATTAAGCCAGTCGAGCAGGGGTACACCCCTTTTAAATGTTTGCCAATAACGGTGTAAACCTCTTCGCGATACGCCCGGTCGGTAATGTAAATGGTGGTCTTTACAATGTGCTCTAACTTAGCTCCTGCCTCTTTAAGCAGCGTCGTAACTCCTTGCATAGCAACGTCAGCCTGCTTGGCTGCATCGCCAACGCCATGAAAATTCCCGTCGAGGTCAAAACCTGTTTGACCCCGTAGGAAAACCCGGTTTCCCGCACGAACCGCCATACACAGGTCGTTACTCATCGCTTTGCCAGGGTACATTTCGGCGGTGTTAAATTTTCTGATGCGTGTGTGCGCCATTATTTCCTCCCCTAATCGTTTTTGCTCATATTACTGCCTAGATTGCTAAAGTACTGAGCCACAGCTTGGTCACCTTTGCGGTCACTAATGCCATTCATAACGTTGTCAGATAGGCCTGCGCCGTCCTTAACAAAATTTAGCGATCCATCAAAATCAAAATTACGGTAAACCGCACCGAGGTGAGCGAACGGAGGCGCTTGAGCAAACAACTGAAAGGTTAAACGATGCCCCGCATAATCGGAATTCAACAAATCGCGGGCATAGGCTAATAATTTACGACGGTCTTCAGCGGCCCAGTTGTCGTTAATGGTGTAATACTTATCCATCCACGGTTTGGTGTCTGGCGAGTCAAAAGTTGCTGCATTGGGTGTGACGCAAATCTGACCGCCGCAGAGCTCGCGTGCGGTGTGCATCATCTCTGGTAGGTTCTTGAGTGCGTGAACACGGCCCGTAAACAGTAGCGATTGATTGGGCATCATTAAGCCTGCTGGAGAACGTTCACCTAGTGCAATAGAGGCGGTTAAATGCGCATTAATCCCTTCGCGCCAAACAGCCAGTGCGGCAAGCTTTTCCTGCACGGCAGGCTGCTTTTCTAAACCGGTTTGGCGCACATTAAACAGTGCTGCCCCAATCATCTGATCGGCTGTTTTTAAGGTACGCTGCACATAAGCAAAGGCTGAGTAGCGATGCAAAGTCGCGCGGATAAAGGTAGCTGCTTTGGTGTGGCGGTAAAACAGCACGTTTTCCCATGGGATCAATACATTATCGAAAATGACAATGGTGTCGATTTCATCAAACTTATTCGCAAGCGGATAATCACGCTGATCGGCACGTGGACAGCCGCCACTTGCACCAGCAAAACCGCTGCGGCAGATAAACTTTAACCCCGGTGAGTTTAGGTCACAGATAAAACCAACCGCATAATCGGATAATTGCTCGTTACCCCAGTTAGCAATCGTTGGTTTAGTGAATGCTTGGTTGGCGTAGGCGGCGGCTGTTTCATACTTTGCACCACGCACCACGATACCTGCGTCGGTCTCTTTAACCACATGTAGCAACATATCAGGGTCTTGATCTTGCGGGGCAAGTGAGCGGTCACCCTTAGGATCTGTATTGGCCGACACATGAAACGGGTCAGCTTTTAAAACTTTGTGAATGTGTGTTTCGATGTTCTTGGAAAACTGCGGGTCAACCTCATTGAGGATGTCTTGGCCGTCATAAAGCGACCACATCTCACCCACTGTTTCATCACCGACACGCGTCACTACACCGCCAATATCTTCCATCATCGTGTCAGTGGCGCGGCGCTTAGCCCACCAGTCTTCTTGCGTGTAAGGCAGCGCGTTACCAATGGCATTGATATCGCCGTCCTGCTCCACAGTCATCAAATCTTTAGTGGCTTCTTCGTGCTGCATGTCATAAATGCGGGCACGGATATCAACTAGTGGTTTAAACTGCGGATGAGTGGTGATGTCTTTGACGCGTTCGCCATTCATGAAAACTTCGCGGGTTCCCTGAAGTGAATCGCGGTATTCCTGTCCTGTTCTGATCATAGCTGACCCGCTGAAAGAGTAAGGTAATCAGTGTACAAGGCAAGTTATGCCAGATAAAATATTTATTAACTGGGTTTAGGTTAGTTTTTAGCTTCTTTTGCACGAGGTTATCAATAACTGGAGTGCTACATATTCAGGTTTTCATCAAATACTTAGTCCTACTATCGTTTAGCTTACTATTTTATATCGAGGCCTCTATGCCGTCTTATGATCTGATTTTAAATGCCTTCGTAACGCTATTTGTTACTGTTGACCCCATTGGCAACGCACCGTTATTTCTAGGAATAACCATTGGCTTAAGCACCAAAGAAAGGCGAGCCGTTGCACTGCGTGGGGTTGCGGTCGCTTTCGTTATTTTGGCACTATTCGCTATAACGGGTACCTCAATTTTAGATGCCATGGGCATTTCTATCGATGCCTTTCGCGTGGCAGGAGGGCTGTTGTTGTTCTACACCGCGTTTGAAATGATCTATGAAAAACGTCAGGAGCGAAAAGAAGAAGTCTCGCAGTCAGCTATGAAAGATCACATCGCTAATATCTCTGTGTTTCCATTGGCCATACCATTGCTGGCTGGGCCTGGCACTATCTCAGCGACCATACTATTGTCATCTCAAATGTCAGCGGCGACGCCCGATGCGCCGTGGTTGGGTGTAGGTATTTTGATGGCGGTGATTATCTCCCTGATGGCGTTAACCGCGTTCACACTGATGACCGCTGAAGTGCTGGATAAGTACATCGGCAATACAGGTAAAATGATTTTAACTCGGCTATTAGGTGTGCTGTTAGCAGCACTGTCAGTACAGTATGTGGCCGATGGTGCGAGGGCGTTGTTTGGACCCACATTAAAAGTGGTTGGCGTCTAAGGTGTTTGATTTTTCACTTAGGCAGCTGCAGTATTTTGCTAAAGTTGCCGAGGTGCAAAGCCTTGCTGTTGCTGCTCGTGAATTACACATCTCACAACCGTCAATTTCAACGGCGATTACTAAATTAGAAGCTGCGCTCGACGTACAGCTGTTTGTGCGCCATCACGCTAAGGGTGTTTCGCTCACCTCAGCCGGTGCGCGAATACTGATCGAGGTGAACGGTCTGTTGACGCATGCCGAGGAGGTTCGTCGCAACGCTCAAGGTTTGGCTCAGCAAGTGCGCGGGCGTTTGCATATTGGTTGTTTTGGCCCGCTGGCTGCGCTCTATTTGCCAGCGATAGTGACCGGTTTTCAGCAGCAATACCCCGAGGTTGAGTTGTTGCTTTACGAGGCTGATAACGACGCGTTATTAACAGGATTGCAGGTGAACCGGTACGATGCAGTTATCGTCTATCAACTCGATGTGCCCCCAACTTTGCAACTGGAGCCGTTAGCAAGCTTTAAGCCACACGTGATAATGGCACCTGACCACCCATTGGCGGCTGAGAAAACAGTCACGCTTAAGCAGCTTGCCCAGTGGCCGATGGTATTGTTGGATCTGCCAAGAAGTCGGGAGTATTTCTCGACCCTGTTTGAGAGTAGGGGTTTGCACCCAATGGTTAGCATGCGCTCACCCTCATTTGAAACAGTACGCTCGTTGGTGGCAAATGGTGCGGGGTTCTCAGTTTTGGTGACAAGGCCAAGCTCAAAACAAAGCTACGATGGTAAGTGGCTCATCGAAAAAGAGATAGAGAATAAAATTCCCTTGACCGATGTTGTGCTGGTACACCACAAAAACGAGCGTCCTACCCGGCTTCACCAAGAATTTGTAGCCTATGCTAAACAGCATTTCCAAGCGTTGAGCTAAGCAAACGAGAGGCGGCGGCGGTAGGTAGCAATAGTAAAAAAGGCGCTGAATGAGGGGAATATTCACTCAGCGCCAGACCTACACTTCCAGCAAACGCTGGTTTTACAAAAACAGTTAGTTAAAAACGATCATCTCTCAGGAAGTAACGTTAGTACCGAGCTATATAATTTAGCATTGGGGATGGAAACAGTGGTCTTGTCAGAGGTTAGCAACAGCGTGTTTAGCGTATTGACCTCGATCACCTCACCCTCTACGTCGCCCAATTCGATTCGTGAGCCTGCAACAAACTGCTCTCGGGCATAGACGCCGGCTAACATATTGTGAGTAATCTCGCGGGCACCAAACCCAATCGCAAGGGCGAGCCCAAGCATGACTCCCCCCACCACTAAGGCGATAATGTTATGCAGTAGCGATGTTTCAATATCCAATTGCTCTAGTGCGACTAGAACAATAACCGTGACCATGACGCCATACACTAAGTTGCCTAAGGTTTTCGCTGAGTCCGAACCGATGGTGGCGGGTTTTTCTTGGATCATCCGCCTTAGAAACTGAGCAAACATTATCCCTAAAATTACGATAACGAGCGCGGTTAAGATTTTGGGTAAAAAACCAATGAAGCCTTTAAAAATTTTAACTAGCTCATCTAGCCCGAGTGAGTTGGCCGCGGGGACCATAAATACAAACAGTACGGTCCAAAAGATAATTTTACCTGCCAGCACGGAGGGGCGCCGCGATAACCCTGCATCGCCCATGACGTCGGACACACCGGCTTTATTGCTAAAGCGGTCTAACCCGATACGCCTAAAGAGTGTGGTGCTTATTTTTTTAAGGATAAAAGCAACGACAAAGCCTATGAGCAATATGATGAGCGCGCCGATTAGATTAGGCAGAAATTCAACGAACTGGCTCCACTGTTCATTCATATTGCCAACGACCGAGTTTTGAATTTTTTCAAGGGTCTGAGTAGTTGCATCAGCCATTAATCTATTCTCCGAGGTGATCGTTTCTCTGCAGCGCCCGCTAGGCCTGACAGCAAGGTCACCATCACCATCGTTATATGCCCGATAAGGTTAATTAAATCGCGCACGGCTAACTCATGGAGGCCACGCTTTAAAATTGCCAGCAACCTAAAACGCGAAGAGCGGGTAGTGTTGAGTTGGCTCTTACGGAAGATATTTTTAATCTCCTGTTCCAGTTCCTGATTATTCATGCGCAATACTTCTCGTGTAACAGTTTGAATTTTTCCAACGCTCGATAGAAACTCATTTTGGTCGCGCTGAGTTGTTTACCGAGCGTACTGGCCACCTCTTCTAGTGACAGGTCGCTAGTGAAACGTAACAACAGTAGATCTCGCTCGGATGCTTTCATTTTTGCGATCACGCGTTGAACGCAGCTTTTTTCATCGTCGGACTCAAATTGCTGAGCGCTGTCCTTGGCCTCATCGGCTGTGTGCGTCGTGACTTCATCATCGTTAATGTAACGTTCTTGCTGGCGTTTGATATTGCCTAGTACCGTTTTACAATGATTAATGGCGATGCTGAACAGCCACGTTTTAAACGTTGACCGGTGTTCAAAAGTCGCCAGTGTGTGAAACACCTTCATAAATATCTCTTGCGTCGCGTCCTCTGCATCGCTTTCAACCGACAAATAACGTCGGCACATCGCAAACAAGGGCAATTGGTAGCGCCGCACCAGTTCTTCGAACGCGGTGACGACATAGGGCAGTTCTTCTTGGCAGCGCGTGACTAGCTGTTCATCATCTATTGCATCAAATGACATAATGAAAATATCGTTTTATTGGAGGTATCATCGGCCAGTATCATTGATAATGGCTAATTTTTCCAATCCGTTTCTTTTGTTCCTAATGAGTGCGTTACTGGTTTGACTGGATGGTCTCAACAAAAGTCACATTTATTAGTATTAAGTGACCAATTTGAATAAAGCGTGAAATAAAATTGTGACTTTTGCCAAAACTAAGCTGTCTAACCCAATAGGCGCAGCAATGACGTCATATTAACGTTGATTTAATCAGCGGCGATGGTCAGTTACAACCGTTCGTGTGTTAAAATACCGATCACCAGCAGGGCTAAAAAAGAGACAATAAAGTCGATGAAAGTTACAGAGCACGATCTCCTTACATTAGGCGAGTACACAATCGCACCCGGTGAGCGGCGCACAATAGAGCTTCCCGTTACCGACCTTTACACACACACCTCATTGAAAATGCCGGTACAGGTCATTCGCGGCAAGAAACCCGGGCCCACTCTTTTTGTGAGTGCCGCCATTCACGGGGATGAGATTAATGGCGTAGAAATTGTAAGGCGGGTCCTTGACTACAAGGGATTAAACAGCATCCGCGGTACGCTTATTGCGGTACCCATTGTTAACGTGCAAGGGTTCTTAGCCCAATCACGCTATACGCCTGACCGTCGTGATCTCAATCGCTGCTTTCCAGGCAGCAGCGGCGGGTCGGTTGCCAGTCGCTTGGCCAATTTATTCGTTACTGAAATTGTCCTAAAGTCTGATTGCGGTATTGATTTACATACCGCGGCGATTCACCGAGAAAACCTCCCCCAAATTCGCGCGCAGCTAGAAAATCTAGAGACGGCACGGATGGCAGCGGCTTTTGACGCACCGGTTATTATTAATACCAACCTTAGAGATGGCTCTTTACGGCATTTTGCAGACGAGCAGGGGATTCCAATCTTGCTGTATGAGGCGGGTGAGGCATTGCGTTTTGATGAGTCATCAATCCGTATCGGTACACGCGGCGTGTTAAATGTGATGCGTGAGCTCGGTATGCTGCGCGCTAAGCGAACCAAAAGTATTCCAAAAAGTGCAACTGCGCATTCGTCACATTGGATTCGCGCTCAAAGCAGTGGCATCTTACGTGCCACGGTGGGTTTGGGCACTTCAATAACGGCGGGGCAAGTGCTTGGCAAGCTGTCTGACCCTTTTGGGATTCAGGAGCAGATCATTACTGCAAAATTCCCAGGCATCTTGATTGGTCGAACGAACTTACCGCTGGCCAATGAAGGGGATGCGATCTTTCACATCGCCCGCTTTGGAGAAAACGATGAGCCGATGGAGAGCATCGAAACCGCTTACACAGAAACAGAAAACACCGAGTGGGGCATGCCCGTTAATATGCCCATTATCTAATGCAGCCGTTGCGTCATAAGGCTGCATTTTATTCGTTTTAATTTTGAATATAAAATATTATGAAAGATGACAACGCGCAAATGGCCATCGTAGGCTGGCGGGAGTGGGTCGGATTGCCTGAGTTGGGTTTGCCGACGATTAAGGCCAAGATCGATACAGGTGCCCGCACTTCTGCTCTGCACGCCTTTTTAGTCGAGCGCTATAAACTGCAAGGGCAAGACCGGCTGCGTTTTCATATGCATCCTGTTCAGGGCCAGACAGAGACTATTGTCGTGTGCGATGCGATGTTAAAAGACGAGCGAGAGGTCACCGACTCTGGTGGGCATACAGAACTTCGCTACGTCATTGAGACAGAGTTACACATTGGCGGTGAACACTGGCCCATTGAGCTTACATTGACCAATCGTGACAATATGAGGTTTAGGATGTTAGTCGGTCGTGAGGCGCTTAAAAACAGGCTCTTGGTTGATTCGGCAGGGTCTTATTTGCAGGGTGGCAATAAGCCTAAACGCTTGCGCGCTGATTCAGCACAGTAAAATCGGGCTGGCATCTAGCCAGCCCTAACATAGCTATAAAGTTTAGCGCATGCTCTTTGTTCTGGTGTGACCAGGTTTTGCGCTGCGCTCGATTAACTCAATAATCATCCCCGCAACATTTTTCTCCGAGGCTCTCTCAATCCCCTCAAGCCCAGGAGATGAATTAACTTCCATAACCAAAGGTCCGCGACTTGAGCGCAATAAATCAACGCCGGCGACATTTAGCCCCATGATTTTAGCCGCGTTAACCGCTGTGGCACGCTCTTCAGGGGTTAGCTTAACCAGGGTTGCAGAACCACCGCGGTGCAAGTTGGATCTAAACTCACCTTCTTGAGCCTGACGTTTCATGGCTGCAACGACTTTACCACCAACGACCAAGCACCGAATGTCAGCGCCCCCGGCCTCCGCGATAAACTCCTGAACAAGTATTTGTGCTTTTAGGCCCCTGAACGCTTCGATAACACTTTCCGCTGCTTTGCGAGTCTCAGCTAGCACAACCCCAATTCCTTGGGTTCCTTCGAGCAACTTGATGACGTAAGGAGGTTTACCGATAAAGTTTAATAGGTCATCAGTATCATCAGGGGAGTGAGAGAAGCCCGTGACCGGCATGCCCACATTTTTGCGTGATAGCAGTTGCAAAGAACGCAGCTTATCTCTTGAACGGCTGATTGCGACAGACTCATTGACCGGATAAACGCCCATTACCTCAAACTGCCTTAATACCGCTGTTCCGTAGAACGTTACAGAGGCGCCAATCCTTGGAATAACGGCGTCAAAACCGCCAAGTGTTTCACCTTTGTAGTGAATTTGAGGTTTACCGCTGGTGATGTTCATGTAGACGCGCAAGGCATCGAGTACCCTGACTTCATGACCGCGCTCCTCTGCTGCTTCAACTAAACGGCGTGTCGAATATAAACGTGGGTTACGGGACAATATAGCAATTTTCATAAAGTTTCCTTAGAACCAGCAAGGGGTAAGCCTGTGGCTCTTGTTAGGTTTGTCTGTTTTAAAGTGACATGCGCGGCTGTAAAGCATCGGTGTGGCGTGGTTGATTGTGCCATCCTACTACAGCTTATCAAGAGATAGATTCTATAATCGTAATTTTTTGCCTTTATTCGCAGTGCAATCGCTCGCGTTTTTTTGGAAGCGGTTTACCATGAACCATAGCAACGATACGGTAACTACAAATAATACGGGTGCATAATAATCAGTTAACATTTTCCTTCTCCAAATTAAGTGCTGCTACTCATTTGACTTGTTAACGTTAAGAGAAGTCACAAATTATTATAAAATTTTATCGTTTATAATTCGAGCTTGGAGCAAGTATGGATATCGCCCTGACCCGTTCAGAGCATGTAATATTTATACGCCTGCCGCACAGTGCTCTCCAACAAAAATAATCTGTGACTTTTTACCCCTCAGTGCCGTCTCAGTTATAAGCAGTGTAATAAACAGAACTGCTGTTTACTTAAACGTATAATTCAGGGAAATAAAAAATGAAAAAACTATTGATAGCAACTGCATTATTGAGCGCGTTGACGACTTCATGGGTTCAGGCCGATGAAACAAAAACAGATACCAAGGATGCAGAAGCCACGCGTGTAATTAGTGACACTTCAATGGCGATTTACTCACAAAACCCATACATCCAATCGATTATGGAGAAGACCACGCACATTCAGGCAACGCGCTTGAAGGAGCTACTGGTTCGTGGTGATGAGACTATCGGCTTGGATGTGCGTCCGCGCAGTGAATTTGCTGGAACACCCGGCATTGATGGGGTGACTTTGAACATTCCGCGTAACTTTTTGGAAGTAGAGGCGTATGAAAAGCTGCCTGATTTAGAGGCGACAATCATCATTATCAGCTCTAAAGGTATTCGTGGTGGTTTGGCCGCTCACACGTTGCAAGAGATGGGTTACACGAACGTGCGTAACTTACTCGGTGGTTTGGAAGGTTGGAATAAAGAGTAAGACCTATAATGATGTGACAACGGTCTAACTTAGGGCCGTTGTATTGGTCATGCTGTGAACGCAGCATGGCCTTTTTATGAGTTAGAAAACCCTGATTAATGGATTACCAGATAGGGACCCGTCACTAGAGTTAAGTGCGGTGTAAATTTTTTGTAAAGTTAGCAGACTATTGCTATCAAATGCTTCAACCTAGGTCGGCGCACTAGAGCGTAGTCGATTGACGAAATTCTAAGTCGTAATATACGTGTATCAGAACTGTTTAAATAAGAGGAAGTCACATGAAAAATACGCCACAAATCCCTCAGGAAGCCTTCGATTGGTATGATGAGTATGCTCATGGCGGCATTGATCGCCGTACTTTTATGGCGCGCTTAGGCACGCTTGCAGTCGCAGGTCTTACCGTCGGTGCTGTCTCTAGTGCACTCATTCCTAACTATGCGTTAGCTGAGCAAATTTCATTTAACGATGAAGGCATTAAAGCAACTTACGCTGAGTTTGACTCACCTAAAGGCCATGGTAAGGGACGCGGCTATTTTGTACAGCCTGCTGATCTTGAAGCGACAGGCAAAGCGCCGGTGGTCTTGGTAGTGCACGAAAACCGTGGCCTCAACCCTTACGTGAAAGACGTGGCACGCCGCTTAGCTAAAGATGGCTTTGTAGCCTTTGCTCCAGATGCCTTGCACCCATTAGGCGGCTACCCTGGAAACGATGATGATGGCCGCGCTATGCAAAAATCATTGGACAAAGACAAAATTGAGCAAGACTTTATTGCGGCCGCGGGCTTTTTAAAAACTCACGGTATGAGCAACGGAAAGTTGGGCGTGGTCGGCTTCTGCTTCGGCGGCTATGTCAGCAATATGTTAGCGGCTGAAATGCCCGATGTAATCAATGCCGCAGTTCCGTTTTACGGCACCCCACCAAAAGCGAATATCGATAAGATAAAAGCGCCGCTAATGATTCATTTGGGCGAGCTTGATAAGCGCGTCAATGCAACGTGGCCTGCTTATGAGGAAGCACTCAAAGCAATAGGGGCGGATTATCAAGCCTTTATTTATGAAGGGGCAAATCATGGTTTTCATAACGACTCAACCGGTCGCTATGATGAAAAGAATGCTGAGCTGGCATGGTCACGTACTATTGAGTTTTTCAGTAAGCACCTAGCTTAGGCTGTAATTTCATTACCAAAATTTATTGTTCTTCGTTAAAAATAATAAATCCAGTGCTCGATATGGCTTCGTAAAATCTGTCGTGGTATTGCACTACAGATTGGTTTTTTAAATCAGCACAATTTAATTGGAGAAGCACCATGTTTAAAGGATTTATTGCAACAACATTCGTTCTAGGTTTAGCTGTGCAGAGTATGGCAATTGCCGGTAGTCACGGTGGTAAACTATCAGTCATGGGTGATGACCAAGATGTATCAGATGGCATCGTCACTACCTCTAGCGTAATGGCTGGTGAGAATGGTTGGTTAGTTGTACACCGCACAGATGCTAAAATGAAGCCAGGCCCAGTGGTAGGTCATGCACCGCTAAAGAAAGGTGAGAATAACGATGTTATTTCGATTCTTACCGAAGACGTTGCCTCAGGCGATATGCTGATGCTGATGCTACATTCTGAAGCGGGTGGTTCAAAGAAAGGTATCTTTGAGTACACGTTGGGCGCTAAAGAAGATGGCCCAGTAAAAGTTGATGGCAAGCTTGTTATGTCAGTGATTACTGCTGAATAGTCTTAAAAGATTAATGTCTTAAGTTTTTGAGGCGGCCTTTGGGTCGCCTTTTTGATATCTAAAAACATCACTTTTTGCACGTTACGAGGTTGCCAAACGCGCCACTGGCTTTTCTTCAATGGGCCAATGCAAAACAGCCGCCACTAAAGACAAACCCACCCCAATCCACCAAACCAAATCATAATTACCCGTTCGCTCGTAAGTCCAACCACCCAGCCACACGCCGCTAAAACTGCCCAATTGGTGACCAAGAAACACAAATCCATATAGCATCGACATGTAACGAGTGCCGAACATGACAGCGACTAAGCCTGAAGTGGGCGGCACGGTCGCCAGCCACAAAAAGCCCATAACAGCGCAAAAGGTAAAAATGCTGATAAGCGTGACAGGGGTTAATACAAACGCGGTAATAGCCACGCCGCGCAATAGGTAAATGGTGACTAGCACCCAGCGGCGCTCATATTTACTGGATAACACACCGGCCATGTACGCGCCAAATACGTTGCATAAACCAATGGTTGCAATGCTCCAAGCACCGATCTTTGCACCAAAGCCCAAATCTGACAGGTAAGCGGGTAGGTGCACGGTAATAAAAGCCACATGAAAGCCGCACACAAAGAATCCCATTACTAGCAGTACATAAGACTTATGAGCGAAGGCCTCTTTAAATGCCTCTCTCATGGTTTGTTTAGGTAGGTTTTTTATCTGCGGTACTGTCCCCCGCATAAGGGGCTAGTGGCAAGGCTAACAAGATCATCGCAAACGCCGATAGCGCAAGGATGTGCAGTGTGTTGACCCAACCCACGCTTTCAATTAAGCCTTGCGCGACGGGGACCACCAAAAATTGCCCAAGTGACCCCGCTGCGGTGCCTACGCCCAAAATCCACTGGCGGCGATCTTCACTAACCGCACGTGCCAGTGCAGGTAATATAATCCCAAATGACGTACCGGCTACCCCTGCGCCAACTAACATGCCCGCTGAGCCGTGTAACATCCAAGGCTCTGTGACATGCGGCATGACGGCCATGCCCGCTGCATATAACAGCGTACCGGCAGCAATCACTTTAATATTGCCAAAGCGGTCAGCTAAAGCACCTGCAAATACCGCAACGACGCCCCATGTTAAATTCTGAATCGCAAGCGATAAGCCGATAATGTCTCGGCCCCAGTCGTTTGCTTCACTAATGGGTTTTACATAAAGCCCAAAACCTGACCGATAGCCAAATGAAAGCAGCACTAACAGGCAGGCTGAAATGATCAGAAAATAGCTGCTAGGTGGGATTTTGGAGAGTGTTTTGCTCATGAGGCTGCGCTTTTAAATCAGACGATACGCGCAGCATAAAACAATGTTTAGGTTTTAGCGACTGCTCTTGTTAGGGTAGGGCGAGCGTAAAAACAAGCCGAGCCTGCCAAAAGTCAGCACTAAAATAACAATCCGATTAAAAAGGGTATAAGTCCGCCGCCTGAATGCCTGCTCCACGCATAGTACATTCCTGATTCATTGTTAAAATTATTCGTGAAAGGTCATGCTACTAAACGCAACAATAGATTGGTATTCTTACTTAAAACAACGAGGCAGCAACATGAAACCCCTAACGACCCTTGAACTTCTCTCAACGTTAGTGGGTTTTGACACCACGAGTCGTCAGAGTAATCTGCAGCTGATTAACTACGTCAGAAATTACCTCGATGACTACGGTGTGACCTCCACCCTCATCTACAATGACGAGGGGGATCGCGCTAACCTTTATGCCACAATTGGCCCGCACGATGTAGGGGGCGTCTTGCTCTCAGGCCACACCGACGTGGTACCCGTTACCGGACAAGCGTGGGACTCTGACCCTTACCAAATTACCGACCGCGACGGGTTACTTTATGGCCGTGGCAGTAGCGATATGAAAGGGTTTATCGCCGCCACACTCGCCGCAGTTCCCTCCATGGTCAACCAACGCTTACAAACCCCGCTGCATTTAGCGTTTTCATATGACGAGGAAATTGGCTGTGTGGGGGCTAAAGACATGGTTCGAAAGCTTAAATTGCTGGAGGTTAAACCTAAGTTTGGCGTGATTGGCGAACCTACGCTGATGCAAAGCATCGTTGGGCACAAAGGTAAACGCACTTTTCGTGTCGAGTTTACCGGCTACTCCTGCCATTCGGCCTATCTAGACGACGGGGTTAACGCCATTGAACATGCGGCTAAGCTGATTTTATTTATTCAACAAATGAATCAAAAACTCGTTGATCGTGGGCAAACTGATTCAGGATATTCAGTGGATCATTCCACGTTTCAAACCGGCGTTATTAGCGGGGGAACGGTGATTAATATTGTCCCAAGAAGCTGTGAGTTCGTGTTTGAAATACGCCATTTACCGCAGCACGATGTTGAAGCTATGCTCAAAGAAATAACGGATTATGCTTATCAAGAAGTGCTGCCAGCCATGAAAGCGGCTAATGAAGAAAGTGATATTCGTTTTACGACGCTTTCAGCCTACCCCGGGATGCATACACATGTGGAGTCAGAATGCGTTGAGCTAGTCACCTCATTAACCGAGCACGCTTGCACGGGTGAGAAGGTCAGTTTTGGCACTGAGGGTGGCTTGTTTCAGGAGCATTTGGACATGAACTGTGTGGTGTGCGGGCCGGGGAGTATTGAGCAGGCGCACAAGCCCAATGAGTTTATTCACCCAGCACAGTTGGTGGAGTGCGATGGGTTTTTAACACGCCTGATACAGCGTTGCCAGACCAGTTAGTGTGTTTTATTAGGTAAGACTTTGAGCGACCTCAACGATAAATCGCCGCATCCATTGGTGGGCGGGGTTGTGCTGCAACAGCGCACTCCACGCCATGGTTAAATCTAATGGGGGTATTTCAAACGGTGGTTTTTTAATCACCACCCGTGGGTTATTACGCTGCAACTGCGCGGCCTTAGAGGGTAAGGTCACGATCAAATCATTTTGCTCCGCCAGCAACATCGCCGCTTGGTAGTGCCGTGTAAAAATTGCGATATGGCGCTGCTTATCGATACTGCGCAGCGCCTCATCTACCCAGCCCAAATGCTGCACATCTAACGGGTTCATGCCCACCCCCACCCCCATGCCGGTTTTACTAACCCAAATATGTGGCGCTTGCAGGTAAGTCTCCAGCGAAAAGTCATCCAAAATCGGATTATCTACACTGAGTAAACACGAAAAATCATCCACCCAAATCGCTTTCTGGTGAAATGACTGGGGCATCGAGTCAAAGCGATTAATTGCCATATCTACCTTGCCCTGTTCGACATCTAAAAAGCTCACGTCACTGGGCGTCATAATGTCCAATACAATCCCGGGGGCTTCCTCACGAAGCCTGCGCAATACATGCGGAAATAATGCAGACTCGGCGTAGTCGCTGGCCATTATTCGAAAGAAGTGCTCATCTTGAGTGGGGTCAAATGCCGCTTGAGGCTGCACGGCTTTATCAATTTTAGACAAGACATCTCTAATCACGGGCTGTAGCTGTAGCGCACGCTCAGTAGGGACCATGCCCTCGCTGGTTCTAATCAGCAGTGGGTCGTCAAACAACTCACGCAAGCGGCGCAGTCCATTGCTGAGTGCAGGCTGGCTCAAACCAAGGTGGTTGGCGGCATTGGTTACATTGCGTTCACGCAGCAATACGTCCAAATAGACCAAAAGATTCAAATCGATGCGTCCAATATTCATTATAGGTTCTTCCAATACACGCTAGGCTGCTTACGGTTACTTATCGTTCGACCATTATTTCCCATATGAATAATAAACATAATCTGTATTTATTTCAAAAATAGAGGCGCTGGGAATACGATTGATTCATAAATTTCGAGCTAGCGATGAAACAAGTCGTTAACTAATAATAATCATTCAGGAGAAAAATCTTATGTCACAGTATCAAAAGGATATGCAAGAGGCGGCTAACCTATGTGAAGCCAATGGCAGCGCATGGAATGCGATCAACCCAGAGTCAGCGGCGCGTATGAAAGCGCAGAACCGTTTCAAGACGGGTCTTGATATCGCCAAATACACCGCTGACATTATGCGCGCCGATATGGACGCGTACGACGCCGACTCGTCACAGTACACGCAGTCACTCGGTTGCTGGCACGGTTTTATCGGCCAACAGAAGATGATTTCTATTAAGAAACATTTTGGTACGACTAAGAAAAAATACCTCTACCTTTCCGGTTGGATGGTTGCAGCACTTCGCTCTGACTTTGGCCCACTACCTGACCAATCGATGCACGAAAAAACGTCAGTGGCAGCCCTAATCGCTGAGCTGTACACCTTCTTGCGTCAAGCCGATGCACGCGTTTTAGGCGGTTTATTTCGTGAGCTGGACGCGGCTTCTGAGGCAGATAAGCCTGCGATTCAAGACCAAATAGATAACTTTGAAACGCACGTAGTACCTATCGTTGCTGACATCGATGCAGGGTTTGGCAACGCAGAAGCCACTTACCTTATGGCTAAGCAAATGATTGAAGCGGGTGCTTGCTGCATTCAAATCGAAAACCAAGTGTCAGATGAAAAGCAGTGTGGACACCAAGACGGTAAAGTTACGGTGCCACATGAAGACTTCTTAGCAAAAATTAGAGCCGTTCGTTACGCGTTTTTAGAGCTAGGGATTGATAACGGGGTGATTGTGGCGCGTACCGATTCACTCGGTGCAGGCTTAACGAAGCAGATTGCTGTAACCAATGAGCCAGGTGACTTAGGTGACCAGTACAATAGCTTCTTAGATGTGGAAGAGGTGTCAGCTGACGACATGAATAACGGTGATTTGGTGATTAAGCAAGATGGCAAATTAGTACGGCCCAAGCGTTTGCCTTCAAACTTGTTCCAGTTCCGTGCAGGCACGGGTGAAGACCGTTGTGTGCTAGACAGCATCACGTCACTGCAAAACGGCGCAGATATGATCTGGATTGAAACTGAAAAGCCGCATATCGGCCAAATTGGTGGCATGATTAATCGTGTCCGTGAAGTGGTTCCAAACGCAAAACTGGTTTACAACAACAGCCCATCGTTTAACTGGACGCTAAACTTCCGTCAGCAGATTTTTGACGCCATGGTTGAGGCGGGTGAAGACGTCTCTAACTATGACCGTGCCAAATTAATGTCGGTTGATTATGATGAGACTGAACTGGCGACACGAGCTGATGATAAGATTCGTACCTTCCAAGCAGATTCAGCGCGTGAAGCGGGTATCTTCCATCACTTGATCACATTACCGACTTATCACACGGCCGCGCTGTCTACTGACAACTTAGCCAAAGAGTACTTTGGTGAGCAAGGCATGTTGGGATATGTGGCGGGTGTACAGCGTAAAGAAATTCGTCAGGGTATCGCCTGTGTTAAGCACCAAAACATGTCAGGGTCTGATATGGGTGATGACCATAAGGAATATTTTGCCGGTGAAGCGGCGCTTAAGGCGGGTGGTAAGGATAATACGATGAATCAGTTTGGTTGATGGCTGAGATAATCGTTTGAATTAGGTGTATTAGGGCCGACTTGTTCGGCCCTTTTTATCTTTTTGTGGTGCTAACTGAGCAGCTTTTCTATGGACTAAATGTTTAGGAACATGCACTCATCAATAGAAAGTATTATGAATACAGCCACTGTTTTAGGTTTTTATAAGGCAATACTTCAAAATCAGACCGTTTTTGATAATCTTTACCGCCATAAACTAAGCTCATGTCTTTCACCCGCTCCCCTAAAATATCCGCGACAACACGGGCCGGCTTCATTGCATCGCTGGCGACGGTTTGCGCTGATTTGACTTCCAGCAGGCTGATACCGTCGCCCGCTTCCAGCAAAATATCCACTTCATTTTTAGCCGAATCCCGGTAAAAATACATGTTCGTCTTTTCACCTTGGTTGTGGATAGCTTTTAAAGCCTCCAGCACCACCATATTTTCAAATAAATGCCCACGAAGTGGGTGTACCGCGAGGTGTTCTTCACGCGTAATGCCCATTAACCAAGCCGCTAAGCCGACATCGTAGAAATAAATCTTGGGTGATTTAATCAGCCGTTTTCCAATATTGGCAAACCAAGGCGGTAGTCGAAACGTAATAAAGGATGCTTCTAGTAGCGTCGTCCAATCGTTAATGGTGTGGCTCGATACGCCCACATCGTTGGCGATGCTTTGCATATTAAGCAGCTGCCCAACGCGTCCCGCAGCGAGTCGCACAAACTTCTCAAACAGCTGGATATTTTTCAGTTGTATCAGCTCTCTAAGGTCGCGCTGCACATAGGTTTCAAAGTAATCCCCCAGTACCATCGAAGGGTCGAGGCCTTGCTCGTATATGCGAGGGTAGCCACCCCGATGAATCAAGGCGTTAGTTGTTATATTTTGATATTGCTCAACACCGTTAAGCTCACTAATCGAGAGCGGTAGCAGTTTTAGTAATGCCGTTCTACCGGCTAATGACTGTGAAATCTCACGCGACAAATCAAACTGGTGGCTGCCAGTGAGTATGAACTGCCCCATTGTTTTCTTTTCATCAACTTCAACCTGTATCCATGACAAGAGCTCGGGCACGCGCTGCACTTCATCGATAATCGCTCCCTCTTCACCGAACTGCGCTAGAAAGGCGCGTGGGTCTGTGCGGGCGAAGTCGCGTAAGTCAGGGCGTTCGAGGTTGGTATAGGACTTGTTTGGAAAGGCTTGCTGGCACAAAGTGGTTTTGCCGGATTGGCGTGGGCCGGTCACCGTAACCACAGGGTACTGTGTGGCTCGAGAGAGTAAAATCGGTTCTAGTTGTCGAGGTATTATCATAGTTTTTTGCAAATATGAAGTACAACTTCATATTTACATAGATTAACACTTTGTTCAATTCTAAACAGTCACATTGTATGACGCAGGCTAATAATGCAAAAAATAACGCAAGATAGAAGATTGTTTATTTTTAGGTTAAACTGGTCAATATGACCTAAACTAGGAGATAGATATGTTTGCAATGCAAGCCAACGAAGTAAAAGCTCAGCTATCAGAAGTGCTGCGAAAAGTTGAACAAGGTGAGGAAATAATGATTACTCGTCACGGTAAAATTGTTGCCCGTCTCGCGCCTTGGAACGATCGCAAGCAAGCAATTACAAATCGTTTGCAAGCAGTAGAGGCAGTTCAACAGTTTGAGCGCGTTAAGTTGCCTAAAGGTGAAACAGTTGCAGGCTTAATTGCCGAAGGTAGGTGTTAGTGTTTGTACTAGACTGCTCGGTTACGATGTCCTGGTGTTTTGAAGAAGAAAGTGAAAATGGCATGTATGCCGAGCATATTCTAAAGCGCCTGAAAACAGAAAATGCTGTAGTACCTCGTCTTTGGCATCTTGAAGTGCTTAATGTATTACTAGCGTCTGAGCGACGTCGGCGCATTTCAACACAAGAAAGTGACAACTTCTTAGAGTACCTTTCACTATTGCCGATCCAAACAGATTCAATGCCCGTGACTATTCGAGATAACGAAGTGCTAACGTTAGCGCGTAAATATCAACTATCTTCTTACGATACAGCTTATTTAGCGTTAGCAGTGGGTGAAGGCTTACAGATTGCAACACAAGACAGGGGGTTGGTTGCAGCTGCAAAAGCGCTAGATGTTTGGTTAGGGGATTAATTGGTAGCCTTCAATTCCAAACTCGCTGCCAAGCCTCAAACACCGACGGCCTAACTGCATACCGCGCGAAATTCCCCTCGTGCAAACTAAGTAGCTCCTCCTCGACCATTACCTGAAAGTCACTGCTGTCAACTTCATCTATTTGAGACTCGCTCCACATTGTAACAAAGGCAAACGCATCCGCTCGGCTCATTTCTTTATTAACAACTTCACTCACCACCAATTTCAACGCATCACGGTAGCGTAAACGCAGAGGGTCTGGTTCGCCAAGTGACTGCCTAACTGCAGTGTAGCGTTCAGCTGAGCGTTCATAAGCCCAGATAAACACTTCCTTCAATAAGTTCGTGTCATTGAGTTCGTACACTCCAAGTGCAGCTTCTACATACAAGCCTTCCGGTACGTTGACAAAAGATAGCGGCAAAAAGTTGTGCTTGATAAGCGGAATATTCGCCGCTAACCGTGACACCCGTTTATTCACGTCATCAAACGGTTGCAAGTAAGGCAGCTGCGCCATGATAAACAGTGACTGCTCAAAGGGGTCTTTTACTGCGGTAGCGGTTACGAGTATCTGGTCAAAATAGGTGGCAATTAACTGAGGTATTTCCAATGGCAAAAAAGCGGATTGCTCGATACCAACAGGAATGTGCCTGAGGCGACCGACCGACTGAGGGTCTGGAAGTAGATTGTTGGCAAGCATTGCATGCAGGTTGAGTAGGGTGTAACGATTGAAGCTTATGTCCTCAGCTGAGTTAATCAAAAACTCGATCGCATCTTTATGGTTTAAGATCATTTGTGCTTCGAGCGGTTTATGGCCCGATGCGATTTGTCCAAAGTCAATGAGTCTGCGCGAATCAAGTAGGGAGTAGGTATTGCCTTCTAGTCGGCTTGAGTTCCAAGATAAGTCGATCAATAAGCGATTCATTATGTGCTTAGCGTAGGTGCCTGCAGGTTGTGGGGATATTTTTTGGCTGCCTATTGCATTGAGGTGTTGGCGCTCGTTTTTGGTTAAATAGTGAGTGACGTTAGGACGATAGCTATTTAAAAAATCATAGTTGTAGCCGACTGCTTTACGCTTAAGAACGTTTTGGCGAAGATAGGCTTGAGCTTGCTTGGCTGATGTCGAGAGCTCAAAGGGGGCTTCATCCTCATTAATGCTGCCTTTTGGGCGAAAGTTGTTGGTTGGATATTTTAAATTGCTTAAGCGATAGCGAGTTGCAGGGCCTTTACCTTTTTGAGTAATAGTCTGGTGTGTTACTAGTTTTTTGAGCTGGTACTGCAGCGTTCTTAACGGGATGTCTTGGCGCATTTTTGTTTTAATTTGTTGCGCGGAGAGATTCTCGTCAGTTGACGTGAGGATATTCAGGATGTCAGTTGCGTATTTATTGTTTGAGTTTGTGTGATTCATAATATTGCGCGATAGTTATCATTGCGCAATTAAAACATTATGTTGCGCAATAATAAAGATATCGCGCAACTTTAATTCTGGCCTTGTAACAATACAAAAAAGGCGCCAATAAGGCGCCTTAATACAAATTGGTACGTTTACCGGAAAGTTACGGTCACTTTACCCGAGCCGTTACCACCCCGACCGTCAGGCACGCCGTAGTAGAAAACGTCACTGCCCTGCGCGGTAGCCGTGGCGGTGTACTCTACCCAGTTGAGATTACCGTTTTCATCGGCAACTTTTGTTGTTGTGCCCTGTGAGCCGCTGGTAACTTGGTCTAAGCTTAAAACATCACCATCTGCATCGGTATCGTTTTCAAGCACTTTAATGATGACCGTTTCGCCTGCACTCACCGTTATAAACTCGTTTTTAACCACGGGGTTATTTAGGTTAGGGTTGTTAGGGTCACGCACGCCAATGGTTACTGACGTTGAGTCCGTCCCACCACGTCCGTCTGACACGACGTAGCGGAAGGTGTCGCTGGCTGTTGTGCTTGGTGGGGTGTAAAGCACCCTGCCATTGACCAGTCTTACAGAGCCTGACCGTGCTGGTTCAACTTTTTGCACAAACAGTCGGTCACCGTTGGCGTCTTTGTCATTGGCCAGTACATTAATTTCAAATTCAGGCGCGTTAATAGTCGAGCGCAAGCTGTCTTCGACGGCATCCGGTGCAACGTTTCGTCCGCCGTTATTAGTGTCGTTAACGGTAATTGTGACTTTAGCTGAATTTGTTCGGCCAACGGCGTCTTTAATCGAGTACCAAAACTCATCTGTTCCAACAAAATTAATGGGTGCATCGTATCGAACACGGTTGCCATCGTTGTACGTTCTACCACCCTTTTGGGTATAGGCGAACACATTGCTAAACGTCAAGCCAGAGCCCGTGTCATTTTGCAGCAAATTAAGCATATTGTCGGTGGTGTTCTTGTCAACGGTAACACTGTCAGCGCCCGCCGTTGGGTAGGGGCCTGCATTGTTCCCATTGGTGACGGCAACAGTAATTTTAGCGGCATTTTTGCGGCCTTGACTGTCGGTAATCTGGTACCAGAAAAAATCTTCACCCGATGCACCAAGCGAGGGGGTATAAAGAATTTGAGTCGTCCCAACCAGTACTTGCCGGCTGCCTTGCGAGCTATAGCTACTCAGGTCTGTAATTTTCAAGCCACTCCCCGTATCGTTGACGAGTGGAGAGATAGTTAAGGGGGTGTCGCGGCGTGTTGTGAGGTTGTCAGCGCCTGCCGTAGGGAATGCATTGTTTTGCGTGGCGTCGCCTTCTCCTACGGTCACTTTAATGTGTGCACCTGCCTTTATGCCGTTTGAGTCTTGGATGCTATACCAAAATCGCGTAGTACCAGTGTAGCCTGTCGGCGGTGTATAGGTAATAGAATTACCGGTAAACGTTGCTCGCCCACTGTTAGCAGATTCTGGCTGCGTAACCCACCTAACAAAAACATAAGTACCGCTGTCTGCTCTATCATTACGCAGCGGGTTAAAGGTAATCGCTTGGTTGGTATTGGTCGTGTAATTGTCAGCATTGGCTTTAGGTGCGGCCAATGCGTGCGGGGAGATTAGTAACGCAGCGCTTAAAGCCACTATAGGTGGCAGCGCTGACATTTTTGTGCGCGATTTCTTATATGTAAATAGTGGCATGGGGGAGATTCCTTGTCATACAAACAGAGTGTTGAGTTTTAACGATCCATCGTTAAAGAGGTGCTTGCCGTTTTCAGGCAGTGGCTATTATCCTGTTTGTAGAAGAGGGGTTCTCGCCATTTTATCTGTTTTATTAGCGCATAAGGCGTCCCGTCTGCCTTATGTTACCGTTTGTTCTGCAATTGTCTGTAAAGGTTTAAACAAGTCAATGATGCCATCAATGCGCATTGTTACATGGATTTTTTGAAGGGATAGTGCAACTAGGTTTTGTTGCAGGCCTTTTCTAACAAGTATTTCAGGTTTATTTTTTCTTGTTTTGAAAGGTGCGATAGCTGCTCTTTTTCTAGTACATCTAAAGATGAATGCACTGATTCAACTAGTTCTACGCCAATGTCGGTCAACCTAGCCCGCACCACGCGCCGATTGCTTGCATCACGCTCTCGAGTTAGCCAACCTTTGTCTGCCATACGGTCCAATAGGCGCGTCATATCCGGCACGCGAGTGACTAGGTGTTTGCCAATTTCACCACTAGGGATGCCAACCCCGTCGGTATCGTGTACGTATATAACACGCAGAGCGGCGTGCTGCAGGGAGGTCATCCCCCAAATTGAGAGCAGTTGATTGATCGCGGCTAACGCACTGTCGCTATACCTGACCGCGCTATTGAAAATATCAGCTTCGATAGACGAGATGCCAATTTCTGCTTTACGTGTGGGTTGATTATGCATATACTTGTTATAACAACTGTTGTGGTAACTTTAATTATACGGGTTAGTTGTCACAAGTTCTAATACAAAAGAGGTTTTAAGATGATTAACCAATCACGTCGTAAAATGTTAAAAGGCATGGGTTACGCTACAGCTGCGGTTGCAACCGGTAGCGCTGCGTCTATTGCCATGGCTGCAGCTCCTGCAGGCGCATCTGGGGCTGCTGTCAATCAGTCGTTACAGTTTGTGCTGCCAAGTTGCGATATCACCATTTACCTTCAGCAAACGGTCGGTAAAGAAATGGTGTCTTTAATGAATCTGACTGACAAGCCGGTCACACTAGACAGCATTAAGCCTGTCAATTTAGAGCACATTAATGGCTCGTTAGTGGTCAAACTCAATAACGTTCACGAGGGCAGTGTGGTCATGCAGCCTGGCGAACGTTTGGCGTTTGAAGTGGAGGCAACCAGCCATAGTGCTGACAATGCGTTGGGTATTCCTAACGTATTAGCGGGATATGTCAATATCACGTCAGATCACCCCGTATTTAACGGTAAAATACCGGTAACGGTGTTTGATTCACAGGTAGCTTAAGGGGATAATAAATTGACCAGGTTTATTGCGTAGACCAGTCAGTCCGCAGGGCCGTGTTGATTGATGATCCCCTATCATATCCGTCAGCACGCGTCCTTTATTCGCAATATTTTAGCCCTTCTTTAAGCTCTTCATACATTAAATAGTCTGTCTCAATCATGCCTAATGATTCGTAAGTTTTTTGTGCGTTGACGTTGTCTTTTTCGACATACAAGCGAAAGCCGCAAACAGACGGATCTTGTTTAGCCAGTATTTTAACTTCCTCATAAAGCGCCCGATAAATCCCCTGACGGCGGTACTCTTCACGCACGTAAACACTCTGTACCCACCAAACCACCCCGTTTCGCCAATCACTCCACTCGGTGGTGACCATTAGCGACCCTGCGATGTCATTATCAGCGCTTGCTACCAAATAAAAGCCGTGGCTTGGGTTGGCGATCATGGTATTTACACCGGCCAATATCACCTCAGGAAGCAGTTTTTTATGCTCGGTTTCAAAGGCCATCAGGCGGTTGAATGTGGCGATGGCTTCAGCGTCTTTTGCTTGCGCTTGGCGGATGGGGAAAGAGGTCATTGTCATAGTAGTAAAGCCACTGTTCAAAAGAGTTTGTTTGCGCAGTCTATACAAGAACCTGATACAAAGACAGTGTATATCAGTGTGGCTATAATGCTTAAAAATAGCTCAATGTAGTGAATGTCAAGCGAGCCATTCCTGCTACTTCAAGACAAAAACACCCAGTTCAGCAAGCGTTAAGGTCGTGCGCACCACTGTCGTTTCGCTAAGCCAACATTAAATTCAAGTGACCCCCTTCGGGTTCACATTGAAAGGCAAGACTCATCATCATAAGCATTTAAAAAATATAAACAGATGATGCAATCTGCTGAGGTTTGGCCACAACGAGGGCACTCATTTGTTATACAAAACGGTTAAGCGCAACACTATTTTATTGATTCTTTTCTGCTTGATTGCCTTGTCGGCACATTCTGCATTAGCCAATCCTATCCCCGCTGTCACAGTGACGGATATGCCAACTGAGAACTTTGTTGGTGAGCAATTTTGTATTACCGCAACGCTAACCAATACTGGTACAACAGGGTATGGGCCATATTATCAGCTGTTTTTGAAACCAGACTTTGCGTTGGCTAGCGCTGAGATTTTTGGTTCGGCGGTTGCGACGACGTTGGTCGGCACTTTTCCAAGCGTGACGACTGACCCTATTTCAGGAGAGCCTGTTAGTGGGCCTGCAGGGTCTAGTTTTTACACGCTTGAGCCACCGGTTGGGTCGGTGACTAACGGTGGTGCCCCACTAAATACGATTATCTGTATCGATGTTGTGGCGGGTGCAGCTCCTGATGTTTTACAAAATGATGCCGTACAGCTTACCCCGGGGTTTGCTTTTGGTGACTCACCGACCGGTAATACGGCCGTGGTGGGCAGTACCGAAAGCAGTTCATTAACGCCCGTCATAATCACCTTTACGGAAGAAGATCTGACCGCGGAAGATGAAACGCCGCCGGGTCCTGCGTTTACTTATGACATCGAAGCGGTTGCTGATATCGCCTCCGACCGGACAGTTTCGCCCGTAACCTTTCCACGCATAGAACTGACCGACAACCGACAGTTTGTTGGCCCTATCGAAGCGGTCGGTGGGTCTTCTTGTGTGGCGACAGTAACAAACAGTAATGGTGACACGCAGTCAGGGTCCTTGCCATTTACCCCTACTCACATGACGACACCCGGCGGTTATATTGATGTGGTCTGTAACAGTGGCAGTGGAACGCTCGGCAGTGATCGGGACATTGTTATTACTGCGCCGGTTTACGCGACCAACAACCTAGACAGTAACGCCTGCACTTACGAAAATAACGTCACCCGTAATATTAGCAAGCACATGGTGATTAGAAAGTCAGCGGACAAGTTAAGTGTTCGTCCTAGTGAGGTTGTGACGTATTCATTAAGTTTTGCGGTGAGTGAATATGTCAGTACAGAAAATATTACCATTACTGATGTTATGCCTGACGGACTGACCTACAACGGTACCTCGTCAATGACAATTGATGGCAATAATGTGGCCGTTAGCCCGACCGTTTCTAACAATGATCCGAGTGCCGGCCAAACAACGGTGACCTATGAGGTCAGCGCCGCCTACGGTGCAACGTTTGCAGCAACATCTTCTGGGGTTATCACTTACACGGCAACGGTGGACGAGGCTTATAATGATGGTGACCCTGTTAGATCTAACGACAGTGTCAGCAACAGTGTTTCAATTGAATACAGTGTGGTAGATGGGGCAGGGGCTGCGCCTAATTACTGTACAGATAACTCATCAGCTACGCTGCAAATTGTACCATTAACGATCGATAAAGCGTTGCTGTCACCCCAGACAGAATATTTCCCAGGCGATACCATTAGGTTTAGATTACGTGTGGATATCCCATCTGGGGATACTAAGAATATTTTGTTTAGCGACTTTTTGCCACTGCCCGCGCTGCCGGTGGCGTCGTTTTCAACCAATACGGACCTGTCCACTAATTCAAATATTAGCCTAGGGCCCAACGACACGCTAGGGCTAACGCCTGCCTCGATTACCACCAATGCTACCGCTAACAGTTTTAGCATCATGTGGCCTGACGTTAACAGCACCTCGCCAGAGGTGATTGAGATTGATGTGGACGCGGTAGTGGTATCCACAGACCCGTTTGCAGACGGCTTATTTTTGACTAATATTTTTGAATTAAAAACGCAAAATTCACAAGGAACAACCGCCCCTCAGTATGATGCGGTGAGTTTTAAAGTCAGAGCGCCGGATGTCAGTATTGCAAAAAGTGTGACACCAACGGCTAATGTGGACGCAGGCGATGGGGTCAATTACAGGATTGATTTAACAAATAATGGGGGTGGGGTCGCTTATGACGTGACGGTGAGAGATGAGCCGCCCGCAGGTCTTACCGGTTGTACCGTCAGCTCACAGCCTGCGGGTAGTGGTGATTTGTTTTCGGCTGTAGGTTACACGCTAAGCAGTACCATCACGCCTAATGGGGGCACGGCCGCCTTTGTGTATGTGTGTACCGTAGGCCATGATATCCAAATTAGTGGGTCACACACCAATACCGCGTACATGAGCTTTGCCTCAGCGGTTGGTGCGCAGCCCTTCCCAGAGCGTAGTGATACAGCTGTTTTTTCAACCTCGCCGCCCGTGCCTACTAAGCAAATAGTCAGTACCGATCAGGCGCATACTTCAGAGGCCGCCGCCGGCACTAATGCTGCCCCGCGTGCCGTATCCATTGGCGAGGTTATTAGGTATCGACTAATAACACAGCTACCCGAGGGAACGGCAAACGCCGCACGCATCACAGACTATCTCCCCAAAGGTCAGCAATATGTCACAGGGTCTGCGGCGGTGGCGTTGATCTCAAGCGGTGGTATTGCGACTTCATTTACGTGTACAACAGGCGCCGGTTTAAACGTGACGGGAAGCTCAGTCACTGCAGCGCCGACCTGTGGTATCGAGGCAAACGGCTCTAGCTTTAGCACGGGGACAAACCCCGTGTTTGATGTTGGTAATCTGATTAATAATGATAGTGACGCTGATAACGAGTTTATTGTGGTTGAGTTCGATGCCATCGTGTTAGACAGCGATACGGATAATCAGCAGGCAAAGAAAATGAATAACCGGTTTCGCGCGCGTTTTAATGGGACCTTTTTTAGCTATTCCAATAGAGTCTACCTCAACGTATTAGAACCACAAATTGTTGTGAATCCGACTATTAATGCAACCTCAACGGCAACGGTAGGTTTTAATCTGCAGGTCAGTAATGCAGGTCAAGCAACGGCCTTTCAAGTGATGGGTGAGAGCAATACGAACTGGACGTTTACACTGCCCAATGGGCTTCAAAATATCACTAATATCGCGCTTAGTTTAACCGGCGACGTGTTTGAAAATAATACGGCAGTGTTACTAACTGCGGCTGACTTTAGTGTTTCTGGGGTTAATAACGAGATTGTGACGTTGTTAAAGCCGTTGCAATTAAACCCTGCTGCTGCGTTTGACTTAAGTTTTAATGCCTCAATCATTCCTGGCGCGGCGCCGACAACGTCTGTTGCCACCTCGGTGTTTGAATATGCATCCCAAGCCGCTGGCGATGAGAGCATAGAGGTACGAACGGGGTCGGATGTAAGTGCGGGTACTGGAAACACACCTATTACTAGTAAGGCGCTACCCAATGATTATCGCACTGAAAGCTTGTTAGAAATACTTAATGTCAGTGGTTCGGTTTATGTTGATGTCAACAGCGATGCTAATTTTTCAGTGGGAGAGGCAGGCATTTCGGGGGTAACGATTGTGCTTTATGATGTGGTTAGCGGTCGTTGCCGCAGTGTTAAAACTAATGCGGCTGGTGAGTATCGTTTCTTCCCTGTGCCTGCAGGAAGCTATCAAATCATTGAGAGTGCACAAGAGTCTATTACAACGCCTTCTCAGTGCCCACCTCAGCCATTGGACCCGGCAGGTTACCGCTCGACAACGCCTAATACCTTATCGATTACCGTCAGTGATAGCAATATCGTCAACCAACACTTTGGTGAGCTCAGTGGGCCTGTACTATCGCCCGATCATAGTGGCCAAGTGACGCCTGATAGCGTGATATTTTATGCGCATAAATTCACAACTCCGGCAAATGGCGTTGTGGTCTTTTCAAGCACGGTAGGAAACTCACCCGTGCCCGGTTGGGCATACCTTATTTATCGCGATGCTAACTGCGATGGCATACTAAACGGCAGTGAGGGCAGCACGCCAATTGCAGGTATTAATCTAGGAATTAATGGGGGGCAGCAGCTGTGTATTATTAATAAGGTGTATGCCCCTGCCAATGTTCCCGCACAAGACCAACACCAACTCATTACTAATGCAAAATTTACCTATAGCGGCGGCGGTTTAGGGGTTGAAAACCTCAAAGTCATTGACTTGACTACCGCTGGAGCTGACGCAGCGGTAGCACCTGATTCGGGGTCAGCCAGCTTAAAGCTACGTAAAACCGTTGAAAACTTAACGCAGGGAACTGCTGAAACAGCGACATTAAATCAGGCAAATCCTAGTGATGTATTGAAATATCGAATTTATTACCGCAACAGCGGCACAGGGGCAATTGCAGAGCTTAAGGTGAACGATACGGTACCTGTCTACACGGGGTTGGTTGTTGGGAGTGAGGCATGTGAGGTTACGCCTGCGAGTTTGACGTGTACGCCTAACGTTAGTTTGGATAAATTAGATTGGGGGTTTGTTGGTTCATTGTTAGGCGGCGGTAGTGGCCATGTAAGCTATGAGGTGGTGGTAGATAACTAAACTACATCGTTGAGTATTGTATTTATGAGCACTTCCAGCAAATAATAGGTATCGTTTTAAAAACCTAACTAAATGCCTCAAAGGCTCAGGATACTTTATGGATATTGCAGCGAATACCTTTGTAGTCACGGGCGCAGCGCGCGGATTAGGCTTGGCTATCGCTCAGTCACTAGCGGCGCAAGATGCGAATGTCATGCTGGCGGATATGGATGAGGCGGCATTAGCACGAGCACTGGGCTCCCTGCCTAAAAATAACGGAAAACAGTCTACCATCGCAGCTAATGTTACCGATGAGGCTGATGTTAAAGCCTTATTTGACGCCGCAGAAGCTGAGCTGGGGCCGGTGTCAGGTTTGGTCAACAACGCAGGCATTTTGCGTGACGCTATGCTGGTAAAAGTCAAAGACGGTGAGGTTGTTGACCGGATGAGCCTTGAAACGTGGCAGTCGGTGATCGATGTTAATTTGACGGGCGTGTTTTTGTGCGGGCGTGAGGCGGCTGAACGTATGATTATTAGCGCTCAGCAAGGCGTTATTATTAATATTTCTAGCGTTAGCCGCGCAGGCAATACGGGCCAATCAAACTACGCTGCGGCTAAAGCCGGTGTGGTGGCGCTCAGCACAACGTGGGCTAAAGAGCTGGCACGTTACGGTATTCGCAGTGCTTCTATTGCGCCGGGTGTGTTTGAAACCGACATGGTTGCCTCGATGAAACCGGAGGCGAAAGCACGTTTTGTGCAAATGATTCCGGCGAGACGCACGGGCGCGGTTGAAGAGCTGGCAGACGCCGTCTCATTTATTATTAAAAGTGATTATTACACCGGTCGCGTGTTGGAGTTGGATGGCGGCTTGAGGGTTTAGTATGGCTGAGACAATGGTGCTAAACCCTATCGATAATGTGGCGATACTAACCGAGCTGACCGTAAGCGGTGAAGACCCGTTAGGCCTTGGGGTGCTGATGACAAGCTCTGTGCCGAGCGGTCACAAAGTGGCGCGTGAAACGATTGCGCAAGGCGCTGCAATTCGCAAATTTGGTCAAATAATTGGTTACGCCACACAAACTATTTTAGCTGGTGCACATGTTCACACCCACAATTGTGCGTTCGGTGAACACGACCGCCAATATGAGATTGGTGCTGATTTAGCCTTAGCAACCGCGGCCATCCCAATGCTTGAAGGGCGCACTTTTATGGGGTACAAGCGCGCTGACGGAAGCGTTGGCACGCGCAACATTATCGCGCTTTGCGCCACGGTGAATTGTTCAGCAACGGTCATTCAGCAGGCGGCTGAGGCTGTTAAGCAAAGCGGTATGTTAGAGGATTATCCCAATGTCGATGGCATCGCAGCGTTTGCTCACGGCAGCGGCTGCGGTATGGCGCCTCATGGGGCAGGTTGGAATAATTTGCAGCGGGTGTTGTGGGGGCATGCGACACACCCCAACGTTGCGGCAGCGATTTTTGTGGGTTTAGGCTGCGAGACGATGCAGGTGAGCAATATGCGAACCTTGTTTGAGGGCGATGGCTCGGAGCGTTTTCATGGTTTAACCATTCAAGACAGCGGTGGCACGACGGCCACCATTAATAGCATTGTTGAAAAAGTACGCGCGCTACTGCCTGAAGCCAATGCAACGAGGCGTGAAGCGTGTCCTGCCTCCGCGTTAAAAGTGGCGCTACAGTGTGGCGGTTCTGACGGTTTTTCGGGCATTACGTCAAACCCTGCACTGGGCATTGCCGCAGATAAGCTGGTGGGGTTGGGCGGCACGGTGATTCTTTCAGAAACGCCCGAAATTTATGGGGCTGAGCAGTTGTTGCTGCGCCGTGCGTTAAATGAAACCGTCGCGCAAAAGCTCATCGATAAGATCCAGTGGTGGGAAAAATATACTGACATGAACGGCGCCTCAATGGATAACAATCCATCGCCTGGAAATAAAATGGGCGGCCTCACGACTATTCTTGAAAAATCATTGGGAGCGGCTGCTAAAGGTGGGTCAACGCCATTAACGGACGTTGTGGCATACGGTGAGCAAATCTCTAGTAAGGGGTTTGTATTTATGGACTCACCGGGATATGACCCCGTGTCAGTGACCGGTCAAATTGCCAGCGGTGCACACATTGTAATGTTCACAACGGGTCGCGGTTCAGCCTTTGGCTCAAAACCGTCACCAACCATCAAGCTTGCAACCAATGACCGATTGTTTCAATCGATGCCAGATGACATGGACATCAATTGCGGTGACATTATTACCGAGGGTGTCTCGCTTTTAGACAAGGGCGCTGAAATTTTAGAGCTGATTTTAGCAACGGCCTCTGGCCAGCAGACTAAAAGTGAAAAGCTAGGCCTAGGCGATCATGAATTTGTCCCTTGGCAAATTGGGGTGGTGATGTGATTAGCGTTTGTCCAATTTAAATCGTACATTGCCAATAACAGCCGCTAATGATTGGCCTTCTGGCCATACCTCCATAGTGCGCTGCTTGGGCCTGCCGATCGTAGGCCTGACTAGTTTTTCAGCCTTTTGCACTGCCTGTTTAGTCGCAGTTTGACTAATTAACGGGTAGGCGTATTTGCCATTATTTAAACGCATTAACATGACACCTTGCTGCATTTCAAAGCTGACCTTAGCTATTTTAGAGGCCCCGTTAACCGCTTTGGCACGATACTCGCCCAGCCTTGCCATCCACTGCGGCGAGATGGGTGTTGCTTTGAACTGTTGAGCGACTACCTTATTGCTGGAGTGCCTGCTTAGCGATACACGGTGCAAACCGTCAACTCTGTGCAATGACAGTCGCAGGCTAATGGGAAAAATACCCGCGACTCTAAACGTGGAGTAGTAGAAGCCGTCTGATTTTTTGACACCAGTTATACGCCTGCCCTTAAAGTCGGTAAACACGCCATTTTGACTGGGCTTTACGTGCACATACCCATAGGTAGACGAGTAGTGTCCTGCAATGGCTTGTATTTTGTCGGCAGACAATGGCACTACGTTCAACGTGCCCGCATAGGCCGATAGGCTTACAAAGCCAGATAACGCTAATGTTAAAATGCACTGTTTCATAACGCGACCATAAGTCAATACACCCGATAAATCTCTTAACATTGTGTAAGGCTCGTGGGGCAGGTGCCAATGGCTAGAGGTGTATTACTGTTCACTCACCATCACTTCAATCCATGCAGGGCCTGAGTGGTTCAGTGCTTTTTTCAGTGCACCGTGCAGCTCACTTGCCTTATCTACTTGTATACTCATAGCGCCACACGCGCTGGCGTAGTTTATAGATTGCTCACCGTTAAGTGGGTAGGGCTTGCCATCATTTATCGTGATAAAGGTAATATCCATGGCGTATTTAACCGCCGTTTTAATCTCAGCTAAAGACTGAGCACCACCATCGCTCAAGATTGAAGCATCTACAATTGAAATGACCTGGCGATCTTTAAACTTCACATCATCTTCTTGGGTCGCTGACCATGCGCCTATTGCTGCGGGTATAGCAAAGCCTACTGCGTCCAGCTTGCTCGGCATTAAAATGGTTTGCTGTGTGCAGTTAAAATAGCGACCAAATGAGCCTGCGTTGGCGCTGGTATCAAGCGCAATGATTGCATCATCATTGATAATGGCACTGAGCACCTTAAACACATCATTTGCATTAGTGGTTTTAGTGCAGATGTGCTGAGTGGGGTTTTGTTTTTTCTGAGACCAAAGGGCCTTGTGTGAGGCAATATCAGCGGTTTGGTCGTGCGTCCACATATCGCCAAGAAATTCATCAGAAAGAGCCTGTGCAGTGACGCTAATTTCCCCCCAGACGGGTACGTCTATCGCATGAAATTTGGCAAGTGCTGTGAGCTTGTAGTCCACTTGAACAATGGGGCAGTTGGTCTCTATGCCTGTGTGGCTGTCAAAGCTTGCACCCAATACCAGTAGCGCATCGGCGTTGTCCATTAGCCACTTGGCCGTTGGGGTTCCACTTGGGCCCAGTACACCGCCTGCTAGTGGGTGGTCATCGGGGATGAGGCCTTTGCCTTTAAACGTAGTGACAATGGGCGCACGAAGCTGTTCGGCTAACTGAATAACCGGTTTCATGCGCTCCCGAGCACCATAGCCTACAATAATCACTGGGCGTTCTGAGCCGCGAAGTAGTTCAATAGCGCTCTGCAGCGCATCTTCTGGTGGCGCAATATTTTGCGAAGGCAGTCTACCTGCTGGTGAACCTGCGGGCAGGGGTTGTTTGAGTTGGCGGTTGAGTAGCTGGTTTGAAAGGGTGAGGTGCGAGACGCCGCGATTTAGCAGGGCACTTTTGCACGCTAAATTGACAAGTTCTGCAGGGTGGCTATTAATTTGAGCGGTTTGTGACCATTGCGCCACCTCACGTAGGGCGTTGCTTGGGGTGGCTTCTTGGAATGCATTCCCATCTAAAAGCCGTGTGTCAGTTTGCAGGCTAAGCACTATAAGCGGTGCGTGGTCGGCGCTGGCATCTTCAAGGCCGGGTAACAGGTTGATAGTTTCGGCGTGGGTGGTTGTCAAGCAAACGGCGGGACGGCCGGTGAGTTTACCGTAGGCTGAGCTAGCAAATGCGACAGCGCTTTGGTGTTGCAGGGTGTAGTAGTTAATAGGGCGGTTGTTTTGTTGTGTGCTTAAGGCATCTATCGGGCATCGGTTGGTGTTGGGGTTTGCACCGAACGCTTGTTGCACGCCCCAATTGGCTAAGGTTTGAACCATTAAGTCGCCCACTGACTTGACGCGCTGAATGGCGTGGGCGCTGCGATCATCTTTGGTCACGCTGCACCAAGGTGAGTTGTCAGTGTTTGGGTTATCTGCTGGTAATGCTGCGTGCCATCTCAATGCGTTATCCGTCATTGCATCCTCTCCTACTTAGTCCATTAAGTATCAGAAATTCGTGTTGCGAAACGGCCCGATTGTTAACCTCCCCCGTCGATCGATCTATTTTCGATATTATCTGACGTAGCAGGGTTACAGTACGAAGAAATTCTTATGCCACATCATATGATTTTTTATTAGATGACTTTGCGGCAAACAGGTGGTGTGTATTAGGTTGTTTTTATTGATTTTTGTGCGGCGGCTGTGGTTTCTCTAATGATCAAATCGGTATCGAGTTCAATACGTTCAATTGTCTGAGAGTTAGTATTAATCTGCTCAATTATATACTCGGCTGCGCGCGTTCCCATGCGCCGAGACGGTGAATTCATAGTGGTTAAGGCCGGGCTTATTACGGTGACAATCTCAAGATTATCAAAGCCCGTAATCGACAGGCGGCTGGGAACATCAAGCGCTAGTTCACGCGCACCACACAGCGCGCCAAGTGCTAAAATATCATTGCCACAAACGATGGCCGTAATATCGGGCTGCCGGCTCATGAGTCTGTGGGTGGCTTGGCGACCTTGCTCGGCTGAATAACGACACTCCTCAGCATGATCGGGTGGGATGTGAATCTCTTGGCTTTGAAAATAATCCCGAACCCCTTGGACACGCTGCCGCGCTCGATCATTATTTAGCAATATGCCGGTAATAATTCCAATCTTCTGATGTCCTAAGTCGGCAAGGTGTTTGGCTACCTGACGCCCCGCCGCCACATTGTCTAGACCAATACAGCTAAACTCAGAGTAGGGGTTGTAAGTCCATAAATTAACATGAGGAATGCCTTGCTGGCGGATTGCGGCATATACCGCGGGGTGATGGTCTTCACCCACTAGTACTAAGCCATCGATGCCGCGCGTTAGCAGGGCCTGCACTTCGCGTAATTCTTCATCTTGTGAATAGCTGCTTTGGGCTAGTAGTAGGGTGTAACCTGCTTTAGCCACGCCTTGTTGCAAGTATTGAAGCGCTTTTGAGAAAATGGCATTGTCAATGGTGGGAACGACCGCCCCAATGGTATTGCTGCGTCTTGATGCAAGCGCGCGCGCTGCCCCGTCAGGCATGTAACCTAACGCCTCAATGACTTGGCGAATCTTTTTTTGTAGGTCGGGTTTGACCTTGTCGGGTTGGTTGAGGCAGCGCGAAACCGTCGCGGTCGAAACGTCGGCGGCCGAAGCAACATCCTGCAATGTGGGCTTTCGTGGAGACATGAATTTCCTGCGTGCTGGCCTAAGGCGCGCAGTATAACAAATCAAAACCTTTGTGTGTCGATCCTTCAATTTTTGGCTGATTCTATTGACAGCAAAGAATTTGATCATTACCATGAAAGCGCTTACATTTTGCAGTTCTCATCTTACAAAACTATTGCTCGTCGAGCTGGAGTCACCTGATGGCCGTCACTTACCTTAAAAAAGCCGAAAAAAATGCAACCACTGGCGAAGACAATACTCGTCAAATCGTTTCAACCATGCTCAAAGAAATTGAGGAAGGTGGCGAGGCGCGTTGTGAAGAATATGCAAAACAGCTAGACGGCTACGAAGGCAATATCGTTGTGACTCAAGATGAGATTGCACAAGCCGGTGAGAACCTTTCGCAACAGGTTAAAGACGACATTCGTTTTGCATACGACCGTGTTTATGGCTTTGCCGTTAAGCAGCGTGAGAGCTTAGTTGACTTTGAAACTGAGTTATCGCCAGGTCTTTGGGCGGGTCAAAAGCAGATTCCTATGCAAGCGGCGGGTTGTTACGTTCCAGGTGGTCGTTATGCACACGTTGCATCGGCTGTCATGTCTGTCGCGACCGCAAAGGCCGCGGGTGTTGATCACGTTATTGCTTGCTCACCACCCAAAGCGGGTGTGGGTTGTCATCCCGGTATTTTATACGCTGCAGACCTTTGTGGTGCTGACACAATCCTAGCGCTAGGTGGCGTACAGGGTATTGCGGCCATGGCATTTGGTTTGTTCACGGGTAAGCCTGCAGATATTTTAGTAGGTCCTGGTAACCGTTTTGTAGCAGAAGCCAAACGTATGCTTTACGGGCGCGTTGGAATCGATGTGTTTGCTGGCCCAACTGAAATTGGAATCCTTGCGGACAAAAATGCTGACCCGCACCTAATCGCCTGTGACCTAACCGGTCAGGCAGAGCATGGCCCAGATTCTCCCGCATGGTTGTTTACGACTGACCGTGCATTGGGTGAAAAAGTGATTGAGTTAATGCCGAGCTACATTGAAAAACTTCCAGAAACTGCACGTAACGCAGCCGGTCCAGCATGGGCTGACTACGGTGAAGTCATCTTCTGTGATACTGATGAAGAAGCCGCAGTAATCAGTGATCAGTACGCCTCTGAGCATCTTGAAGTGCATTGCGACAATCTAGACTGGTGGGTTAACCGCCTACGTAACTATGGTTCTTTGTTTGTTGGTGAAGAGACCACGGTAACGTTCGGTGATAAGTGTTCAGGTACTAACCACATTTTGCCGACAAAAGGCGCTGCACGTTACACCGGTGGCTTGTTCGCAGGTAAGTTCATCAAGACCGTAACGACTCAGCGAATGACCAAAGAGGCGAACCGTGAAGTGGCCGCTGCCGCTGCACGTATCTCGCGTTTGGAAGGCATGGAAGGCCACGCACGAAGCGGTGATGATCGACTGGCTAAGTACTTCCCGAATGAAGAATTTGACCTACAGGTCAAGTAAGCGTGAAGCTATTTGATTTAAATGGAAAAGTAGCCCTGATTACAGGGGCTACCTCAGGCATTGGGTCACGGCAAGCAACTGCCCTGTCCAATGCAGGTGCCAAAGTGATTTTGTTAGGGCGCCGTCAAGCACGATTGGAGTCGCTGTGCAAAGCACTACGTGCAGATGGCAAAGAGGCCGATTACATTGTGGCTGACTTAGGTGACGAGACGACATGGGACAGAGTCGTGGTTGAAAGCCTGTGTTTCCATGGTCAAGTTGATATCCTCTGCAACACCGCTGGGGTCAACCTTAGGCAATCAGCCGAAGACGTCACACCCGAAAGCTGGGATCAAACCCTAAACCTAAACTTAAAAGCCCCATTCTTCTTAGGCCAGAAGCTCGTGCCAAACATGCGCGAGCGTGGATGGGGCAGAATCATCAACGTTGCATCGCTACAATCAGAACGCGCATTCGCCAATGGCATCGCCTATGGGGCATCAAAAGGTGGTGTTTCACAACTCACCCGCGCCATGGCAGAAGCCTGGTCATCGCAAGGCATCAACTGCAACGCAATCGCTCCAGGGTTCTTCCCAACCGAGCTAACTGCGCCTGTATTTGAACAGCCAGAACTCGCAGACAAACTCGCCCAGCAAACCGCCATCGGCCGCAACGGCGACCTTGCAGATTTAGACGGAACCTGCATATTTCTAGCAAGCGATGCATCAAATTACGTAACCGGCCAAGTGATCTACATAGACGGTGGCTTCACCGCAAAATAACAAATGTTCACTCGATATCTTAGGGAGGGGCTTGGTACTATCAACAAGCGACTTCCCGACGAAGGAGGAGGAGCATGTTGATAGTACCAAGCCCCGGTTAAAATGGAGGAAACATGAAACCAGTTGATATGAAGGCCCTTGTTTACACGGGCACGCAAGAAATGACCTACCGCAACGAACCCCTACCCAGCCCGCGCCCAGGCGACGTTGTTATGGAAGTTGCAGCCGCCGCCATCTGCGGCTCAGACATGCACGCCTATCACGGCCACGATGCCCGTCGCGTACCGCCTCTTATTTTGGGTCATGAAGTTTGCGGCACTGTTATCGACGGCAAGCACGCAGGCCAGCGCATGGTCATCAACCCATTAATGGCCTGTGGCATTTGCCAAGAGTGCACCACCGGTCGTAGTAATATCTGTTCGGAGCGTGAGCTAATCGGCATGTACCTGCAAGGTGCACTCGCGGAACAAGTCGCTATTTCAGAACGCAACCTGCTACCCATTCCAGAAGACATGGACTCGGTACACGCAGCGCTCACCGAACCTACCGCAACGGCTTTGCACGCGGTCGCGTTAGTCGAGCGTGTGGCTTATCGTCCCATATCAGAGATGAAAGCATTGGTTATCGGTGGCGGTGCTATTGGTATGCTAGCGGCGTTAGTACTAAAAGCAAAAGGCTGCAGCCAGATTGATTTAGGCGAAACTAACGCACTGCGCCGTTCAAGTGTAGAGCAACAGCGCTGCGCCACAGTCTTTGACCCAATCACGGATAAGCCACCCAATAACGGCGACTACGATGTCGTGTTTGATTGCGTGGGCTCATCAATTACTCGTCAAACTTCAAGTGAGGCGGTTCGCCCAGGCGGCATCATCTCGCATGTGGGTTTGCAAAATGATGGCGATGGTTTTGACAGCCGCAAGATTACACTGCAAGAGATTATCGTTTTAGGTAATTACTGCTACACCAATGCCGATTTAACCGCCTCAATCGATATGCTTTATCAAGAGCGTCTGGGCGATCTAAACTGGGTTGAAGTGCGCCCACTGTCAGCAGGTGGTCAAGCCTTTGACGATTTACATAACGGTCGAGTGGCAGCAGGCAAAATTGTCTTGCAACCCGATCACCTGATGTAACTTCATGATGATTGCAATTCAATATAAATGTTGTTGTATCAAACCGTGCGGCGTGGCGGGAAATCGTTAGTGGATCACTTAAAGAAAACCACTGCCTGCGTGGCTGATTTAAAGCAGCGCGCCAAACGACGCATTCCAGGTTTTGCCTTTGACTATGTTGAGGGCGGCTGTAATAGCGAGGTGGCGGTTCGTGGCAATCGCGCAGCACTAGATGCCGTAAAGCTGCGCGCAGACTACCTTACGCCCTATATCGCGCCCAATCTATCCACTGAGCTACTAGGGCAGATTTATAGTGCGCCGTTTGGGATTGCACCGCTGGGGCTAACGGGCATTGTTTGGCCAAATGCCACCTTGTTTCATGCCAGCGCGGCTAAGCAGGCGAATATTCCCTTTGTGCTAAGTACCTTATCGACCAATTCGATAGAGCAAGCCGCTGAGCACGCAGAGGAAAATTTCTGGTTTCAGCTATATCCGCCTTCAGACCTGTCGATACGGGCTGACCTGATTCGGCGTGCAGAAGCGGTGGGTTGTAAAAATCTGGTGGTGACTATCGATGTTCCCGCCGCTGGGCAACGTCCTAGAGATATCAAAAACGGCTTAGCCATACCGCCGCGCATTAGCCATAAAAGTGTTATGCAAAGCGCACTGTGCCCCGCCTGGTCGATAGCGACGCTAAAAGCCGGTTTGCCTCAGTTTGCCTCGATTGCGCCCTATATGAAGGACGTGTCAAACATGCAGGACGTGGCGAATTATATTCGTACCACGTTAAAAGATGTTGTTGATCAAACCATGCTAAAGACCATTCGCGATGATTGGAAAGGCAATCTCATCGTTAAAGGGGTTAATAATGTAGGTGATGCGTTGCTGGCAGTTGAAGCCGGTGCGGATGGCTTAGTTGTATCTAATCACGGTGGGCGACAATTGGATGCGGCGCAGTCCTCCATTGAGACGGTACGCCAGATTAAAGCCGCAGTGCCGGAACACATTGTAGTCATGGTCGATAGCGGCGTTGAGTCGGGCGTGGACATTGCGCGCTTTTTAGCGCAAGGGGCTGCAGCGGTATTTGTGGGTCGGGCATTTTTGTATGGAGTTGGGGCACATGGTGAACAAGGGGCGCGCCATACGATCGATATACTTCGCGACGAACTAACGCAGGTAATGGCGCAGTTACACTGTGAGTTACCCAGTCAAATCATCAACAATAGGATTGATTAAGATGGCGTCTTTGTGGTGTTTAAAAAGCAGTTAGCCACGTTAATAAAATCTGGTTTTGTGATTTTTACCAGTTAATGGAACTATGAGTACCAGAAAATAGATATTCCCTTTGATTTATTAAGGCTACTGTGGTGTTATGAATAATTCTGGAAAAAGCGAAATTTCATGCCTTTTGGTTTGCAATGAGCGTAATTTAGTCGGTTTTTCCATTGGAGGTCATTTTATGAAATTTGAGGCAACAACTCGATGACAGATACATTATGGGACATTGCCCAAATTATTTTTGCGGACATTATTTTATCAGGAGATAACGCCTTAGTTATCGGGATGGCCGCGGCTAGCCTTTCACCTGAGTTACGCAAAAAAGCCATTTTTATGGGAATGGCCCTCGCGGCAGGTTTGCGCATTTTCTTCGCCGCCATTGCCACTTATTTGTTAGCCATACCCGGCATCATCTTTTTTGGTGGCGTTTTATTGTCATGGGTGTGCTGGCGCTTTTACCAAGAGCTAAAAGCGCACCACGCTAATATCGCTGAAGGTGAGCAGGTCACAAAGGTTTACGAAGGTAGCCCAAGAAAGCAGCTTTGGGCCGCAATGGTAACGATCACTATTGCCGATGTTTCAATGTCTATCGATAACGTGGTCGCCGTCGCAGCGATTGCACGAGATGACACACAGTTACTTATATTTGGTTTAGTTGTGGCGATTGCGTTTATGGCTTTCTTTGCCACCATGATCATGAATGTGATGACCAAATACCCATGGCTTTCTTACGTGGGTCTGGCTTTTCTCATCTATCTTTCAGCGATGATGCTGTATGATGGATGGCCACAAGTAGCAGAGATGCTAGGGCTATCGTCCAGCGCCGCTGCGACTTAAGTTTGGCACGTTTTTTATGCTTTTTTCAGGGCCCCGCATTATTGCTTTCACGGGCGGGGATGCAACAATCAGTGAAGGCAGTTTTACATAGGAGTAGGAGAAATTATGTCTGTATTATCTAATATGACAAAAACAGTAATCAGCGCTGCACTTGGGTTTGCAGTGTTCGGTGCTGCTGCTGTTCAAGCTGAGACGACGATTCGCGTCCAATCAGTTATTTCAGCAAAAGCTGACGAAGTGGTCATGTTGAAAGACTTCGCCGCTGACGTTAAAGCACTCACAAGTGGTTCAGTTAACATTGAAGTACTACCCGCTGGCGCAGTAGTTGGCGTTAAAGAGACACTAGATGCGGTTGATAAAGGCCTAGTTGAAGGTGGTTTCGCTTGGACTCACTACTGGTCAGGTAAGCACCCTGCAGCGATGCTGTTTGGTTCACCGGTTGCCGGTGCGGGTGTTGGTATCGACAACATCGCATTCTTGAGCTGGTTCCAGTATGCCGGTGGTAAAGAGCTTTATGACCAACTTTGGAAAGAGATGGGCATGAACGTTAAAGGCTTCATGCTACAGCCTGTGGGTCCTGAGGCGCTAGGTTGGTTCAAAGAGCCAATCAACTCAATGGATGATTTCCGCAAATACCGTTTCCGTACGCCTCCTGGGATCCCAGGTCAGACGTATAAAGACATCGGTGTTGCATCGGTCGCAATGGGTGGTGGTGATATTCTTCCAGCACTTGAGAAAGGGACTATTGACGCCGCTGAGTGGTGCTGCCCGAAGCCAGATAGCGTATTTGGTTTCCAGAAAGTACTGAAGCATTACTACCTACAGGGTCTTCACCAGGTTGTTGTAAACGCTGACATGTACATCAACGGCGATGTATATAACAAGCTAACGGACCTTGAAAAGAAAGCATTAGAAGTGGCTGCAAACGCATCACTATCTAAAGCAATGTCTTACCGCATCTATGAGAATGGTAAAGCGCTGAAGAAGCTGGTTGAAGAAGATGGTGTAATCCTTCATGACACACCTGCTGACTACTTCCCTGCTTACATGAACGCGGCTAAAGCGTCACTAGAGAAGAATGCTAAAGAGAACGCGTTCTTTGCAAAAGTATGGCAGTCACAAAAAGACTTCGCTGCTATTGCAGTTCCATACTGGGCGGGTTCGCAGGCATCAAATGCTGCATTGGGTAAAGCCTTCGCAGATAGCGTTAAGTAATCTCAATTTGGATTACAACGCTTAAGCTACACGCTAGCCCAGCCTCTCGGTTGGGCTAGTTTTATCAGCAGTAGTCAAGATCAGATAGAAAGCTTTTATAGCCTCCTGCATGCGGGAGACTAGCAAAGCTTTTTGTTCCACAGTTTGGCTTACAAGGGGAGATTTAAGGAAATGGCTTCACAGGAAACGGAAATCGGTGAATTAGATATCACCGATGAACTCATCGCGGAAAGGCGCGCGGAAGAGCCGGGCCAAACGCCCGAGGACATGACGCCTTGGCAGCGCCCAATCACGGCATTTATAGATGTACTAAACCTTTGGGCAGGGAGAATTCTCTGTTTATTATTGATCCCTTTGATTGCCGTCATGGTGTTCGAGGTATTCTCTCGCAGCATGTTCGGTGTACTAAACGCCAACGACATGGGCGATGTAGCACGCGCATGGGGCCTAGGCCCAACGCTTTGGGTGTACGATATTAGCCGTATGCTCGGTGGTGTCTTGTTCATGGGGGCCGCAGGTTATGCGCTTATGCGCGGCGTACACATCCGTGCTGACTTCATCTTTAGAAACTGGACACCTAGAACTCAAGCCACTGTCGATGCGACGTTGTACTTGTTGTTTTACTTCCCCGCGATGTTGTTCTTCTTCTGGAGCTCTTTGGACTACACCTTAGACTCGATGGGTTTCAGAACGCTAGACTCTACCGGTTTTGTCGGTATTTTAGATGAGTGGCGACGTTGGGAGGAGGCGAGTGACTCAACGTGGGCACCGTACCTATGGCCTGCGCGTATCTTCATGCCGATTGGTGCGTTCTTACTATTTTTACAAGGTTTTGCTGAACTATTCCGCGCTTTCCACCAAATGGGCAAGCAGCGTGAAGCGAAATTCTTAAAGTTCTTCCCGTTCTATTTAGTTGGGTTGGTCATTACCTTCTTTGCGGTGTTCTACCCAAGCGTTTTACCGTTAGGTGACTGGATAACGAGTCTAGTGGGTGAGGTGAGTGTAGAAAAGCCAGTTATTGGTATGTGGATGTTGGCCGCGATGCTGTTCTCCATCTTCGTCGGTTTCCCGATCTCGTTTACGCTTATCTTCCTAGCCTTTGTCTTTGGAAGCTGGGGCGGTAGTAGTGACCTAACGTTCTACCTACTAACGCTACAAGCCAACTCAACCATGTTGGACGACCAGTTAGTTGCCGTACCTCTGTTTATCTTCATGGGTATCATGATGGAGCAAGCCGGCCTGATGGAGCGCTTGTTTAACGCCGTTCAAATGATGATGTCACGCACCCGTGGTGCGCTATTTATTGCGGTACTGTTTGTCTCGATGATTTTCGCCGCCGCCACCGGTATCGTAGGTGCTTCGGTCACTATCTTAGGGATCATGGCGGCTAAAACCATGAATCGCTCAGGGTATGACGTACGACTCTCCGCCGGGGCAATTACTGCCGGTGGAACGCTAGGTATCTTGATTCCGCCATCAATCATGTTAATCGTGATGGGGCCAGTACTTGAAGTACCGGTCACCGACTTATTCCGCGCTGCAGTATTCCCAGGCGTTATGTTGGCCTGCTTATACATGATTTACACGATTGGTCGCTGCATGCTCAATCCAAGCCTAGGACCGATTCTTCCTGAAGAAGACCAGCCTAAGACGTCACCTTTCTACATTCTAGAAGTTGCTTTGGTCATGGCTAGCTTGGTTATCTTCATCTGGCTAATTACCCTAGGTGTCGCTGGAACGTTAGGTGCCATCTTCCCATTTGCAGGACTAGTGGTGCCAGTACTCTGGATTGGTGTCATGTTTGGAGCGTTTATCTGGTCGAGAAAAGTCAAGCCAAAAGGCTTCTACTTCTCTGATCTTTGGTACGAGTTCTTTATGGGCTTGGTGCCACCAACGGTATTGATTGCGTTTGCACTCGGTTCAATCTTGCTAGGGTTTGCAACGCCTGCAGAAGCGGCGGCATGTGGAGCCTTTGGTGCGATCTTGTTGTCACTAGGTTATCGCAAGTTCACCATCTCTGGTGGTTACGATGCACTGATCAAAACACTAGAAATCACTGTGCTGATCATGTTCTTGGTAGCAGCGTCAAACTTCTTTGGTGCGGTCTTCTCAAATCTTGGCACACCAAAAATGCTCACCGAGCTGTTGTTGTCCTTTGATCTGTCCGCCGGTTGGACGCTGTTTCTAATTATGGCGCTCATCTTCTTGCTCGGTTGGCCGCTTGAGTGGGTACCTATCGTACTTATCATCGTGCCGATTTTGCTACCGGTCGTTGAGACACTAGGCCCGGCCTTTGGAATGGAGCGCACCGATCTGTTGATCTGGTTTGCGATACTCGTGGCGGTAAATCTCCAAACCGCCTGGCTGAGTCCGCCGGTGGCCCTGTCTGCCTATTTCCTCAAAGGAGTAGTGCCAGAGTGGGATCTGAAAGATATCTATTTGGGTATGATGCAGTTCATGGTTATCCAGTTGATCGGTTTGTTTATGATCATTTCGTTCCCGCAAATCGTGTTGTGGTTACCGCACTTTGCCTACGGTGGATAGCGAATAAAAGATGGCTAATGCGGTCGGTTCTAACTCAACCCTATTTCGTGGCATGGCGATCATGCAATTAGTGGCGGAATCGATTCGCGGGCTCTCTATTGCCGAAATAGTAGAGCTGACCGGCCTTGCCAAACCCACGGTGCATCGCATTGCGATTCAACTGGAGGAGGAAAATTACCTTCAGCGTGGGCCCAATAAGCGCTTTGCTGTTGGTGCGAAGCTTAAGCAGTTTTCGCTATCGATATTATCAAATGTTGCGGTGGGGGCACCGCGGCATGCGATTTTAGAGGCACTCGCTGAGGAAATAGGTGAGACGTGCAATTGCACCATGTTAGATGGCAATCACACGGTTTACTTTGACCGCGTGGAATGTAACTGGCCGATCAAAATTGACTTACACTTAGGGTCAAAACTTCCTTTGCACGCAACCGCCAGTGGCAAGTTGTTTTTAGCTTACATGCGGCCCAAAGAGCGGGCTCGCCTACTCAACGCCGCCCCACTGTCTAAAAACACTGAGCACACCATCGTGTCGCCAGAGCAGTTAGAGCCAGAGCTTAAAAAAATCAAAAAAGAGGGTGTTAGTTTCGACAACGAGGAATTGCTGTCCGGCATGGTTGCGATTGCGGTTCCCGTTTTTGATGAAGCTAACCGAATATGTTTTACGGTGGCGGTACACGCCCCAACGACGCGCAGAAGTATTAACGATTTAAGCGCCTTTGTTCCCGCTTTGCAAAAAGCGGCAACGGCCTTAGCCGCCTACTACTGCCATGATGAAGGATAGAAAATGGAAAGCAGTCAATACGACTACATTGTTGTGGGTGCGGGCTCTGCGGGCTGCGTACTAGCAAACCGCTTGTCGGCAGACCCTACGAATAAGGTTTTGTTGCTAGAGGCCGGTGGTCGGGACTTGAACCCTTGGATTCACGTACCCGTTGGCTACTTCAAAACCATGCACAATCCAAAACTGGACTGGTGCTATGAGACTGAGCCTGACGCCGGTATTGCGGGGCGTAAGTTGCAGTGGCCGCGCGGTAAAGTACTAGGCGGCTCAAGCTCGTTAAACGGCTTGCTGTATGTGCGCGGGCAAGCCGAAGACTATGACCGCTGGAATGAGCTTGGCAATGCAGGTTGGTCCTACAATGAAGTATTACCTTACTTTAAAAAGTCAGAAGACCAGTCACGCGGTGAAAATGAGTACCATGGCGTAGGTGGCTTTTTGAAAGTGTCAGACTTGCGTTTGCGTCGCCCGATTGCAGATTTTTTCATCAAAGCGGCCACGCAAATTGGGATTCCGCTAAACGATGACTACAACGGCGCCACACAAGAAGGTGTTGGTTATTTTCAGCAGACTGCGCACAAAGGTTTTCGTTGGAGTACCGCGCGGGGCTTTTTAAACCCGGCAAGAAAGCGCGATAACCTAACCATAATGACCCACGCTCAGACCTGTAAAGTGTTGTTTGAAGGCAAGCAGGCAATCGGCGTCGAGTACCTAAAAAACGGTCAGCGTGTGCAAGCAAAAGCCCACAAAGAAGTGATCTTATCAGCCGGTGCGATTAATTCGCCTCAGCTGCTACAGCTCTCTGGTGTGGGGGATACGGCTTTGCTTGAGCGCGTGAAGGTTCCTGTTGTGCACCACCTGCCGGGGGTAGGTCAAAACCTACAGGACCATTTACAGATTCGTTTAGTGTTTAAGACCAGCCAGCGCACGCTTAACGATGAGCTCAACAGCTATTGGAAGCAGTTTAAGGTTGGCCTTGAGTACATGCTAAAACGTACCGGTGCACTCACGCTCGCGGCCAGTCAAGTGGTGATATTTACCAAAGCGACCGCCAATGTCGAGCGCCCCGATATTCAGTTTCACTTTCAGCCGTTAAGTGCTGACAAGCCTGGTGAAGGGGTGCATCCGTTTTCGGCGTTTACCGCATCGGTTTGTGCGCTGCGTCCACACAGTCGGGGGCGGGTAGAAATTAGCTCAAACGACCCTTTGGTTTACCCTGAGATACACCCTAACTACCTGTCAGATGAGCGTGATCAACAGTTAGCGGTTAACAGTATAAAAGTGGCTAGAAGCATTGCTGAGGCGCCCGCACTAGCCCCACACATTTTAGATGAGTATGTGCCGGGTCGACAGTACCAAACCGATGCGGAGCTGCTTCAGGCGGCGCGTGAGCACTCCCAGACGATTTACCACCCAACCAGTACCTGCAAAATGGGTAACGATGAGATGGCGGTAGTGGATGAGCGTTTGAGGGTGCACGGGATTGAGAGATTACGGGTCATTGATGCGTCGATCATGCCGGAGATTGTCTCGGGCAATACAAATGCCCCTGCGATTATGATCGCGGAGAAGGGAGCGGATATGATTTTGCAGGATAATAGTGAGGGTGGCGCTTAGTCGCCTACGGGGCCTAAGCTTTGCAAACATTAGCGGCGCTAATTCTCGTAGGTGTCTAGGCTGGTGTTTAGTATTTTTGGCTTGGGAGGTGCCGAGTGCATGGATTTTCAACTGGATTTACAATCCATGCATGACTATTCAGCGACCGCTAGAAATCGAAGCTTCTTGAATCGGTATTACCTTTGCCTGCTTTGCATAATAATATACCAAGCGTGGTGACACTCACCCGCTAAATGCCCAGTTGCTTTCAAAGCCTGTCTGCTTTGCTAACGTCATCATCGGCATTAATACGCCAGTGTAGGCTTGGCGAACGGCGACTTCGTCCAGTAAGCTCTCTGGATCTAAACGCAAATCAATGGCATGTGATTCGGTAGCCTTGTCCCATGTCTTTGTGGCCATAATGTCGGCACTTATTTTGAGCGCGTGTATTTGTTGTTGAATAAACGCATCGACATAGTCATCAGCTGGCAACTTATTGCCTTTTGAAGAGTTGGATGCGGGCGTAACGGGGCAAAGGTTCCACATTTGATCGTGGCATATAAACGTCCAAGGAAGAAAGTGATCCAACGAAAAAGGCTTGTCAGATAGTAATTCACCCGTGTAAATGCAACGCAAGCTTGGATCTTTTGCGATAACTTGCTTCCAAAAACCAGTTTGTGTATTTAACGATGAGCGTTTAATTGGCGGGAGAATTTTATTGATAATTGCAGGTGTGTTTGGGTTTCGCTTTTGCAGGTAGTTGGCCCACTCCCAAAGCGCCCAATTGTTAACTATTGATATATTTGCGTCTTGAAGTAGGTACCTTATCCATTCTGGATGCACTTCAATTGCTGCAGTATTGTTGAATTGAACCAAGCTATAGAGGGGAATGACGGTCGTTGAATATTGTCCTGCTAAGTCTTCAATTAAATCATTTTTTCTTTTCTCAGGTATGCCTTTTAGTTCTAGCGCGTAAAACGGTGTCAGTAAGCGGTACGGAACGAACTTCAGCAAAGAATATAAGCCAATATCTTTGGCCTGAATTTTGATAGCACTTCTTAATTGGTTTTGTCCTTGCGTACTCGTAATCGCTTTGAAAGAAGGGTCAAACACTAGTTTACTAATAATTTTTGCGACCTGATCTTGCCAACCAAATGATAGTTTATAAAATTTTATCGGGTACCAACTCAGCAAGGCCATTTCGACTGCTAAGTCTTCTAATGTCAGACGAATCGGTTTGCCTGCTTTCTGTTGCTGAACTTTTAAGGTGCTAAGTATGGCTAAGAGAAATAAAAACTTGTAAGAGGTAGAAGTATTTTGAAACAAGCGCGAAAGCGCAGCGATATCAAGTTTATCTGCTGTTGGGAGTTGATGGTTGTATGAACTCATCGTTGATACCTAAACGTTCGAAGGTTCAGTATACTCTTAAAGAGGTCTTTTGATTGGTTTTTACATTTTTAGGTTTGAGTTTGCTCGGTTCAGATCCTGCTGCTAGTAGGAGACTTGAGCCCCTAAAAGCCACTGCTCTTCAGGTCATTAAGTAACCTTCGCTGATGTCGCCAATACCAAACCTAAACCACCCTAAAACGAAATGTAAATTGTAAAAGCGAAAATTAACGAAGATAATAGAAAAATAATACGTCATAGATTCATTATGAATCCGATATTTAATCGATATTAGCTAAAGAAAAAGAGTATGGACCTACGAAACAGCAACACTGCACGTTTAAAAGAAGCGGACCGA
>ENA-ORXT01000234-ORXT01000234.1-marine-metagenome-genome-assembly--contig:-NODE-234-length-92689-cov-9.154969_pt1 | contig 92689 bp, 67 predicted proteins | sample MGYA00237868_ERZ511482 | MGnify/ENA metagenome assembly ERZ511482 | reverse complement strand
CCCCACTATTTTTCCCCAAATCGTTTTGATGAACTCGATGCGCTCGTCCGCTGCCTGCATGGCTGGAGCAAAGTTGATGCCTTTACCGGCTCATTGCTGCGCGACATTCTTTTTCAGCATCTACAGGGGTTCTCAGAGTTGGTGCGCACATGGAATCAAGATCCCGATATGTGGCTCAGACGAACGATTACGCGCAAGGTTGCTAAATCTGGTCAATTCACCGATTTTGCGCTGGAGATGTGCAACGCACTCATCTACGCCAAAGAAGATCTGGTCCGCAAGGGAGTTGGGAGGGCGCTCAAGGATCTGATGCGTGCGGACAGGGTGCGTATCAAAGAGTATGTGCGTCAATTGCGAAAAGAGGGTGTTTCCAGCACGATCACGCTTTATGCAATTAAGGATCTTAAGGGGCAGGAGCGGGTTGAGTTTTTGGCGGGTGGAGAGGGTTAGGTCGTATGTTTGTTAGAAGAAACTAGTCAGGCACAGGTAAATATAAAAAAGAGAGAGACAGACATCATATGCCAATAGCGATCAGGACTGGGTGTACCAAGACACCCGTTGTTTTGTCTGTATATAATTTTTCATACTTCTGCCGATTCTCATCATCCACCCCTTCGACAAATAGAACCAGCCACATCTCGGTATGCCCAAGCTGCTGTCCATAACGTGCGGCTTGTTCTAATCCCTGTTGGTATTCACGTTGACTAACAAAACTCTTGATTTCTAGCCCATAGATTTTATCAGCGAAACGTACAAAAATATCCATTTGGCCGTTTCCAGTGGGGAACTCAGGCCAAACTTCGGCTCCATGCGGCTCTAAAAAGCGATACAGATACATGTAAATGTGGAAATGATAGACTGCCTCAAAGATCCGCAGATCGCTCTTACGGCGAGGGGCGTCTTTAAAGAGCCACTCACGATTCTGCTGCAAATGTTGTTCATAACGATGCATCAGGTTTTTAATGTCGATCCGCTCGTCGTTGATGATCGGTGTCAGATCCTCAAACGGATCAAAAATGCGACTGACTTTTTCGCCAAACAGATCGGTTGTAAAGCGGCTAAAGAGTCGCTTTTGCACGAAGGGCGAAGCAAATTTCACATACAGATTGCGCGGTGCCTTTTCTGGTTCGATCACGCCATTGAGGTAAAGAAAATTAATCGTCTCGTTATCGAACTGGAAAGGGATCTTTTCGCCCGTTTTGAAGAGCGAGAGAACAAAGTCTTTGTGATCGGGGTGATTGGCCTTGCTGATCAAGTTGGAAATATTGTTGTTTGCCAGCCCTTGCGTCGCCCAAATATAGGCATAATCAAAGTCCGCTTCGGTTAGCGGCTGGTCAGGCTTGTCATTATATTCCTGCGTCAGTAGCTCGCCAAACCAGCCGACCAAGCCCGGTTGCCCCTGCGTTTCATAGAAGGTGCGATCAATCACCGCCTGCTCTACTGTTTGGCCGCTCTCTTCTTCGTACCAACGAAACAGGCTTTCCACTTCGGCGTGGGTTAAGTTGGGGATGTGCAAACTCTGCTGGATGTTGAATGGCGAGCCACGCTCGTTTTCAATACCGAGTACGCCGCGGATGCCAATTAGAGCGAGGCCGTGGAGAAGGTAGCGATTCCCATTGCTCTGCGTATGCGCCTGATTTTGGCGTTCGAGGTACATGCTTCTAAATTCGTTGGCGAATGCGGCGATAAATTTGGGGTCGAGCGCGTCAAACTCATCCAGAATTAAAATGACTGGTCTGTCAAAATACGCATCTGTAAAAAGGGTACCCAACTGTTCCCATGAATCAATTTTGGGGAACGTCTTATCAAATGTGTTGCTTAGATTGTCGACTAAAATTTGCAATACATTTTCGGGGCTGTCCGCATGTTTGGCTGATTGCAATGTGGTGATAGCGACGTCAAACCTATCTTCTTCGCGCAGCCTACGTACAACCTCTTGCATGATCCATGTTTTGCCCGCCTGCCGTGGTGCCCACGAGGTAATGTATTGACCACCTGATTCCATATCACCAACGAGTGATTGATATGCGCGCTCAATCAACTCTGTCCGCGGGACATAGTAATCACTCTTTTTGTTGATTGGACCGTAAGATGTGAATCGACGCATTGGCTTCGCTATGCTTTGGTAAATATGGATATCTGTTCTAATTTTACTACAGGTTTGGGGATATTCGTAGGTTTTGGGGATGATTGATACTAGAAAGGGCAGGTGAAGACAAGATTGGTGGAAATGTGTCACTATAAGATACAATACCGAACGCAGTATTTTTTGATTGTATATCTCGTGATGCAGTGAATATATTGTAAATTATGTAACGAAAATATCTGCATGAAGCAAAAATCTTTCAACTGTTGCATCGAACGCTTTATAGATGTACAGGGTCAAATTCCTTCTGGAGTGACTCGAAAATCCGAGATAATATCTGGCGACACTAGACCGCAGCCGTTAGGCAAACACGCCTTCTTGTGACGCAGGGCTTGCCTGCATAATCATGGTTTAGTGATAATCTCTACTTCCAAAAATCAGACTATCCCACGGAAATGTGATTAACATCATTATATTAAGGAAAGAACTATGGAAACTATGAATCCGTCGGATATCTACTTTACTGCTGCTGTTGGTCTAATCTGTTTTGTAATTGGTGTTATAGTTGCTTGGGCAGTTACACAAAGTCGGCTACGTGGGCAATCTGAACAGACCCGACTTGAACTAGTGGAATATAAATCTAAAGTGGCCGCTGATCAAGACAAACTTGCTTGGTTGGATAGCGCCCAAGCAAAGATGAATGAAACATTCAGGGCTCTAGCCAGTGAAACTCTGTATAGTAATTCTGACGAATTTCTTAAGCGAACAGATGAAAAATTGCTGAATGTTGTCACTCCGTTAAAAGAAAATTTGGCATCTCTTGACAAGCAAGTGCGTGAATTGGAAGTAACTCGAGAGGGGGCATACAAAGGATTAGGGGAGCAGTTGAAACAACTGTCATCAGCACATAATGAGCTCAAAGAGACCAATATTTCATTAAAACAGGCACTGCGTTCACTAACTGTTAGAGGTCGCTGGGGTGAATTACTGTTGGGGCGAGTTGTTGAGATGGCAGGATTAGTAAAAAATATTCACTACGAAGAGCAAGTCGATATAGGTAGCGGACGTCCGGATATGATTGCGCGTCTGCCAAATGGCGGTATGCTTCCCATAGATGCAAAAGTGCCGCTTGAGGCATACCTTGACGCGATGGAAGCCAATGACGATGGTGAAAAACGAGCTAAATTATTGAAACATGCGAAGGCAATGAAAGATCGAGTAAGGGACTTGAGCAGCAAGCAGTACTGGGCTCAATTTGAAGAAATGCCGGATTTTGTTGTTATGTTTGTCCCGATTGAGGCATGTTTAGGTGCAGCTTTTGATGCAGATCCAAAACTACTGGAATTTGCTATTGAACAACGTGTGATGATTACTACACCGGTTACACTTGTTTCTATGTTGAAAACAGTTGCATATGGCTGGCAGCAGCAGCAAATAACAGAGAATTCCAGAGAAATTACGGAACAAGGAAAAGAACTATATAAACGATTGAGTACGCTTGTTAACTATTTATCGGAATTGCAGGGAAATCTAAACAAAACAGTTGGCAGCTTCAACAAAACAGTTGGTTCACTCGAAAGTCGACTGATTCCAGCAGCAAAACGATTTGAAGATATGGGCATCTCTACAGAGAAGATTATTGGACCTGCTCAAATTGATGGACAAGCAAGAACCCCGCCCCAACTAGAATAAACTTTCTTGTCTTGCGGCTCTTGTCCAAAACTGCAACAAATCCGTCTTCCAACAACGTACGTTATAAAACTTCTTCAGTGTGGATCCAATTGATGGTCAACGTAAATTACTGTACAATGTGATCCATAAAACGTAAAGGCGAATGGTAGCGATATTTCCCTCATGAATCAAGTAAATGATTTACACAATCTGATAATCAACGACCTAAAAATCGCTGGCAAAGCAAGCCCCTATCCCGCCGATGCCAATGAACCTGATCCGCGCTACAAAAGTTACGGAGTGCGCTCGCAAGGCAAAAAAGAGATACTTGCCGCCCATCGCCAATCGATCCGTGCCCTGTCAGTTGACCAACAGATCGAGCTGGCAACAGTGTTGATCCACTCGAGATTTGGCGAACAACAGAGCGTTGGCCTATTCATCCTCGAAAAATTCCCCCACTATTTTTCCCCAAATCGTTTTGATGAACTCGATGCGCTCGTCCGCTGCCTGCATGGCTGGAGCAAAGTTGACGCCTTTACCGGCTCATTGCTGCGCGACATTCTTTTTCAGCATTCACAGGAGTTCTCAGAGTTGGTGCGCACATGAAATCGCGATCCAGATATGTGGCTCAGACGAACGAGCGTCGTGCTGTTCACGCGCAAAGTGGCCAAATCTGGTCAGTTCACCGATTTTGCGCTGGAGATGTGCAGCACACTCATCTACGCCGAAGAGGATTTGGTTCGAAAGGGCGTTGGGTGGGCGCTCAAGGATCTGATGCGTGCGGGCAAGGTGCGGATCAAAGAGTATGTGCGTCAATTGCGAAAAGAGGGTGTTTCGAGCACGATTACGCTTTATGCGATCAAGGATCTTACAGGGCAGGAGCGGGTTGAGTTTTTTTGAGAATGAGATTGGGGGTAAGTAGATTGGTGTATGCGGTTCAAATACATAACAAAGATTCTCTCATTGCCTCAAAGTCCATTTCATCCTGCAAATAGCTTGAGACCAGTAAATCTTGGGGTAAGTACTCATCATACTTATTGAGCAACGGAATCTTAGCCGCAGGCAGGGCTAGATTTGGGGAGCACAAAGATTTCATGTTTTTTCTAACTCCCTCGATACCGTCGGCATTATTCATTATAAAGTAATATGGTGAGTTACCTAACTCAACTCCATGCGATTTATTGTAATCAGCTTGGCTAGCATGCAATAGTGCCCGATAGGCTAAAGTACCCATCCACGGAAAAACGCAGAATGAATTACCACCAAGCGCAATAATATTCGATTTGTCTATACAATGTTTTTGGGCCATCTGTCGGGCATCTGCTAACCGTTGTTGTGCTTGCGGCTGTAGATAGCGATATACTGACGGCTCAAAAAGCACTTGTTTAATGCGCTTAATTATCTTGGGATGAATATGCATTCCGCCACCGACTGAAGAAGCAATTGCATAGCCTTGAACTAACTGAGCCCAAATGATTCGCTGTCGGGGATTAATTTCTTTAACTTCCCAAGCACGCCCTGCCAACCCCATTCTGCTACCAACGGGTGGCGGATTCGTGATACGTCCAATTTCACCCTGCTTTGAGCGAACGACATATTCCTCTTGCTCTTTGAACACAGCAAAAAAATGATAATTATGAACTATTCTTTCTGCTTTTAAGCCAACAATCAGGCCACCACTCTCCATACGCTCAATATGATCGGTTTCTATCAGATGACGTAGCATCTGTTGTAATTGCCCTGTCGTAATTTTTCTAAATGGGTGCAGCGTCAGTAATTCTCGCGCTAGATCTGGGGGTGACAATTCACCTTTAGAGGTAAGTATGCTCATTGTCTGGTGGTACAACAAGCTAAAGGGAAAATCAATGGGCCGAATTGGCTCAATCCATTTCTCTTCAATATAAAGTTGAATAATAGCAATCGTTTGCAATAAATCCCATGGAAGCTGCTTGGCAAAAATCTCATTGCCTTTTGGTAATTCTTCAGTACTGACAAACCACATTTCAGAAGGATCACCACGACGACCTGAGCGACCCAATCTTTGTAGAAAGCTAGAAACAGAACTTGGTGCCATAATTTGGACAACCCGTTCTAATTGCCCAATATCGATACCAAGCTCAAGCGTGATTGTTGCAGCCGTCACGGCTCGTTCATGTTTATTTCGCATTGCAGCTTCGGCTGTTTCGCGCAATGATGTTGAAATGCCGCCATGGTGAACATGATAAATATCTGGGAAATGTTCCTGTTGAGCAATTTTTCTCAACGATACAATAATGCGTTCGACACCAGGTCGGCTATTTGCAAATATTAGCACTTTCGATTTATCTCTAAGGCTGTCAAAAATATACTTCTCATAGAGATGAGCTGTTTGCGATTCTGCCTCATCATTGTCAGCATAGAAATGCTCTACTGAAAGTCTTACCTTCCTCGCTTCTGTACTTTCAACAGTTACAACATCTCGATCCGTGTCCGCTTTGAGCCACTGCTCTGGCAATTCTTTATCGCCAAGTGTTGCCGATAGTCCAATTCTACGCGGCTGGCTATTTGTTAATCGTTCTATACGTGTTAGTTGACATAGAACCTGCCGCCCGCGCTCCGAATTCATAAAGATGTGAACTTCATCAACAATTACATATCGAAGGTCGCTAAACAGGCGATGAATCTCACCTGCTTTGTTAATCAACAGTGCCTCAATAGATTCTGGCGTAATCTGGAGCACCCCACTTGGGTTCGCGAGAAGATTCTTTTTCTGGCTTGCGGAAACATCACCATGCCAAGACCAAACTGGAATCTTAGCCTCTTTCAGCAATTCCTCTAATCGAACAAACTGATCATTGATTAGAGCTTTGGTTGGACCGATATACAATATGCCAATGGACGTTGGTGGTGTTTCGTATATTTCTGTAAGTATGGGTAAAAACGCGGCCTCAGTTTTTCCTGAAGCTGTTCCGGCGGACAAAATCAGATGATTGTCCGTGCCAAATAGGACACGACAGGCATCAACCTGTACATCTCGTAGCTCTGTCCACTCATGTGCATAAATATACTCTTGAATAAATGGGGCAAGCCGGGAAAATAGACTTTCGGTCATAGTTCAAACTCTGCATATGTATCGGGTTGATCATTATCTTCTAACGACTCTGTTGTTGACTGAAAATTTTCGGCTCCGATTATTTCAGAAAATGTACGTTCAGGATTCTGTCTTAGTAAATTGAGAACCGATATAAAATCTCGGACTACATCCCTTGGAGTAAGTAATTCAGTTGAGCCTAATCGCTCTGCAGAAACCTGCATAAAGTTTTGAATCTGCTCATTTTCGAGCGCCGGATCATGTTGAGTTTGTGCAATATAAACATTCAATACATTGCGTAACATCAAATAAATCTCTTCGGCATCAAGCTTTTTCAAGTTGATTACAGGACCAGATACGTCAATCAATGATGAATCAACAAAACGGCTTTGAGATAATCTAGTTTTAAGCGCCTCGTAGCTGTAAACGCCGCGATTTTTGTCTTCCATAAATTGCGGCGTACTACCAACAATAATACCAATATGATTCGCTTTTCCTTGCATCGTATCATTAAACATCGTCAGAAGCTTTTCGTAATTATTTTCTCGTGAAATACGATTAGAGATTTTATAAAGATTGACCGCCTCGTCAATCAAAACAATTAGCCCTTTATACCCAATTGCCGAAATGAACGAGGCAAATAATTTTAGATATTCGTACCAATTATTGTCTTCAACAATTACCCTTACACCAAGCGCTTGACGTGCGTCAGTCTTAGCCGTAAATTCACCGCGTAGCCAGCGTAACGCTGCGTCTTTTCGATCATCATCACCTTGAACATGACCATGCCAATATGCAGTGATTACTCGGGCATAGTCAAATCCATGCACCATGTCCTCCATTTGGTCAATAACGGCGTGGATTTTTTGCTCAACCTTTTCATTAAACGTTGGATCATCGGCTGGTATTTTTTCTTCAGTCAATACTTGGGATTGTATTGTCGAAATCCATCTTTCCAGAATAGCTGAAAGAGCACCACCATCAGGCATAGTCTTCGTTGAGAGATTCTTCATCAATTCTCGGTAGGTATTTAAGCCGGAATTGTTTGTTCCTGTTAATCGGCGCTCCGGCGAAAGATCAACATCTGCAACGACATACCCACGTTCCATTGCTTGATTACGCAACAATTGCAAAAGAAACGTTTTTCCTGAGCCATAACGTCCAACGATAAAGCGAAATGCAGCCCCACCTTCGGCAATATTATTCAAATCTTCGATGAGGGCTTCAATTTCAATTTTTCGACCAACGTTAATATGCTCCAACCCAATGCGAGGAACTACGCCTGCTGTTACTGAGTTTATGATCGCTGTCGATACTCGTCGTGGGATTTTTCGTGGTTTCATCTAGTTCTCTTCGGGTAATAAGCTTTTGATTACAGTAGCATATTCGTCATCGATAAATTGGGGAGTCGGGTCGAGTTCAATCAAAAGATCACCAATGTGCTCATCAGCGTGCTCGTTGATTGTCTCAATCAACACTGCTGGCATTGTGCCATTTTGAACAGCAATCTGGCGAATTAGAGCTAACGGCTCATTGTCATACAAGACTGCTCTCACAACATCCAAATACATGTCTGACATAACGCTAACTAGTTGAGAAAATTCATCATCCTCATCTATTTGATCTGCAACGCGTTTATTATTTTCCATCGGTACCATAGCAGGTACTTCTTCAGATGATTCGCCAGCAAAACTATTAGTTTCGTCTCTAGATACATTGTCTTCTATAAATTCAATAGTATCATTAATCTCTTCATTTTCAGCATGTAAAAGAACCTTAATGACATCGTTGGAGTCTTGCTGAAGTTTTGCTACACGGTCGTGATCAATGCTTATCTTTGCTGCGTTTGGTTTTCGGTCGGCTTGTATTGACGGCTTATCAATGGTGCTGCTAATTTTCGGTGGCATTATCTGCACCGATTCGAATCCGTCTTTCTCTTGGTTTAAAAGCTCAAATATCTCATCTGATTCTTGGCTCAACTGAGATACGCGCTCATAATCGATCTCGATTTTTGGAAGAGCGGGATCCTTAGTAGTTGCGTTAAGCTGGTTTCTTTTTGCAGGAATGGGTACTGCACCGGAAGTAGACGATGCATCGCCTATTAAAAATTCGGCAACGCTATTATCTGGAAGAGTTTGCTCTATTATCAATTGTATTTCTGGAGCTAGCTCATCTACTCGTAGCCGTCCACGGTGATTATGCTGTTTTCGCAGAATATTTTCTGTATGTTTGACAATCGGGGTAAGAAAACTTCTTAATGGTTTGTGTGTTGACCACTCATAAATACCGGGAAGTCGGACATGCTCTTGATCTCTTTTGTAAATGGCCTGTCGAAAAGCAAAGCGTTCCACAATTTCGAATGATTCAGGTTGATATTTCTGAAAAATTCCAGTTCCCGAGCGTCTCAAAGATAGATCAATTGCATCCAATACCTCATAAACACTTTTCTCCATTATATCTTGGTTATCATTCAAATAAAATTTGCTTTTATCTATACGATAGTCAATCAATTTATCAATGAGAGAGAAAGGTATTTGATTTATCTTATTATCTTGATATACCTGTACCAACATGTCTGGATATCGACGAACTAGCCTTTTGTCGATAGGTACATCATTCCAAACGTCTAATGGGTTTTCAGGATAACTATTGATCACGGAGTAATCGATCAGCCAGTCAAGCAGTCTATACCTTACATCGGAGTGAGTATCTTTGTAATTCACCCATAGCATTTTGAGCTGATGGTAACCGTCCATCACATCTGTGACTCCGATATCATTGATCAGCTCATACGTATGCAGAAAAATATATGCAGATGATGTATCAAGATATTGCCCATTTCGAGCTTGTGCGCGCCAATAAAAATACCAATCCAACTGTTCTCGGGTCAGCCAATCATATCTTATCCACTCAGCACCGATATGCAATGCATGGAATTCGCACGGACCGTGGTCATGATTTTGGTATATTTTTGCTTGTTCTACAAATTCTTCAACTTGTTCAGCATAGCTCTGGTGTGACCAAATAGATCTGTTCTGCCAGCCAGTACTTCTTCGATTTCTGGCTGACTTTCGTCGCAGTCCAAGCTTTCCATTATTTTTGCTTCTGCTTGATCCCGAAGCATTAGACTTGTAAAAATAGAAAGCCCCGAAGCCCAATAAACCCACAGCACCCAGCATCATTGAACTTGATTCACCACTAAGCAGCAAGCTCAATAACGTTATAGCTCCAACTCCATATAAAGTTAGTCTCCAAACCGAACCTAGGCACCCCTTCACAGCTGATGTCCTCCCTTATGTGTTACCATCGTCTAATTCAGAACCTCAACCCACAAAGACGGCTGCAAAAAGCATAAACTCGCCGACGGCACAGCCCCAACAATCTCACTCACCGCGGCCTCATACGCCTGCACCTGTGGCCTGTGGCGCTCGATCAACTCACCCACATTCTCCGGCGTCACCCACTCCGTCTTCCAATCAACAATATGCCATGTCCCATCAGCACGCTGGTAGAGCATGTCGATTTGACCGTAAATTGTCTGCCCATCTACACGATGCGTAAAGGAGACCTCAGTCTTACGCACTTTGGCATTTTCAATCTCGGCAAAAAGTGTGTCAGCGCGCAAACGGCTCAACATTTGATTGATACGCCCAATGGCAAAGCCCTTTTCACCAACCACCCCAGCTCGGTGCAGCAGCGCGCCACTATAACGATTCAACGCACCCTGCTCTAGCGTCAGGCAATCCCAATCGGCCAACAGCATATGCACAACATTGCCCAACACATAGCCCGGTATCTGTGGCGCTTTGTCGCTATCTTGGCGACGCACCGCGGGCCGCAGTAGATCCGAGTGCCGATTGGCCGCCCTAGCGAGCCGCGACGCAGCGCGCGAAGGTGGCTTCATTTGGAGATCTAGCGGCAGGGCAAGCAGCGGAATCGACTTCATCCCCGCATCTGCCTCAGCATCCTTTTGCCCCTCCGCAAGCCGCCGCTCATCTGGTTGATCCACTGGTCTGCGCACGCTTAGCTGACCAAAATCAAGCGTCACGACACCCGTTTCGCTCGGCAACGCCCAACTCTCTTCTAGCCATCTCATCCAGCTATTCTTCTCTTCTTGACCCGAAAGAATCAGCAGATCGCGAGCGCGCGTACAGGCCACATAAAGCAGGCGCTTTCTTTCCGCAAGATCCATCTGCGCATCTTTCCACTTTGCCCAACCATAGCCAGCCGATTCCTGCATATCGCCATCTTCATCGCGCAATTTGCAGACAAGACCAAAGGCTGGATCGCAAAGAATATTCGTCTGACTTGAAGAATTAGGTTTACGTCCCATATCGGCCACAATCACCACCGGATACTCCAGCCCTTTGGATGCATGAATCGTCATAATCTGCACAGCGCCTTTCTCTGGTTCTACCCCTTGCGCTTCCCCTTCTCGCACCTCGGCCTTGCGCAGATTCTCGACACGTAGCAGAAAATCAGCCAGGCTCACGCCCCCATGCTCGTAGGCGATGGTGGTAAACTTTTGCAGATTGTTGATCCGTCTGCCGCCGCCCGACACACGATCGGCAACGGCCAATGTGCCCGCATACGCCGTACGCTCGGTCGCCGCATCGATCAGCTGCCACACTTCAACCCGCCCCACCATCGCTTTGAGATGCCGCCACGTTTCCCCGGCCGCGTAGACAGCGTCCGCCTGTTCATCATCATCCTGCGTAAAGAGCGGAGGATCCAGCAGCGCGTTGATAAGCGACCGCGGCAGTTCAGGGTCGCCATCGCCCTCTGTGGCAACGTTTTGCCCCGCACGCCAGCGCAGCCGATAGAGTGTCTCGTCATTCAAGCCAAAGAGCGGAGATCGCAACATAGCCGCCACGCTCAGTTCGTTGCTCTCATTTTGCAAAGCGGTCAGCAGCGCCATCAGATCCTGAATTTCGGGCAGATCATAATAGCCTTTCCCGCTATTCACAAGATAGGGAATACCAGCCGCCTTAAATTGCGCTTCGTAGAGCGATAGACTACTCATCGAGCGAAAGAGAATCGCGGCATCGCTAAACCGAAATTGCCGTTCGCTGCCATCCCCCTCTTCAACCAGATACTCTTCATTATGCAGTTGCAAAAGACGCTCGGCCAGCAGCTCGGCTTCCCACAGCCGGGCATCGGCGGCACTCACACCTTCATCAGCCGCATCCTTCTTGGGCAAAATGATCAACTCGATAGCGGTCTCAACACAAGCGGTAAATTGGCGCGTCCCACGATTTGCTTCTAAGTTGCCCGGCTTGGCTTCAAAGGGGAAATGGGTTGTGCCATGCTCTGGCCGTAGAATGGATTCGAATAGCTCGTTGCAGCCTCTCACCAACACCCCCTGCGACCGAAATGATCGGCTCAGCGGCAGCGCCTTTGCGCCCGTCAGCGTCTCTAATTCGGCCTCAATTTTGGTAAAATTGGTCACTTGCGCTTGGCGAAAACGATAGATACTCTGCTTTTCGTCGCCCACAAGAAAGAGTCGATTCTCTTCGGGCGGGCAGATCAGTCGCACAATCTTGCCCTGCAAATCATTCGTATCCTGAAACTCATCGACCATCAGCTGCTTGATGTTCTGGAGCGACGCCTGCACTCGTGGTTCCTCTTTTGCCGAGCCACTCAACAGCTCAAATGTGCGTAATTCCAAGTCATCAAAATCCAGCCGCTGGCGCGCCGTTTTGAGCGTTGCATAAGTCTGATTAAGCACGATCCAAAGGGCTTTCCACTGCTGTAGGGCTAGTGCAACCGCCTCATCTGCCGGACCAACTGTGGCAGCGCATCCCTGTTTTTCTAAAGCAGCCGCTGCCGTGCGGAGACCCGACAGCAGCCCCTTCAGAAGTTTAAGCGCATCTGCACCGCCCCAGTTTTTTTGGCTGCCCGAATTGATCTTGATTCCCATCCATGCTTCGATTGCCTCAGCCCACCGCTCGTTTGCCATGTGGTCAATACCAGCCTGCGCAGCCCGCAGATGCGGAACAAGCTTATCGCTCTCCACCTCCACTTCGTAGCCGGGCAAATCAGAGAGCGCCTCCACCAAATCGGGATCGTTGTAACGCAGGGAGTCCCACAGAGCGCTGCGCATCTCATCCATCCCAGCGCGCCATTTTTCCATCAACTCATCGGCAGCCGGCAACTGATCGAATGCCTGATGGACCATGCCTCGCTTCTTTAGCAGCGTGCTCATTTCGTCGCGCAACTCCTGCGCCCGAAGCGTATGCAGCAGCGTTAGCGCGCTGTGCTCTTCCTTTGCCAACCGCTCAATTGTCGTGCGGATGGCCTCTTCTTTTAGCAACGTACTTTCGGCCTCTTCCATCACCTCGAAGCGCGGATCGATCTGTGCGGCAATGGCATTCTCGCGTAAAAGTTGCGAACAGAAGCCGTGGATTGTCGACACTCGAATCTGATCCAGCGCGCGACGATGTGTGGCCCAGAAGGCCGGTTCCTCAGCGGAATTCTGCTCGATCCGCTGGCGCACGCGTTGACGCATTTCGCGGGCCGCTTTTTCGGTAAAGGTAATCGCCACAATATTGCCAACCGACCACGTTGGATTATTTTCTAGCAGGCTCATGTAGCGGTCCACAAGCGTTTTAGTCTTCCCCGTCCCCGCACCCGCCCGCACCAATAGCGAACGATCTTGCGTGTCGATGATCTCTTGCTGCTCGATTGTCGCCTTCATGCTACATCGCCCCTGGCAAGCAGCGTGCGCCCCTTGCTCAAACTCTGGCGCGTAATCTGGCAAATGCTCGACAACTGACACCAAGAAGAGCAGCCGCTCCCCCTGCTATCTTGCTTGGCGGGTGCGTTGGGAAAGTTGCCCGCGCGAATCTGCTCGACTGTCCACGTGGCTTTGGCGATACCTTGGTCGATGAGTTCACGACCGTTCTTCTTGCCACCTAGTTGGATATTGCCACTTGATTTTCGTGAAGGGATGTGCAAATAATAGCTCTCGTCGGGCTGCCCGCTATCTTTATCTAGCTGCTCTACGGCATGAAAGTAAAGCGGGGTTTGAAAGGCCAATCCTTTCTCGATATCCGTTCCGGAATATGTACCACTCCCACTTTTATAATCGATAATGCGCAAGCGGCCATCCTTGTCACGATCTACTCTGTCGATAAAGCCGCGCATCTGCCACGAACGGCCATCATTGCTTGCAACCTTCAGCGCGGGCAACCCCTCTTTGTCGATGCCAAAGCTAAGTTCTTGTTTGTATGGCATGTAATTCGCTTCGTCACCTGCCGCCTCACATTCCGACCGCAGCAAGGCCCGCACAAGACGCGTTAACTCTTCTTGCTCGAAGCGCCACAATGGACCGGGCAAAAAACCAAAGCGGTGCGGCGCATTCTTAAAGACATCCCTGCTGCACGCGTTCAAAGCGACGAGAATCTCTTCTTGATGTTGACGCGATAATCCAATATTTTTCTCAAAGAGCGCATTGTGCAAATCTTCAAGAATGGCGTGAAGCAGGCTGCCCCGCTGGCGCGCATTAAGCCCTTCCTCTGGCTCTTCGAGGATGCTGATCTTTAGGATATGCTCGATGAAAAAGCCATATGGACAATTATTGAAACGATTCAGGCGCGACGCGCTCCAAACGTGGCTCGGGCCATAGCGAGCGGCCAACTCCGCTGTAATATCTGGCGAGCGCAAGATGCCTTCAAAGGTGCCGGGGGGGGTCCAGCTTTGGCGTTGCCCTAGCAGCGCGCTGGATCGGTTGGTCATGGCCCTGTGGCGCTCAAATTCAGCCGGGAATGCTTGCGACTGCTTCTGCAACAGCGCCAAAAAGAGCTCCGCTTTGCTGGCGGCATCGGCAGGCTCGGTTGGCGCAGAAACTTTTAACCGCACGACCTTTTCTTGCAACCCAGGCAGGCAGGCCATCACCTCATCCCAATAGGGTGAAGGGGGCCACTCGGAGCCGCTATCATCCAGCCACGGTCGCGACAAAAAGAGGGTTCGCTTGCAGTTGCTGATCACTTGCCACCACAGAGAGGCATCCTCAGCGCTTTGTTGCTGGCGCAACCCTAATGGGCTATCGGCACGTTCTTGTACCGTATAGAAAACATCGGGCGCTGGTGACGTCGGGAATTCGCCTTCGCTTAGTCCCATCACAAACAGATATTCTTTCGTAATCGCGCGCAGCCCTCCAAGCGCATCCATTTGTACCGCCACTAAATCAGGATCAAAGGGAATGGTTGTATTGGGCAGACCCTCTTGCAGATCACGCTCAAATTCGCGCCAGTTGGTCATTGCTTCTTCTGCAATATTCTCTGTGCCAGAATCTGAAGTAAACGGGATTGTGGATGCTGCCACGACGATTTCGCGTATCTTACGCAGCAGAATATTTGTTGCCTGTAGATCACGTTCGGCATACTCTTCTTCTTGCTCACTCAGGCACGCCATCATCTGCAGGGAGAGCGGCGGAGCAACCTCTTCTTCGTCAGCTTGTTGTGCCTCATCCGGATCATCCCATAAGCCAATGATCGCTTCTTGAATCCACAACGCATAGGCCTCATAGGTAGCAGAAGGCGCGGGTGTTATCTGATCAAAAAAGGCAAATAATCCCTTTTGAATCCGAGTGAGCGCCTCCGCATCTTTCAACCTAGCAATTTTTAGCCGAACATGATCATCATCCCGAACTGAATCAGTTGACAGAACCAGTGACTTAACAGGCTGCAACGCCGCTTTCCATTGTTCTTTTCCCGCAATCACGGGCCGCTCTATGGTAAGCTGCTCTAACAGATTTATCTCTTCAGCGGTGAGCGACTCTTGTCTAAAATAAGGCGAACGCAGTGTGTTCAAGGTCAACCGTCTGGGGAAATTTAGGCGATGCAGCGATAACAATTCAAGCAATGCGGCAATGGCGGGGTTATCTTGCAGCGGTTTGTGCAGACTAACAGGAATCCCATAATTTGTAGCGACGGCACACATCAGCTTGCTGTATCGCTCGGGGTTTGGCGCCAGAATTTGAATATCGGCGGGAGAGCTGCCATCAAGGATCAACGTTTTGACCGATCGTAAAACGGCACGTACCTCTGCCTCGCGTGAAGGGGCTTCAACCACCTCGATACTGTTTAGATCGAGGGAAGTGGTGTGATCCTGCTGCGGTGTGGGTCCTGATTTGGATTCGAACAAATTTTGGGCCAGGCGGCGTAGTGCTTGTGGCCGTGGAGATTCAACCAGTGCATTGTCAAGTGGGATAAGCTCCTCGACAACCTGTAACGTGCTTTGGATCTCTTTCCGTGTCTGCAGAAAACGCGTCAGAGCAAGGCTAGTCTCGTCCCTGTTCGCATCCCAGCTTAAGGTGATAAATGTTTGCTGAAAACACGCGCTTAAGGCATCCAGAATCCGCAACTGAATAGGCGTAAATTGATCAAAGCCAAAGACAAACAAGAGTGAATCATTCTCCTGCATATAAGCAGCCGGATTTTTTTCCAGCGCTTCGGCCGCAAGCCAAAGCAAGCCGTCCCCATCGGAAATACTTTGCTCTTGTAAGTATTGTTGATAACGATTATAGAGGTTGGCGAGCTGTTTATCGCGCTGATTAGCGCTTGTTTCTGCGTGGGCCAGCAGACGTTCAGGCTCGATGCCTAAACTTTTCATCTCTCGCAGCCAAGCGACGATGACTTGGTTAAAGCCAGGTAAAAAATGAATCAGTTCGAACGAAGTAAGCAATCCCTCGCTCTCCATCTCTATCAGCACGCGCCGCACCAATCGGCGCGTCGCAATATCTTTGATTTCCTGAATGCCCGACCGTGTTCGCCGCAATATAGATTGGGCAAGGCCATAGAATTGCTGCACATTTGTATTGATTGAATTTTGGAGAATGGAATGGATATACTGCTCTGCACTACGGGATGGGGTTAAAATCGTGATAGAGGGAATGGGCGTGAGAAGGTCGCGTTTGTGTGCTTCGGCAAGAACATGTCGATAAGCAACTTCTTGATCGGCACATAAATATAGGTATACTGGTTTCTGTAGCATAAAGATCTAAATTCCACGGTAAGCTTGCTAATAGAGATAAAACGGCTGGCGAATCGTTACCCCAACCTTATCTATAGAGCGTGGCTACAAATCCATTGGCCTTTCATCACAATGAAGCAAGTATAGATGTGGTTCTGCTCAATGTCAACCAACTATTGTACCAAGGGCTAACTATATAGCTACGTCCGATATGGTTGCGAAATGATGAATAAATAAATATTTTAAGGGCGATTCAAAACTGAGTAGAACCTGTCCAGTTTTTTTGTTACAATATCTATGCTAAGTGTCAGGAATTATCGGATAGTATGGCAATATAGATGTTGCAAGGAGTGACAATTATGGCAAGCCCAATCGTATCTGAAGTGGTGAAACATTTAAAAGTATTGCCGCTTGATCTGCAAGCATGGCAAAAAGAATGGACGGCCGCTGAAGCCGATCTGAAACGAATCAACCTTGAGGATATTACAGAAGGACGAATCAAAGAAATGGCAAGCTATTTGCTAGATTCAAATTGAGTCTTCACAAATGAAAAACAAAAACGCTTCCACAGTTTTACTATTTATACTGATATGTGCAATCTGTAGCCTAACCTTTGTCGCCAACATCGACACCTTGAGCGTGATGCTGCCTAGCGTTGTTGCGCAACCTGCAAAGAGTAAACTGCCAGATGAAAAGCCCCTTGTGGCTGTCTCGCCAATACTTTCGGCCCCACTTGCCACTGCAGAGCGATCTTCTATAGCTGATGACGATATTCGGCCAGCACCCACTAAGATTTCTATCGCTCAGGTTTCTACAAATAGCACTAGAACGGTAAAGACCGTTGGCGACATATTAAGAAGTGCCAGCACACCCGTGTCGATTACCCGTCAGCCAACGGCTACTAACACACCTACTATTCTACCAACGGCGACCAGTTTTCCAACCAGACAGCCGACGCAGACCATTCCAGCGGCAACGCCAACCGCACAATCGACGCCAACGCAGCCCCCACCACCAACCGCGCAGCCGACGCCCATTATTGTCCAAGCAATCCTCCCGCCCGCAGCGGTGACGCTAACCAACTTTAGCCATGAGTGGCAAACATGGAATAACTGCGGCCCTGCGACCTTGGCCATGAACCTCAGCTTCTTTGGCAGCACCTTAAATCAAGCCGACATTGGCGCAATCCTGCGTCAAAACCCAGATGACAAAAATGTTACGCCACAAGAGCTTGTCTCGTTTGCCCAACAGCAGGGATTCAATGCGCAGTTGCGGGTCAATGGTAACAGTGCGCTCATGAAGACATTGCTGGCAAACGATATTCCCGTGTTGATCGAAACTTGGCTAGAGCCTGGCCCCAATGGATTAGGCCACTATCGCTTGCTTACCGGCTATAACGACGCGACCCAACATTGGATTGCCTTTGATTCTTACGTACATGATAAGTTAGTGAACGATGCCACAAACTACGAAGGGATTATATTGCCCTATGCCGAAACTGACGAACTGTGGAAAGTCTTTAACCGCACCTATTTGCTCATCTACAGCAGTGACAAAGCCGATGTTGTCAACGCTATTTTCGACAATCAGTTAGACCAAACCGCTATGTGGCAACAGGCACAAATAAATGCCCAAACGGAAATTGCAGCGAATCCCATCGATCCGTATGCCTGGTTCAACTTGGGCAGTGCGCAAAATGCGTTAGGTCGCTATGCGGACGCAGCGATTTCGTTTGACCAAGCCCGATCTTTAGGGCTGCCGTGGCGCATGCTCTGGTATCAATTTGGTCCATTCGAGGCTTATTATCAGATGCAGCGCTACGCCGACCTAATTGCCCTAGCGGATGCGACTATTGCCAACACGCAAAGCATCGAAGAAGTCCACTTTTGGAAGGGCAAAGCCTTGGCGGCGACCGGGGATTTGCAAAGTGCGCAAGTCGCATGGCAGCAGGCATTGGTGCTCAATCCATCCTATACCGAGGTGCTTAACGCAATCGCTTCGGCCCAGTAAAGTTTAAGCCCGTTCCTTCTCGTTCAACACCTCTAGCACCTGACAAGCCAGCTCATAGCGCCCGAAACTCGGCATCAGATAGACTCCCTGCACATACGGCAGATCCTTTAATTCGAGCAGCAATTCCTGCGCCATCTTTACCCCCTCGGCTCGACCGTTGGATCCCGCGATGCGCATCCGCTCTAGCGCACCCTCGCTCATTGTGATCCCCGGGACCTCGTTATGTAGGAAGCTGGCATGTTTGTGGCTTTGCACGGGCAGCACGCCAATCAACACTGGCACGGGGAACTGACCGTGGCGCTCTTCATACGTTTTGAGAAAGTCCAGCCACAGTTGCGGATCGTAAATGGGTTGGCTCATGGTAAAGTGCGCGCCGCCGCTTACCTTCTGGTGAAAGCGATCTACCTCTTCTTCCAAATTTGGTCGCGTTGGATCACAAGCAACCGCAATCGTAAAGCCACCCTTCTGCCCCATATCGCGACCAGTCAGATCCTGGCCCTGATTAAAGGTGTTGATAATACGCACAAAGCCTATGCTGTCCACATCATAAACGGGCGTGCTCTCTTGATTGTCGCCCAAGCTTGGCGGATCGCCTGTCAGTGCGAGGATGTTGCGGATGCCCAACGCGCGGCCACCAATCAGATCCGATTGCAGCGCCATAAGCGAACGGTCGCGCGTTGTAAAGTGTAGAATCGTCTCGATATCCACCTGCTGCTGTATCATGGTGCAGAGGGACATTGCGCCCATACGTACACGCGCCATCGGACTATCGGCCACGTTGATCGCGTCTGCGCCCATGGCCTTGGCGTGGCGTGCGCCATCGATCTGCTTTTGCGGGTTAAAGCCGCGCGGCGGATCAACTTCTACGCTAATCATAAATTTACCCGCACGCAACTTTTGTAAGAAGCTGGTTGGTGCATCCTCTTCCTCAGCAGCAAAATCGTTGGTCATCCCCACTTGTAGATCGGGTAATTCTCCCTTGCTCCGGTTTCGACGAGTTGAATCAACTGCGGTATCGCCACCTTGTTCGGCCAAAAAGGCGTCGACCGCGCCGCGCATGGCCCATGTGTGGGCTGGCGTTGTACCGCAGCAGCCGCCAACTAGCTTTACACCCGTGGCAAGAAACTCGCTCACATGCCGCGCCATATATTCTGGACTAGATGGATAGGAGAAGCGCCCATCCACCCGGTCGGGGAACCCCGCATTGGGCACAGCCAAGATCGGCACGTCTTCTACCGCGTGCTGCATGGCTTCCACCGTCTTATGCATTGGTGCTGGACCAACCGAGCAGTTGACGCCAATGATGTCGGCCCCGGCTGCCAACAGGCGCTCGGTCACGGTCGAGGGGGTAAGGCCCGCGGCGGTCATCCCATCTTCGGCAAAGGTCATGGAAGCCACAATCGGTAGATCGCACAGCTCTTTTGCGACTTCGACGGCTAAGGTCAACTCGGTTAAGTCGCTAAATGTTTCAAAGAGCAGCAGATCCGCGCCCGCTTCCCACAGAGCAGAAAGTTGTTCGCGAAAGATCTCTTTCGCGGCGTGGATGTCTAGCGGGCCAGAAGGCTGAATGCGCCGGCCCAAAGGACCCACATCACCCGCAATAAAGAGCGCACGACCTGCTACTTCGCGTACATCACGTACAAGTTTTGCTGCCCGAAAATTGATGCTATGTACTTCGTCGGCCAAATTATATTTTTGCAAGCGCATACGATTTGCGCCAAAGGTGTGCGTCTTAATAATGTCTGCCCCAGCCGATGCATAGGCTTGGTGGACTTCGGTGATCCATTCCGGTTTGGTCAACACAAGCTGTTCAAGACACTGTTCGTTACTTGCGCCACGGGCGTAAAGCATGGTGCCCATTGCGCCATCGATAAGCAGCGGGCGTTTGTTTAATTGTTTGATAAAGGGGTTCATGCTGCGGAAGGCTCCTGATTGTAAATGTAAACGTGTGGTTGGTTGATATGCCGATATTGTACCACAATGCGGGCCAAAAAATGGGAACAGAATTATCACAAATTGGTCGAAAAAGCAATGAAAAAAGTAATGATGTTTAGGTAGTGGCGTTGCTGAGTTCGTGAGAGTACCGCCACATTTTTCTTAGACTAATCAAAAAATAATTAACTACAGCAGCTTAAAAAATTCTTCGGCTCTTCGGATCTCATGTGGTTGACATTGAAACCAGCCATAGTGGATCTCCCGTGTCGAGTGCATTGCACTGTGTACCAATGGGTTCTGGTTCGAATCACTCTCTAAACAGTGCGAAGCACTCTGTCAACTACATGAGATCCGGTTGGACCTGTTTTTCTTCGTAGTTCTGGTTCGCTGAGCCTGATCAAGACGTTGCATCTTTGCAGTAAAGCTCTTTCTGTCGTTCACCTAAATCTTGGAATAGCCTTAAATCAACGCTAGTGCTACAGAAGATATCGCAGGAATATTGTAAGGCTATAGCCGAAATGGGTCAGAGATTGTTGAAGAAAATTGTGATAAACTAAACTAAACAACTTTTATATGCTATATTTTTGTAACTAATTTTGGCTCTACTGCAAAAAGATTAAAGGATCAACATGGCAACTTGTATTGTTACGGGCGCGGCGGGATTTATCGGCTCTCATCTAAGCGAACTATTAATCGAAAGCGGGCATACCGTCATCGGGCTGGATGCATTTATTCCGTATTATCCACGGGAAATAAAAGAAAATAACTTGGTGACGTTGCGCACGCTCCCCCAATTTACGCTTCACGAAGTAGACTTTCGGACGGGTGATCTCGCTCCATTAATAGAGAGTGCAGATGTTATTTTCCACTTGGCCGCGCAAGCCGGTCTGCTCAAAAGCTGGAGCGATTTCGACTCGTACATGACCTGCAACGTACAGGCAACGCAGCGTCTACTCGAAGCCGCCGCCGCGCAAGAAACGCTGCCCCATTTTATTAACATATCGACCTCATCCGCCTATGGTCGCTTTGCTACTGGTGACGAAACCTCGCCCTTACAGCCTGTTTCCCCCTACGGCATTACTAAGCTCGCCGCCGAAAATCTCTGTTTGGCCTATGCAGACAAAGATGGGCTACCCGTCTCTGTTGCACGACTCTACTCCGTTTATGGACCGCGCCAACGCCCCGACATGGGGTATAACATTTTCATCCGCGCCATCCTCAACGGAGACCCGATCATGATTTTTGGCGACGGGAACGATAGCCGCAGCAACACCTACGTAACAGATTGTGCGCGCGGCATCATGCTCATTATGGATCATGCTGACAAGAGCGTTGGCGAAACGTTCAACATTGGCGGCGGCGACGAGATCAACGTTCACCAAGTGATCGAAATGGTCGAGGAATTTTCAGGGAAGAAAGCCATTGTTCAAGCTGGGCCAAAGCGTCCGGGTGATCAAAAACGAACTATGGCCGATATCAGCAAAGCCAAACAGGTCTTGGGATACAGCCCAATCGTGTCGATCCACGATGGGTTGCGCGCTCAGTTTGAATGGCAGCGCGATCAGGTGTAGATACATTAACGGTTTTAAATTGATGTTTTGCGAGCGTTGCATAACCGAGCGGCTGCTTTTGGGCTACGATTTAACTCTATCTCCGCGGACTGTCCTAAATATTGAATAATATAACGCAAAGTGGCAATATTACGGACTATGCAATCAAACAGCCATTATCCATTTAGCGCCCTCATCGGGCAAGACGAAATGCAGCTTGCACTGCTGCTCAACGCCATCAACCCCGCAATCGGCGGCGTGCTAATCCGCGGCGAAAAAGGCACCGCCAAATCCACAGCCGCCCGTGCACTCGCCGCATTGTTGCCTACAACCCGAAACAAAAAAAACGAAGAAGACGAATTGCCCATTACGCTCCACACTAATGCGGGCAAAGAGAGCATCTCGCTGTCGGTGGGGGCATCGCCCTTTGTCGAACTCCCCATCGGTACCTCCGACGACAGACTGGTGGGAACGCTCGATATTGAACGAGCGCTGACCGCGGGCGAACGTCGCTTCGAACCTGGTCTGCTGGCGCGGGCACATGGCGGCGTACTCTACGTTGATGAAGTCAACCTGCTGGCCGATCACATTGTAGATCTTCTGCTCGATGTTGCGGCGTCGGGTGTCAACAGCGTCGAGCGCGAAGGCATTAGCGCATCGCACCTCGCGCGCTTTCTGCTCATCGGCACCATGAATCCCGAAGAAGGCGACCTGCGCCCCCAATTGCTGGATCGCTTTGGGCTAACGGTCGACGTAATCGGGCCGCGCGATGCGGTCATCCGTTCCGAAGTTGTGCGGCGGCGCATCGCCTACGAAGCCGATCCTACCCACTTTGTCGAACAATACATAGAGCAGGATCGAACATTGGCAAGCCGTGTCGCGGTGGCAAAGGCCGAGCTTCCGCGCGTGCTCGTACCAGATTCGATGCTCGAATTGATGACCCAAATCTGCATCGGCAGCGAAGTCGATGGCCTGCGTGCCGATATCACCATGTACAAAACAGCTTCGACTTTAACCGCATGGGATGGTCGCTTCGAGGTGACGGCAGACGATGTGCGCCAAGCCGCGCGCTTCGTTCTGCCCCATCGACGGCGACGGCAGCCCTTTGAAGAGCCGGGGCTAGACGAGCAGCAACTGGACGATTTAATGAATCAACATCGCCCGCGCAACGACACAGAATCTGGCCAAAACGGTTCTACGCACAACCCGAATGGGGGTTCTGCGGATGAGCAAGATGCGGGATCAGACGGTTCCACTGCGGAGGGTGAGTGAGCGCGCGGATCAGAATGATGGCGGAACAGATGGAGATAATGAGGATGGCGGATCACAGGGTGGATCCACAAATGAGACATTTGCCCCAAGTGGCTCGTTTGCGGTGAATCGGCTGCTGCCGACGACGATCACCGCAGGGAATCGATCTACGCGTGGCCGCCGCAGTCACAGTCTAAACGCAGAGCGGGGGCTGACCGCTGGCTCGGCCAAACCAATCGGCTCGCCGCGTGACATCGCGCTTGCGGGAACGTTGCAAGCGGCTGCGTTGCGACGTGCTCGCCCGATTTCTCCTTCAGAAACAGCCTTGCCCACCCACGATAAGTTTGCCATTACGCATGCTGATCTGCGCACAAAAGTGCGGCGCGCTCGGGTGGGTAATCTGTTGCTTTTTGTGGTGGATTCGTCGGGTTCTATGGGCGCACGCAAGCGTATGGCGCTAGTAAAAGGGGTAATGATAATGCTGCTGCTAGATGCATATCAGAAACGTGATCTGGTGGGGTTAATTTCGTTTCGGGGGTCGGGCGCACGGCTGCTGGTACCACCTACAAACTCGGTCGATGTGGCTGAGCGGCAGTTGCGTCATATGCCCACGGGCGGGCGCACACCGTTGGGTGCGGGTCTGCTCTTGGCAGGACAAACGCTCGAACGATACGCTCGGCGCGAGGTAGCGCTTTCTCCGCTGGTTGTGCTGATTACGGATGGGCGCTCGAATACGGGCATTTCGCCGCTTGACGGATGCGCGGGGCTGGTTAAGCAGTCGATTCCGACAGTTGTGATCGATAGCGAGCAGGGCTATGTGCGCATGGGCGCGGCGGCGCAGTTGGCACAGGCGATGGGCGCGCGCTGTGTGTCGATCGATGGGTTACATGCGCACGCGCAGGATGGCCGGCAGTTGCGCGGGTGGTTGGGGAGCGGATAGTTTTGGCCGTAAAATTCGTAGCGGCACGATATATCGTGCCGATCTCGTTTCATTTGTGGGTGTGGCGGTGTTTTGGGGTTTTTGGAAGAAGGGCATGATATATCATGCCCGTACGAATGTTGAGAGTAGTGATGGACGAGCCATCATTTCGCATTCATGTAGATCGTTGCAATTCGTAGCGGCACAATATATCGTGCCATCCCGTGAGGTTCATTTGTGGATGTGGCGGTGTTTTGGGGTTTTTGGAAGAAGGGCATGTTATATCATGCCCGTACGATGCGATTCATTTGTGGATGCAAATATCGGAAAATTATAAAGAAAGCATCAAATAAAAGATCACTTCCGTGATCTGCTGTGTCGCACCGAGGCAATCACCTGTATACCCTTCAAGTTTACGCATGAAGAGTTTGCCCAAATACCAGCGGATAATAGCAAGTGGTATGATAGAAATTACTACGAGCAAAGGGCTAAAGATGAGAAACATAGATAGCGCGGCGATGAGTGCTGGGAGCAACGCAATTAGCTGTTCAGCGGGTCGCATAGGCCGGACCATCGCACCAGCTTTTTGTGTGTCGTCGCTACGAGCGTAGGCGTGGGTGTTGAGAAAGGTTATGGCAACATAGCGACTGATTGTATGCCCTGCAATGAACGTGAGCGGAACGACATCAATGGGCAGTTGGGCAAGTGCCAAAAATTTTAGTCCCATCGCCACGATCAGGCCAAGGACGCCAAATGTCCCCAAGCTTGAATCCTTCATAATTTCGAGAATGCGCTCTTTGGTCCAGCCGCCACCAAAGCCGTCGCACAGATCGGCAAAACCATCTTCGTGCAGCGCGCCGGTGACCCAAATAGCGGTGGTCATGGCAAGCAAGATAGCGATGGGTGTGGCGAAAAGCAGCGCGGCAGTCCAGAAGACAAGCGCAGTCAGCGTACCGACTACAGTGCCAACCAAGGGGAAATAGCGCGCCGAAAGAGCTTGGCTCTCTTCTTTATATGGCACCCAGTTTGAAATGGGGATGCGGGTATAAAACACGAGGGCAGTGAAAAATAGATGCAGCTCTTTTTTGACGTCTAGCATAGGATAAGTTTGCGCAGATTGAATTGATCAATTTATGATCGACAGATGAAGATGCGTAGAGGAACAAAATTTAGTTTTGCTGGGCTGCTTATTGGCCTCTGTTTGCTGTTTGTATTTGGAGGGTTGTTGAGCCTTTCAGCAATTTATTCTGCGGAGGATGTTGCAGCATCTACGCAAGTTGATTCGGTCAACTTGATCAGGGCACAAGCAACCATCACGGGGACAGTTACGGTAACCCCTACAGCTACAATTACGCAGGTTGTCACAAACACGCCAGAAGCTACCGTCACACCTGTGCCCACAGTCAATTCGCCGCTTAATACCCCTACGTCAACCGCGACGCCAACCCCTACTGCAACATTTATACCCTCTGATACGCCAACCGGAACGCCAACCTTTACACCAACGCCTGTTGTAACGCTTGCCCCAACAGAGACAGCAGTCAGTGCGCCCGCGCTGCTCAGCTTTAAAAGTGACCCAGCCTCGATTGCAGTGGGCAATACAGTAGAACTTAATTGGGAGATTATCGGCGCGTCTGCCATTACTTTAACATATGATGATGTGCAAGAAGTTATCGGAATCGATTCAACTTCTTTCATGCATACGCCCTTAGTCACCACAACTTACACGCTGACCTTGCGCAACCCGGGTGGCATGGTCTCGAGGAAAGTAACTGTGGGTGTCAGCGCGAATGCGCCCGATGCGTTCGCCTCGCCATTAGAGCAGCCTGCATTCAATTCGCCACTGGATCCGCCTGCGTTCGATTCACCACTCAATCTACCAACAGAAACGCCCACAGAAATTCCGCAAACTTCAACGGTGGCACCCTCACCAACAGAGACGGCCACATCAACCTTTACGCCCACCCCGTTGCCAAGCAGAACGTTTACGCCTACCCCGCGCCGCACAGCAACTGCGCAACCCATCGGGCTTACCTTAACGCCTTTGAAGCCTGGCAATACAACAGATGGGACAATCTCTGTGGATGGATTGCTGAATTGGGACGCCGAAATTGAAACGACTCGGTCCGAACGATTGCGTTATGTTTGGTATTATATACTCTTCTCGATCTGCGTGTTGCTGCCGCTTTTGCTCATTGCGCTTGCACTTCTCTTTTGGCTAGTTGGCAGCCGCCGCGAGCGTGAAAGGCGCGTTCTGTTTGAGGAATAAGGTTACTATCTTCGGCGCTTAGGCATTTTTGCGCTACCTTTTGGTGGCTCGACAAAGATCCTTAGCATAAGCAAAACCATTAGGATGATTAGATCGATGAGAATAATGAAAAAGAGGGCGCTGCTCAGATCCACGAGCAGAGGCAAAAGCCAGCCGATCATAAAGCTAAGGGGAGAGAGCGGAAGACCAAGAATAAAGTAAAAGAGTACGGCAATCGCAATGTAGAGCAGAAGTGTTTTGACTGGTTCACGGTCGCTTGTGCTTGGCACCATTGCGTTGCCAATAGCAAAAAGCAGATAGGCCCATATTGCGCCATCGGTCTTATTGAGCGCAAGCCACATGGCACGAAGCCCTTCCTGCCAACGACCGACGAGCAATGCGTCGCTGATCAAGTATGCATCAAAGACGCGATGACCAATCAAAGCGATAAGAAACGTACCAACAATCAATGGCGCTAAGCCGACAAGACTATCGCGCAGCGCACCACCCTGCTCGACATTAACGCTGCCCATGCCGATATGTTTCCCAGTTCTTTTAGGCCAAACGCGAAACTTGCTAGCCTTCAAGCCAAGCAGACGCGCCGTAACCCAATGGGCAGCTTCATGAATAAGCACGCCAGGAAAGAGGGCCAAAAAGAGTATGACGATAGGCATATCTTTTGAACCGGTGCTGTAATAGATAAGGAGTTGGAGTTCGATACTGACTTTGTAGCTGAGGTAAGCGAGGATAAGTAGCGCAAGAAAGAACGCAAGCAGGGTGGGTAAAACAGCGGTGATGTCGAGCATATGCGGCGATCAAATCCGCGCTAGTTAGGTTCGAGGTTATATGCCAAACTTTGGATCAACCAGCAGTCGTTTTGGCGCGTCAGCTCCCACCGATCGCCGGAAGGCGAAATTTCATCGCCAATACGCGTCGTCGCAATTACAACGGCATTGTCGCCATCAAGTTCGATTTGCAAATTTGCCGGTTGGATCTCTGTTGGTGCGCCAGGAAAAACAGTCCGCACATATCGATGGCGAATTGCATCCACGTCAGACCAAAGTTGATCATCGCTTTTGTCATCAACCGTATTCTTTGCATTCTTAATGTAGCTGCCATCAATCCAGAGCGCCATCAATGCATCAATATTCTGATCGACTACAAATTGCCCCTCGGCTCTTAAAACAGCCTGAATCGCCTCTTCTGTAGACGTATCTTCGGTCAAGTCAAGGCTGCATGATCCATAGGTTGCATTGAATGAGTTATTTTCTTGATTCGTGCCGCTAGCCGATTCACTTGCTGGATCGGCAGATTCGATCCTTGTTGCACAGGCAGTAAGTGCAAGCAGAAGTGTAGCAATATAAAGAATACATAGCGTTAATTTTTGTTGTTGCATAATGGGTAAAAATGTTGGGCAATACAGGATACTGTTATAAGCAGTGATAGACTCATAGGTTGTTTCAAATACCAAATGCTCATGTTTCAGTATTCTGTTTTTAAACAGCTTCTTATAAAATTTTTCAGGTATAAGTATAATCAACCTAAGCAATATAACAAAGAACAGTCGGGTCCTGTGTTTGTTATAAGCCACCAAATATGCTACTGACAAAATCTTGATGTATCTCTAAACTCTGTTCTGACGTGCCAAATTTAGAAGAGGTTAATTTAAACAGCACGATGCCATCAGAAAGTTCGCGGTCATGATCTGGAAATATATAAAAGTAAGAGACAAAATGCTCAAGCGGTGCGGTGCCTTCCGTCACCTCTTTTTCTGCTTCTAACCAAAGGCCAAAGATCTCACCACCATTATTTAATGCAAAGGGATGAGAGCCTAAATTATATTGCCAGCCGTCAGCATCGTAACAAATATCGGGTGCATGGAATGGTTTTGAACTACGTCCACCGATGAGGCTTAGCCAAATATAGTTTCCATTCTCATGCTGATAGAGCCTGCGCACATATTGCTCTGGATCAAGCAATATCTCTACCTCTCGATTCGTATCGGGCATGTCTACGCCTGTCCACTTGCCAATAGCCAACGGTATTTCTTCAAGATCGTTGCTTAGGTCCAGCGGAATGGATGAAGCGACATGGGTCTCGCGATTGGTGCGTCGCCAGAAATCGAGATCACTTACATAGCTGTGGCCATCACTCGCTGACACAGCATCAGATTGTTCCGTACCACTCAACAGCTTTGGTCCATACAAAGCAAAGGCAGCCAAAAGAAGAAGCCCGATAACTATATAACTATAGATATTAGATGAACCTGTTTTCGCATGGTTGCTTTGTTCAGATGTGATTTGTTTGGGTTTGATGATGTGACTCTCCCCAAAGCCTGTTGCAGAGTCGCGACTAATTTCGCGAAGGGTATTATTTTGGGTGTTAGAAAGTTGGCTTGTTTTCATAGATACATTGGGTGGGATTTGCACGGAGATGCTGTTTCATTACTCATTTATATCTCGTAGCAGCACAATAGCACATTCCTTTTAACGTAAACAGAGTACCTTCTTAGTACTTAATAATCTTCATACTTAGTAAGTAGAAGTTCGCCATCCGCTTGGTTTTGATACAGCCACAATGCTACCAAAAGAGCTGCACAGTGCTCTAGCTTTCAGCGTCCCACACTCAACCAGCGCTACCGCCAGTTTTGAGAAGATGACAAACAGAAGAGGAAGCGTTACGTTTATGGCGCTGCAAAACATAAGCAGCCGTAATTTTAGATAACATTTAGACGGAAATTCTGAAAGCGCAAAAGCTTTGCAATAGGATACATAAAAAGGAGCACAACAGCAAAGAAAATTGGGCCAGAATAGTCATGATAGAAGGTGAAGGCGCTCTCTGCACCGTAATTTTTTGCAACATATATCAGCGAAGCGACTCGCAATATATTGCTGATTAGCGCAAGCGGAATCGCCGCAAAAGTTAATAATACCTTTGCCCAGAGTGGTCCCTCGAAAATATAAGCAGCAAGCGCCGTCAGAGCAGTCAGGGCAATAAGCGAATTGATTCCGCTACATTGTGCACCGACTACCAAATTTGCATTGGGTAATTTGATTGCATTACCAACGACCTCAAGTTGAATTCCTAGAAACTGTACAAGCCCACTAGAGCAAACACCCGTAAACATAGCCAACGGCAATGTCGACCGTTCAATAAACGGTAGGGGAACCATGAAAATCAGATAAGCTATCGGAAAAATTAGCTTTGACGTCGCCAATTTGCCGCCAAATGCCCAAATCAAAATGCCAATAAGCATGATGAGAACGATACTAGCCACATAGTATGCTTTATTATTGACGAAATAAACAAATGCAACAAGTCCCAACATCAGCACAAGCAAACTGATCACATTAGTTGCACCCCATTGCCACTTAAAATCTTCATCATTGCGTATTCGTTGAACAATTAAAAAAGCTGCAACAGCGGGAATAAGAACACCATGACTATAGTATTCATTCCCCATCCATTCTTGCCATAACCAACGCCAAACAGGCCAAGATAACGCCGCTAATATTGCCGCAGCAACAACTGGTAAAAACATCTGTGACCAGCTTGCTACGCGCGCAGTGGACAGAGAGGGTTCAGACTCTAAATTATTATTGGGATTCATAAGTTTCGGGTAAAAGTGGTAGGTTAAAAAATTAGTGAATCAGATTTTGGGTAAAACGGTAAAAATTGTGGTCAAGAGAAAAGCACCCCACCGATTGTTACAACCGACGTATCCATCTCATCAGCAGGGCAGGTATCATAGGCAACAGACGATCCGGTTAGCTTGTCAAAGACCGAATCGTTGTGGTTCAACATTTCTAACAGGCGCATGGTTAGATAAATTGGCGTAACCCCGCAGACATTATTGCGATCCCTTACCGAGCGTATTTCTTCAAAAAAAGATTGGCTGCCACCAGTACACATGCTCTCTAACAGCGCATCATCTGTGCTGCGTAAAAGCGCACGTTTTTGCTTGTCTAACGGTGCGCCTGAAAACGCCGGGCCAACATGGGCAAGATCGCCAGAGGCCACAATTAATACATTGCGCTTTTTACTCACCTCATGTAGAACATTCAGCACATTATTTAACAGTGGATCGTCTGCTGGATCGCTATCGTCGAGAATATGGCGATGTATTCCTCCACATAAGATCGGAACCAATTCACATGGGGGCCTGTTCTGCTCGGCAATATGGCCTTGTCTTGCTAACATGTGATGCAACCAAACTGCTACTAATTCTAATGAATGCTCTTTGCGATGCCGAAATTCGCTTTTATAAGCTGTGCCAGAACCACCCACCTGTTCAATTGCAATCGCAAGTTTATCAACCACATCTGTGGCTGTAGGTAAGATTCCATACGGCGACGCATAATGCTGCTGCGTCAACGTAAATGGGTCAACACCATAATGGTCTGTGCCAAACAATATTACCAAATCAGCACTCTCTAAAACAGGAGCCGTGTGCTGCCATACAGCGCCATAAACCGGGCCACCACGCGGGTAATCAATATGAGGGCTCAACAACCCCCGAATTGCCTTGTTTGGTAAAAGAGATTGCTTCGCCTCAAACTGATTCGCTCCAATATCCAAATAGTGCTCCAAGTATTGACTCAGTTCATTTGAATCAGCGGGATAAGCGCGACCCGCAAATGTAGGTACGCGATAATCAAGGCCGGGCTTCAGCAATGTTTTTGTCTGTCGTGACTGTTTGTTATCTATCAATGCTTCATCCACTGCATTAAAAATTTATCAACCTAACAAACTGTCTGAAAAGGTCTTACTGCCATCAAACATTCTGCTTCAATGAGCTTTTCAGACAGCTTCTAATAAATTTAGACTGAAATATAATTTGCTCTGTGAAGATTTGCTGTACCAAAATATTCGTGCGATTTTTATCAGATAAGGAGAGCTAACACATTTTGTTTTATTTGTTTTATAAAACTTACAATTTTTGCTACGAAGCTCAGATTAACTTAAAAAATTGTCCTGCTGACTAATTGTAACACAATAATGTGTGAAACTGATGTATACTGTCTTTTGGCGCTGAAAATACTGATTTTATAGTTGCCTAGAAAAGTTCTATCCCATTACCTTTTGGTTGAAATGTGGTACAAAACTTTCTGGATAAATATTAAGTATACGGTAGAGAGCAACGTGCGCTCGATTCACATCATCCAAGTATTTAAATTGAATGATGCAATGAGTTCTCTATCCAAAAATTTTGATTATGGTCCAAAAGCACCACCCAAAACAAATTTATTCTAAAAGGTCTCAGCTAGCAGGTTAACATAGTTGTTAATCTATTTGAATTTAAACATGGAGAAATTAATGTCAAAGCAGTTTCCTTTATATAGGCTGCTCAAGTATAGCGTAATCGCTTTACTTGTAGCAACTTTTTTTACTACACCTCTATATGGTCTCGGCCATCAGAGTGCCTTCGCACAATCCTGCCCTCCGGATGCGATTGAACGCTTCGGTGTTAATGTAGCGCGTGAGGCAGGTCCAATTTCAGATTATCCGGTAGATCAGTTAAATCTTGGATGGTTCTTAGACTATCGATTTCAGAACTCATCTGGTAGCCCAGCAGGTCTTGACTTTGCCCGTGTGGTTCGTACAGGCTTTAACACCAGCAACCTAGATAGCCAACTTGGTCCGGTAATTGATGCAAACCCAGGCTCACTCTGGCTAGCGGGTAATGAGCCAGACCGCAGCGGTCAAGATGGAATTACGGCTGAGCAGTATGCAGTCTTTTATCATGATCTGTATACATTTATCAAAAATCGAGACTCATCCGCACAGGTCGCATTTGCTGGCCTTGTTACGCCAACAAAGCTACGCCAAAAGTATTTGGACAAAGTTCTGGCTGAATATCAACGGTTATATGGAACGAATCCGCCTGCTGATGTAGTCCATGTACACGGATTTGTCATGAGTGAAGTAGTTTTCCCAACAGAAAATCAGGTATTCTGGGGAGCAGGTGTGCCGCCAGGCATGAGCGGAACTGATCCTGCAATTGAGTATGTGGATCCACCTGATCACTGGAATATTGATCTATTCAAAGAAAACATCATTAGCTTCCGCCAGTGGATGGCAGACAATGGATACCGTAATAAACCCCTTATAGTTAGCGAATATGGTATTCTATTGCCAGATGGTTTTGACACAAATGGTGTTGGCACAGCTAACTTCATGACCTCTACCTTCGACTTCTTTTTAGAGCAAACAAACAGCTCTACAGGCTACTCGTCTGATGGGAATCGCCTTGTACAAAGATTTTCGTGGTTCAGCTTGAACTTTCCAGATAATACTGGACAGGGACCGCTTAACGGAGCATTATTTGTACCAAACACAAGCCAGTTAACGCCTTTGGGTCAGGCCTTCAAAACCTATACAAAATCGTTGATTCAAACTTGCAACATCGCACCAACGGCTGTAGTCCCTACGAATACACCCATTGTGCCGACCGCGACAAACACATCTATTGTGCCGACCGCGACAAACACACCGCCTCCGCCGCCACCCGCAGATACGCCAACGACTGTGCCGCCACCTGCCAATACGCCGATAAACACACCACCTCCGCCGCCACCACCTGCGAACACACCGATAAACACACCGCCTCCGCCGCCACCCGCGGATACGCCAACGACTGTGCCGCCATCTGCCAATACGCCGATAAACACACCGCCGCCACCCGCGGATACGCCAACGACTGTGCCGCCACCTGAGAATACACCGGTAAACACACCGCCACCACCACCACCCGCAGATACGCCAACGACTGTGCCGCCACCTGCAAATACACCGGTAAGCACGCCTATTGTTATGCCAACGGCAACAATAACTGCACCACCTCAAGGTTGTGGTGGGTTAGTACAAGAAGCTGAAGACGGAATTTTAAAAGCACCATTTATAATCGGAACGAATGGACGAGCTAGTAATGGACAATATATTTATGCGCCAATCGAAAGCGGCCATCGTTCATTCGGTACAGGTGGCTCCGCTGACTTCTGCTTTACTGTTCCTCAGCCAAGCATGTGTAAAATTAAGGGGCGAGTACAATCAAATACGGGTCTCAATGACTCATTTTTTATTACCATAGATAATGTCCTATCTACGGTTTATCTGTGGGACACACAGATTGATAAGGAGTTTGTATACGACTTTGCAAATGATCGGTACAGCGGGGCAGATCCACTTGAACTCTTCTTAGACGCAGGTCCACATATCGTTACACTACATCAGCGCGATCCCGAAACCAATCTGGACACAATTGAGCTTGTATGTGAAAGTGACGGAGTATCAACGCCAGAACCAACTGTCGTTAATCCGCCAACTGTGCCGACCGTACCAACCGTGCCAACCGAAGAGACCGCCCAGCCAGGCATCACGGTAACGCCCGAAGAGACAACCTCTCCTGAGCCAACCGTCGTCAATCCACCAACAGTTGTTGATCCACCAACTGTGCCAACCGAAGAGACGCCTCAGCCAGGCGTAACGGTAACGCCCGAAGAGACAGCCTCTCCTGAGCCAACCGTCATCAATCCGCCGACTGTTGTTGATCCGCCAACTGTGCCAACTGTGCCAACCGAAGAGACGCCTCAGCCAGGCGTAACGGTAACGCCCGGAGAGACAGCCTCTCCTGAGCCAACCGTGCCAACCGAAGAGACGCCTCAACCAGGCGTAACGGTAACGCCCGGAGAGACAGCCTCTCCTGAGCCAACGGTTGTTGATCCACCAACTGTGCCAACCGTGCCGACCGTGCCTACGGTACCAACCGTACCAACCGAAGAGACCTCTCAACCCAGTGTCACGCCAACGTCAGAAACTACGCCGATGCCAGGAGGAACAGCTTCGCCTGAGCCAACTGTCGTTGATCCACCAACTGTGCCGACTGTACCAACCGTTCCTGCGAACCCGCTTGTTAGTGATCAGAACCGTTCACTTGCGCTTAGCATGAAGACTAGTCACGAAACGATTGATCCATCTACCGAACGCTCAATAGCATTCTCTGTTTCGATTAAAAACACAGGGGATAATGCAATTTGGGACATTCAGATTGCTGATAACGTGCCAGAGAATATGCTCTTTGCACGTGCAGTCAGTTCACCTGAGTGGAGTTGCCAAGAAGGTGCCGCTCAATACTCACAATGTATTGTTGATATTGCACACTTAGCACCAAATGAGGAGCGTTCGTATCTATACGTAATCTATATGGATCCGGCGTGGGAGGCAGATAGCGATACAATTACAAATATAGCGGAGCTGATTCTAACAAACACAGATGAATCAACCATAAACGCCGCCAATACAATATCGGCCTCTGTTAGCATTGTTAGAGTACAGGTAATTGAAGGGTACGAAATATATTTGCCAGCGATTCGACAATAGCGCTCGCAGCAGAACAGAATAGTACTTCAATAATTGTATAAGCAGTTGCGCATAGAAACTTGAGCACAGAAACAGAAGAGGGCCTGACCACTGAAATGTAATTTATTGGTGGTCAGGCCCTCTTCTGTTTAAGAATAAAGGTCTATTTTAATAAGCGTCAATTCTGTCTTGCATGTTTCTGTCTCATCCAGCTTTGTAGCAGGGGCACGATATCGTTGCGATCATTTATTTACACAATCCATCATGAATGCAACGTCATCTTATTTACCACCTCGCGCTCGACCGCCTCGCGCGACCACGGCATAACGTGATACTCACCCTCGCGCCACATCTCAATCTGATCATTATATTGTGTGCTAAGCGGATGACCCGATTGCCCCGTTGAATTGACAGTGCGCGCCTTGTCCCAATTGCCTACTTCGTAAATCTGACGGTAGCTCGGAATCACTTTTACCAACCCCAACGGTAGCTCTGCTGCGTGACGAGTTTGCAGTGGCGTTGTAAAATCGCCCCCTACCGGATATGGCCCCTTGTTAAAGAATGACTTAAGCAGACGCACGCTGCCCATCGGATGCACATAGCGGATCTGATGATGTCGACCCCACTGCCACAGACGCAGACTTTCGCCCAGCTCTTTTCGCATCCGAGTAATTGTCATATCAAATAACGCCTGCAAAAATTCTTCGCGGTTGCGCTCTTTACCACTTTCGGTATCCGTATACCAATGCGATTCGGGATGATTGTTGAGCAAATCATAGAGCTTGGTTTCGGCCTTGCCAACAAATCCATTTGCACCAAAAATCGGGTTGTTCTGCTCCGTGCCCGAAAAACCAGAAGCCATATCCTCAAGCTTGCTGCCAAAGGCCATTTCGATCCCCTGAAGCAGCAAGAAGTGATAGATCAGCGCGCCAACGCTGTCCGAGTCCATGCGGTGATTCCAGTTTCGCAATTCCACAAGTGCGGTCTCGGCGTAGAGGTCGCGCGTGCGCGCCTGTACAAACCATGGAGTCAGTCCGACGGCGAGCTTGCTGCCAGTATCCATCTGAATCTCCACCATATCCGTTGCGTTGTAGCGCATCTTTGTGCTCAACATCTCTTCAATGCGCGACGCCCGCCAACCGGGATAAAAATCATTACCCAAAAAGTGAGGATAATCATCACCTACCATCTTATTGTTTGCGGTCACAATTTTATTCGATTCTGGATTAAGAATGCGCGGCAACTCGTCGAACGGTACCATCTCCGTCCACTCTTGCGCGCCGCGCCAGCCACAAGCAGGTACAAGTCCAGGATTATTTTCGCGCCGAGGAATATCGCCCGCCAACACGTAGCCAATATGGCCGCTTGCATCCGCATAGGTGAAGTTTTGGGGTGGGCAAGACCAGTTCGACAGCGCGGCATTGAAGGAATCCCAATCGGTGGCGGTATTGAGCCTTAGGCCCGCCAACAGGTTGTGGCCGGGTCGATGTGCTGTCCATTGTAACGCCAGCGGGACAGTGAGGATCTCGGTCGATGATTGCGCGCCAGTTGATTTTGCGCCAATTGATTTCGGATCGACTGATTTCGTGCGGTTGAGCCAGTCGCTTACCAGCGGCCCGTGGCGCGTGACGACCACACGCTGCACGTACGGTTCGGGCTGTTTGCGCACGTAAATTTCTTCATCAAAAACCTTCGCCTGTTCCCACTCACCCTCAAACTCAAACATCGTTTCGTCGTCAGGATGCGTGCGCTCAACATATAAATCCTGCACATCAGCAAATGAGTTCGTGATGCCCCAGGCAACCTCTTCATTGTGGCCGATCAACACAGCGGGCAATCCCGTTAACGAGACGCCACTTGCGTGTAAATCGGGACAGATCAGATGATTTTCGTACCACGGGCTAGGCATACTAATCGCAAGATGTGGATCGTTTGCCAACAGCGGTCGGGCAGTTTCGGTTGCTTTTGGACCAAGCGCCCAACTATTGCTGCCCTGTCCAACACCAAATCCTTGCGCACCCTGTTTGCTTAGCCACGATTGCATCTCTTCATACTGGTTTTGCAACAATCCCGCTGTGGAAAGTAGGCGCTCAAACTGTTCGCCCAGTGCTTCGAGAATAATCACGTTTTGTGCAGGATAGTCGGGTTCTAATTCAGCAGCATTTATTGGGCCAAGTTGCCCCATCAAGCGCAAACGCACCAGTTCGCTATCCCAATTTACGCTCAACGACCACGCCATTACCTTGCCATAGCCTAGCGAATCGAGTGGGGTCCATGGGTCGGGCACAATGCGCAGCAGGTTAAATTCTGCCGCAAGGTTTTTGGGGCGCGAATCGATATATGCATTGACCCCTTCGGCATACTGTTCGAGCGCCAATCGTTCTTCTGGATCAAGCGATTCCAGCTCAGCTTCAGCCGCGCGCCAGAATCCTACAATGCGGCTGAAGCGGTCAGCATCGAGCGCAGCTTCGCCAAAGACCTCGGCTAGCGTGCCGCGGGCAATCCGTCGATTCTGCTCCATTTGCCACAGTCGATCTTGCGCGTGAACGTAACCCTGCGCGCGAAATAGATCCGCGCGAGTTTCGGCATAAATATTCGGGATGCCGTGCTTATCGCGCAGCACCTCGACAGAGCCATCTAAACCCGACAGCATAAATTCTCCGTCGTGTTTGGGAACGGGCCGTTGAATATAGCGCCAATAGACAATAACAAAAAAACTGCCACCAATTGCGATGGCGAAGAAGAGTAAAATGCCGATAAGTGCAAAAATTAAGGTCCACATAGTTTATGTAATCTTTTTTGAAATTTTCGAGCGATGAAAAAATGACAAGGTGACAAAAAACGACAAGGTGATCAGATTGATAACTTCACCCTGTCAAGATACACAATATTTATAACACAGTTTACGAATTGGTGTAGAATGAAGTGGCTTAGTCTAGCGTATTGAATTACACAATTTGTAACGTGAAATAATTACACCTAATTGTGGAGCAAGCATTCTCTAATGCGGCATTTACCCTATGGCCTAACGTTAGCATACGTAATCTCCACACATATTTATTAATCCAAGTTGGGTATGAGGATCCTTTATGACCAAACCATTGATTGGCGTAACCGCCAAACGGGGCAATGCCAAGTGGATAGCCGAACATACACAAGAGTATTTAGACGTATTGACGAAGTTCGGTGCAATAGGGGTTGTGCTTTCACCCGACCACCCTGCGGTCTTCCCCGATGGCGCAACGTTCGAGCCAGATGTCCAGGGTCGGTTGCCCGCTGCGCTGTTGGATCAATTAGATGGTCTGCTGCTAACGGGCGGTGGCGATGTGGAGCCAAGCTACTTTGGCGCAACGTTAGATGGGGCGAATCCCGATGCGATTGACATTCCGCGCGACCAGTTGGAGTTGGCGCTGAGTAAAGATGCGTTGGCAAAAGACATGCCGATTTTTGGGATCTGTCGCGGCTGTCAGGTGCTAAATGTGGCGGCAGGGGGCGGCATGGTGCAACATTTTGAGGGACATAGTTCAACGAGAGATGCGCCCAATTATCATGATATCTTGATTACGCCCGAGACGAAGCTACATTCGATTGTCAAGAGTGAGCGGTTGCCCAGCAACACCTACCACCATCAGGGGCTGGACCATGCGACGCTGGCCTCCGATTTCGTGGCAACCGGCATCGCGGATCCAGATCAATGGCTGGTGGAAGCATTCGAGAGCAAGTCGCATTCGTGGGTGGTCGCAGTCCAATGGCACCCTGAACGGCTCGATGAGCTGGATGACGCGCATGAGGGATTTTGGTCAGCGTTCGTTGACGCGTGCAAAGATGACAAAGTGACAAGGTGAAGTACTCCGTGTTGTTTCTACTGTCGTTCTTGGTTCGCGCCCAAATCATGTTGTACAGTCCTTATCTTGACGGGGTGGACTCCGTCACCTTGTCGTTTTTGTCACCTTGTCATTTTTTAAGCCTTTCGACTCTTATCTATGAAAACCGACCTCTTTGATTACGATCTACCCAATTCATTTATCGCCCAGCAGCCAGCAGAGCCGCGCGAGAGTAGCCGATTGATGGTGCTGCACCGCAAAGATGGGCGCATTGAACACCGCCGTTTTTCCGACATTGTAGAGTATCTGAATGGGGGCGATGACTATATGATGGCACCGGATCTGCTAGTGGCGAATAATAGCCGCGTGATCCCGGCGCGGATTTATGGACGTAAGCCGACGGGTGGCAAGGTGGAGATCTTTTTGCTGAAGCAGATCGATGCGGATGGGCTGCTTTGGGAGTGCTTGACGCGTGGGCGTAACTTGAAGATGGGCAGCACGATTGAGAGACTTGGTTCGGATGAAGATGGATTGGCCGAGATCGTTATGGTTCACGAGACGGGGACGCGCCACGTACGCTTTGATCGGCAACCCTATGGCTTTGGCGACGTGCCGTTACCACCCTATATCACTGAATATGTGGGCGATGCCGAGCGCTATCAAACTATTTATAATAAGCTAGAGGGTAGTGCGGCGGCACCAACCGCAGGGCTGCACTTTTCGGTGGATCTGCTGGCGGATTTGCACAAGCGTGGCGTGGCGCTAGAGACGGTGACGCTACATGTGGGGCTAGATACGTTTCGGCCCGTGGAGGCAGAAGATGTGGACGAGCACATGATCCATAGTGAGTGGGCAACGCTAAGCGCAGAGACGGCGAAGCGGATCAACGAGACGGCGCTGATGCGGGGACGAGTGGTGGCGGTTGGCACGACGTCGGTGCGCACGCTGGAGTGGGCGGCGACGCGGGCACAGGGTGTGGATCCGTACGATGGGGACGCGTGTCCATGGCAGCGGGTGGCCGCGTTTGAAAGCAGCGTGGATCTCTATATTCGGCCCGGCTATCGTTTTCGTGCGGTGGATGCGCTGGTGACAAATTTCCATTTGCCCAAGTCAAGTTTGTTGATGCTGGTGAGCGCGTTTGTGGGCCACGGGATGGCTAACGCAGATCCGGATGCGGGGCGGCAGGTTTTGCTGAAGGCGTATGAGGTGGCAAAGGCGGAGGGCTATCGATTTTACAGTTTTGGCGATGCGATGTTGATTGTGTAAAGTGCGATCTATTTCACAGATTTATGGTGGAACTGACGGATCGTGGATAATCAAAACATGAGTCCGGCTTGCAACATAATTTCTCTTTCCCTACGCGCTCAACCATATCGAGGTCAAGTAGTTTCACCGTCACACGAGCTTCTGATGTCAAGGGAAGAATCGTTGCACCGTCGGTTGCAAAATGTTTGTCATTGCTGGTTACGGGGGTTAAAGAGTGGAACAAGTTTACCCGTCAAAGGGTCAACTGAACTAACGTCTGTTCCTTTGTGGCAATTACAACGCATGCATGAACAAGCCAGGTTATCAATAGAGCTATCGCCGCCATGTTGCTGGGCAACAATGTGATCGGGTTCGTATTTATGAGCAGCGAGAAATTGTGGCAACCGACAATATCCGCAGCGTTGATCTGCACGATCCTAGACAAGTTGGCGCAGTTCTGGTGAAATGTTGGTCGGCAGGATGGGAGAACCTGATAAAGGTCAATTTTGAGCTGCAATCTACGCTTCAAGCATGATCAAAATGTGCTCAATTTTTCCAGTTCATTTAATTCTTTTTGTTCAGATTCACCAAGGATTCCAGCCTCGTTTAGGGTCAGCAGGCGTTGCAGTCAAAGTTGAGCGCGCTCGGAAACATGATAATCTAGAATATGTTGGGGTGTAGGCTCCGTTGCCAGAAGCCCGATAATTTCTGTAGATGTTTCGGTTGTAAGGGTTTTAAATCCGGTAAGCGTTAGCTGCAAGACGGTGGGCAGGTACCCATTAAGCGGGCGAAGTTGCTCGGCTAGATTGTCTGGAAGCTGCATTGTCATTTCAACCATAAAATTCTCCTGAAAACAGAAGTTTTCTTCGTGCCATTATTATGCATATTTTACCCGTGATTTGTATGCAATAGCAATATATGATTGAGTGAGTGCTTTATTTCAAGCAGATACTTCATAATTCATCTAAATCATTTATTGCCCCGCCCATTTCTCTAACAACTTAATTTCCCGTTCCGGCGCGAGACCGGCGCGCCAAGGCATATTGTCGGGACGCGTTTGTGACCATGACCACGTGTCGCGGATGGTGTCGGTTAGGGGGCGGAAGGTGAGCCCGGCGGTGATGGCTTTGGCGCAGTCGGCTTGATTCATGCCGGTGACTGCGGTGGGCACCCAAAGCGGCATTTCGACAAATGGGCCGACTTCATTCTCTAGCAAAAATTCCTCGCTTGCCCACGTGAGGTCAGGATCGTTTTCCGTAACACGTTTACATACATCAAAAAATTCACCCATCGTCAGCGGATCGGCGGGGCCGGTGGCGTTGTATGTGCCTACCTGTTTGGTCTCTGCCATGTGGATGATCCAGTCGGCGAGGTCGCGGGCGTGGATGAACTGGGTGGGTACGTTGGGCGAGTCTGGTGCGAGAATGGATCCGCCACGGGCAATGCGGTGCGGCCAGTAGGTGAAGCGATCCGTGGGGTCGTGGGGGCCAACGATAAGTCCGGCGCGCACGTTGCAGACGCGACCGGGCATGGCGGCTTCGGCGGCTTGTTCGCAGAGTGCTTTGAGCGGGCCGTAGGTTTCGCCCGTCACGTCTTCAACGGTTTCGTCTTCGAGTTTGCCGACGGCGAAATTTTCGTCGATGCCCGGGGACATGTCGGAATAGACAGAGATGCTGGAGATGAAGATGTATTGCTCGACGGCGTCGGCAAGTAGTTGGGCAGAGTCGGTGACGAGGCGTGGGATATAACCGGAGGGGTCGATGACGGCATCCCATTGGCGATTGCGCAAGGTGTCAAGATTGCCGTCTCGATCGCCGGTCAGTTTTTCGACAGTCGGATGTGTTTCGGGCGGGAAAAGATCGGTCCCATGTTGGCCGCGGTTGAAGAGGGTGATTTTGTGGCCACGGGCGAGCGCGCTTTCGACTATGTGGCGGCCAAGGAAGATGGTTCCGCCAAGGATGAGAATGTTCATAAGGTCTCCTAAGATTTATGGTTCTTTGGTGTTAAGTCTACCGCGAAGACGCGAAGACGCAAAGGACGGTAAAAGCAGGTATTTGGTAGGTCAGTGTGTCAGTATTTGGTGCGTCAGCATCCGGCCTTATCCGGCCTTTGGTAGTTACCGATATACCGATTAACCGACCTACTAATTACCGAATACCGCTATTCTAATTTATCGAGGAGTGTTTTGCGCATGGCGAATTCCATGGCGCGTGGGGCGATGCGACCAAGTGTAGCAAAGATACGGTTGACCGAGCCGGGGATCAGGATACGGCGGCGGGCGGCGGTGGCGTTGACGATCTGCTGGGCAAGTTCGTCGGGCGACATGCGATTGTTTTCGCGGCTGTTGTCGGGGCTGTAGCGGCGGGCGTGTGCGGTGCGGGTTGGGCCAGGAAAAACCGTGAGGACGTTGATCTTTTGGATCGCGAGCGCGGCGGATAGGCTGCGAGCATAGGATGCGATGCCGTCTTTGGTGGCGGCGTAGACTGCGGCTCCGGGATAGCTGACGTAGTGTGACAACGAGGAGAGAAAGATGATCGATCCGCCGGGCTGGAGTTTATTTGCGCTGAGCAGATCGGCGGTGAGCAGCAGCGGCGCAGTAAAGTTGAGATCGAGCACGCGCAGTTGTGATGCCAGGTCGAGTTGGGCAAAGTGACCGACGGCATTGATCCCGGCATTGTGGACAAGGGTGGTGATGGACGGGCCGGCTGCGAGGTTGATCTGCGTGCGTTCAAGGTCGGCTGGATCGAGCAGGTTGGCAACAAGAAAGGTGGCTTCTGCACCGCTGTCGCGAAGTTCGGTTTCGGTGGTGGCCGAGCGGTCTGCATCTATGTCGATGCCTTTGATGGCGTAGCCTGATGTTGCAAAACGCAATGCAAGGGCTTTGCCGATTCCGTCCGCAGCACCGGTGATGGTGCAGGTGCCAAGATGATCCGCTGCTTTTTCTACAGAATTAGGCTGAGGGATGGAGGCAGGTTGTTGTTGGGTTTGAGTGGATTGAGTGGTGCGAATGGTTCGAATGCGAACGAGTGGATCGAGAATAAATGCGGCGTGTTTACCTGTGAATTTGAGTAGCTGGTTGAAGGGACCAATGGTTTTGGTGCGGCGATTGGTGTCGATGGTGGCGACGATTTGGGCGGCAACTTTTTGGGCTGTGGGGAATTTTTGGGGATCGAGATCGGCTCCACTTTTAGCGTGCATGTTGGTGCGGGTTGCGCCTGGGCTGATGAGTTGGGCGCGCAGAGTTTGGGTGGCGGGGTCGGCGGCAAGTTCGATTTGCAAGTTGCGCACGAAGCCATCGAGCGCGGCTTTAGTGGCGGTGTAGACGGCATAGTGCGGCGTAGGCAGGGTGGCGGCAACGGAGCTGATGAAGACGATTTTGCTATTATGCGTTTGGCCGGTGGCATTTTTAAGGTGGGGCAGCAGGTGATGAGTAAGCGCGATGGGCGTGCGCAGGTTAACGTTAATAAGTTGACGGATATTGTCGGCGGGCTGATCGTGGGCGCGCCCAACATAGCCGATCCCCGCGTTGTGGATCAGCAGATCGATTTGCGTAATCTGTTTCTCGCGCAGCCACGTGACGATGGACTCGGCGCTCTCTAGCTCGGCGAGATTGGCTTGACAGTAGCTGTCGGCGGTGAAAAGGGTAGGATCGATTGTGCTTGCGTCGATCAACGAGCGGCGGCCGATAAAAATGAGGCGAGCAGGCTGACTTTGCCATCCTTTGGTTGAATAGTGTTCGGCGAGCGCTTTGCCAATGCCGTCGGTTGCGCCGGTGATTAGGATGGTTCGTTTGGTTATGGGTTCGCTCATTGTTCCTCAGCACTATGCACAATTTATTAGATATGTCGTCAGGAAAATAGACTATATGATTAACGTTGATTTTTTGGTATAACACCAGATGATTCTGCTGCAAAAATTTTGGTTTAAGCATAAATTCACAAAAATCATAAGGGAAATGATCATATGATAAAATGTCAGAACTTGAAAAAGGGAAAGAAGGTCAAAGTAACATTTGTGCTGCCCGTGGATGTAGTCCCGAGTGAAGAGTCGGCTGTTTTGGTTGTGGGTTCGTTCAATGATTGGTCACTAAATGCAACACCGTTAAAGAAACGCTCGAACGGCATGTGGAGCGCCGCGATGGAGTTGGATCCGGGTGAAAAGTATGCATTTCGTTATTACAGCGCAGATGGTAGCTGGTTGAATGATGAAGCGGCAGATGCGTATGAGCCGAGTGGTTATGGCAGCGATAACTGTATTGTACTATCGTAGGATTTTCTGTTGATACTGTTTTGTTCATTTTTGCAGTTGACAAACGCCTCTCTCTCTGTTAGATTGTTTTTAAATTCAATAATGCTGGTTGATGTGTAGCGAGAGAGAGTCATAGAATTTGTATGATCGCCGAAGGTGAAAGAAACGAAGTGACCGAACTTCGACTTCAAAACTCTCAGGCAAAAGGATCGTTGCAAAGACAGCGTCTCTGGAGAGACGGACGTTTACTTGATCTAATTATAGATTGAGTTTACGAAACCGCACCGACGGGGCAACCTGACTGTATGTTCGTAATGGTGTAAAGCTATTGTGAACAACAAATAGCCAGGCGAATCTCTCAGGTTTAGGACAGGAATAAACGGGTCATGTTTTTGCATGTCCCGTTTTTTATTGTCCAACAATATTCTGGAGAAAAAATGAGCGAAGAATTGAAGCGGACCGAACTCTACGAGTGGCATGTCAATCATGGTGGGCGCATGGTTCCATTTGCGGGATGGGAGATGCCTGTGCAATATCCAAGCGGCCCGATCGAAGAGCACCATATTACGCGGCGATCCGCTGGGCTATTCGACATTGATCACATGGGCCAAATCACAGTCAGCGGGCCAGACGCCGAAGCATATCTCAACTATTTGGTGTCGTGGGATATCTCGCAGATGCAGCCAAACGAGGCCCATTATGCGCTGATGTGTTACGAAAATGGCGGCATTGTAGACGATGTGTTTATCTATCGCCTGCCAGACAACCATGGTTCAAGCCAGTGGTTTGTGGTTGTGAACGCCGATAACCTTGACAAAGATTTTGCATGGATGCAGGGTCACGTTGGTGATCACAATGTGGCGCTGACCGACGTCTCGGAAGAAACCTACATGATGGCGCTGCAAGGCCCCAAAGCGCTGACCCTTCTACAACACTTAACCGATACACAACTAGATGCAGTTGACCGCTTCACCGCAGCGTCGATCAATATTGCCATCGAAAACAGTTCCGTAGAGGTGCTTATTGGCCGTACTGGCTATACGGGCGAAGATGGCGTTGAGCTATTTGTACCCGCTAAAAAAGCGCTGCAAATTTGGGAAGCGATTCTAGCAGTAGGTAAGCGCGCCGAGATCGAAGTCGCGGCGATTGGATTGGCCGCGCGCGACAGTCTGCGCTTTGAGCCAGCATTCCCACTTTATGGGCACGAGATTAACACAGAGATCACACCGCTTGAAGCGCGTTTGGCGTGGGCCTGCTCATTGGATGTTGACTTTATCGGACGCGATGCACTGGTTGCTCAAAAAGAGGCTGGCGTAACCAAAAAGGTAATCGGTTTTGAGTTGACGGATAAGGGCGTGCCGCGCGAGGAATACATTGTGACCAACGAAGCTGGCGACGAAATCGGCACGGTCGTGACGGGACTGTACGCACCAACGGTCGACAAATATTGTGGACACGCCTACGTCTCGCCTGAGTATACAAAAGCTGGCACGAAGATTAATGTATTGATCCGCAATAAACCCAAAGCGGCAGTCGTGGTCAAGCGGCCATTCTACAAACCAGCTTATAAAAAGTAAAAGCAAATTCGCCATAAAAACACAAAATCTTAGACACAGTATAGTCGCACTCTATTCCAGAAAAGCCTCAGAATTCAGTATAATTATTTTTCTGGAATAGTATAATTGCTTCTCATCAAATTCAACCGCACTAGAAGTTTCAAATACTATTTTGTATTTTTGTGACTAAAAATTAATTGGAGAATAATCTTATGGAATATGCAAAAGATGCAAAATACTTACCCACTCACGAATGGGCGCGCGAGGAAGATGATTTGGTCGTCTGCGGCATTAGCGATCACGCGCAGGATAGCCTGAGCGACATTGTCTTTGTCGAATTGCCAGAAGTTGGTTCCACGATGAAAGCGGGCGAGATTTTTGGCGTGGTCGAATCGGTCAAGGCGGCGAGCGATCTCTACATGCCCATCAGCGGTGAGATCGTCGAGATCAACGAAGCGCTGGATGACACGCCAGAATTGGTCAACGAGGCACCTTTTGGCGATGGCTGGATGATCAAAATTAGCCCGTCGGATGACAGTGAGTTAGATAAACTGCTCGATGCCGATGCATATAAAGCGGTGGCCGAAGCGGAGTAGCAAGCAAAATTACTGGGCTGTACTACGCTCAAAGTGGAGGCTGAGCGATTGCGCCAGCAATCGGGTCGAAGCCGCAGCGACATGCACCCAAAAACGGGGCCAAGTACCCCCACCCACAAATCTACATTAAATCAGGAACCAAATCCATGAAAAGTTCCCACAAAACCGGCGCAGATCTCCTGCGCCCACTCGACACATTCCACAATCGCCACCTTGGCGCAGATGACATGAGCGTCGCGCGTATGCTCGAAGTACTCGACCTCGACTCCATCGACCAACTTATTGACCAAACCGTGCCCGACGCCATTCGGCTTGACGGCACGCTCGATCTGCCCAACCCGCTCACCGAATCAGAAGTGCTAGCCGATCTGCGCTCGCTGGCTGGTCAAAACAAGGTCTATCGTACCTTCATCGGTCAGGGCTATGCTAACACCCACACGCCTAACGTTATCCTGCGTAACATTCTCGAAAACCCCGGCTGGTACACGCAGTACACCCCCTATCAAGCCGAAATCGCGCAGGGTCGACTCGAAGCGCTAATTAACTTTCAGACTATGATCACCGATTTAACCGGGCTCGACATTGCCAACGCCTCACTACTCGACGAGGGCACTGCGGCTGCCGAAGCCATGTCCATGTGTAAAGCCGCGCAAAAGCGCAGCTCCACCGCCAACAGGTTCTTCGTCTCCGAAAAATGTCACCCGCAGACCATCGACATCATCAAAACGCGTGCGCTGCCGCTCGGCTTCGACGTGGTCATCGGCGATCATCAAACGTATGACTTCGATGCAGGGAAAGAACAAGAAACATTTGGTGCGCTGCTGCAATATCCGGCCACCGATGGCGATATCTTCGATTACAGCGCATTCTGCGACAAAGCCCACGAAGGGGGTGCCGTCGTTGTCGTTGCCGCCGATCTGCTGGCGCTCACGCTGCTCACCGCACCGGGCGAATTTGGGGCCGATATTGTCGTGGGGAACACCCAACGTTTCGGCGTGCCGTTTGGCTTTGGCGGTCCACACGCAGCATACATGTCCACCAAAGAAGCGCACAAACGCAACATGCCCGGTCGGCTTATCGGCGTCTCGAAAGATGCTACCGGCGCACCTGCATATCGCCTTGCGTTGCAAACGCGCGAGCAGCATATTCGCCGCGACAAAGCCACCAGCAACATCTGCACTGCGCAAGTTCTGCTGGCAGTCATGGCCTCCATGTACGCCGTCTACCACGGTCCCGATGGTCTCAAACAGATTGCCCAACGCACCAAGTTGATGACCGAAATCTTAGCTACAGCGCTCAAAAATACGGGCTATACGATCAATGACACGCCCATTTTCGACACGCTTAAGATTAGTGGTGGATCCAAAACGCAACAGCAGATCATCGACGCCGCGCTCGCCAACGAAATCAACCTGCGCATTTACGAAGATGGGGCCATCGGCATCACATTAGACGAAACCGTCTCCCCTGCCGAATTGCAGCTTCTGTGCGAACTGTTTGACGCCGCCCCCGAGTCGCTTTCAGTCTTAGCAGATGGGTTGGACAACGAGTACGCCGCGCCACTTGCGCGTCAAAGCGACTATCTGACACATCCAGTCTTTCACATGTACCGATCCGAAACTGAGATGCTGCGCTACATCACGCGCCTCCAATCGCGCGATCTGTCGCTGACTCACTCCATGATCCCGCTTGGCTCGTGTACGATGAAGCTCAACGCCACCGTCGAGATGATCCCCGTAACGTGGCCCGAGTTTGGCAACATTCACCCCTTTGCACCAAGTGACCAAACCGCAGGCTACCAAGAACTCTTCCGCCGCCTCGAAGCATGGCTATCCGAAATTACTGGCTTCGCCGCCACTTCGCTCCAGCCTAATGCCGGATCCCAAGGAGAATATGCGGGGCTGCTCTGCATTCGCGACTATCACATGGATCGCGACGATGCGCACCGCAACATCTGCCTGATCCCAAGTTCTGCTCACGGCACCAACCCAGCCAGCGCGGTTATGGCGGGCATGAAAGTGGTGGTCACCGCGTGTGATGACGAAGGCAATATCGATCTGGACGATCTGCGCGCCAAGGCTGACGAACATGCCGACAATCTGGCCGCGCTCATGGTTACATATCCGTCGACGCACGGTGTTTTCGAAGCGAGCATTGTGGAAATCTGCGAGATCATTCACGAACGCGGTGGGCAGGTCTATATGGATGGCGCAAATATGAATGCGCAGGTGGGGTTGTGCCGCCCTGGTGATTTTGGTCCAGACGTGTGTCACCTGAATTTGCACAAGACATTCTGCATCCCACACGGTGGCGGTGGCCCTGGCGTGGGCCCAATTTGCGTTGCGGCGCACCTGGCCCCCTATCTGCCCGGCCATTCTGTTATAGAAAACGGCGTGGCAAGGACAGATGGTCGCCTTTCGAGCAGGCGACAAGATATGGGAGGTGCAGTCTCGGCAGCACCATGGGGCAGCGCAGGCATCTTGCCGATCTCGTATACGTACATTGCCACTATGGGCGCGGCCGGTTTGACGCAAGCAACCAAGCTGGCGATTTTGAACGCGAATTATATGGCCAAACGGCTGGACGATCATTTCCCTGTGCTCTATAAAGGGGCCAACGGGCGCGTTGCCCACGAATGTATTTTGGATCTGCGTCCGCTGAAAGAAGTGGTGAGCGTGGATGATGTGGCTAAGCGGCTAATCGACTATGGGTTCCACGCACCGACCATGTCCTTCCCAGTGGCGGGCACGTTGATGATCGAGCCGACCGAGAGCGAATCGCTGGCCGAGTTGGATCGCTTCTGCGAGGCCATGATTGGTATTCGTGGCGAAATTGCGGCGGTGGAACGTGGCGAAGCGGATGCCGAGAATAATGTGCTGCATTACGCACCACATACGGCAGCTACCATTGCCTCGGATGAGTGGGATCGACCCTATTCGCGCCAGCAAGCGGCGTATCCGATGCCGTGGCTACGCGAATCAAAGTTCTGGCCTTACGTTGCGCGGATCGACAACGTGTATGGGGATCGCAATCTCTTTTGCAGTTGTGTGCCGATTGAGGAATTTGCCGAGGAGTATGCGTAAATCGCATGGGGTCAACTAGGCAGTAGTCTACTGTTAGGAACTTGTTACATAAACATCTAGTTAACTATGCTTAAATCAAAACGGGAATTGCGAACTATTCAAGCGCAATTCCCGTTTTTATGTCATAGGAAGCTGTATCGACTTTTGTATGGCCGATTTAGTTATAGTCAGAAGGTACTATTACGAATCTAGGTTAGATCATTTATGATCGTAGTTTAATGTTTCGTCTAGGCCATTCCAAGAAATAAAATGTATAGTATGGCCGCAAGCTACTCCAGAAGACTGCTAAAATACGTATAATTATTTTTCTGGTTTAGCCCTACACGTCCGCTTTAAAAAGGGTTTATTTGATGAATGGGTTATCGGTGTATAAAGCTAGCTTCAGAAAATGGTATAGAAAATTGTTTCTGATAGCGCTTTTCTGTTGCGCTCTACTTGGCAGTGGCGTAGGCAACTTTGATGAAAGCAATTTATGGGCAAATAATTTTACCAAGCAAAATTTTACTAAGCAATTTACCACGGCGCTACATGCACAAGATGAGGATATAGACGCGTCGCAGCCGGACTCTCCTTTAGCCGAGCCAAGAGACGATGACGCCACACTGCCTCAGCCAGAATCACCGCTCAAAAAGCCCGAGCTTATTGCAACCGCAGAAGTAGTGCCAAGTAAAACGCCAGAACCGACTGAAACATCGACACCTGTCGCGGAGCCGACGGCCACTGCAACCTTTACGGTCGAGCCGACGGCAACCGCTGCACCAACTGAGACGAGTGTACCAATTGAGACAGATGTTTTAGGCAATACAACGATTATCACGTCGGCGTCTAGTATCGGCACACCTCAAGGTGAATTAATTGTACAACAACCTTCAGCCGAGTCGATCCAAATTGAGAATGGGCAGGGGGTCGTGCGCGTAATTGTCGACCCGGCAGGTGCGCAGGCGGTGGCTGCTGCGCCAAGTGTTGCCACTGAGTTATTGAGCTTACTTGCATCAACTAGGGTAAATCCCGTTTTCCCAACCGAGAGTTTAATCTTGGCGCTATTGTGTTTAATTACGTTTAGCGTCACGTGGCTCGGGCTTTGCGCCCTGTCCGTCTGTCTTTTTTACATTCGCTCGCGGCAGCCACATCAAATCAATGATTATACAGGCACAGATCGCCAAATGATTGTTCATTATCGGCGATAGAGACTATCAGCACAGCCTTAGCCATTTACATATCACCGATTGATTTGCTGCTAAACCATAGAATATAGCCGTCTGGATCTGTGAGACAGAACTCTTTTGTACCCGATTGCCCTTTTTGCACATTTGTCATTTGGTAGCCTTTTGCGTCCAATGTCGAATAGAGCCATTCCGTATCCTCCGGGTAGAGAAAGAGAACAGAGTTCGGTGCAATCTGTTCCACTTTTTGTGTTCTTCCTGAGCCTTGAGAGAGCATTACTTTTGTTTTGCCAGCTCTTAATAGGGCCCAATCTGTTTTGCCATTCCAGCTTAGCTGGTCCTCAATTTTAAACCCTAAAGCTTCAGAATAGAACGAAATTGAACTTTCAACATCCGAAACATCGAGTAGGGGAATAAGACTTTTAAACTTCATAATAGTTGGTTATTCAAACTCCGTTTGATAGACGATCTTATGATATACAAGCACGGCTATAAGGACACATTTTAGATTTGTGTATATGTACCAATGCATTCTGCGTCCGTGCAATATAAATCGTATCGGCTTTTTTGTGTATTTACACATATAGCATTACGTTCATGCATATATGCGACGATCATAAATACAAATTTAAGAACAAATATTGTTAAATCAAATCCAGTAAGCGCGCCCCGTGCGGGTTCATGGCTGAACAGAGCCGCACGAGGCGTGCTCACTGGACGGTTTAAGTTTACACCTATGATGCGACGATGGAATAGGGGCTACATCTTGTGTCATGATAAGTTAGCATAAATAGCATAAACTAAAACTGTCGGGTTATCTATCGTCAATTGATTGAACATTTATAAAAGTCAATTGAATGATATCCAGCAAAAAAGAATTAAAAAATGTCGATTTCTCATAAGTCAAATATCACAGATAAAGCATTCATAGAGCCATTATTTTTGCCGCCATTAGCTCGATTATTTTATAGATTATTTCAAAAATAAAATGCAGATCATGGTCACAAGCTGCTCCCGAAAATCGCTAAAATTTGTATAATTATTCTTCTGTTCTAGCCACAATGTTTAGATGTAATTTGCTATTGCGCAATAGGGTACGGTATTGTATTCGTTTGTGCTTACTAAGAAAACACAAAAGTATCGGCTCTTCCGATATCTAAAATGTAGCGCTTTGCTAAAAGCTGCTAGTACACGATGGCGTAAGTAGACCTATAGTATGGAATCGCTATTTTCCGTAGAAACGCCGATATTTAACCATTGGCTTATTTGAGCCGCTGTATACTAGGCATTATCTATCTATAATTTTCAGGTTGCCTATACATATGGAGATAGCATCGGAAAGTCTATCTCCACGCCTAAAAACGACACGTATATCCCCTGTTTTTAGACATGGCGTTGTACTAGTGAATATTTTAGCAATGCACTCAATCTATATATGAACAAATTTTCAGAGGTGAATCCATGTCGAACAATCAACAAGACATATCGTCGACATTTTTAGAAAAAAAAGATCGAACAATTTTAGAATATGGCTCGCTTATTCTTAAAGGTTTTTTAATGGGGTCAGCCGATGTTGTGCCAGGCGTATCTGGTGGAACAATGGCGTTTATTACGGGGATCTATGAAGAGTTATTGAGCAGTATTCGAACAGTAGGAAGACCTGAATTTATTAGTGCAGTCTTTAAATTACGCTGGAAAGAAATTTTCTCTATCCTTAATTGGCAGTTTCTGGCAGCGGTTTTTATCGGTATTATTTTAGCCATTATTACCCTTGCCCCTGTACTCGAAGTGTTGCTAAAAGATTATCCTGTATTATTATGGAGTTTCTTCTTCGGATTGGTATTAGCATCGGTCTTTGTCGTCAGTCGTCGAATAGATAAGTGGACAGTACCACTTTGGGTAGCGCTGGCAAGTGGAGCCATTGTCGCATTCTGGATTGTGGGATTAGTCCCTACACAGACGCCAGAATCTTGGTGGTTTCTCATGCTAAGTGGCGCAATTGCTATCTGTGCAATGATTCTTCCGGGCGTCTCAGGCTCATTTATTCTTGTACTAATGAGCAAGTATGAATTCTTTGTCTCAGCAGTTACCAATCTCGATATTGTGAGCATCATATTAGCAGGAATCGGGGCGGTCATTGGATTGGTGAGCTTTGCACAGGTCTTAAGCTGGCTTTTCAAACGCTACCATGATGTGACAGTTGCGCTACTAACGGGACTAATGGTCGGCAGTTTACGTAAAATCTGGCCGTGGAAAGAAGTTTTAGAATCGATTATTGATCGACACGGTGAAGTCAAACCCATTTTAGAAAGGAATGTGTTGCCGACACTGATGACAGATGGTGGATTCAATATGCAATTTGTGTATGCAACTGGTTTAGCACTGTTAGGGTTTGTGTTGGTTCTTGTAATAGAACGAGTGGGGAATGCAGCATCATCCACATGAACAAATGGTATAGATAGCAAATAGTTTCACATACCATTAATATCATCATGATAAAATGCCCTGGGTTGTGTCCGAATTGGTGGGCTGTAGCATAGTGGTGTGCAGCCAGGGAAGGTAAGGAGAGGGTATAACATTCTCAACGAGAGATTTTTGCTACTTCCCACCAAAGCTGACAGTTCTAAAAAATATCCGATAAGAAAAAAGTTTCCGTGACGGAAATTTTTTTCTTATCGGATATTTTATTACAAGTAGATCGGGGACTGTACCACAAGGTGTATAAATAACTTTGCTAGTCTAAGTAATCTAGCGTCATTTACATATAGTTTGGGACAGTCTCGTAGAGCGCAATGTGCAGAGCGAAGATTTTTGGCTCTTCAAGATCCCAGCAGGTTGATTCTGCAACTAATTATAGTAGATCCTTTACGTCGAGTGCGTCGCACTGTTCACTACTTTTCTTTCGTTTTAAACCGTGCCCACACCTGCTCCGTGATGGTCTATCGGTCATCGTTCAAGTGTTGCTTATGGCTCTGCAATGAATGGAAGATAGCTCACGACACAGCCAGGTGTATTTAAATAACCAGGCGTGGGCGTCTCGCTCTCGTTCCATGATGAAAGATGATTGTAGCAGCGCTGCTCGGATCGACCAGAGGGTTGAGAGTTATAAGCATGAGTATCAATCAATCGGTTCTGATTGAGATCAGTGTCATAAAGTGCCAACATTCCCCCATTTTTATCGAGCGTAAAATTCGTGTGCCACGGGCTAAACTCAGATGTAGCATTGGCATAGAAGACCATATACCCACGGGCTGGGATTAACAAACGGCTCGGAATACGATATTTACGGGGTATGTTTGGATTATCGCTTAAGTACATTCCCTCGACCTGCACAGGCGAATTACCTGGATTATATAATTCAAACCAACTAGACCCGGTTGTACCATTCGAGCCCGATGCGATTAATGGATCATGATCGGCGACCAACTCATTAATAATTACGGATGGCCTTCGATAGCCGATTAAGTAGTCAAATAGTGAAATAGGTGCTAGTTGAGGCTGAGAAATTATCTTACCCGTCGTACTTTTGGCACGAATGTAATAACGGATAAATGTACCGTCAGGTTGTGGTGGAATAACAGCCTCGTAATCACTATTATCTTTTCGAACAAATTGCGTTGACGCCCAGCCTACATTTGGCACATTGTAATATAGCTGTGCAGTTTCCAAGCGTGCGTCCTCAAAAAATCTGGCTGTTACCGTAACTGCATCAGATGAAGTAGGAGCTTCGGGTTCCACTGTCACCTGCTCGAAGATTAGGCCAATTTCATTCGCTTCGTTCGGTGTTGCAACTTCCATTTCATAAAAGTAGTCCGCCCCATCAGGATAGCGTCCGATTGATTGGTCCGCAGCCAGATTCTCTATATCTAAATAGCTAATTTCTGTGATTCCGTCTTGTGCAAAAAGACTAACGGACGAGTCCGAGAGATCCAAAGAAAAGTTCGTGTGCGATATGCCTTGCTCCTCTTCAGAATCAGCCCAGATAAGAATGCTATCCATTGGTGGCACTATGAGCGAATCTGGAATCGGGAATTTCGTTGGGTTGGTTCGATCATTGGTTAGATAAAGCCCTTGCATATCAACAGGCGTTAAACCTGGATTATAAATTTCGATCCAGTCATCATGACAGCTCAACGTACTCGGATCATCTTCATCGCAGATAGTTGATTGGTTATCTATCATAATTTCGTTTACCCTCAACACAGCTCGTGGATCTATACAATAAGCTGGAATTTCGCCTCGTAGAAAGAGCGCGCGATTTTGCACAAATTGTTTTAGCTGGTTTGCCGAATTTTCGAATAGGATACTTTCAGCACCTTCTGCTTTCCACCAATCTGCAATTGTCTCTTGTTCAATCAAGCTATGGTACCCATCAACCAACGGAAAAATATTGCTGGTAACGTAACTGTCAGTTGTTATTTCCGTCAACCTTTCACAGAAATATGCCCGATACTCAGGAACATCCATAACCCGGCTTAAGAATCGGTTTGGACCATGGAAAACAAGCCCCGGATTTGCGAGCGTCCCGGAGTTGATAGGTTGATCCCCATTAATGCCTGTAGAAAATGGATAGACATATCCCCATGTATAATCTGGATCCCAAGGAATAAACTCCCAACGGTTTGTCTCGCGATCTTGCAAAATGCGGATATCGTGTCGCGTAAATTCGACATTATTTGTCAAAATTACGACTGCGTAATAGTCGAGATACCGTTTTATTTCGAATACATCGAAAAGACGAGAGGGGAAAAACTGCTCAGGTGTGTTATTAATCAATTCGATGAAAGAGATCAGATCCGCATATCCAAAATAATCATTATTCTTGATCTCATATCCTTCTCGATACGCCGCTATGTCTGGAAGCAGATCACCGTAGTTTGCGTAGGGTGTCCACGTAGGTTCATAAACAGTCGATTCTGGATTTCGACCTGTCCGGCTCATGTAGTAGTCATTGACCTGCTCATAATCAGAAAAAAGCCCCATGTATTGGCCGTTTATAAACAATGCAGCATGCTCGGTTGTTGGGGGTTTAATGCCAACTTTTTCATACATTGCAGCGGTCAGCGCGCCACGCATGAGAGTATAATCATCGTAATGAGATTTCAGGTTAAGTCTGTCACGATATGTGTAGGGTGACTCATCTGTAAATACAACTTTCCAAGACTTTTTTGGATACCCTCGGCTAAAATTACCGCGAAATCGAACGTTGGCATCATATTTCTTACCGGAATAGAAAACCGTTGCGTTCACGCCATCTTCAAACCAAATGTCTGAATAGAGAGCCTCCAAATCTGCTGGAGAAATTTCAAGCTCATAGACGGGAACGTCGATTGATGCAATAGAGAGTGGTTGTATCGGTAGTGGTTCGGTAGCAGCACTTTGATTGTTGTATACATCAACGCCACTAATCTGATAGTACCAAACACTTTCGGATGGCTTTGTGGGTGTTATAACGCCAACTGGCTGCGGAATATCTTGATACTGATCAATGTAACGCATAACGTGAACAGGATCCTGAGTAATTTGTACAAAAGGGCCAGTTGGATCAGCAGCGCGGTAGATATAGTAGCCATCTATATCTGCTTCGCCATTTTCATTCCAAGTCAAAATTGTTGCTTCGTAGCTCGGTACAGCCTGAAAACCAGTTGGGACAGATGGTGCATCGGTATCTGGCACTATCGATTCAATTGAGAGGCCAGCCAAGTGTGAATGTTTCGAGACAACCTGCGCCACTAAAGTTAACTCGCCATCGGAAACCGTAACAGTAAATTGACGCTCAAGCGCATAGTCAAGTCCAACTTCTGCAAATGGATCAAAATTATTTAGCACAGTTTGACCTTCGATTGATATATCAAAAACTGTTAATCCCGGACCGTGAGTAAAGAGCTCGGCGAAATGTAAGGTAACTAAGTATTCACCCTCAGGTAAGTCTCGTACTTTATATTCTTGCCACTTACGACGAGTAGTGCGATAGATAGAAGAATTATCAGTTCCGCTAATAAGCCAATAATCTGATTGCGATAGCGATACGCCGCCAACGTAGCCATATTGAACTGCAGGTCCCCAAGGCTGGTCCGGTAGAAAAACGAGATTATCAGTCGTCGTATAGGGCACGGTCGCCCCGATATTGATGTGTAGCGGAAGATTTATCGGTTCAGCCTGCGGATGAATTTTCTTTGCAAAAACATCATCTACTGACACCAATAATGAAACAAGTGCAATAAAAATTGCACTTAGTAGCGTCCTAAAAACCATAAAGTCTCTCTTATAGACACCCAAATAGTAGATCATACATCGATGTATGATCTACTAGCAGGCAAACCCAATTTGTATGAATGAAACCAGCATCTCAGAATATTCCAAAATTTAAATTATCCACAAATTACTACCATTGCTCTCAAGATACCTGCAAAAATCTGCATAATCTACGGTTATTTATTCTTATGCAATAGGAAGATAGTTTCGGCTTCCTCTTTGAATCGTAAATTCATCAATGATGCGGCCCATATTATTAATCATTTTTGCATTAAGCTGATTGTCAACAACGTCAATAACGAGAGACCCAAAATCAGCTACAGACTTATACATAGCAGGGTGATCGAGTGAACCATCTTTAATGATACTGGAACAGCCCATTGAAATATGCACCAATCCTTCGTCAGGTTGTTGAGAAAGCGATGTTTTTACATATATGCCACCGCCCTGAGTCGTGCCATCGCTATGGCTTAGTATCATCTTTTCTTCAATCGTATCGGCTGTGCCGTGATGACCATTTATCAAGTATGACCGCTCATAACAATGATTATGGCCCGTTAAAATTAGATCAACACCATATCGCTCTAAAATCGGCATGACTTCCGTACGCATTAGCGCAAGCTCGGATGATACATCCGAATCATATGCGCCGCGTGAATAAGCGGGATGATGCCAAAAGACTATTGTCCAAGTAGGCTCTGATTTACTTAGGTCAGCGTATAGCCACTCCAGCATCTGGCTGCCTTGCCAATCCGTTGAATTCAGAGAAATAAAGTGTATGTTGCCATAATCGAATGAGTAATAGGCTTTTGAATAAGATGGTACGCCACCAGCTTGTCCTGAATTCGGCACTTTAAAGATATCAAAATATGGTCCTGTATCACGGGTGCTATCACACGTATTACAATATGAATCATGGTTTCCATAGGTTGGCCAAGTTGGCGTACAGCAGACAAGATCTCTGAACATATCGAAGAGCGGTGCTTGGTATTCTCGGTCTCGTCCATGAGAGTACGCTATATCACCTAATAGTAAGCAGAGATCGGTATGGCGACCATTTGTATAATCATAGTACTCGTCGCGAACTTGTCTCAATTCTTCGGTCGGCCACCCGATATCTCCTAGCACCCATATTCGAGTTGGCATCTTGCTTCCTTGTTCTGGAGCAGTCATAAAGTAATGATTTTGAGTTCCGCCCCCTATGAGCCTATCTTCATCTCTAATTTCATAATAGTATATGGTTTTCGGGTCCATTCCGATAATCCGCGCAGTATGTTCAGTTACTGGCCCGCTAGAGTGGTAGACAAGACTTAGATTGTCTCGATTTATTCCGAAATGTACCCTCGATTCACATTCGACATCTGTCCGCCACATAATAACAACCCCATTATCTGTTGTGCGTTGTAAATACGGTCCACGGATAATGGTTGGGCTACTTGCGGGTGTTTTTGCTAGCAATGTGGTGTAGTCAAGTGCAGATAATGCAAGTGTACTTAGCAGAAACGAACGCCGGCTAATACCAACTGGTACATCTGATGAACTCATATCTGCTTATTTTCTCCTCGTCTCCTGAGTAGAGATCTGTTCAGGTAAAGATATCTCTTCTGAGGCGATATCCAGAGCAGTTGTGTCCATCGATGTAGGATGATCAGTACCTCTTATTTGATATTCAGAATATTGCCCAACCATTTGAGTTGGCAAGCGGCCTTGAATGTGCGTACCCTCTTCCGTATGTTGCTCGCTTTCCACGTATCCATGCTCGTGAAAAGCAGCAGTTAGCTCTCCTCGAGCATACGGTATCAATACGTTTACAGGCACCATGACGTTACGTACAACTTCTTCAATTATATTAAAGAGACTATCTAAGTTTGTGCCGCTTAAGGCGCTAGTAGCAACGGCATCTGGATATTCGTCTAGTGCAGTTTCAAGTCGTTGTGCAACCACCGGATCATCGAGATCAAGCTGGTCTATTTTGTTCATAGCCGTGATCACGCGCTTATCACCGGCTCCAAGCTGCTCTAGCACTTCTTCTACTGCGGCTACTTGCTCATCCATATTTGGGTGAGCGGCATCCACCACATGGACAAGAATATCTGCATCGTTTACCTCTTCTAACGTTGCTCGAAAAGCTGCAACCAGCGTCGTCGGCAGCTTTTGAATAAACCCAACTGTGTCGCTAAAAAGCACAACAGTACCGCCAGGAAGGGACACGCGCCGCGTTGTTGGATCAAGCGTAGCAAAGAGTTGATCCTCAGCTAAAACGTCTGCACCGCTGATGGCATTCAGCATAGTACTTTTCCCTGCATTGGTGTAGCCAACCAGCGCAATGACGGGCATAGTTGAAAGCTGACGGCGTCGACGGTATTGTCCACGGTGCTTGCGGATCTGCTCTAATTGGCGCTTTAGAAAAGCAATTCGTCGCCCAATTTCGCGCCGGTCAACTTCTAGCTGTGTCTCACCGGGGCCACGCACACCAACACCACCACTTGCACCGCCAGCACGACCACCAGCTTGACGTGCAAGATGAGTCCACGCGCGAGTTAGACGCGGTAGACGATATTCATATTGCGCAAGCTCTACTTGTACAGCCCCTTCACGTGTGCTGGCATGTCGAGCGAAAATGTCCAAAATGAGGGCAGTCCGATCAATCACCTTAATCTCTTGGCCTAGAACTTTTTCAATCTCTCGCTGTTGGCGCGGCGAAAGCTCATCATCGCATATAACAACGTTTGCTTCCTTGTCAACAACCAATAGTCGCAACTCTTCCAGCTTACCGGTTCCCATTAATGTAGCAGGATTAGGCCGATCCATTCGCTGCGTAAGCCGACCGACTACATTTAATCCAGCCGTATCGGCCAGCCGACCTAACTCGTCGAGCGAATCTTCTAAGGACATTAAGCCAGGATGTGTTGATAATTCTATCCCGACAAGAATCGCTCTCTCGGCCGGTGCAAGGGTGGGCATGGGCCGCTGTGAATTCCGGTCAATATGTAGTTTTTCGTCATCAAGTGATGATTCATTTTGCCCGTCAAACGGTTTTTGATTGAAAACGCTACCATCAGTTGGATTTGAGTTTGTCATATTTCCTTTTTTGTCTGGCTGAATATATGAAATGGGAAAGCTATATCTATTTTTTCAACATAACCTTATTAATAGCAGTGTAAGCGATCCTGACAATATTTTTCCATAGTCCAAGTGGGCTATAATCTACAATTTCCTATATTAGCCGTATCATACTATGAGATCATACTACTGAATAGAAAAAATAAATCTTACAATTAAATAAGCGATATATGTAAGTGATATCACCTACCGCACTGTGTACGGCAAAAATAAGCTTTTACTGCAAAGTCGATTACGACTTTCGGGCGTTACACAAATTCGATTTTGACCGAAAAGGCCAACTCCGTCAGGGAAGCGTCCCACCGACGTATCGCTAGGTTGATCGCCTACAGTGACAACATCAATTGGCACAGCGCCAAATGGGCCATAAAGTCCAAGGCTTACATCGCTATCATTCAACTTAAAATTTGTGTGTAATGGTCCTTGTGTTCCATCGTCATCGGCAAAAAAGATTAAGTACGTTTTCGGTAACATAATCAAACCAGAAGGAATCGCATACTTATCTGGTTCATCTGGATCATCAGAAAAGTGCAATCCATTCAGGCTAACCGAAAAGTTTCCATAATTATAGAGTTCAATCCAATCGGGAAATTCCAACGGCTCTTGTGGATCTTCTAATGTGGACTCATTTTTCGGCATTACTTCGTTAATCCGTACTTGAGGAACCTCGTATCCAACTAAATATTTCCGAGTGATGCGGGGAGCGTTTTTTGGCCCTACCCCGATATTACCAAGTTGATCGGTTGCTTCAATATAGTAGCTTACTAATGTATTGTCTGCCATACCAGGCAACTGAGCGCGATAAGTATTATTCGAGCCCAGCGTCATGGGGATACTGACCAATGGTGTTATTCTAAAAGTCGAGACGTTCGTCGTGCTATAAAAAAGCGTGGCACCACTAATCGCTACATCATCAGTAATCACAGCCGATACCACCACAGGTTGTTGTGGGTTCGGCACCGTAGGTAAATTCGCAATCTTACTTATTTCTGGGACAACAATATTCGAGCGTCCTGGCGTGGCAGTTACATACTTTATCCAAGCAGTGCCTCCATCTGACTTGCGACCTTCTGAAACATTTTCAGTTTGTACACCAAATATGTAGGCATCGATTTCGGTTGTACCATTTGGCGCATACAGTGCAATCGCTTCGCCTCCTGCTTTGAGCTTAAAAGGCAAGTGCGTCGGGCCCTGTTCAGGCTCGTCATCTGCCCAGAAAAGCAGATAGGATTGTGGCTGGATGAAGAGCGTTACCGTAATTTGATGTTTAATCGGATCTGCCAGTGTATCGGATATATACATCCCTTGAAGATTGATCGCCTCATCTGTTGGGTTATAGAGCTCGATCCAATCCTCATTTGATGACATATCCACAGGATCGACCGCCGAACCGCTGTTTGACGCCATAAATTCGTTAATCATAAGATCGAACAGCCCTTGTTCTGTTTCAGGAGCCAAGAGTGCCATATTCAACTCAGTCGCGCGGAGAGACTTTGTATTTTGGTGGCTAAAAATAGCTAGCCCCCCCATCATACCAAACGCTATAAATAGAGTCAGAAAAATGGACGATGCAACATTCATTTTCACATTAACCAAATTTAGGCCCATATGCGACTGCTTCAACCAATTCAAACTTTTTGAACTGTTCGAACACTTCATTATGCATCATCCTTAGAGACTAACTTTAATGCAGCAGAATTCATACAGTAGCGTAGACCGGTTGGTGCGGGCCCATCGGGAAACACATGACCCAAATGAGCGTCACATGTATCGCAGAGTACTTCTGTGCGGCGCATAAATAAGCTTCTATCTGATTTCTCCACCACATTCTCTTCATCTAGCGGTGCCCAAAAGCTTGGCCACCCCGTGCCAGAGTCGAATTTTGTATCGGAATCAAAAAGCGAGGTGCCACAGCAAATACATTCATATATGCCACTGGTTTTTGCATCGTGGTATTCTCCAGAAAAAGCTCTTTCCGTTCCATGCTTACGCGTAACTCGATATTGCTCTGGGGTTAACTGTTCTTTCCATTCACTATCGGACTTTACAACTTTTACTCTATTCGTACTATTATTCATATTAGAAGGATTTCCTTTTTGTTTTCAGTAATGCAAATATTGAAGAGTGATTTCTCACAGAGTGGCGATAGCACCCATTGAGTGCTACGGTCGTATGCAGTGTATCGAAACCAAGCGGGTAGGTCACCGCTATTTATTGAGAGAATATATTGGAGATTCATGCAGGCATTAAGGCTAAACCCAAGACCACTAAGCAAAGGGTACAGAGAAAGGGGTTAGCATCTTCAGATACACGCAGTTGGGTACAACCTGCGCGCACGCTAGTCTCGTCTATCCCGTGAGAAAGTGTACGTCGCACTTGGACTCCGTGAGAGCGAGCGCCCCTGAAATTGCAAACCTGTGCGACGCACACGAGTTGTACTCATACTACGTGCGCCAACTGCGTGTAAGCTCAGATGCAGCTCTTCTCCAGCATGGTCATGGGTTCAACCCGCATCTGAAGATGCTAATCCCTCTTATTTAAGTTTTTTAGCTTGCGGCCATGCGGTATAGTTTATCATTTATAATGGCTTAAAATAAGTGTTCGCTTCGACTTTCTACCCCAGGCCCCGGTTGACTGGCAATGACCTGCTGCACAAACGATTTTTTCAGCAGCAGATCACAAATCTCGTCGACGCTCTCCTCTTCGCAGATCAAGTGAAGATTGGGGCCCGCATCAATTGTAAAGTAGACGGGTAGACCATCATTTCGCCACTGACGCGCGGATTGTATTAGTTCGACTGTACCAGGTTGCCAATAAAAAAGGCTGGGATCGCTTGTCATCATAATGCTGTGCATTGCAAGCGCGTCATGTTCAATAATTGGCCCAAGTTGCTCCAAATTGCGCTCATCAATTGCTGTTCGTACGTCGCGCAGCGCGCACTCTAGCCCGTTGATACGACCATCTAGCAGTGGGCTGCTGTTCGCAATGATATGGCCGGATGCACTGCTAATTTTCTTTTCAGCAGAACTTACAACGGCCACAATATCGTATAGATTCCAATGTTCGCTCGGATGCAGTTGATGCGCCACGCTCGATTCGTTGTCAATTCCTTTTTCCCACTCTACAAAGCCCCCCAAAATGCTGCGGCTTGCCGATCCGCTGCCTCGACGGGCAATTGCTGACAGTTGCGTCACATTTAGCTCCATCTCTAACGCCTCTGTGGCGGCAACAGTTAGCGCCGCAAAGCCACTGGCAGAGCTAGCAATTCCCGAGGCCATTGGAAAGTTATTTTTGCTTTCGACACGCGCATAGAGATCGATGCCGGCTAATTTACGAATCCGATCAAGATGGTCGGTTAATCGGTCGGTGGCGCGCCCAATAAGTAACTTTCCATCCAGCATAATGCGATCATGGTGAAGGGGCTCGCCGTCGGCAATCTCGCCCGTTCCGTCATCCCACGCAACGGTTGTGATCGTGTATGCATCGGCTAACGTCATACTGATTGAATTATTCAGCGGTAGGTTTATCTCTGCATCAGAAACACCCCAATACTTTATAAATGCAATATTACTACCAGCCTGTACGGTGGCCTTTTTCATTTAAGCTCCTTTTAGTCCACTCTACCCACAGATAACAAAAAAGCAGCCAAAGACAATCTCCGACTGCTAACAATACGAATCCTAATTCTTGAAGAAACGCTAAAGATCAATTGGTGGCTTTATGGGCCATCTCTTCAAAACGTCGGATCAGATCATCCAGTAATTCATCATGTGCATGAAATAGAACTTCGACTCCACCAGAAATTTTCTTAATTTCAGCCTGCCAGCCAATGCCTTCAACTAGCTTAAGTTTTTCGGCAACGCCGCCACCAAGCCGTTTCAGCAAGTTTTCTGCTGTTTCAAGCGTTAAGCCAGCAAATTCCATTGTTTCGTCGTCATACAGTTCATTTTTTTGATATTCAGAATATTGGTTGTCGCGGTCATCTTCAAAAGATGAGGTGCTAATTGGCATTTTGTTTACTCCCCAGGGTATCAGTTAGGCTAATCTAGAGAATAATTATACTCCGCAGCAGCACAAATGTACACTTTTCGATTTTCTAGGCACCGACCATTCAGCGGAAAGATGAAGAGCAGATCAGACTGAATGGATTCGTCTTATCCCATACGTTCTTTGATGAATGCTTCTTTGGTTGATGCCAACATAAATCGATTTGTCTTCTTTTGGCCACCAATCGTATCCACTGGCGCTGGCCCATAGTTGTGCCCCACATAGATGCGGGTGTTGTCTGGTAACGGCATCAATTTCTTGTGAATGCTGTGATACATGGCTTCCACATCACTTCCGGGTAGGTCACAACGTCCACAGCCGTCAATGAAAAGTGTATCGCCGACAAGTATCTGATCTTTGTATAAAAAGCATAGCCCGCCCGGAGAATGACCAGGTGTATGGATCACCTGTAAAATAAGCGAGCCAAGGGTCACGCTGTCACCATCATCCAAATCGATCATCCCATCTACGTCGGGCCGAAATTGTGCAGCTTCGTTGCGTGAAATATAGACCGGCACAGGATGGCTTTCGAGCAGTTCGGTCAATCCATTTGTATGATCGCCGTGACCGTGCGTTAACAAAACAGACGTAATTGTGTAGCCAAGTCGTTCTGCTTCGGCTAAAATAAAGGGGACATCCCAAGCTGGATCGACTGACGCCATCTCTTTGGTTTCGGTATCGCCGATGAGGTAGATAAAATTGTCTGCTGGTCCGATACTCATTTGGTGAACCAATAAGTTAGATTTACTTTCCATTTTATTTCTCCTAAATTTGTCGTAAGCCGATATGGTGATAAATAGTTTCTTGAGTGAGAAGATGCGGTATAATATGGTTTATGGCTAAGTCAGAAAAAATAATTATATAGATTCTAGCGATTTTCTAGAGTAGCTTACGGCCACACTATATATTTTATTTTTCGGAATGGCCTATTAGAAAAGTATGAAGTTCTATTTTTCTAAGAAACTACACAACATTTTCACACGGAAGGAGCAAAAATGAAATATCTTCATACAATGGTGCGAGTACTTGACTTGGATAAAGCCCTTGACTTCTATGTTAACAAGCTTGGGTTGCAAGAAACTCGTCGAAGCGAAAGCGAAAAAGGACGGTATACAAATATATTTTTGGCTGCCAGTCCAGATGATCCACCACTGGAGTTGACCTACAATTGGGATGAGACGGAACCGTATGAAACGGGTAGATTTTTTGGCCACCTAGCTTATGCGGTAGACAATATTTATGAATATTGTGAAAATTTACAGAAGCAAGGCGTCACGATTAATCGGCCACCGCGCGATGGCAAGATGGCCTTTGTTAAGTCGCCGGATGGCCATTCAGTCGAGATTCTACAAGATGGTGACGCACTACCGATTCAAGAGCCATGGGAAAGCATGGAAAATGTAGGGTCTTGGTAGGATTTGTCTACAAGTTTGTATACAATTTCGTCTAAATACAATTAATTTTCAATCATGCGAAGGAAAACTAAATTTGTAGCGATTAACTTAGTGAGCGAGCATTTCTCCTCTCCTACAATTCACATTATTTCTCCAAATGTGTGAATGATGCTCTCTCGTTGTTTCTCCTTTTTTGGGTGTTTTTAGTTTTCTCCTTTTGGGTGATTGGGTGAAAAGAGCTGCCTTCGGGCGGCTCTTTTCTTATTGGCGAATAAGCAGATCATACCTATTTTTAAAATTTTTGTTTTGCTCGAAGGATACACCGAATATCTGCGATTAACTTAGTGAGAGAACATTTCTCCTCTCCTTTAATGTTCTCTCGTTGTTTCTCCTTTTTTTGGGTGTTTTTAGTTTTCTCCTTTTGGGTGATTGGGTGTAAAAAGGCTGCCTTCGGGCAGCCTTTTTACGTTTATAGGTTATAGAACAAAAAGTGCGCATCCGATTTAGATGCGCACTTTTTGTTCTATAGGAATATGCTTGTTAGCTATTCTTATTCTACCGTGACACTTTTGGCCAGATTACGTGGTTGATCAACATCCTCGCCGCGACGATTTGCAATTTCGTACGCCAAAATCTGTAACGGGATCACGGCCAAGATTGGCGATAGTAGTTCGTGAGTGGCTGGAATTGGCATGACGTGATCTGCTACATTCTGAATATATGTGTCATCCGCTTCAGCAACAGCTAACACAATTCCGCTACGTGCCTTTACTTGCTCGATTTGGCTGGTCATCTTTTCGTAAACGCTATCGCGCGGTGCGATCACGACCGTTGGCATATTCTCATCGATCAGCGCGATCGGGCCATGTTTCATCTCGCCAGCGGGATAGCCTTCAGCATGAATGTAGCTAATCTCTTTGAGTTTAAGCGCACCTTCTAATGCAATCGGGTAGTTAATGCCGCGCCCAAGGAATAAGAAGTTGTGATATTTGTAAAAGCGCTCGGCCAAATCTTTATAGATTGTGGTCGTGTTGGCCATTTCTAATAATTCGCCAGCCAATCCAGGCAGTGTTGAAAGATCTTGAATTAGCGCATGACGATCATCGAGCGATATCGTCTCGCGCTCTTGACCTAGATAAATTGCCAGCAACAAAAGGTCTACTAACGATGCGGTAAAGGCTTTGGTGCTGGCAACACCGATCTCGGGGCCAGCCTGCATGTAGATCATGCCGTCGCAGACACGTGCCGCTTGGCTGCCAATCGCGTTGACAATTGCCACCGTCATTGCACCGCCGTCGCGCGCCTCTTCAAGCGCAGCCAATGTATCCACTGTCTCGCCGCTCTGCGTGATGGCTACAACTAAGTGACTCGGTTCGACAATCGGATTACGGTAGCGGAACTCACTGGCATAATCGACTTCCACCGGAATACGCGCCAGCTTTTCGATAAAGAATTTTCCAACTTGTGCCGAATAGTAGCTTGTACCGCAAGCAACAATTGTGACTTTGCTGAATGATTTGGCTCTTGCGCTGTCTATATTCAGAGAATCTAAGATAACGCGGGCTTCCTCAAAATCAAACCGACCACGCAGTGTATCGGTTAAGCTACGCCCCTGCTCGTAGATCTCTTTCTCCATATAGTGCGTAAATGTGCCTTTATCAGCAGAGTCTGAATCCCAATCAATTTCTAAATTGTCTACTTGCAGTGGATTGCCGTCGAAATCAAAATACTCAACACCATCCATTGTAATAGCCGCCATTTGTCGACTTTCGAGAAAGGCCATGGTTCGGGTGTGGCGCAAAATTGCAGGAATGTCGCTGGCAATAAACATTTCGCCATCACCCTGACCGATAGCAACGCCGCCAGCATTACCGAGACGGGCAGCAACAAGCAGATCCGGCCGCTGTTTGGTCATGGCAACGATTGCGCTTGGTCCTTCTAATTCATGCACGGCACTCTGCACCGCTTTAAATAGGTCACCATCCGCGCCATTTTGGTAGTGACGATGGATCAAATGCACGATTACCTCGGTATCTGTGTCGCTCGTAAACTCATAGCCATCCGCTTGGAGTTGCTCACGCAGCGCCAAGAAGTTCTCCACAATACCGTTTTGGACAACGACGATTTCGCCGTCGGGGGAGCGATGTGGGTGCGCGTTGCGCTGCACGGGTGGCCCATGCGTCGCCCAACGAGTATGACCGATGCCGATATGCCCACTAAGCGGTTGGGCCTCGAGTAACGCAGCAAGGTTGTTTAATTTTCCTTCTTCGCGGCGAACATTTAGCGCACCGTCTGCGTCAACAACCGCCATGCCAGCCGAGTCATATCCGCGATATTCTAGCTGTTGTAATCCATGCAACACGACTGGTGCTGCTTCACGTTTACCGATATATCCAACGATTCCACACATATGTAAAATTCCTAATTTTGTATGGCCCATCTGACAAAATTTGCCGTCTGTTAAAGATTCTAACGTACTCGCGTCTGCCCGATGAGCGAATGTATTAAGCAGATAAAATGAAGATATTCGATATCTACTCAATAAGCAGAGATGATCGCTTGGCTTCGACCATTGGCACTGTGTGCAAAGCTCAGCCTGCTCTATTTGCGCCTCAGAATATTGAGAAGATATAATATTCGCTCATAAATAAACATAAGCGAAGGCCGTATGCCGCTATCAAATAATCCCATGCAAATAATATCGGCGAACGCAAATAGAGGCAGAGAAGTTGATTTCTCCACATAGCTTATTGCGCGCCTCATACATGATGGCTTACGCTGCATATCCACTGCTTGATACTTGCTGTACTGCCAGTTACCCGGAAGCTTTAAGCATCTGCTTGTTCATACAATTTAGGAAAGATATAACCAAAGTCGAAGTAAGTTTGACTTTGGATTAGGTCGGTGGAATCGACCTAGGGGCATCCGCTGATCTCTCGATTTTTCCATAGACTATAATCTAGTAGCGTACAATCTATAGTTAGCCTGACATCGCTGCCAAGAACCCCTTCCTCGTCACCCGAAGAGCATATATACCTAGCAGCACCATAGAGTAACATTTTTCCTCAAGTGTATACCTTAAAGTAAAAATGTTATATTGTGCGGCTGCGAAGTGTAAAAATTATATGCACGCACTTATTACGGGCCATGCGCTCTCTCTCCACATCTTTAATTTTTCTTTATAGACACTCCTAAATGAATTGTAAACCGCAACGGGTCGATGTTGAGAATTAATACGTCATAGGGTATGACGTGACAACAGTGTACCAGAACGAAGATAAATGTCAACAGTCATAAACGTGACAACTCTATGTCACATTTGTGGTAACCGTTCAGTCCCCAGCCGGTTGAGTACTACGGCAACTTGTGGGTGTATCGAAACCAAAGGGGCAACTAAAGGGTTACCTTTTGTGTACCCTTTTATGCGTCAATCCCGCAAGGTGCCGCTGAGATATTGACTTATGTCATTGATAATTGATAGTCTATACAACATTCGAAACTTACATTAATACAGTTATCCATATTTCCCCAAAACACTCGTGCCTACTTGCCAAAATATAGACGTAACCAAAAAATACGGACAGCAAAAACAGGATGAAATATCTCTCAATTATCCGCCACGCCCAAGCCAATCACGCAAGACTGTCTCAACGTGATTATGATCGTACGCTTACCGCGCGTGGCCTAGCCGACGCCAAACAAACCGCACGCCATCTGATGGATCTTACGCCGATGGTTGATCAGATACTCTGCTCCGCGGCACAGAGAACGCGCCAAACAGCCATGGTTCTGTGCGAACAGAGCAGCAAACACCTTGAGACAGAATGGCCCAGTCCAGTTTGGTTAGAAGAGGCGTATCTTGCTAATGCAATAACGCTGCGCACACTCATTCAAAATGCATTACTCGGTGCAGAACATGTCGTGCTTATCGGGCATAATCCAGGTGTCGAGGAGCTGGTTGCTAAACTCTGTAAACCGGAAACAGATCGCATCAACCACTTTATGGCAACCGGCACGCTTGCTCACCTGCGATTTGATCTATCTGATTGGAAAGAGCTGGGATGGGGGCGTGGAGAGCTGATCAAATTTGTTCATATTTCGGGACGATAAAAGAGTCGTAACCACTCAGCCCCTCCCGCTAGTTGAGTGCCCACTGCTGTTTGTGGGTGTATCGAAACTAAGGGAAGGCTGAATGGTTACCTAGAGTCAAGGCCATTTGCCCTTCAAGATAGCTTTTGACTACCTGTATCAATTGATTCGCCACAGGCAATCTGATTGGTTACCCAAATCATACCAACCTTGATCCGCGTGGGCAGTGAATCTAAGTTCGGGTAGCGAAACCTTTGATAACCACTCATTCATCCAGACCCAAGCGGGCAACAAAAAGCCTTTCATCCTCAACGCCGCGCCCGCAGATTGCGAAAAATTGACCATCTGGCGACCGGCCATTTATTGCCATTGCCCCGCCTACATGTTCCTTTTGCCGTGACTGTTCTTAGATGCGGCCTTACGGCGGCAAATCTATCATCCAAAGTTACTAGCAATACTGTCACCCACCAAGGCAATATCTATCTAGTTCAGCATGTGGCAGCAAATCTGAGAACCATCAACATCTTTACCGAAATTAGCACTATACACTCAGGTGCGATAGCGGTGATGCCGTGGCCTGCCTACCCATACGGCTGAGTACAATATAATCGCATCTAATCAACTATCCACGCTTTTGGCCCCAACCCACTCCATACTTTCATCAAATCAACCTCTGTCAAATCAACCAGTGGATCTACCAGCAATTGACTTGACCGTCCGTTCAAGCTCACATAGGCTTCGGCGCGTACTTGCAGCGTTTCGGGCGCAACGCCCATCTGATCCGCATAGCGGCGCGCTAACTCACGCGCAAATTGTACAATCATATCCGGCTGGATCGCCATCTGCTCCTGCTGCTTGGGCGTAAGAATATCGCTGGGGAAAACCGTAATCGTACGGTCAGATTGTGGCTCGGTGATATGAAAAATGGCGTACCCTGTCTTCTCGTAAACCATCACGTGCCACGCAAAGCGGAAACCTTCCTCCGTCCACAAAACGTTGCCGGGGTAGAGGTGGTGGCGCAGCGGGAGGAGGAGTTGGATCAGGAAGAAGAGGGTAAGGATGGGAATGGCCCTGTTTTTACCCCACCCTGGCCCTCCCCAGATTCGGGAGGGGACTGACACGGGTTCGGAATTGATAGGGGGTATCTGGCATGATTGTGCATCCCAAATCTGTTCCTCCCCTCGTTTTACCCTAGAGGGCATAAAGTGGGAGGGCAGGAGAGGGTAAAACTTCGGGCGACGAAACCACGTAGCCACATACTCGCGTCTCCCACTCACACGCCCCCACTCGAAAAAGATCAGCGCAGACGCAATCATCAGCCACGGAAAGATGCCGATGGGAAACAAGAGCCATGTCATGCTGTGAAAAACAACGACCAATAGAAACGCCAGCGGCCGCGTCCGTCGCCACAGCAGCAGAAACGGGATCGAGAGATCAAATGCAGCACCTCCCCAACTCATCAAATAGGCCATCCACTCCGTATCGAATAGAGAGCCAATCAGTGGGAAATTGACGTTGGCGGGCAGCCACAATTTGAGCGGCAGCGCATGCAGCAGCCAATCGGTTTTCAGTTTGGCGATGCCCGCATAAAAGTAAACAAGCCCAACCTGCAACCGCAACGCCCAAATCGTCCACGCGGGGACGGTTGTGACGTGCAGGGTCGGGTTTCGCCAAGCGTCAATCGAAAAGTTGCGCTCGGTGGGCAGAAAAATCAGTAAAAAGCTGAGGATCGAAACCAAATAATAGTGGTTCAGATAATAGCTCTTGTCGATCAATTCGACGTAGGTAAAGAGCAGAAAAAAGCCAAGAATGCTGAGCCGATAGCGCAATCCCAAAGCCACGCCTAGCGCGCACAGGCCCATCAGCCCAAATAGCGCAGCCATACCCAGCGGCGGCAGCGGGCGGATCCAGCCGAGGCCATAGTAGGTAAAGTGAAAGTCGGGCGCACCATAAAGCTCGTGAATCCAGCCGCTGGCGGCGAAGCGAATCGTGCCGGCCAGCATCATCAGCCCAAAGGCAATGCGAAAGACCACCAGCGGCAGAATGCTAATTTTGGAAAAAAGGAACGAAAGATATCGGCGGCGGTGCCTGTCGACTGGCTTGTGCAGTGCAGCGCTCGGCCCATCCATCCTAGTCGCCATCGTTAAAGGTCAACGTGACGCCAAAGTTGTTGACCATATCGACGCGCACCAAGATCAGTAAACGCAATGCCGCTTCGTACGCGTCTGTGACCGTTTGCGGCGATTCGACAATTGAGTTCGCCAGTGGTTCGTCCACCTTTTCCAGTTCGGCCAATACTTGATCAATGCGTGTGTGAATAATATCCGCGAGTGGCTTGCCCACGTCATCGGGCGTGGGTGTTTGAATGTGCGACGACATCAGTTCGGCATCATAATCAATTTGTAAAAAACGCAGATAATCGTCAAGCCCAAGAGCTTCATCGTTTAGGCCGCCAGTATAAACCAATTCGAATGCCTCGATATAGTGCGCAATGTGCGAAAGCGAGTAGTTACTATAAGGCGCTTCTACCGCGATGGGCATTCCCAACTCCGCATTGACCACGCCGCGCAAGTTCATGTTGAGGATATCTTCTAGCTGCTCGCTGACGCCATTCATCACGATCTGCAACAGAGGGATTGCATTGCCGTCCTGCTCTGCGTCGGCCATCAGTTGACCTATTACGCTCAGTTTGCCCTCATCATTTGGGGTCAATGCCCAGAATGTTTTGGCGTCGATTGACATTTCGTGCAAATGGTCTCCCAGCGCGACTAGAAACGCGCGGCGACGCGGGCCTGTGGCACCATCTGTGAACGTGTCGAGCACACGTTCGTTTTGGTTTTTCAGGTCAAAGAGCAGATATTCGATAGCGGGCAGCCCTTTTGACGAGGACCCAATCGATGCCACAAAAAGCGCGTTTAATTGATCCTCTGCGCCAATGAATTTTTCGACAAATTCAACATTTACGGGCCATTTGCTGATCTGGTTCTGTATCAGCACAGACTCTTGCGTACTAAAAAGTTGGCAGCCAGCCCACGCATCGGATGCGTCGCGCCATGCCTGCTGCGCCGTTGCTAATGTTTCCGCGGTTGGATCCGCATCGAATGCAGCAAGGGCATCCTTTAACAGCAGCGCATCGGCTTCAAACGTTTCGTGCAGCGGCAAAACGACATTGGTGAGGATATTTTTGATCATGCCCACACGATCAAAGCCATCGTCCACGGGCGTATCTGCCTCAGCAGCCTCGTCAACAGCATCGCTAATAGCCTCGGTTGCGATCCGGTCTTCATCTTCGGCTTGTGGCGGGGTCGTAGATAAAGTCACCGCGGTGGGATCGGCAGAATCAGGTTGCGAGCTGCACGCGGTAAAGGGAATAGCAAGTAAAAGCAAAAAAATTAGCCACTGCAATCTTTTGTGTGGACAAACGCTATTTTTTTGTAATTTTGATTTTTTGCTCATCTGCCTCTCTATGATTTGTATAATTATGTACTACAGCGATTCCAAAAACTTAATCAAAGCATTGCGTTCTGCTTTGTCTAATTCTAGCACAGCATCCTTAGATGATTCAGCTTCGCCGCCATGCCACAAAATCGCCTCCAGCAACGAACGAGCGCGCCCATCGTGCAAAAAATAAGTATGTTTGTTAATCGGTTCAATCAGCCCAATTCCCCAAAGTGGCGGGGTGCGCCATTCGCTGCCGCTTGCCTCAAAGTGCGGTCGATCATCGGCTAACCCTGGCCCCATATCATGCAGCAGCAGATCCGTATAGGGCCGAATCGTCTGGTTTGAAAGTTCGGCAAAACGGGGATGCTCGCCGGTTGTTATGGATGGCAGATGGCACGAAGCGCACCCAACATCTGAAAAGATCTGCTTCCCATGTAGCACCTCTTGATCCTGCCAATTGCGGCGAGCGGGTACAGCCAGCGTACTTGTGTAGAGCACAACCTTTTGTAGATCGTCCTCATCAATCTCTGGATCACCACCATGTGGCGCAGCAAGGCACTTGGCCTGAACTGAGGTACAATCGGGCAAGGGGAATAATTCAGTGGTAATCCCCATATCGGCAGAGAAGGCAGATGCAACCTGCTGGATTAAGTTTGGCTGATTGGCCTTCCAACCGAAACGCCCGATAGCTGCCTCTTCTGCTAGTAGATCCCACACATAATTTGGGCGGCCAGAAATCCCGTCGCCATCTAGATCATCCGGATCCGCATTGGCAAGCAGCGTCTCTTCGGAGATTGCTTCGAGCAACCCAAGACCGATTATTTGGCTGCCAACGCGTGGCGAAAGCTGCACCGTTTCGGCCAATGGACCATATGCAAGATCAATCAATTCAACAGTTGGCGTGCGCAGCGTATAGCGCTCACCGTCGGCAAAGGATCCTTCGCTTTCGGTATATGAAATCTGAACCCTTCCTTCGGTGGCTACGTTTTGAATGGCGCTATCTTGGAACTGGCGGCCGTAGGATGGCTCGGCAAGCGGTGCGCCAAGGGCATCAACGCCGGGGATGCTTAGCTGAACCAAAAAGCCGGTTGCTTTCTCGCCATCAACCACTGGCGGTCGACCGCGTCCATCCCTTAGATGACAGCCCGAGCATGAGCGTGCCACAAAGTGTGGACCCAATCCATCACGCGCGGCGGTGGAAGAAGGCGCTGTCACCCAGTTCTGGTTAAAGAAGGAGTTGCCAACAAAGAAGAAAAGGCCATCCATTCTATTTAGTCCCGGAACGGGTTGACCAAAAGCATTGACCGATTCATTAAAAATGGTCAATTGCCCAGCGGAAAGTGCTTCATCTGCTTCGGGGATTCGCTCATCGCGGTAGGATGGTTCAGCTTCCGCTGGCATGTCGACTTGAGTCAATTCCGGCGCAGATACAGTTGCGTTTATTTGATTTAAAAGGGTGGCAACAAAAATGATGCAGAGCAAAATAAGTGCGCCACCCCAAAAAGCGCGTTTCAAAAGATGTTCACCTAATTTCTACCCTAATCTAATCGGGTAAAGCAGTATTAATTGATAAACCAAAGAGGGAGCCAATCTCTGCAATTTTGTCCCCTTGATCCTGTAGTGTAAAGACCGTTTCGAGCACGGCGGTGCGATCATTAGGATTAATGATGGCCTGTTCAAATGGGATCGACAAATTGTTTACCTGAGCCATAATTTCATCGGAGAGTGCAATCATATTCGCATTGAGATCGGGTGCCAGTTGTTCGACTACGTTTGCAATAGATGGTCCAGAAACAATCTCGCCGTTGGGGCGTGTATAAGTGCCAAGATAAACGTTGCGGATGCCTAGTGCGTTAGTCACAATATCGCGATGTGTGTTGTCGCTAAAACAGGAGTGTTCATCTTCGCGATCTTGGTTGTCGTAAGCCGTAAACATTCGTTCGCCCGCTAGCTCGGATCGGCTCAGAACGCCGATGCCGGTCAAGACCAATTGCAGCGCCTTATTTGGATCAGTAGCCAAAAGCTGGGCCCGATAATTATCCGATTGATTTGAAGCCCACTCGTCCACAAGAAAATTCAGATTGTCCACAAGCAATTCGGCCAAAGCAGAGAGATACTGTCCACGTCGTTCTGCGTGGAGTGCGGTTCCGCCATCTACAACATAATCCGTGTATTTGCGTTCCCCTGGCCCACTATCACTAAAATCTTGGCCCCACAACAGAAATTCAATCGCATGATAGCCGGTGCTGATATTCTTTTCGGAGCCAATCTCATTTAACGAAATCAGTAGGTCAACATCGATGGTTGGATATGCGTCAATGTTGTTGATTATACCAGATTCTTCTGCGCCCTGTACGTAATCTATATAAGCTTCATCTAGCGGCCAAGCATTCATCAATCCCTCGGGCCCATTTTCATCATCGATTGGACCACCATAGAAGCGATAAGCCTCGGTTTGACCATATGGTTCCTGCGCAGCAAGCCATGCATCTTTGGCTAGTTGATGCGTTTCGGGCGATGGATTGGCTACAAATTCATTAATTGCGTCTTGCAATTTGGTCGCAAGATCCGCAGAGTCGACATAGCTGGCGTAAACAATTTCGGCGTAGGTGGTCAGCGCCTCTACTTTGAGTCTGTTAAGTTCCTCAGCCGAATCAGTTGCATCAACCTCGCTCGTACTTTCTGTCTCTTCTAAACTTTGTTCGATCGGTGCGGGATCCTCAGCAGTTGTTTGAGTTGAAGATTGGCTTGCCGCGCTACAGCCAGCCACCGCAATGATAGAACAAAGCGCCAGCACATATAGTTTTCTAGATAGGTTTTGTCCCGCTGTCGCGGCGGCGACCATTGGATGAATGGTAAAGTTGATCGAAGTCACTTCCGTTCTTTGAAATGTAGTACGAAATTTTTCTGGATAAGTAAACAAAGCGCGCAATGCCTGCGGAAAAGTATAATGGTTTGGTTTAACGTCATTAGTTTCATTATTCATGAGAGATATTCCTTATAAAATGGCTCTTTGAGATATTGCATCGGGATGACCTGCGTTGGCTTCACTTCGGCGAAGTGCTCGATATAAAACGACTATTTGTACTGCGTGTGAAGCTCAGCCTGCGCTATCTGCCACAGGATATTAAAAAGGTACATAATATATAACAAACCCCTTAGGTTTACCTTCTCTTTACTGAATGGTTTCAAAAACATTTGTAATTTATTTGAAATATTTTTCAGCTAAAATATTGGTATAATTAAGTCTCCACCATGAAACCCATTTTACTACCCGTTCTGTGAATACCAATGACAATTTCATGCTCAATGATAAACCTGTTTTACCTGCTAAAACCTGTTATTCCCCGAAAAACGCAACTCGAATTACGTAAATGGCTAGCTCATAAAAAATTGCAGAAAGCCATAAATGAATGGCCTATTCTGGCATCATCAACAGAGCCACCAATCTACTGGCAAGGCTGGCCCGATCAGAAACAATTTGCCGTGATTCTGCGGCACGATGTCGAGTCCCAAAAAGGCCACGATCGATCAAGAGAGTTAATGCTGGTCGAAAAACAGTTGGGATTTCGTTCTGCTTTTTACTTTGTTCCAGAGAGATATAAAGTCTGTAAAACCTTACGGACCGATATGGTCAATGAGGGGTTTGAGATAGGGGTTCACGGCCTTAAACATGATGGAAAGCTCTATCGCTCACCAGATATATTCAAAAAGCGGGCACAAAAAATTAATCACTATTTAAGTGAGTGGAATGCGGTTGGATTTACGTCACCAGCCAGCCACCATAAGCTAGATTGGAACTATGCACTAGAGATTTTATATGATTCATCTACCTTCGATACGGATCCGTTTGAACCACAGCCAACCAATTTGGCGACAATTTTCCCCAAGTGGATCGATCATGTTGAATATCCAAATGAAGAGCATTTAAGTCATTCGGGCTATGTGGAATTACCATATACGCTGCCACAAGATTTTCAGAGTTTTGTGATTATGCAACAAAAAAATATCGATTTGTGGAAGCGTAAAGTCGACTGGATCGCGGAACATGGTGGCATGGTTAACGTGGTGACGCACCCCGACTATATGAGCTTTGGTAATGATGAAGTAGGGATAGAAGAGTACCCCATTGCTTATTATGAGCAGTTTCTCACCTATATCAAGGAACAGTATGCGGATCGATATTGGCATGGGCTACCGCGAGATCTAGCTACATTTTTCAGTTCAAATGTGGCAGTTCGCAGCACTTTTACAGCATCGGTTCCGCTGTGTGCGGATTCGGTTTCCCCAACCGGGGTAGAAGTAGTGGCCTAATCAAAAACAAGTTCTATAAAAAAAGCCCGCTGGAAACTATACCAGCGGGCTTTTTTTATAGAACCTAATCAAATGCCCCAACATTGGTTAACAGCTCGATAGTACCGCTGAGATCATCGATATCGCCCAAATCAAATGATGGCGTATCGATCTCGACTAGTGGCTTTATTTGTTCGTTGATGACAACATCACCACCTGCAAGCGGGTATTCATTTGTTTCTGAGGCGAAGTATTGTTGCGCCTCATCCGATACTAAGTAGGTCAAAAATTCAAGCGCGGCATCTGTCTGTAAAGCAGAATCCACGACGCACGCGCCTGCAATATTGATCATAGAGCCTACATCACCAGCAGGAAAATGATAATTATCCGCAGAGAAGTCTGGATCTTCTGCCAAGAACCGATATAAATAGTAGTGATTAACTAAACCAACCGATATCTCACCTGCACCGGTAGCTTCCACAATGGGTGTGTTCTTTGGGTAAATCTGAACATCATTTTCTACCATGCCTATTAACCATTCGCGCGTGGCTTCTTCACCAAGGTTGACGCGCATAGCTGTGACAAAGGCTTGGAAGCTGCCATTGGTTGGTGCCCAGCCGACACGACCTTTCCACTGCGGTTCGGTCAAGTCTAGAATACTGGCGGGCAGATCAGCTTCGGTCAACTCATCAGTGTTGTAGACTAGCGTGCGTGCGCGACCGCTTACCCCTATCCACGTACCGTCGGGGCTGATAAAACGTGGATCCACTGCGCCAAGGATAGAGTTGGGCAGGGCTGCACAGCGGCCTGCTTTTGATAATGCACCAAGCGCGCCTGCATCTTGGCCGAAGAATAGATCCGCTGGCGAATTTTCTCCCTCTTCTAAGATAACCGTGGCTAATTCGGCTGTGCCGCCGTAACGCACCTCGGTTTCAATGCCGGTCGCAGCTGAAAATTGTTCAATTAACGGTGCGACCAAATTTTCGTTGCGGCCGGAATAGATAACTAGTGGCTCGCCAGAATTTTGTTCGGCGCTAGATGCAGCAGTCGATCCGTCGGTCGAGCTAGGTGCTGTTGCGACGGTACAGCCGGCCAGCAGCAAGAAAAGGCCCAGCGTAAGGGCAACTGTTGTAAGTGGGATGCTTCTAAATTGGGTCTGAAAGTTCATGAAAGTTTCTCTTTGTTCTGGGCAGAATAGATTAGAGTTGTTTCCAAATAAGAAATTCATTGCAAAAATTCTTTGTAAACACAAGGGAGAAGCTTACTAAGGAACAACTCTATTGATTTGTAGATTTAAATTATTACGAACATATTAAACGGATAAAGCGTTGTACACTTTTAGGGTAACATAGCGATAAAGCAGATTCAACTGCCAATTTTGCCCATTCTTATGGAAAATGAATCTGTAGCAGTAAAGCAAATCTTAAACAGTGATTTAAAGGCGAGTTAACCATGGTTAACGGATAGCTGAACAAAGTATTAGGCTAAACCAGAAAAATAGTTATACGGATTTCAGCGGTTTTTCTGGTTTAGCTTACGGCCATGCTATATATTCTATTTTTTGGAATGGCCTTAGTCGCCCATTTTAGAGTAAGTCAATAAGTTGAGTATAATAGATAGTATGTCTAATTATGAACCTCAAATACCAAAGCGCCGAAGGATAAGCGCAAATCAACGTCGAGCAAAAGGACGCACCTCGCAAGGATCTGGTTCCGAATCGGGTGGGTTGCTGCGTGGATTCATTAGCGGTTTCTTCGGCTTTATTGCCTTCCTTGCATTGAGCTTCGGCGCGCTGCTGATCGCCTACGCAGTGATTAGGACGACACAGGATCTGCCGCCAGCCGATGAACTTGAGTCAAGTCGCAGTCAGTTTCAAAGCACACGCATCCTCGACCGCAACGGCAATCTACTCAACGAAGCGTTCGGCAGCAATGAGGGCAAGCGGCTCGAAGTGCCGCTCGACCGCATTGCCATCCATCTGCAAAACGCCACGGTTGCGACCGAGGATGCCAATTTCTACGAACATCGTGGCGTTGATCCGGTGGCGCTGATCCGCGCGCTCTATTATGCCGTGCGCGAACGCAATATCGTATCGGGCGCGTCGACGATCCCCCAGCAACTTGTGAAAATAGCTTTTCTTTCGCCTGAGCAGACTCTTTCGCGTAAGGTACGCGAAGCCATTCTTTCTGCCGAAGTCAGTTACAGATACACTAAAGAAGAAATTCTGGGCTTTTATCTAAATGAAGTCTATTATGGCCATCTTTCCTATGGCGCTGCCGCCGCGGCCGATACGTACTTCGGCAAAGATGTATCGGAACTTACGTTGGCCGAATCAGCGCTACTTGCAGGGCTGCCTCAACTGCCAGCCATCTATGATCCATATCCATCGGGCGGCGAAGGCGAAGATAATATAGCCAAAAAGCGCCAAGGGGTTGTTCTGTCGCTTATGGTAAAAGCTGGGTTTATTACCAAAGAAGAAGCCGACGAAGCATGGCTTGAAGAATATAAGCTCAAACCAATAAGCTATGATCTAAAATCGCCCCACTTTACCATTTACGTACGTCAACAGCTCGAACCCTTTCTTGGGACAGAGACGCTTTACAACACGGGGCTAACGGTTCATACCACGCTGGATCCAGCGTTGCAGGCCGAAGCCGAACTAGCAGTGAGCGAGCATGTCGGCAGCCTTGCGCCACGCAACGCCTCGAATGGCGCGCTCGTCGCGCTTGACCCCACTACGGGCGAAATTTTAGCGTTGGTGGGCAGCGCAGACTTTGACAGCGTAGAAATCTCGGGGCAGGTCAATATGGCGCTGACGCCGCGCCAACCGGGTAGCTCAATCAAGCCGCTTGTCTATTTGAGCGCATTCGAAAATCCTAATGTTGACGTGCGCGAACGGTGGACGCCCGGCACGCTGATTGCCGACATCGAAGAGGAATTCCCCGATGGCAATAACCCGCCCTATCGCCCTACAAATTACGATAAGCGCGAGCACGGCATGGTGACGGTGCGCACCGCGCTTGCCAGCAGCTACAATATTCCAGCCGTACGCGCGATGAATGAAGTCGGCATCCCTACCTTTATTGATCTCGCCAGTCGACTTGGCATTACCACGCTTACGCGGCCCGATTATGGCGCAAGCTTAAGTTTGGGCAGCGGCGAGGTACCGCTAATCGAAATGACGGGGGCGTTTGCGGCGTTTGCCAATGGCGGTAAACGGATCGCGCCGATCAGCATTGTGCAAATCGCCAAAAGTGACGGCGAGGTCATCTGCCAACTTGGAACGGAAAAACCCTGTGGCGCGGCGGCATTTAACACCGGACAGCAGGTGATCGACCCGGTCGATGCATTTTTGATTACGGATATGCTCAGCGACAACGAAGCGCGCGCGCCGGTCTTTGGTGCGCAATCGTCCCTTGTGCTAACCACGGAAGATGGCCGCGTTCGACCCGCTGCGGCCAAGACTGGCACCACGAATGATATCCGCGACGTGCTGACAATCGGCTACACACCACAGTTGGTCACGGGCGTATGGGTGGGCAATACCGACAATTCGCCCATGGATGATTTATCGGGAGCCAGCGGGGCCGCGCCGATCTGGCAACGCTTTATGCAAACCGCGCTGGCAGGCGAGCCGATTCTTAATTTCGAGCCGCCACAAGGGGCCAACCAATTTGAAGTCTGTACCGACACAGGCGCATCGCCCAGCCCAGCTTGCCCCAAACGCACGCAACAATATTTCGACTATAATCGTCCACCTCAATCAATGGAGTATGATCTCTACCGCAACGTAGCGCTAGATACGAGGACGGGCAAGCTGGCTACGGCATCCACGCCGCGCAACGCAATCGAGGATTTGGTCTTCAAAGTGTACCCGCCAGAGTATCGCGAATGGGCCGAGCGCAACGGCATTGTACAACCGCCAACCGACGCCACAACCAGCGTTGACATCGGGCCAGAGCTCACTTTTAGCCAGCCGCAAAGTGGCGAAAGCCTGTCGGGCGTGGTGACGATTATTGGCACGGCCAACATGCCCGCCTTCCAATCTTTCGAACTGCAATATGGCGTCAGTCATTCGCCCGAAGCGTGGAGCCAGCCCATTGCGGGGCCATATGGCGTGCCGCAGATCAATGGTGTGCTGGGTCAATGGGATGTGACCAGCTTACAGGATGGACCGCACACATTGCGCTTGGTGGTGCGCGATTCGCTGGGCAATGCATACGAACGTCGGCTGAATGTGATGGTTTCGAAACCGACGCCAACACCGCGCCCTTCAGCAACATGGACGCCGCCAGTGGAATCTCGCTCGGCAGAGCCCGCCACGCCAACGCCCGTTAACACACCTGTGCCAGCGACCGATTTCAATCCGCTTTCGCAACCAACTCCAACGTGGACTCCAGAAGAGTAGCGCTTATGAATTTGCGGAAGGTAACGTTTCAAAATATGGCTGAGGAGGTACTAAGAGCCTGAATATTCAGGCTCTTAGTGGCCCGCTTGACGATGTAAAGTGAACAGTGAGCAGAATAGGTGAGCAGGTACCTTAAATTTTTAGTTAGCATAGTTGTAAGGAAAGTAAAATGAAGTTCGACGCAATTGCCTTCGATGCGGACGACACGCTGTGGCACAACATGAATCTCTTCGACAACTCACAGAACAAATTTCGCGATCTTCTGCTGCCCGATCACAGCCCCGATTGGATCAACGAGCGCCTCTACGCAGCTGAAACGCGCAACCTCGAAATCTTTGGCTACGGCGTCAAAGGCTTTACCCTCTCGATGATCGAAACCGCAATTGAATTGACCGAAGGCCGCATCACGGCCAACGAAATACAGTCGATCTTAGATGTGGGCAAGACTATGCTTAAAACGCCCGCCCAGCTACTCGACAACGTGCAGCATGTGATTCACGAATTGAGCCACGTTCACACATTAATGCTGATTACCAAAGGTGACCTCTTTGACCAAGAGCGAAAAATCGCCCAGTCGGGATTGGCCAACTACTTTACGCACGTCGAAATCCTGAGCAACAAAAGCGAAGCCGACTACCAGCGCATACTTGATCGCTACAATCTGTCCGCCGACCGCTTTCTCATGATCGGCAACTCGCTCCGATCCGACATACTGCCCGTTGTCGCCATCGGTGGGCAAGCCGTTCACATCCCCTATCAAATCACCTGGCAGCACGAAATCGCCACTAAAGAAGAGCAATCCAAACACACCTATCACCAACTCGAAGCCATCGCCCAATTGCCTGTGCTAATCGACGAGCTATGCCGCTAGACCCTATGCCGCAGGATCCTAAAGAATTTTTCCGCACGGTCCCAAACGCCGCATCGCTCCAGCAGATCCACGATGCGCGGCTCGATCAACAAGGGGTCCAACTCTATCTCAAACGCGAGGATCTGCTCCACCCCACCATTTCGGGCAACAAGTGGCGCAAGCTCAAGTACAACCTCATCAAAGCGCACGAACTTGGTCACACAAAACTGCTTACCTTTGGCGGAGCCTACTCCAATCACATTCTGGCAACTGCGGCTGCGGGCGCACGCTTCGGCATCCGCACAATCGGCATCATCCGCGGCGAAGAATATTCCCCGCTCAACCCGGTGCTGGCCCAAGCCAAAGCCTACGGCATGGCTCTGCATTACGTCAGCCGCGCCGCCTATCGCCATAAAATGGAGCCAGCTTTTCTAGAAAAATTGCGGGGCGCACATGGCGAATTCTATCTTCTGCCAGAAGGCGGCACCAACGGGTTGGCCATACATGGGTGTAGCGAAATTGTGCGCGAACTTCAACTCACAGGGCTGGAGTACGACGTGATCGCCACACCCTGTGGAACGGGCGGCACGCTAGCTGGGCTGATTTACGGACTGCACACCTACCATCTCGGTTCCATGAAACAAGCTCTGGGGATATCGGTGTTAAAGAGCAAAGTCACAGGGTCATCACCTCCCCGGCATGCTCCAAAAAATGTATCCATGGCGAGCCAACTAGAGGATCGTGCTGGGAACATGGAAGTCTCTATCGACTTTCTATCGCAAACCGTACTTGATCTGCTGCCCCCCAACTTGCCCGTCCACTGGCAGATCAACCATGATTATGCGCTAGGTGGCTATGCGAAAATAACCAGCGAACTCACCGCGTTTATTCACCACTTCGAGCAGACCCACCATATCGCGCTGGATCCAGTTTACACAGGCAAGATGCTCTTTGCTCTGTACAATTTGGTCAAAAATGGACAAATTTTGCACGGCACCAAAATCATCGCGTTATTGACAGGCGTCAATCAATCCACCATCGACCGTCCATAGGAACATGAAATTTTACACAACCAATCATGAACCAGACATATCACCTATCCGCCCCCCTTACAATCACCGATGTTGAGTCACTCACCATCGGTGATCGCGTCATCCTCAGCGGACAGATCTACGTCGGCCGCGACGCCGCACACAAACGCATGATCGAACTCATCGACGCGGGTCGCGACCTGCCCTTCGATCCGGTCGGGCAGATCCTCTACTACATGGGACCGTCGCCCGCCAGGCCTGGCCAACCGATTGGATCCGCTGGACCGACTACCTCGGGGCGCGTTGATTCGTACACGCCAACGCTGCTCGCACTCGGTATTAAAGCGACTGTCGGCAAGGGCTATCGATCCGCTACGGTGCGTGCGGCCATGCAGCAACACAAGGCCATTTACCTCGCAGCCATTGGTGGTGCGGGCGCATTGATCAGCCAGTCGATTGTGGCGAGCGAAGTGGTCGCCTGGCCCGAGCTCGGCCCCGAAGCGCTCCAAAAGCTGATGGTGGAAAACTTTATATGCTTTGTTGCCAACGACATCCACGGCGGAGATCTCTATGAACAGGGGAAAAAGCAATTTGCGGTGAAATCCAGCATAGAAAAAAGTGCTTCAAAATAGACTCGCTGGTGTGATATACTTGATATACCATTTAGTGAGCACGATATAGACTTTTGCGAGGGTTTTTTTATGGAAACATTAGCAGTCAATCTACAGCCATTTTTCGCCACAGATGAAGAGTTTTCGCTCTGTGTGCGCAAAATCCAGAGATACGCTTCGAGCGAAAAAGTACAGGAGTCGTTACGATGATGTCATCTGCAAGCAGCATAACTGGCGGTCGCAATGTAAGCATTACAGGGCGGCTTTGGCAATGGTGGATTTCAAACGACAAGTACGGTGTGGTCTTCGACTCGTCGACTGGGTTTACGCTCCCGAACGGGGCCATTCTTTCGCCCGATGCGTCGTGGATTTCTCCTAATCTATAGAATGCGCTTTCGAAAAGGGTAAGTTCGCGCCGATTTGCCCCGATTTTGTAATTTAACTTCGCTCGTCAAGTGACAGAATCGATCTTTTGCAAACGAAAATGAAAGAGTATATCGTCAATGGTACACGCATGGCGTGGTTGCTCGATCCAGAAACGCAGCAAGTCCACATTTATCGCGAGGGGCTACAAGTTGAAATCAAAGAGAACCCGAAAAGATTGTCAGGTGAAGCAATCCTACCAAATTTTGAACTATCGCTTGATTCGATTTTCACCGGTTACTAATTACCAGACTTTTTCAATCTAGAAGCTCTGCGATTTTTATAAATATTTAGGTATCTTCTCAATGTTGGGCAGTAATATACCCGCTTAGTTTGGATACAATGCATACGGCCGCAGCACTCAACCGACGCTATCGCCAATCTTTGAGAAGGTACACTTTTAGCTAGACACTGATACGGACGAAAGCTAGTCGTAAACATCACAATGCTTCGCGAACTCCACATCTCAACCATAACAGATGCAATTTCACAACTCTGCCAGACAGCCAACTTCGAGCTAGGCGATGATGTTGTTCACGCGCTCGAACAGAGCCGCCAACGTGAGTCGGGCAACATCGGCGAACATGTGCTCGACACGATCCTGCTCAACGTCAATCTAGCACAGACCGAACAGCGCCCCATGTGTCAAGATACCGGCACGGCAGTCGTTTTTGCGCAGGTCGGGCAGGACGTTCATCTGATTGGTGGCGACGTCAACGAAGCCATCCATGAAGGGGTGCGCCAAGGGTACAAGGCAGGCTATCTGCGCAACTCTATCGTGCGCGATCCGCTGTGGGCGCGCGAAAATACAGGCGACAACACGCCCGCGATGATTCACGTTGAGTTGGTGATGGGCGATAGGGTCAAGCTGACGGTGATGACCAAAGGCGGCGGCGCGGAAAATATGAGCCGAATGCAGATGTTGACGCCCGCCGTAGGCGCAGAAGGTGTACGCAACTTTGTGATCAAAACGGTGGAAATCGCAGGGCCAAACGCCTGTCCACCCGTGATCGTGGGTGTGGGCGTCGGCGGCACGTTTGATATGGCCCCAATGTTGGCGAAGAAGGCACTACTGCGTCATATCGGCCAGCCCAGCACGGATCCACAAGTGGCGGCGTTTGAACGCGAATTGCTCGATGGCGTCAATGCACTGGGAATCGGGCCGCACGGTTTTGGCGGCTTTACGACTGCGCTGGCGGTCCATGTCGAAACGATGCCAACCCATATTGCCAGCCTGCCGGTGGCGGTCAACTTGCAGTGTGGTCCGGCCGCGCGTCATCAAAGTGTTGTTATATAAAAGCTACTCCCGCTCATATCGCACGACGCGATATCCAGACCATGCCGACTCCTCAAACGTACCGCGTTGCTCTTCATCGAGCGTTTCCTCGCTCGGAATCGTAATCGTTTGCGGATCGCCATCAGACGTATATTTCAACGAAGGTCGATTGGCTAAAAACGAAAAAATGTTGTCGATATAGCCGGGTACCGCCTGCGCTCGCCGAATGTGATACGGATCGTGCCCGGTCGAAAAGGGCGAAAAGGCCGGTCCACCCGCAACCTCTGCTGCCCCAGTAAATCGATACGATATCCCTTCCGACTCGCCCGACCGCAACAAAGCCTCGTTAAGCGGATAGGCACCAAGCGGCAGCGCCAAGCTCCGCACTTCGTAGCCATTTCCAATCCGCTCTTCCAGCCACTGGGTCGAATTCGCCAACTGCCACTGAATTCGCTCTTCCCCCACAAGATCCAGCCGTTCGTGGCTTACCGTATGGCTGCCAATCTCGCCCCCCCACTCCACAATCATCTGCAACTTTCGGTTGGCAAGCTCTGGCTGCCCCCACAAAATACGTGACGGTACATCCACATCTAACAGCGGAAAGGCTGTAATTACCGGCGGAAAATCGGCGCGACTCGCGGCAAAATCCAGAATAACGCCCATTGCGGAGGTGGGATCTACTGTGCCATCTGCTAGAAAACGAAATTGGCCGATGGACGAGTCGTCAAACGCGAGGACGACAGGTGATTTGCCCGCAGGAATGTCGATTGTGCCTTCTGCTAAATCGCGAAATTTGATCGGATAGAAATTGTTGGCGTAGAGCCATTCCAGATCGGACAGCACAGATTCTGGCGTGCGTGAATAGGTACTGTCCTCTCCCGGCTCGATCAGGTGGTATTCGAGCACCAGCACCGCGCCAAGTTCATTTGGTGGGTTTGGCAACGCCGCAGGATCACTTGCGGCTATCGGTGCTATAGTTGGGGCAACAGTCGGGGCAACAGTTGGCACGGCAGTCGGGACGTTGGTTGGCGGAGCCGTTGTGGATTCAACTATGGGTACAGTCGTCTCTGTTTCGGTGGGCGCAATGATTGCAGCCACGATTGGTTCGTTTGTGGACAGATCAGGGACTACTGTCGCCGGACGCAAATTTGGCGTGGGTGCAGCGGTAGAAGTTGGCGCGAGCTCGGGTGTCTCGGCTTCGACTGGATTTGACTCAGCAGCTGTCATTGAATTAGCCGATTCGGCCGAATCGGGATCAGCGCCAACAATTGCGAGCAGATCACCAACCGTCACGACGGACTGATTGGTCGTGATTGTGGCTTCCGTTGGCTCAATGGATGGGCCGTTCTCGGTTGATTCGGCCACCGCGTCATCGGCCATCGTTGCCGGGATCTCGGTTATTTTTGGCGCTAAAATGGCTTGTACTGTTGGCAAAACGCTGGTAGGCGTTGCGGTTGGGGTCGGTTGCCGACTTGGACCACAGCCAGCGACGAAAAAGGTAAGCGCTAGGAAGAGTAAGAATTGTGCATAGGTGGATGGGTACGTTTTTAGTGGGTTCATATGACAAACAGAAAGATTAAGTCGTTTACATTGGTTTGCGTTGGCCCCGTCACCAGCAGATCGTTGGTGGCGTCCAGATAGGGATAAGCATCATGTAGCATTAAATAATGTTCGGCGTTTAGACCTTTGTCCCGCCCACGTTGAACTGTGGTGGTGTCGACAATTCCGCCAGCGCTATCGGTCGGGCCGTCTGTGCCGTCCGTTGCTAGCGAGACAACAATAACTTGCTCGCTAGCGTCTATTCGTTCTATTGAGTTTAGTTTGTCCAGTGCAATGGCTGCGGCTAATGCCAGCTCTTGATTGCGCCCACCTAGGCCCGGATCGTCGCCCAGTTTTACGGTTGTTTCGCCGCCCAGAATGAGGCAGGCCGGACGCGTAACGGGTTGCTCTGTTTCTAAAATTTCTTTGGCAAGCGAGACGACAAAATGAGCAGCTTCTTGTGCTTCGCCCTCTAAAAATGTGGTAAGCAAGAGCGTGTTAAAGCCTACTTCTTCAGCTTTGGTGCGTGCGGCCGTCGCGGCAATGCGGTTGTCGCCAACGATAAGCGTATGGCAGCGGGCAAATGCCGGGTCGTCTGCGGTGGGGGTGTCTGGCACCTTGCCGTGCAGCCCCGCTTGGATCCGCCCGAGGATGGCCATAGGCAGTTTTTCGAGCAGATCGTACTTTTCTACTAGATTCCACGAATCTTGCCAGGTTGTTGTGTCTGGCACGGTTGGCCCGCTGGCAATCACATCTAGTGGATTGCCAACCACGTCGCTCAACACAAGCGTGATCTGTTCTGCTGGGGCGGCGGCACGCGCCAGTTGCCCCCCTTTGACTGCGCTGCAATGTTTGCGCAGCGTGTTCATCTCGTTGATGGTTGCGCCACAGGCCAGCAGCGCGTCGGTCATCTGTTGCAGATCGTCTAACATTAACCCAAGTGCGGGCGCAACAAGCAGAGCCGATCCGCCTCCAGAAATTAGCGTGATGACGAGATCATTTTCGGTTGCACCCTCGGCCAGCATAAGTATTTGTTTGCCTGCGTCAGCGCCAAGCTCATCGGGAACAGGATGGCTGGCTTCGACAATTGTGACAAGCTGCGTAGGGCCGCCGTGGTCTATCTTTGTAACGACTAGTCCGCGGTCTATCCGGTCGCCGAGTAGCGTTTCGATGGCTTGCACCATGGGCGTGGCGGCTTTGCCTGCGCCTATCACGAAAATGCGCTCATATTGACGCAGATCGTACTGTCTGATCTCGGGGTCATGACCCAAAATCAGTTGCTGTTCGTCGCAGCGAAGTGCGTTTAAAACGGAGCGATAGGGATCAACTGCTGATAGTGCAGCATCCAAAATAGTAAAGATTGGTCCGCGTTGCGGGGGATTGGGCCTTAGGGCAGAGGCTTGAAAGGGCATAATGGATAAAGTTTACGGGTTAATAATTGCATATAATAAGTGCCATCATAGAATAGCTGATGCCGTATACAAAAGCTAATTTTATCACAACTGAAGCACATTGCTAATGTCGCAATTGCCTCTGTCGAAAGTATAAATGTTAACTTTCTGTTAACAAAAATTTATTTATAACGCTTACCAGACGAAGTGAATTATGTTATAATGGTACGAATAATGAAATTTAAAAAGGAATAAACTTATGTTACGCGTTAAAATTGTTTGTACAATTGGGCCAGCCAGCTGGTCGCCCGAAATAATCACGCAATTAATCAATACGGGCATGAATGTTGCTCGGATCAATATGAGCCATGGATCGCACGAAGATCACCGCCGGACGATTTCACTTATCCGCGAAACAGCGGACAAGCTGAATAAGCCGGTAGCGATCTTAGCCGATCTACAAGGGCCAAAATTGCGGGTTGGCAAGATGCAGATGGGTGGCGTGCGGCTAACGGCTGGCGAGACGCTAGTCCTTTCGACCGAAAAATTTATCGGCGTGATTGGACGTATCCCTATTCAGTATGAAAATTTACCACAGCTTGTAAATGTCGGCGAGCGTATTTTGCTTGATGATGGGCTGCTGGAGCTAGAAGTTGAAGAGAAGTCGGAGACAGAGATTCGCACGAGGGTTATTATCGACGGCGTGCTCAAAGATAATAAGGGCATGAATCTGCCTGATGCGTCATTGGGCATCCCAGCGCTAACTGAAAAAGATCGAGCCGACGTTATCTTTGCGGTAGAAGAATCTGCCGATTGGATTGCGCTAAGCTTTGTGCGCAACTCGGATGAAGTCTATGAGCTACAGTCGATTATTAAAAATTTGATGCCAGGCGAGCATCCGATTCCCGTCATTTCGAAGATCGAGAAGCCCGATGCGATTACCAATATTGACGCAATTATTGAAGCATCGCAGGGAATTATGGTTGCGCGTGGCGATCTGGGTATCGAAACGCAGCCCGAATCGGTGCCGATGTTGCAAAAAATGATTATTAGCAAGTGTCATAAAGCGGCCAAGCCAGTGATCACGGCAACGCAGATGCTCGACTCGATGATCCGCAATCCGCGCCCAACTCGCGCCGAATCGAGCGATGTAGCAAACGCGGTGCTCGATGGGACCGACGCGGTCATGTTGTCCGGTGAGACGGCAGCAGGTGCGTATCCAGTGCAGTCGGTCGAAACCATGGCGCGTATTGTGCAGGTAACGGAAGAAGCACGCGAAGCCAACTTAGATATTGTTTATCATCAGCCAAGTGTCTTTACCCCGGCTGGTGCTGTTTGCCATGCAACAATTCAAACCGCGGCCGAAACAGATGCTGGTGCCATTATCGCCCCAACTATGAGCGGCAATACGGCCAAGCTCATTTCGGCGTTTCGGCCTAGCGTGCCGTTGATTGCAGTGACGCCTGTGCCGCGTGTGCAGCGTCGACTTTGTTTGAACTGGGGGACTTATCCGCTTCTTACGCGGGAGCTAACCAACACAGATGATGTTGTGGAAGATGCCATTCAGGTATCGGTCAAGAGCGGATTGGCCAAAGAGGGCGATGTAGTAGTGCTCACAGCCGGCCTTGTTGGCAAGGGACGTGGGGCAACTAATGTTATGATGGTGCGCACGATTGAAAGCGCCGATGAGAAAGGGAATCAAGCAGATCAAGTGGAAGAAGATGTCTCTCATCGGAAATCCAGCAAGAAGGGTAGTGCGAAGTCGAAAAAAGGTGCTGATTCTACCACGAAGGGTTCTCAAAAAAAAGGAAACAGTTCGCCGAAACCGTCTATTAAGCAAGAGATGCAGGCTGTTGTAGAGGTATAGGTGAATATGCTTTAGGATAAAAGGTTTCACCAAAAAGGCCACCCTACTTAAGTAGGGTGGCCTTTTTATATCATGAACATCATTTAAAGCAGGGCTTTATCCGATAGTATCGTTTAATTACTTAATCATAGCAGCTTAAGGAGTATTATAAAACTCTTGTGTTGGGCTTCCAGCAGCATCTGTTGTTGAAGAAGCACTAAAAATTGTTGGTGAAAGCAATACGGCAATCAATACAAGCGCGCATAAACAAGCAGCTACGGCAGCATGATTGATTTGAATATCGGTCTGTGGCTTGCACCCAGCGATCGGATTGAAATCTATGGTGTCCGCATTCAAATTCGTTCTCATAGTCGTGTACCTCCCAGAACCATCAGTTATCTACGCAAACGAGCATATCGGATATAAGTCGGTCTGTCTATCCGCTATTCTACGTATATTTTGATGATTTGCGGGTTGAACACCCTATATTAAAACAACATTTACTTGATTTCTTCCCAATGAAACATGTACGGACATCAACAAATATGCCTGTTGTAAAAAGCCGCAATCTATGTTGTATATTTTAATTTTTGGAATGGCCTAAAACATCTTTAAGACAACCGTGGCCTTTTCCCAAAGTCCTTCAAGATCAAACCGTACGCGCGCCTCTTCGGTAAATAAGTGAATAATTACATCACCGTAATCCAACAGCGCCCAGCCCGATCCGCGGCCATCAACGCCTTCCATATTCAATGGTCGAATATTTTGCTCGATCCGTAGCTTTTGCATTAGCTCATCTTCAATCGCTTTTGCCTGGCGCGGATTGTTGATCGTGGCAATAATAAAATAATCGGCAATCGATGTATGCTCACCAATATCGAGCAGCAAAATGTCGGCGGCCTGCTTTTCGTCAATAATATCGACAATTTGGCGCGCGACAACACCTGAATCGACATCGTGATTGTTCAGTGTAATATTATCGATTGCTACACTGCCTTCTGTTTCCATCTCTACTACATTGTTGTTATTCATTTCTTTCTTATCAGCTTCTTTGTTTTCAGTAGTCGTTGCTTGTTTTGTATCCAGAAAAACCTCCTATAAAATCTTACTATCTTCAGAATGATTTCGTAAATATTATGCACCAAGCGTATATGAATTACGTATGCACTTGGTTAGAGTTTTGTTTGAATGTCTCTTAATTAATACATATCTAGAAAAGTTTCGTACCATATTCCCAAAAGCAGGAATGGGACAAAACTTTTCTGGGGAGCTATACTATGACGCCAACCTATATGATTAGGACGTAATCGAAGTAAACGTAGTCTAACACAAATTTATGGCTAAGTTCAAGGCACCCATTTATGTCGAAAAATCAAACGAAAGGGATGAAATGAAATCAAGTAGAGCACAGCAATATTACAAGCAATGGTTTTGGAAGGCACCAATAGGACTTGCCATCACCGGTTTCGGCATTAGTTTAATCGGCGAAAGCATCATGGCCAAAGCAAATGCAACTTCATTTAGCGACTGGTTCTTCTTAGGCACAATCAGTCTAATTGTCTTCAACGCAGGTCTGTGCATCTTTGGGGATGCGGTCAAAGCTCGCACGATTTACGAGATCGAAATGCGGCACCAATCGGATAGTTCAGCGTAACTCATCACAAAACTCAAACAAAGATTGCAAGGTTCGCAGATGCGTTGGTTCATCCAAAACACGCTCCTGCAATGCGGAAAAATAATGGTGCTTACCAACATCGCTTGGATTCTTCTCTGTATAGCGGATGTTCCGTTCCCCAAGCATTAGTGGGTAACTAGGAATGAATTCCCAGCCTGATACGGAAAACGTGATAAATCACGTTAAAGTTACGGCATTTAACCTGTTTT
>ENA-ORXT01000233-ORXT01000233.1-marine-metagenome-genome-assembly--contig:-NODE-233-length-92694-cov-67.519969_pt1 | contig 92694 bp, 70 predicted proteins | sample MGYA00237868_ERZ511482 | MGnify/ENA metagenome assembly ERZ511482 | reverse complement strand
CCAATACAAAACCTTCCAAAAATATTCCCCAACAAATCATCCGTACTTACCTCTCCTGTAATCTCCCCCAAATGCTGCAACGCCCGACGAATATCCATCGCAATAAAATCGGACGTAATCCCGCTTTCCATCCCATCCAACACTGCCTGCAAACTTTCGTCCGCGTTGGTCAATGCTTCGTAGTGGCGAGAATTGGTCACGATCGTATGGTCCATCAAATCCGGATTATCGATGACCAAATTAAACAGGTGGTCTTTTAAATATTCAATATTCATTTCATTTTTGGCAGAAACCGCAATGAGATTTTCGGGACCGATCAACCCTTCTTTATAATAATCTTCCGGCCTGGTGTACGGATTCAAATCCATTTTATTGGCAACAAACAATTGCTTGCTTTTACTGGTCAACACTTTACTTCCATCTAAAAACCGATCGACATCGCTCCACAAATCAGCGGGTTCGGATTCGACCACATCGAAGACATAAATCACGACGGTCGATTGCGCAATTTTTTCGATGGTTCGTTCTACCCCGATTTTTTCAATCTGATCTTGTGCCTTGCGAATACCGGCAGTGTCGATGAGGCGAAATTCGATACCTTTGATATTTAATTTTTCTTCGACCGTGTCCCGAGTCGTTCCGGCCAGCTCACTGACAATCGCTCGCTCTTCGTTGAGGAGGGCATTCAGCAGCGTGGATTTCCCGGCGTTGGGTCGTCCGGCGATTACGGTACTCACCCCGTTTTTCAGGACGTTGCCCAGCTGGAAAGAGTCTAGCAGGCGACGGAGAATACCCCTGATTTTCATCACTAATTCCTGCAATTTATCCCGGTTGGCAAACTCCACGTCTTCTTCCGAAAAGTCCAGTTCTAACTCGATCAGACTCGCAAAGTCAATCAACTCTTGTCGCAAGGTTTGAATCTCATCCGAAAATCCACCCCGCATTTGTTCGATGGCCAGAGCGTGAGAAGAAGCAGATTCCGAAGCAATCAAATCTGCCACCGCTTCGGCCTGCGAAAGATCCAGTTGACCATTTAAAAAAGCACGCAACGTAAATTCTCCAGCTTGTGCCATTCGCGCTCCTTGCCGCATAAATAAACCAATCACTTCCTGAATAATATAATTGCTACCGTGGGTAGATACTTCTACCACATTTTCGCGCGTATAAGATTTGGGTGCAACAAATAGAGAAACCAGCACTTCGTCCACGATTCGTTCTCCATCACGAATTGTTCCCAGATGTATCGTGTGTGTCCCGGCTTTTGTCAGGTCTTTTGCTGGAAAAACTTCATTGACCATCTCTATCGCTTTCTTTCCGGATAGTCGGATAACAGCGATTGCACCAATACCCGGAGGAGTAGCCAATGCGACGATGGTATCCTCTAAACTGTGATTTTTATAGTTCATGATGCAAAGATAAAGACAATTCAGATAAAGACAATTTATGAATTGTCTCTACTCCCTGCTATTCCATTTCCGCTTCTATCCTATCAGACGGAAAGCACCGCACATCCTGACCTTTTTCTGACCCACTTCAAACCGGATTATCGTATCTTTACAGAATGTCTGAAAAAACTCCATCTCGTCCTGTTACCGACTGGCTTCCTATTACCAAAAAAGAGGTAGAACTCCGTGGTTGGGAGGAACTCGACGTGGTCATTATTTCTGGTGATGCTTACGTGGATCATCCAGCCTTTGGTAATGCCGTGGTAGGTAGAATTTTGCAAAGCGAAGGACTCCGGGTTGCCATTGTTCCGCAACCCAACTGGAAAGATGATCTCCGGGATTTTAAAAAATTCGGAAAGCCACGATTGTTTTTTGGGGTCTCCTCTGGTTGCATGGATACGATGATTAATCATTATACAGCTTCCAAACGTCGTCGGTCTACCGATGCGTATACTCCCGGAGGTGATGCGGGCTTTCGACCGGACTATGCGGTAGAGACCTATACTAAAATTTTAAAAAAATTATATCCAGACGTGCCCGTCCTCCTCGGAGGTATTGAAGCCTCCTTACGTCGGGTTACGCATTATGATTATTGGGCGGATAAATTATTTCCTAATATTCTGGAAAGAAGTGGTGCCGATATGCTGGTTTATGGAATGGGAGAAATGCCTTTGCGGGAAATCGTTCGACTTTTACAAAAAGGGGTGCCTTTTGCGTCGCTCAAAACCATTCCCCAGACGGCGATCCAGATTTTGCGACATGATCCACTACCTAAAATAAAAATATGGGAAGACCTCGCGCTTCATTCTCACGAAAAATGTTTACGGGATAAAAAAGCTTACGCTGCTAACTTCAAACACATTGAACAGGAATCCAATAAAGTAAATGCCCGACGACTAACCCAGGCGGTAGGAGATCATAATCTGATGATCAATCCACCCTACCCACCGATGACGGAAGAGGAAATTGATACTTCTTTTGACCTCGATTATACGCGTATGCCGCATCCCAAATACAATAAACGAGGTGCGATTCCCGCTTACGAGATGATCCGGTTTTCGGTCAATATGCACCGGGGATGCTTTGGTGGTTGTAGTTTCTGTACGATCTCTGCGCATCAGGGAAAATTTGTGGCGAGTCGCTCCGAAAAGTCAATCCTTAAAGAGGTGGATCAGATTACCAAGATGCCCGACTTTAAGGGTTATATCAGTGATTTGGGTGGCCCTTCGGCCAATATGTATAAAATGAAAGGGATCGATCAGGCAATCTGCGATCGTTGTGTCGCCCCTTCTTGCATTCATCCGGTGGTCTGTAGTAATCTCGACACCAGTCACAAACCTTTAACGGAAATTTACCGAAAGGTAGACGAACATCCTGATGTCAAAAAAGCTTTCGTTGGGAGTGGCATTCGTTACGATCTTTTAGTGGATGAATACAATAAAAAAAATGACGGTAGCCTCGACGAATATATGGAACAACTCGTTACCCGACACGTTTGTGGTCGCCTAAAGGTAGCGCCCGAACATACTTCGGATGAGACACTTAAGGTCATGCGCAAACCTTCGTTTAAACATTTTCATTCTTTTAAAAACAAGTATGATGCTATTAATAAAAAGCATGGACTGGCCCAGCCATTAATTCCTTATTTTATTTCCAGTCATCCTGGTTCTACCGAAGAGGAAATGGCCAATCTTGCCGCCGAAACCAAGAGCATGGGTTTTAAACTGGAACAGGTCCAGGATTTTACGCCTACTCCGATGACGGTGGGTACGGTCATCTATTACTCTGGTTTACATCCGTACACTTTACGACCTGTTTATGCAGCCACCACAAAAAAAGAAAAACAAAATCAACACCTCTTTTTCTTCTGGCACAAAAATGAAAATCATCAGACTATCCGCGATAAACTCAAATCAATGGGACGAGAGGATTTGATCGATAAGCTGATCGGTGAAAGAAAAAAACAATTCAAAAGGGACTTTATAAAAACACGTCGTAAGAAGAGCAATACTCCAACAGGAAGAGGAAAACGCAGTAACCGCAGACCACCTCGGCGTAAGTAAAACTTCAAGTACTGGACTTTTGACAAATCTCGGAGCGTTGATGCATATAACATCAAATCAACTTATCTATCGCGTTAAAGTAAAGCAAATAGCAAGCAGCTTTTGCTAGTAGCTTTTTTAAACGAAGTTAGGCACAAAAAATATGAGTCATAATTCGAATCTATTAGATCGTTGTTCCTAAGCACACGCTTAAATGGCGATTAAATAACTTGTTTACTTGATATAAAATTTTTATCTTTACTTTTCAAAATATTGTTGTTTTTGTTTTGAAAAAATTAATTATTTGGGGGTGTTCATTCCTTAGGAACAAAATCTTTATTTTAGAATAAAGTCAAATATATTGCGTGGTATATTCCTTTAGAATATCCAGTAAACACCCTTTAGGTGGCTGTCGTAACTTTGTGCTCCCCAAGAGTTACGAATTGCGACAGTTTTTTTTATCCCTTTCTAACTTTTTCTCACCTCTTACGTTAGGGAAATATGAAAAAGTTGCAATTTATCCTCTTCTTAATCGTACCGATCGTAAATTTCGGTAGCGTTTTTTTCCTTGATTCACAATTTGACGATGATGCCCGGGTGCTTATTCAACCCGCTGGCTACGCCTTTTCCATTTGGGGCCCTATCTTTTTGGGGATGATTATTTACAGCTGGTTTCAACTGCAATCGGAGCGGGTAGACAGTCCGCATTTACGTACGGCCACCATTGCCGGAATTTTTGCCGCGTTGGCGTCCATTAGTTTTGTCCCCATCAGCTACACCAATATTCAGTGGCTCGGGTTTGCCAATATTCTCTGGCATCTCGTCGCCCTCGTAACCTTGTTTATTGCCTTGCGCAAACAAATAAAATTAGAAAAAAATTCAAATACACACTGGTATTACCTACCTACACAAATGTATCTCGGATGGATCTGTGCAGCGACGGCAGTATCTGCTGCGCTTATGCTGACAGAAGCAGGCGTTGTTTTACCAATAGAACAACAAGTTACGATCACTGGAATTATCATTGGCGCGTTGGTGTTAATTGGAACTTTTATGGCTTTTCAAAATGGAATGGTGGTACCGTTGGTATTTATATGGGCATCAATTGGGATCATCGTAGAAAACGGAGAATATACGACGATTAAATATGCCAGTATTGCCGCAATTGTTATTCTGGCGATTGTAAGTTTATCACAGATTGTAAAACGAAAACGATTGGCTTTTTAGAAATTTAAGTTCTTAAATTTTTCCAGACGGCTTCTCCGATTTTTGTGGTCAGTGTTTCTACGTAGTAACTTCCACCGGCTACGTCTTTTACCCGATCGATAAAGGATTCCATTTTTAAAATATGCTGAACATTGCGCGCAATACGGCGATGAAATCTCATGGTATCTTCGTCCGCCGATTCTGCGCCTGCGGGCAATACCGTTAGCAGGTCTGCTCCGCCAAGCGCTGCGGCCATGGCCATGGTGGTAGCCCGAATCATATTCTGGTTGGCATCTTCGGTTTGACTGGAAGGATCAAACTCCACCATCAATGTGGGAAAAGTAGTCGGTTCAATTTTATAAGATTTCAGCACATTGGCCCAAACAATTCTCAGTGCCCGTAATCTGGCTATTTCAAGAAAAAAATCAGTTCCAATATTTACTTTAAAAATTAACTGCCCGACAATATCAGCATCGTCCGATGCGCTCAGGTCGGCAACCCCTTGACGAATCATCGTGGTGAGCTGCGCGACCGGATCACTAAATGGTGCTCCAATAAACCAGGTCTTGAAATTTGGTAAATTGGTGATCGCCCATTTTTGTAGTTCAGAATGCTGGGTTCCTACAATGTTCACCGACCCGGAAAAAGTATTTTTATCTCCTTTTTTATCAGGTAAAATATTAACAAATTCGGATAAAATCAGCACCGGATCAATGGACACAGCAATGGTAAAATGTATATGAATATAAGCAGGCTCTACCTGATCAAATAACTGTGTAAAATCGTTTTTATCTAATGCCCGATCAATCATAATATTGACAGCTTGCACCCCGTTTTCCAGTGCGTGCAATATTGATTTATTGGTTGATACTATATCTTCCCTGACCACAAATGCTTCACCGATTAACCACTCATTCCCCTGGGTATTCCGCCCAATCGGACCCGCAGGATTGGTCATGGTATCAGCATGATGAAAAGGAGATAAAACAATCGATTCTCCCACGTGGTGGTTGAGCGATTCGGGATCTTTTCCTTTCAGGTCTGATGTTATCCTGGCCAGCCAGGCTTCCGCCGAAACCGCCTCAAATTCTTTAAATAAATTTTCGGAATGCTTCATTATTTTTTTTTACAAATCCTTGTCAAAACCCTATCTTTAAAGCGCTCTTTTCTAGATTATAAATCCTTGCTGGAGACAACCCTAATTCATCCGCTAAATTAAGTAATTTATCTCGCTTAAATCAAGCCTGTTTTTACAACCTTTTTTCGTATATTAATGTTATCTTTGTGAGCTAGAATAACTCTTTAGACTTAATCTAAATAATTTCCTTCGATGAATAATAAAAGACAGATATACCTAGATAACAACGCGACTACTCCGTGTGATCCCCGTGTAGTGGACGAAATGGTTCCATATTTTTACGAAAAGCACGGAAATGCGGCTAGCCGTAATCACCCTTTTGGCTGGATAGCTGAAGAGGCGGTGGATTATGCGCGTGAGCAAATTGCGAATCTGATCAACGTTGATTCCAAAGAGATTATCTTTACTTCCGGTGCTACCGAAGCAGATAATCTTGCACTCAAAGGAGTATTTGAAATGTATCAGCGTAAGGGTAATCATATCATCACACTGAAAACAGAACACAAAGCAGTTTTGGATGCTTGCAAGAAGATCGAAAAAATGGGTGGCGAGGTAACTTATCTCGACGTAGACAGTGAGGGGATGGTGGATCTTGCTGCATTGGAAGCCGCGATTACAGATAAAACTATTCTGGTGTCCATTATGTGGGCCAATAATGAAACGGGTCTTATTCAGCCAATGAAAAAGATCGGTGAAATTTGTGAAAAGCACGGTGTGTTATTTATGAGTGATGCTACGCAGGTAGTTGGAAAAATTCCAGTTGATCCCAAAGAAACAGGTGTTCACTTAATGGCATTTACAGCACACAAGATGTACGGACCGAAAGGAGTAGGTGCATTGTATGTTTGTAGAAAAAATCCTCGAGTAAAAGTTACTGCCCAGATGGACGGTGGCGGACACGAAAGAGGCATGCGTTCCGGAACGTTAAATGTTCCAGGTATTGTTGGGTTTGGAAAGGCAGCGGAAATTGCTTCCAAAGAAATGCATCAGGATGCAGAACGGCTTTCTAAATTAAGAGACAAGTTGGAAAATGCACTGATCGCCGCAATGGAGGAGGTGTATATCAATGGTAGCAAGGAACACCGAATGCCGCACGTTTCCAATCTTTCTTTTAAGCATGTAGAAGGAGAAGGTTTAATGATGACTTTTAATCAGGATATCGCACTTTCTTCCGGTTCAGCTTGTACTTCTGCTTCTTTAGAACCATCTTACGTATTGGTTGCGTTAGGGTTGGGTGATGATTTAGCACACTCTTCTCTACGTTTTAGTCTTGGCAGATTTACTACAGAAGAAGATATTGATTATACAATCAAAGCCATCACGCAAGGTGTGAATCACATGCGAGACCTTAGCCCAATTTGGGAGATGTACAAAGAAGGGGTGGATATTGATAGTATCCAATGGTCAGAACATTAAAAGGTTATTTCTGTTTAGATTAATAGAAACCGAATAATTAAAAAACTTTAAATTTTACAATATGGCATATTCAGAAAAATTGCTCGATCATTTTAAAAATCCACGTAACGTGGGAACAATGGATAAGAGCCAGAAAAATGTTGGTACTGGTTTAGTAGGTGCACCGGAATGTGGTGACGTGATGCGTTTACAGATTGAAGTAGACGAGGAAACCGGAAAAATCAAGGACGCAAAATTTAAAACCTTTGGTTGTGGTTCTGCTATCGCTTCTTCTTCTCTGGCAACGGAGTGGTTGAAAGGATTATCGGTAGATGATGCCTTGGCTATTGATAATATGAAAATTGTGGAAGAGTTGGCTTTACCACCGGTAAAGATTCACTGTTCTGTACTAGCCGAAGATGCCATCAAGGGTGCCATCGCGGATTATCAGCAGAAAAACGGAATCGAAGTTAAAGCAGCTGAAAAATCAGGACACTAGTGTCCACAATTTCTACGCTAAATTTTAGATTATGGTATTTGTAGCAAATAGTGCAAAAGAACGAATTGACGCGATTCTCACAGAGCAAAATCTGGATAAGAAAGAATATTTCGTGCGTGTGAGTGTGGTGAGTGGTGGTTGTTCGGGCCTCTCTTACAAGATGGATTTTGACAATGAATCCCAGCCCAGAGATCAGGTCTTTGAGGACAATGGTGTAAAGGTCGTAACGGACTTAAAAAGTTTTTTGTACCTCTGTAATACGACCCTGGAATTTTCGGGTGGACTGGACGGAAAAGGATTTTATTTCAATAATCCGAATGCGGAACGGGAATGTGGTTGTGGTGAGAGTTTTGCGGTGTAGATTAAAATTTATTCTAAAATTACTATTCAAAACATAAAATTAAAGCCCGGAATGAGATGATCGTTCCGGGCTTTTCTTGTTTCGATTGAATTCTTATTCCTTAGGATCATTAAAAGAATAAGTTAAAAAACAACAGTTGATTTATCGTTTCTTCTTTTTCTTCTTGGTCGCTTTTCCATAATTTCCAAACAGTCCACCAATTCTTAATCCGATTGAAAAAGCATTATTATCAAACCCTAATATATCCCCTCCTAATAGTTCATCATCATTAAAACGATCAAAAGTGGCGCCATTGCTTTCAAATCCATAACTGCCACCATAATAATGGTAACCAATATAGATATCAAATGCAGCCCGGTTAGATAAAATCCATTGCTTACCAAGCTCTATTCCAATATGTGCAGAAGAACGGGTCGTCTTGGTATCTCCCTGTTGAAATCGGTTCCTCTTTTCTACCGTATACACATATCCAGCCAGTAATCTGAAATACCCTCCTGCTGATATATGCTTTGGACGATAACCATCTCCCTTAAAAACAGAACCAATTTTTAATTTATAACCGACAGCGAATCCGATTCCTGACAGATCACTGCTGTTTCTGTTAATTCCCAATCCTGGAATTTTCAAACTATATTCTAGACTTGAAGCAGGATCAATCACCCGTTCGTAAGTAAGAATGGTAAATCCAACATTAATGGCTGTGAAATTAAGTTTGATATTTTGGTTGCGATCGTCTACAAAGTAGGCTACATCCTGATTAGGACCTTCCTCTTTAATCTTTTCTCCGTAAGCAAATTTGATTTCCCGGATTAATGCCCGATCCATCACAAAAACGACACCTTCGACATCCCGGTAGTCAACATATTTAATTTCCGTGTCGGAAACCTCTTTGATGATGACCTTCATCTTCTTGCCATCTTTTTTGGTAATAACGTCTTGTGCGAAGAGATTGCCTGAACCAAGCAGGCAGCAAATGCAGGTAATAAAAATTACCATAAGTTTGTTTGTAAAATTCATAGCTGAAAATTTATGTAAGTAATTAAAAGTTGAATAATCAATTGATTAGTGGTTCGTTAATCGGTTCTCCCAACGCATAGGTATCGCACTCTAAAGTATTTGAAAACTCAAAAAAGACGGTAGAGAAATTTAAGTTAATAGATCAACGTAGGAACAAGGCAATGCCTTGTTCCTACGTTGATCCCGACGCACTAGGTGACGGCTGATTTGCGCACTACCCTATGCAAGAGTCGGGGAAACCACCTTTTTAAATAAACGGCTAATCGTTCTTTTCCTCCGATATATGTTTCAAAGTCGCCCTGCCTGATGCCGCTGATAATTCTCTTTGCACACTCATCAGGAGACATTCCATTTTCCTGTGCACTGTCCATTGTTTGTTGTGCTGCACCGGTCCCCGTCAATGCATTATGAGATATATTGGTCCGAATAAACCCTGGACATACCAATGTAACGCCAATATTATCGTCTTCGTGTTCCAATCGTAAAGCATCAAAAAAACCGTGTAGAGCATGCTTGGCACCACAGTATCCGGACCGAAGTGGTGAGGCAAATTTTCCCATTAGACTTGTAACTACGGTATAGTGTCCTGCTTTTTGCTTAATAAAAACTGGCAGTACCGCTTTGCTCAAAGCCACTGTCCCCAGATAATCAATATCCATTAAACGCTTATAAACATCCATCTTGGTATCTATAATAAGAGATCGTTGGGATATTCCACCATTATTGACCAAATAATCTATTCGGTCAAAATGTTTTAATGCCTGGTCTACCTTATCTTCCATTTCCTGGTACTTTTCCAAATCAAGGGGTAATACCAGGCAATGATCGTCCGACATACTTAATTTCGTTTTTACCCGCTCCAATTCTGCTTTTCGACGGGACGACAGAATCAACCTTGCCCCCAGTCGGGAGAATTCTTCTGCCAGTGCTTCTCCTATTCCAGAGGAAGCCCCCGTAATCCATACCACTTTATCTTTAAAACTCATGAAGAAAGGTTTTACATTTAATTAAATCCAAGGAAGTATTCATTTTTATTTCTTCAACACAAAATACAATAAAATCAGCTTCTGGCATTCTATTTGCACTGTAAATGTTGTTGCCAATAGCTCCCCGCTGAATTTTTCTCTCTGCAACAAATTCCCCCATATAATTGAAGTTGTTATTTTATCACTATATTCTTTAATTTTTTTTAAAAATTTTTAAATCCATGACATGAAAAAACTAGAAAAACTCCAATGTGAGCTTCCAACTTCAGCCGTATTAAATCGACATCAGTCGATCAGCCTTAAAGGGGGCGGAGACAAAAGAAAGGATCGTCCTTCTGATGTAATCTCTTCCAAGCTAGCTAAAGTAGCTAGCGCACCAGTTAAAAGGCGTTTTAAGTTTTAAAAGCACCACGGCGAAGATGTGAATCTTCAAAAAATAACGAATTAGTACTGTTTTGTACTAATTCGTTTTTTTTAGCACACTACTTGCTTTAGATTAAAGCAAAAAGCAATTATCCAGATTTTCATGATCAGTGCCCCAAGCATTAGTAAAAGGTAATATAGAGCCATGTTATAAGTTATTCTTTTAATGATCCTTAGGGATGGCGATTAAAAATATTAGTCATAATTCTGAATCTATTAGATCGTTGTTCCTTAGTGCCTGGGGCACCAGATATAATTGAAAAACACGCTCAAATTAAAACAATAATTCCAGCTAAATGAAAGGCTTTATTATTAAAATTCTTCTCATTAGTATATTTCTAATAGCACAGCTATCCTTATTTGGCGCTAAAAAGCCTTTTAACATGGATAGTCTAAAGGTTGTTATCATGCATGCAACCAAAGACAAAACCACGGAGAACCTTCTTCGAATGGCAGCAAGAACTTCGCACAAAGACTTTAACACTGCACTTGCCTACATCTATATTGCTCGTGATCAGGCAGCTAAAGCAAAAAATAAAAAAGATTTATTTAATATCAATCGCGAAATGGGATTTGTTTTTGAAGAAAACAACCATTTACAAAATGCACTTAACAGCTATAATGGCTGCATGGATATCGCGCAGGATATGAACGATAATACACTGAAATTAACGATCTATACCGATCTGGCGATTGTTTACGAAAAAATGAGCAAGTACGCTATCGCTAAAAATTATCACCTCAAAGCGATTGATCTCGCTGAAAGAGAGCAAGACATTGAAACCGTAGAAAACGGTTACCACGGTTTGGGATCGCTTTATGAAACGGTAGGCGAATACGAAAAAGCGATTGATTATTATTTAAAATCTCTCAATATCGCCGAACAACGTAAATCTACCGAAGGGGTGGTGATCACTTTACAGAGCATCGCCAATACTTATCGTCACTTGAAACACGAAAAAGAATCCCTGGAGACCATCAAACGGTCTTACGATATGGCCGTAAAACTGGACAACAAAAAGCTGATCGCCAGTACACTTTATGACTTTGGACATATTCTTACTTCATTTGGAAAATATCAAGAGGCTTTAACCAAGCAAAAATCATCTCTAATGGTTTACCGCCAAAGTGAGGATGGTATTTCTATTTCTCGTGGATTGGTCAACATTGCCGAAATATATACACATCTCGAATTATACAACGAAGCGGAGTCCTACTTTATGGAATGTTTCAACTACGAAAAATATCTTAGCACCCTGGAGAATGCCCGATTACATAATCGACTGGGGAAATTATATCTAAAGCAAAACAAGATTGATACCGCAGAGGTAGCTTTTAAGAAAAGTCTGATCTTTTCGAAAAAGGGAGACTATCGCGAATTAACTCAACAAAATAATTACGATTTATACAAAATAAATCAGAATAAAGGTAATGATAGTCTGGCGCTACGGTATTTAGAAACTTATACACAATTGAGTGATTACGTACTCAACGAACAGCGGACAGATCGAATTACCGAATTACAATTCAAATTTGATGTTGAAAAAAACGACAAAGAGCACCAGGCACTAATGTTACGTCAAAATAAAATGATGTTTGCTATATTTTCCATCACGCTAATTCTGCTGATTGTTGGTCTGGGGTATATGGTAAAAATGAAGGAAAAGAACAATATGAGTCTTCGTAAAAAATCGGAAGAAATCGAATCACAAAACATTCGACTGGCTGAAAACAATGAAGTACTATCTCAATTTGTTTACGTAGCCGCGCACGACCTTAAAGAGCCACTGAGAAACGTAGGAAGCTTCGTTAGTTTGATCCAAAAAAAGTATGGAAAAGAAATGAACGAAGAAGCCAACGAATACATGGGTTTCGTTACTTCTGGTGTCATGCGAATGAATAATCTGTTGGGAGATTTACTCGAGTATTCACGCATTACCTCTTCGGTAGCAGAAAACGAGCGGACAACACTCGATGATATTCTAAAGGATGTCACTGGTAATCTAAGAGAAAAAATTATTTCTAACGAAGCGGTTCTGGATTTTCCTTCCGAAAAAATAGACCTGAAAATAAGTCGGGTTCACTTATTACAACTCATGCAAAACCTGATCGGCAACGGGTTAAAATTTATTCCCGAAGGTCGTCAACCGATAATCAAGGTTGAAACAAAACTTACCATGGATGCTTTTGTCATTAGTGTTTCTGATAATGGAATCGGAATCAATGAGAATTACAGTCATAAAGTTTTTAATCTTTTTCATCAACTCAATAAAAGAGCAGGCTACGAAGGAACGGGGATCGGATTGACCATTTGTAAAAATATCGTGGACAAATATAATGGCAAAATCTGGTTTGATTCGGTACTCACCGAAGGGACTACGTTTCATATTAGTTTGCCACCTGAAATTTTTATTGGTGCTAGTAAAATAATAGCGCCCAAAGTTGCAACAGACATTGTAAATAGCTAAAACAAGCACTATCCTGTCACCGCTCGATAATCCGCTGGGGTGTCCAAATCTTTTAAAATATTTGGCTCCGACATATCCAGTTGGCGCACTTCTTCTTTATTTCTCTGGATAATTTCGCGACACCCTTCCGGCGCCATATGGGTTAGTAATTCTTTTCGATAATAATTAGAAAATATAACTGGATTTCCCCGCTGTTGTTGATAGACCGGCTGGACGATCAGTCGTGGATACTTATCAATATTTTTTAGAAAAAAATCAATTATTTCGTTATAATCTTTTGTTCTTAACAAAGGCATATCAGACAAACAAATCATGTACCCTTTTGTCTTTTTTTCTATTTCTGCAATTCCTGCCTGAATACTACTGGTCATTCCAGCAAGATGATTTTCATTAAAAACGGTTCTTATCTGCGATGACAAAGCTGCACCGACCTGCTCGGCATCGTATCCCAATACTACGATCAAATCAGTGAGGCTACTTTGCTGAATTTCGTATACTTGATGTTGAATCATCGGACGCCCCTGGTAAGGAAGTAAAAGCTTATTTTCTTTTCCCATTCTACGGGAACTTCCCGCCGCCAATAATATCGCGGCTACCGAATCCATTCAGGAAAATACTTTTGCACTTTTTTAATCTTGGGTACGCCCACTCCCAACATATAGCGATCATTTGGATTTTTCTTATAATAATCCTGGTGGTAATCTTCGGCATCCCAAAATTTTGAAAACTCGACAACCTCCGTAACAATCGGCTGGGAAAATTTACCCGCATCTGCAAGTTTTTTTATCGTATTGTCCACCGCCAGTTTTTCTTCCGATGTCCGGTAATAAATAGCAGAGCGGTACTGCGGACCAACGTCATTTCCCTGTCGATTGAGTTGGGTAGGATCATGTGCTACAAAAAATACATCCAGTAAATTTTGGTAGGTAATAATTTCCGAGTCATAGTAGACATTGATGGCTTCAGCGTGTGTAGTTTTCCCGTAAGAAACCTGCTTGTAAGTAGGGTTCTCTTCTTTACCACCCGAATAGCCACTGATGACTTCCTGAACCCCCTTTAACTGATCAAAGGAAGCTTCGGTACACCAAAAACAACCACCCGCAAAGGTAGCAATCGCCAGATCATCACTCAAATTCACCTGCTTGGCATAATCTGTAGCCGTTTTACTATTATCGGTCACCTTTCGGTTGCTCTGACCACAGGCCACTAAAAAGAGAAGGATAGAAAGAGAAAAAAGGATATTAATCTTCATGTTAGATATTTTTTAGAGGGTAGAAAATGCTACCCGGTATCTCTTTAACAAGAAAAGCCTTTATCTGTTTTAAGTATTGGTCTAAAAAATAAAGCCCGAAGTAAACAATGTTACTCCGAGCTAAACTACATAATACTGTTATTCTTGAAAAGAGGTCTTATCGAATGGTATAAGATACACCGACCGAGTAGGTAATTCCTCTTTGAAATTCGTAATAAAGATATTCTTCGCCATTGTACTCAGAAGATTGTCGGTAAGGACTGTCTAATAAATTTCTGGCAGAAAGCCGTAAACTAAGATCTTTAAATTTTTTGGAAATGGTAAAGTCCAGTTGTGAACGGCCACGGTCATAAATATCCGGATTTCCTTCGTTAGAGATAATTGCCAGTTTATCACCCGTGGTATTCAGAGATAAAGAAGCATCTAGTCCCATATCAATATTGGAATACAAAAGCGAAGTATTAAGGATGTAGTTGGCCTGACCTTCGAATGGACGACTCGTTGGGTCTAGTCCCAGATTGTCTTCGTCGGGAACATCAGAATTAGAATTGATCAACGAAAGGTTGGTGCTAAATTTAAAGTTTTTCAACGCTGGCAATATGAATCCCAAATCTTTTCTCAATTCAATTTCTACTCCGTAAAGGTTGGCACTTTCAACGTTTTTGTATTGGAATACGTTACCCGGCTCTCTTAGTCTAAACAAAGTAATCGCATCCTGAAATTCTTTGTAATAACCACTAACCGCGATTAACTCACCGGGCTTTAAAAACCATTCCCAACGTAAATCAAAGTTTTGCACTTTTGTTCGATCCAGATTTGCGTTACCAAGATAAATCGTATTGGTCAACGGATCAAAAGATTCAAAAGGAGCAATTTCTCTCATGTTGGGCCGCGCGATCGTGCTGCTGTAAGAGGCTCTCAAATTCATATCATCGTTCAATGCGTAAATCAAATTAGCAGAGGGAAGAACATCCAGTTGATCAATCACGCCCGGTATGCGACTGGTATCTGCACTGGAAACAAAAATATCCGTTTTTTCTACTCTGGCTCCTCCAACAAATTTCAAGCTCTCAGTGATCGGTAAAGTAGCCATCAGATACGCCGCTTTAACTTCGTCCGTTCCGGTGTATTGATTTTGATCCTGGGTACGATCCAGTAGATAATTGCCTAAAATAAATCCTCCAAGTGGCTCAAACGCCCCGATGACACCAATATTTCCATCGCTTAAATATTCTTCCGTATTTCCGTTATATCGTTCTCCCGCTGAGGCATTCTCTTCGATTTGGTACCGATATTCCGTAAAGTCTCTACGCTTATCTGTGTACAAACCACCTACTTTGAATTTCATATTATTCTTCAAGGGTAAAGTAATATCTACTTTATAATCTCTTTGCACATCCGCCAGGTCTCGATAAAAGATAAATGGTCGCTGTACGTTAGATTCGGGAATTCGATAATTACCCGTTTCGGTATTAAATTCATTTTCAAAAAATCTACGATCCGGATCGATCAGAGAAGAATTGGCCTGACTCCACTTCCACTCTATCAGTAGATTATTGGCCGCTGGAATAGCATGGCTACCACCCACTTGAACATTTTTCATTTCTCTCTCCTGAAAAAACAATTCTCGTCCTTCCATAATGTCCGGCAATACAATATTATCTGGACGCTCTCCAGTAAGAAAACGGGAAGTTTTGTCAGCACTATGATTATAAATTGTATTTAGCGAAATCGTATTTAGACTGTTAATTTTGTAAGACAATCCGACCATTCCATTCAGGGTAGAAGATTCGTTACTGAGCGTTTCTTCGAAGTCTCCTTCATTGAACAGGTCACCCGCATTGATGTCAAAAAGACTCCAGTTTCTCCGCGTGTAATCCGCCAGGTGCGTGTACTCTTTTTTAAAAGAGGCAGAAGCAATTACTCCCAGAAGGTTTTTACCGAGTTGATACTGATTGCCGAAAGTAACTCCGTAGCCATGATCAAAAGAAGAGGTTTTTTCCGTTGGTGTAAACTGTCGGCTGACCGAATTGATGGCCGCATCCGCCGCATCCGCGAGGGCCTGCCCTTCGTCGTCCCGATTAATTCTTGTAAGAACCGGTAAGTTGCTTCCCAATTCAAAAGTACGCGTTACATCCGCACGATCCAGAAGTTCGGGACGAGTACGTGTTCCATCGTCATATCCCCAAAAATCAGTACCTCCTCCCTGATGGGTCAAAAATTCGTCGTTAAAATTATTTTGTTGGTTATATCCAGCACTGGTAGAAAAAGTTAAACTGAATTGCTCCGGAAAGCTTTTCGTTTTGATATTCACGGCTCCTCCGGTAAAAGTACCGGGTTGATCGGGCGTAAAGGTTTTGGAAGTGATGATATTATCTAGCAGGTTGGAAGGAATCAAATCCAGCTGCGCACCATTCCGATAAGGATCAGAACTGGGGATGACCAGATCATTGAGCTGGGTAAGCGAGTAACGATCTCCCAGTCCCCGAATATAGATATATTTTCCACCACTAACGGTTGCCCCCGTTACTTTTTTCATGGCGCCAGCGGCATCACTGATCGCGAGTTTGGCCATTTCCTGAGAAGAAATACCATCCTGAATTTTATCTGATTTTTTTTGTAGTAATAGAACCGCGTTTTCGGACCGTTCAATTACTTTAGCCGTTACCACTACGTCCAGATCCAGCTCTACTCCGCCTTCAGACATGGTAGCATCGAGGTAGGTAACTTCATTGTCTCTAACTTCTACTCCTTCAATCTTCTTGTCGCTATAACCGATGTAGGAAATGATCAAGGTATAAACTCCCGGTTCGGTTTTCAATTGATATTTGCCTTCAAAATCGGTAGAAACGCCATTGGTAGTACCTTCGATGACCACGTTGGCTCCAATCAGACCGTCCCCAAATTCAGCGTCGATGATGGAACCGCTGATGGTTCCCTGAGCCAAAAGACTCATCGTAAATAGTATCCAACTGATACTGAAGAGAAAAAGCTTTTTCATTTTAGAAAAAATTTGCAAGTATCACAAAAAGATTTATTAATGATACTCAGGTTAACAGTATTAATGTAATTAAATAATTTTTTATACTTAAAAAAAGTAAAGGGAAGCAAAAACAATTTGCTCCCCTTTGATAATTTTTATTTCTGTACCGTAAACTTTTGAGTTACGATGCTATTCTTTGTTTGTAAGGAGACGATGTATAATCCGTTAGAAAGATCAGATACGTTTAGTTGAAAAGAATTTTCTCCGACGCCAACCTGGCCCAGGTTTACTACGCTAACAATGCGACCATTTAGATCCATCACTTGGACACTAACTGGAGAAGCCGTTGGTAAGCTATAATTAAATCTTGCTTCATTCAGTGCTGGATTAGGAATCGCAGGAGATAGCGTTATTCCATCCTTACTTTGCGCAAAGTCAACCGTTGAAGTAGAAACATCGCCCAGGTAACCGTAAGCATCCAAAGCGGTCCATCCTTCTAACCACAGATTTTCATAAAAAGCACCACGGTAAGTAGTTATATCTACCCCAGCTTCGGTAGGAGTAGCCGCACCTGATAAAAGCGGAGAATCATTATTGGCAGGTCGTGGGTCCAGCTGATTGTTGGGTATACGAGAGATACTTGCGATCTGTGGATCAATATTTTCAACACCGGTGATATTAAAAAGATTATCTGGATCGATCTCCAGGCTACCGTAGTCAAAAGCAATATTATTGGCAAATACAGTTTCTCCCGCAATTAATCGCTCAATCGCAGAATCTTGTACTCGAATTACGCCACCCTGTATTTCCGTCCAGACACAATTCCACATTTGAACTGCCCCATCCTTCTTTAAACGTAAACCGTTGCTGGTTCCCGCTTCGAGACCAGAACCGATAAAAGTACCGTTGTAAAACCTTCCTACGGTTTTAGGTCCTAAATCTGCTCTTTCAGATCCGTCATACTCCACTGCGTTGTCGCCAATCTCCGCTGAAATATCCTGCTGAATAGAAAAGGCGTACTGGATGTATCCATCCCAGGATTCGTCTACATCAAAGGCATCATCTCCCTGAAAGGCAACTGCTGCGTGGGTAATGTTAACGGTTCCACCAAAAATTTCAATCCCATCATCAGAATTCGCAAAAACTTCGATGTAGTCAATTTCTGTTCCATTACCTACACCTCCTAAAGTCAATCCGTTGATTTCGTTATCCGCCGCGATGGTATTACCTCCGTGACGCAGGGAAACATATTTCAGCGTTCCAGAATTATCATTAGCATCTGTTCCACCATAAAGTACTCTAATTTCATTTTCTGAAGTAATTCCTTCCACGGAATCTTCTCCTCCATCTTCGCCAACCGGAGCATTTCCTAAAATAATTAAACCTCCCCAGGTTTTATTATCAGTCGCCGAAAAATCAAGGGTAATGGATAAGTCATCAAACTCTCCGGTAAAAATAATTGGTTCGTCTACCGTTCCAATAGCATTGATTTGTGCATCGCGAGCAATGATCAGAGCAGAAGTAGCATCTCCATTTGATCCGTTGGATTTGGCCCGAACTACGGTTCCAGGCTCGATATTTAATACACCGCCTGCTTCCAGATATACATAACCGTCTAAAAGATATTCGTTATCATTCGTCCAGGTGTATGTTTGATCACCTTCTAAATCAGCATCCGTAATAATTGTCTGTGCAAAAATATTACAGCTTAAAAAAGCAAGTAAAAGGAGTAAAGTGTAAAATTTCGTATTCATCTTCCTGAATTTTAAAGAATGATTAATTAAAATTAATTGGCATTTTAGATTTCAGTGCAAAGTTATGAGTGATTTGGGTCAATAACTAGTGTGGGGTTTTAAGTTATTGTGAAAAATACAGAAAGCAGTGTTGGAGAATTAATGGAATGGTAAAGAATTATTTACAATAAATTAATATTGGATCTGAATGTTTATGGTAATTTTTATTAGAAGCTGTACAAGCATGATGGGTAAAAGCACTTTTATTTCTATATAAAAAAGTGTTTTTACGACACACATAGTTAAAAAAAATATGTATCTTGTGACTTATTACCTTATTCTTTCGTATAAATAGGGTATGAAAGGGATGTTAAATCCCAACTTGATGAAAGTCAGGAAAATTTATTTTTCACCATAAAAAAACATAAATAGATATGTTAGATCAATTAATGAGCGCCGTTGGCGGAAACGTAATTAGCGAACTTACCGAAAAGACGGGTATCAACGCTGAGCAAGCAAAAGAAGTACTTCCAGTAGCGCAGGAGAGTTTACAGGCTGGTCTGATGGAGCAGGTAACGGGAGGAAATATGAACGGCATTTTGAGTATGTTTAACAGCAGCGGAAGCGGCTTGATGGGCAATCCTATTTTTGCCGCTATTAAAGCTAAATTCGCGACTGGCGTAATGGCCAAATTAGGTGTACCCGAAAGTGTAGCGGGCATGGTTGCTGGTACTGGAATGGCCAGTATGGTCAGTGGATTAACTGGTCAATTAAAAGGCGACGGCGGCGAAGTAACGCAAGATGGTTTAATGAGTAAATTAGGCCTCGGTGGCGGAATCGCGGACATGGCTAAAGGTGCATTGGGCGATAAGCTAGGTGGTCTTGGTGACATGGCCGGTGGATTAGGCGATGCGGCTAAAGGTTTAACTGGTGATACTGCCGGTGGATTAGGCGATGCAGCCAAGGGTTTGGGTGACAAGCTGGGCGGTATGTTCGGTAAGTAATATTCGGTATTGGTCATTAGCTTTTTGCTAATTGGCCTGCTGCTAACGTAGTCATTACGACTACTATAAAAACACTCCGGAGTTAGTTCTGGAGTGTTTTTTTTGTAGCAATAAGTTTATACCTCATTCCTTATCAACATTCCTTATTTTAGATACCGCAGTTATTTATAATAAATTTTTAAACACCTTCTTTATGCGTTTGCTTATTCTCTTTTTCGTTTCAACCCTGTTTTTTCAAGGCTGCACCGATGACACTTCCAGCGATCCGAATGTCGTTTTATTGTTAATTGAAAAATGGCCAGTGGAATGGAACCAAAACGGAACGGCAGATTTTCAATCGCATGCGGCCTTAAAACAACTCACTGAAAAAGGTGTAGTTTTTAGCAAAGCATTTACGGCGAGTCCGGAAAAAAAGCTCGTCCGACAAACGTTGCAATCCGGGATGCACACTGGACATTTGCTATCAAATGATTTTGATAAAAAGAATCTTGATAATTTAAAAAATGCCTTGTTATCTAAAAATTACAGGATTCAGGAATATTCCAGGATAGTAGATTGGTCGAGTACTGACAAAATAAATCCGGCCGTTCACTTCTGCAAAATAAATTCAAATAATTTGGCAGCATTAAATGGGGAACTAGTGAACCTTTTAGCGAATGTCACGCCAAATACCCTGATAGTCCTTACCGCATTATCAGGTGCGGGAACTGCATACAGCGAAAGTAGTTTGCGGGTGCCATTGATTTTTTATACAGGAGATGATAAAGTAAAAAAAGGCAGTAGTCAACAAGCAATTTATACCGCTGATCTATTCCCAACCATCGCTGACTTTTTGAATGCGCCTTACGATGGTAATACACTTGACGGAAAATCTTTTTATAAAAATATAAAACGCCCCACTACTCCACTTGAAGATCGCATCTTATACTGGAAATCCTCGGACAAAGAGGGTCCGGAAATTTTACGGTATAATCAGTGGAAAATGCGCCGGGTAAATCCCCAAACCGAATGGCAGTTATTTGATATGATCACCGACCCGGAAGAAACAGATAATGTGTCGGCCTATCACCCCGGGAAATTTGAGAAATTTCAGGAGTGGGTTGAAAAAAATAAATAGTTTGGTTTACTGCCCTTTAATCCGCTTCCATAATGTAGCGAACGTCTCACTGATCGATTCCTGCCGTTCTCTAGACTGATGGGCGCTGATCTTCCCGTTTTTCTCTTCCAGGATAAATTTAAAAATATAGTCTTCATCCGAGATTAAACCATCACTGCCCGTCCCAAAACGCAGGTCATTGAGTTGTAACTCTCCTTTGTTATTCGTGACTACATTATAATAATCATTAGAGAACCACTCCAGCATTTTGATGGTTTTATCGTTTTGGTAAGGAGCTAATTTTTCGTGTCCTTTCGGAATCCTGACCAGATCATTGACCATCGCTTCTTTGTCCAGCAACGAATATTTTCCGTAGTAAAAGGCATCTTCACTTTCCGCCAGACAATTCCAAAGTATATTGTTAAAGATAGTAGGTGAGGTCATATATCGCTCCCAAACAATCTCGTCCCGGATCATCGTATTTTCAAAAACCGTATCAATTCTGCTTTTATTCCAAAAAGTAAAAACAAGATAAGCGGTACTTAATCCAAGACCAAGATAATTAAATAGAGACCGTAGTCGGGAATTTCTAAAAAGTCGGGCTGCTAAAAGCAAACCGATAATCAACGGTAATGTATAGATCGGGTCAACCACGGAAATATTATTCAGCGCGACCCGATAATCAGAAAAAGGTTGGAAAACCTGCGTACCATAGGCCGTACAACAGTCTAGCAACGGGTGCGTAAAAATCGCCCAGAACAACAACCACGACCAGTCTTTCCAGCTAGCATTTACCTCCGTCAGTTCTGCTCGATAATAACGCAATTTCATCCAGTGCGCCAACGCTGTTCCCAACAAAATAAAACCAATAATGATCGGATAAAACGGATCTCCTCCTGTCAAAACGGGAATGGCTGAAATGACCGTGGCCACCGCTGTAAAAAACAGCATGGCTCCAAAAATTACCAACGATTTGTATGCTTTGGTTTTATATACACCACTTGTGTACAATTGATGTACCAGCCAACCCAATACGATGGGAAAGGTAGCCGCAAACAAAAACGAATGACTGATGCCCCGATGGAACGCCAGCGCGGTCATCTCGTCCGTAACAAAATTAGCCAGGATGTCCAGATCGGGGATAGTACCTCCCACCGCTCCCCAAACCATGGCGCGGTTGCCTACTTTTTTTCCTAAAACGGCTTCGCCAACTGCTGCGCCTAATGCTATCTGTGTAATTGAGTCCATGTATTAGTTAATGCTTATGATGGGTGCAATGTTACCTTATTCCGTGCAAATTAAACAAAAAGAGCCTTCGTTATAAACGAAAGCTCCCGATCCTGGTGATCTAATAAATTTTATCTACAGTTTACTGTTTAGTCGCAGTAGCTACACAACTCTCCGTTTCCATATCCTCTACTGCGGTATAAGTAATTACCAGGGTATTCCCCGATAATTCTCCACTCCCGGAAAAAGTAGCATCATCGGCTACTTGAGAAGGAATAGTAATAGTACTACCATTTACCGTTGCATCTATCACTTCTTCCCAATCCCATAAATTAGTGATCGTTACGCCATCGTCACTACTACTGACATCTGCAATGCTAAAACTATAGGGATAAGTTACACCGTTACACACTTCCGAAACGTTATAAACTCCGATAAAGTCTGCTTTGGTCGGTTCATCATCGTCGTCCTTGCAACCTGAAAAAGCGACCATGGAAGCAGCCAATAAAAGTAGGTAGAAGCTTAAAGTGAAAGTGAATTTTTTCATTCTGTGTGTGTTTTTTTAAAATTATTAATAAAATTGAATTTATTTAGAAAATGTTCCTTAAAATCTAGTCACCTAACGTCCTAATAGCTTGGAATATTTTAGAACAACAAAGCGATTTTTTTTACGTTATACGAATAGCCCCTCTCATTACCAGCCTTTTGGGAATGGCGATTAAATAGATTGAGACACTATGCTTCATTTATTTTATCAATATTCCTTAATTTCTTATCAAAGTTATTTTTAACTCATTCCTTAACAACTTCGTAATCTAAAATCAATTATATGCGCAGGAAAGATTTCCTTAAAAAGACTACCCTTGCTATTTGTAGTGTCTCTGCCTTTGGAATGATTAAAAAAGAAGCAGATCATTTTGTGGGTGATTGCGATACGACCAATGATATTTTGGGGCCTTTTTATCGGGCAGAGGCGCCGCTAAGACAAGATTTGACTTATAGTGGATTGTCTGGTTCGGTAGTCACTTTGCAAGGAACCGTCTACGGTGCTGATTGTATCACACCGCTACCCAATGCGCTGGTCGAAATCTGGCACTGTAATACCGAAGGCGAATACGATAATGATTCCAGTGCTTTTCGGCAGCGCGGTAAATGGTATTCAAATTCCGATGGTAAATACTCTTTTAAAACAATCTTACCAGGAAAATATTTAAATGGAAAACTTTACCGTCCTGCACATATTCATTTTCGCGTGACTGAAAAAAATAGCCGGGAACTGATTTCTCAATTGTACTTTCAGGGGGATCCACATATTGAAAAAGATCGCTGGGCTTCGCAGGAAAAGGCGATGCGTAGAATTTTGCCAATTGCCCTAGAGGACACACAGGGAAATCTGGCCGTGACGTTTGATATTTATCTGGGGGCGGTGTAGGTTAATGTAATTTAGAAAAGAAAAGAAAAGAAGCAAGGCCACAAAGAAAAAGAGAAGAAGAGTTTTCGCCTAAGGATGGGAAACGTAGAGACAAGGCATGCCTTGTTTCTACGTTTCCCACGCTTCCGTTTCCCCCGTTCTCCACATTCTCATTTCTTCGTGTAACGCGCCAGATTTCGTTTTAAATTCCGTTTTATTCGATTGCGTAGCCGACGCGGTTTAACTACTTCAATACCGACGCCAAAGCCCAAAACCAGTCGTTCAAACTCAAAGTTTTGATGGACTGTCAGGCTGATCGTCACTTCACCATCTTTCGATCTCTCCACTATTTTTTGGGAAGGATGAAAAGGTTTTGTTAGTACGTAGGGTGCGTTACGCTGATCAATTTTTAAAACTATTTCTTCCACACACTCATCGTTCAAAACGGTTACGCCAATAGTATTTTTATAATATTCATCTCCATTAAAATCATCATTCTGGTAGCGCGTTTTCAAATCCAGTGTTAGGGAAATAATCCGATCCAGCGCCAGGGTTAGTATCTGATTTTGGTTTTGTCTTTTACCAATCAAAAACCAGCGGTTGTTAAATTCTTTTAAAATAAAAGGGTGAAAAATAAATTCCGTGGGTGTACGGGCTTTAAAGGATTGATAATTTATTTTCAGGCATATTTTTTTTAGAATCGCCTGATAAAGCTGGTCCAAAAATTTCAACCCCTTTAAATTTTCGTTTTTATCTAAATGAATAATTGCAGGCTGATTTGTTTTTTCAGAATAGACCTTATCCTCTAATCGTTGAATAATCCCACCCAATTCTGAAAATAAAGAAAAATCTTTAAACTGTTTGAGCATTTCTACTGTCTCCGATAAAATACCCATATCATTTTCCGTTAAGGGAATATTCGTAATCGAATAACCCGGATTTCCGTACCGATAATACTTCTTGTCATACACCTCAATCGGGGCATTATATCCCAATTTATCACTGCGCATTAACTGAATATCAAGCTGTACCGTACGCTTTGATACGTTCGTGTGCTTATTTTCATACTCATATAAAGCATCAGAACAGGCAATAATCAGGTCTTCCAGTGTCCACTGCCGATAGTTGTTTTGTAAACATTGATCAATCGTTTTATACCGGATTAGTGCATTTTTATTTTGGGCCATTCACAAATTTAAATAAATATTTCTTCTACGCAAAACTATTGCGTAGTAGTCCCCCATTTTTGTATTATCAATAACGAAAGGAACTTTTTTATTAAAAATAATATTCTACTTATGAAAAATGAAATAACAATGATTACAGGAAAAACTTTAATTGATTTAGGATTTCGATCCGGCAAATGGTTTAAGGAAGCCATTCCATATTTAAACGAAAACCAATTAACGGAAACGGAGATGATGGAATACTTAGAACAATTCCGTCAACAGCCGATCCAACCATTACACGAAACGGCCATTCCGTTTTCTGTCAACATCAAAGCCGATAATGATCTGGAAACAGAGAATATTAATAAGGTCAAAGAAACCATGGAAGCCGTGATGAAAACACCTACGGTAATTGGTGGTGCGATCATGCCCGATGCTTGTCCTGCGGGATCAGTGGGCACTATTCCCGTAGGTGGTGTGGTGGTTACCAGAAATGCAATACACCCAGGAATGCACAGTGCCGACATTTGTTGTTCTGTTATGTTAACGGACTTTGGAAAGGCCGATCCGAAAACTATTTTAGATGCCGCGCACGCTTCTACGCATTTTGGACCAGGTGGACGAGACCGCAATGATCAGTACCGTTTTCCACAGGACTTATTAGATGCATTCGAAAAAAATAAGATTTTAGGAAACCAAAATTTTATTCAATTAGCCAGAAAACATTTAGGAACTCAGGGTGATGGGAACCATTTCTTATACGTTGGACGTTCTGCTAAAACTGGCAATACGATGATGATCACACACCACGGATCTCGCGGAGTAGGTGCTAAATTATTTACCTACGGGATGAAAGTCGCTGAGCGTTTCAGAAAAGAAATTTCTCCCGCTACTTTAAAGCAAAACGCCTGGATCCCTTACGACACCGAAGAAGGACAGGATTACTGGGAGGCATTGCAGGTGATCAGAATGTGGACGAAAGAAAACCATATTTGCATTCACAATGAAACAGCAAAAAAAGCAAATGCTACGATTGAAAACCGTTTCTGGAATGAACATAATTTTGTTTTCCGCGACGGAGACTTGTTTTACCACGCCAAGGGTGCGACGCCTTTGGATGAAAAATATATGCCAGATATTACGGGACCTCGTTTGATTCCATTGAATATGGCAGAGCCGATTTTGATGGTGGAGGGAACGACAACAGATCAAAACCTGGGTTTTGCTCCGCACGGAGCAGGTCGAAACATGAGTAGAACTGCGCACCGCAAGTCGAAAGGAACGACCCCGGTTAACAAGATTTTTGCGAAAGAAACAGCAGGATTGGATGTCCGCTTTTTCTCCAAAGAAATTGATATTACCGAATTGCCTTCTGCTTATAAAAATGCACAAAGTGTGCGCGAACAGATGGCGGAATTTGAATTAGGAAAAGTAGTGGACGAAGTGCTTCCGTACGGTTGTATCATGGCGGGTGACTGGCAGAAAAATGCACCGTGGCGTAAGCGCCGAGATAAGCGCCGCACTGAAAATAAATTGAAAAAATAAAAGGAAAAATTATTCCATAACGGAATGATTTTACAGCAGGTCAAAAATAAGTTACTCCTAACACTAATTACTATTGTCCACTTATTTAATTACCTGCACCTTTTTTTAAAAAAGGTCAAGATCAACTTACTTCAACTGGACATCATGGTTCGAATCCATCTCGAAAGTTGATCAATTACCTAATCACGGGTCAAGGAGATCTTACTTCTTAATGGATCAGGATGCGGTTAAAACCGGCCTGAATAAGAGACTTCCAATTACCTGTTATTTAAACAAGAATTATGAAAACTGAAATAATAAAATTGTCTTTACGACAGAGCGCGATTTGTCTTCCTGAATTAAAAATTAATTCAAAAACAAATTATACCATGAGCGAAACCACGGCGGTACTCGTTGCCAACTGTGCGGAGCTTGGTTATGGTTTTTCCGAAAATTTATTACGGGCCCTTAACCAAATCAATGCGGCTGATAAAATGGCTATTCTGCGAACCTTGCGAGAAGTAGCCAATGTCGATAAAAATTGGACACCCTTGATTCGTAACTGGGATATTCCTACCGGAGAATCTATTTTAGATCATCTGAAGACTGCCTTTGCAAATGCTTTTCCAGAAATTTCTGGAACTACCCTCGCCTGTGGTCACCTGATTCCCGTCAATACTTTTCCTTTAGAACGGTATAATGGATGCCCTTTTTGTGGTACTCCGTTTACATTTTCCGAACTGAATTATAAAGTGGACAAAGTAAAAACGTTGGATCTTTGGACAAAGGAGGACCTGGTAAAGTATGCCACCACTTTGTTCTCTTCTCCCGTGGCACTGAGTGCTACACAGGCAGATAATGTAAAAATTTATCTAACCGAATTCGACGTCCCTGCAGGAGTAAAGATTACTATGAAGGAAACCCAGATGCTGGTGATTGACCAGTTGGTAAAACTAGGAAAGACTTCCGAAGCGGGTGTTTACTTTAAAAGTCCAGTAGATATTTTGCGCTTTTTATGGTATAAGCATACGGGGTATTTACAACTTATAGAACCCAAAGTAATAAGCCGCCGGGTGACTAAAAATGCGCGTAACTTTCGGGCTTCTCTCGATACGAGTACCACTGCGAAAATTACTTCGCTCAATGATTTGAAGTTGAAATTTTCCCGGACCGAAGCCAAGATGTACGCACGCTGGATGAATAATATCTCCCTGGATATTGCCACGCAGTGTGCGCAGATGCACCCGAAGCGGGGTATCTGGGTACGCGTGATTCGTGCCTTACGTTTGGGAGAATTGAGTAAGCGAAAAGGTTACGAACAGTTACAGGAACTGCTGGATACTTTTTACAAACAGGAGTATGAAGTATGGCAAGGACGCGTAAATCATTTTAAATTAAAAAATGATGCCGCAAACACCTTTGCGTTATTGAAACAACGACCTGGACTTTTTGCCCGTTCTTTGTTTTCAACCATGCTTTGGTTTGGTTATCAAGAGACGATTAAACATTTTAAGCAGATTTTGGATCAAGTACCTGCTCGTTTGGTTTACACGCTGAATATGTACGCAGATATCTATTTTACAAAAAATACAGTTCGTACGGTGAAACCTTTGGGTGGTATCAATAAAATGATTCCCGGTAATAAGTTGGTAAATCTTTATAATAAAGCGCAACTAAAGGAGATCAAAGAAGCGATTCAGGAATTGACGTTATTAAAAATTGAGCAGCGATTTTTGGCAGAGAAAAATGATCATCGATCCATTTATATCGACCCAGCGTTGTACAATATTCCGGTGGCGATTGGCGATCGTAGTCAGCAGATTCAGGATTTACCCGAAGCGCTAATGGGAACTCATTTTCCAGTGGAAGGTGATACGGTTCGTTTGTTTATGCAGTGGGGAGAAGGCTTGTCTGCGCAGCATCTGGATATGGATTTGAGTTGTACTATAGCGTACGCAGACCGTACAGACTATTGTTCTTACAATAAATTGACAACTGCTGGATGTCAGCATAGTGGAGATATTCGGTCTATACCTGAAAAAGTGGGAACAGCAGAATATATTGATTTAAACTTGTCGCAGTTAGAGAGACTGGGTGCACGTTACGTCACTTTCACTTGCAATGCTTTTAGTAATGGTAGCCTATCTCCCAACATGATTGTGGGCTGGATGAATAGTAAATCACCGATGAAAATTTCTACAAGCGGTGTGGCTTATAACCCTACCTCAGTTCAGCATCAGGTACGGATCAAAAGTAAACTAGCGAAGGGAATGGCATTTGGCGTACTCGACGTAGCAGCGCGTTCTATTCTTTGGTTAGAAATGGAATTCGGTGGTCAAATTGTGCAAAATATGTCTATAAATATGGTAGAATCCTTTTTGCAAAAGTTAGAAGCCAAGCTAAAGATTGGGGACCTTTTGAATCTGAAGGCCAAGTGCCAGGAGTTGAATGTGGTAGCTGATCCAGATCTGGCAGACGAAGTCTATGATATGAAGTGGGCTTACAATAGTGTCGCGGTCAGTGGGATGTTTCTGGGAGAATAAGATTATTCCTTCTTTCGCAATCGCATATTTTTAAAATAAAGGGTTGTCTGCATTGTAAAACGCAGCCAACCTTTTATTATTTATCTGAAGGTAAGCGCTTGTCTAAATTTCTATTAACTGAAAATATCATTTTTCTATTTTGTTTTGTATCTTGGCTTACTTATAAAAGTAACTAAACTATGAGCAAACAGACAACGACCCGCAAACCAAAGAAAAGTCGTAAAAAGAAGAAAGAGAAGAAAATTTCCTATACCCGCAAACCGGATGACCTCACGCTGGATCAATGGCAAGCCGCGCTGCGCAAACAATTTGGTAAACAAACAAAATTTAAGTTAACCAATCTTGGAGAACATCCCATTTTTTCGGATTTTATGATCCTCAATCCTGAAACGGGCAGTCAGTATAAAATAGCGATTCGCAGCCAGGATGATAGCGCTAATTTTTGCGCTTGCCTCGATTTTAAAACCAATCAATTAGGCACTTGCAAACATCTGGGATACGCCCTGAACAAGCTGCCCCGCAAGCGCGGTTATCGAAAAATATTTAATGCCGGATACCAACAACCCCACTCTTCCATCTATCTGGATTACCGAAAAGAGCGCGTCATCAGAATGAGTATTGGAACAAAGCACAACTCCAAGTTACAGACGCTTAAAGATAAATACTTCACCAAGGATGGCATTCTCAGTCGCAATGGTTATCTAAATTTTGAAAAGCTATTGGAAAGTGCCCGTTCCATCAGTGACGATTTTCGTTGTTACGACGATGCATTGGAATTTATTTTAGAAACAAGAAGTACGATCAAACGGTTGGTTAAAAATAAAAGATTATTTAAGAAAGGAAAAGAGGCACCTCTATTTAAATCTTTACTAAAAATAAAATTGTACGATTATCAAAAAACGGGTGTAGAATTTGTTGTTAATGCGGGCCGGAGTTTATTGGCTGATGACATGGGGTTGGGAAAAACTGTACAAGCTATTGCGGCGGCCGAATTTTATAAAAAATATTATAACATTGGTCGGGTAATTATTGTCTGCCCTACTTCTTTAAAATATCAGTGGAAAAGCGAAATTGAAAAATTCACTAATTCTACGGCGCACGTTGTAGAAGGAGGTATTTTACAACGTCAAAAACAATATCGCGAAAATGAAGATTTTTATCAGATACTAGGATATCGGATGGCCGCCAATGACTTGAAATATCTTAATCAAATGGAACCTGATTTGATAATCTTGGACGAAGCCCAACGGATAAAAAACTGGAAAGCAAAAACCAGTATTGCTATTAAAAAGATAAAATCACCTTACGCCATTGTCTTGACCGGCACACCGATTGAAAATCGTCTGGAAGAATTATACTCTATCATGCAATTTATCAATCAGTTTAAACTCGGACCACTCTACCGCTTTTTGGATCACCACCAAATTAACGATCCTCAATCTGGAAAAATAATAGGGTATACTAATTTAAAAGAAATTGGCCAGACCCTATCTGATACACTCATTCGTCGCACAAAAAAACAAGTGCTCCGACAGATTCCAAAGCGGCAGGACAAAATATTGTTGGTACCCATGACCGAAGAACAACGGGAGATTCACGACGAGCAAAAAGATTTTGTCGCCCGATTGGTTCATAAATGGAGACGCTATAAATTCCTCAGCGAGCCGGACCGCAAGCGTCTGATGAGTGGTCTTAGTAAAATGCGAATGGTTTGTGACAGTACCTACCTGATTGATCAGGAGACACGTTTTGACACCAAGATTACGGAACTTATTTGTATCCTGGAAGAGTTTTTCTGTAATCCGGGAGAGAAAGCAGTCATCTTTAGCCAGTGGGCCCGTATGAATAATATTGTTGCCAAAGAACTCGAAGAACGAAATATGCCGTACCAGTATTTGCACGGCGGAGTTCCTAGTAAAAAGCGACAGGCACTATTGGATAATTTTCGGGATGATCCCGAGTGTCGGGTATTTTTATCTACCGATGCCGGTGGTGTGGGTCTTAATTTACAGTCCGCTTCTCTGGTAGTCAACTTGGATATTCCATGGAATCCAGCCATTCTGGAGCAGCGTATTGCACGGGTGTACCGGATGGGTCAAAAACGGTCCGTACAGGTGGTCAATCTGGTAGCCGCTCATACCATCGAACACCGGATGCTTGGTATTTTAAAATTTAAAAATGCCATGTTTAAAGGCGTGTTGGACGACGGAGAAGATGCGATATTTTTGTCCCAGTCCAAGTTTTCGAACTTTATGGGAAAGATCGAAGATCTCACCGAAGGAGCCGAAGCGCAACCCCTGCAGCCTACTCCTGCTGATCCTTCGATGGAAGAAATTAAAAAGGAGATTGAAGAGCAGCAGATACCCGCACCGCAAGATACTGCCAACGATCCAACCTTTACGGAAGATACAACTCCCGAGGAATCGACGGCCACAGAAACAACGGGTAAACCAAGAATTCCCAACCATCCACAGGAGATACTGGAACAGGGCATGGCGTTTTTTCAGGGCATGGCAAATATTTTACAGAGTCCGGAAAAGACCGCTGACTTTGTAAAAAATATTACCGAAAAAGACGAAAAATCAGGACAGACTTTTATTAAAATTCCCGTTGCCAACGAAGATTTTTTGCAGAATACCATGCAAATGGTAGGACAATTTTTTGAAAAAATTCAGCAGCGGTAAGCGTTTTTCCTGGAAGCACAGGAGCCGGATCATAGAAGCCTTTTCAGGTTTCTATGATCCGGTCAAATAAAACAAACCTTTTGATTTAACAACAGCCTCCACCCGGTGTACAACTTCCTTTCGCTTGGATTAAATTTTCAACCACTTTCGGTAATCCACAATTTTCCAATGCTAGACAAGCGGTTTGTTTATTGGTCAGCAGGAAATTTCCATCCTTGAGTCCAAGACCAAATTTTCCGATGGTACCGGCCTGATATTCAACTTCTATTTCGAGGTCTTTCATTCCTAATTTGGATTCGGCCAGGGTAATAATTCCCAGTAATTTTTCACTGGTCAGTCGATGATGAAAATCATTGGCCTCCCAAAGTTGTAGACTGGCCACTTTTTCTTCACGTACTTTTCCACCACAGTCAATAAAATTTTTCGTTACCACTCCAACTTCCGTGATGTGAAAGTGAGCAGGAATCGTGCGTCCGTCCGGTAAATAAAAATTCAACTGTTTGATGTTGACAAGTTCTTTTTTTAATTCAGATATTTTCATGATAGATTTATTTTAGATAACTCCTTAACAACAATTATTAGCCGTACTTATTTTTTTAAAAAAGCTGGAGAATTTATCCATTATTTTTCTCCAGCTATCGCTGTCTAGACAATAGCACATTTTTTTTCCTTTTACCGTCCCCTTGATCAGACCTGCTTGTTTTAATTCTTTTAGATGCTGCGATATAGTTGGTTGTGCCAATCCAATTTCCGTTACCAAATCACTACAAATACAAGTAGTAGACGCGGTTAATTGTTCCAGAATTGCAATCCGCGCCGGATGACCCAATACTTTTGCCAGTGCCGCTAACTCGTTTTGCCGATCGGTATATAAGTTAGTTTTCGTAAGTCCCATTATTTTAATTTAAAATTATTATATCGCAATATAACGATTATACTTCAATAGTGTGCGGGTATTCAATAATTTGTGTTTTATTTCTTACGATAGCATTGCATAACAAAAGACTACAGAGAAAGTTAGATTAAATGAACGCTTACTAATGTGGATGCTCTTCTCAATTTTTTTAAAAAAAAATATGTAACTTTACAAAAATTCTTAAACTCTGCAGCCCTCGCAAGTACACAATTGCCTTTTCACAATCATTTCTAGCAACTTTATAAAATTCGCCCTAAAACTGAACGAATATTCGTAGAAGCTTTTTAAACTTGTTACTGTTTAATAAATTGCCTCTATAAATAATCTTTTATCCTTGTTTCATTTCTAAAGGAATGAGTTAAAAATAACTTTACTTTCTTGACGATTTTAAAATTGATTTAGACGAGGTATTTTTTGAAGTAATCCCTGTCAGACCGGGTCAGCCCAGGCAGGAAAGTATAAATCATATTTTAGGATCGTTATTGCTCATCCCTTATCCTTGATAATTCCCCAAATGAAAACAATCCACCACAATTTTTAAATCCTCCAACATGAGATTTTTTACAAAAGGCCTGACTTTACTCTTCCTGTTTTTCAATTTTTGCAGTAACGCACAAATCACATATGTTACATCCATTGGTACGGGAGCAGGTACTTCCTGGAATGATGCGACCAGCGACCTGCGCAATCTATTGGCCAATAGCGTTGCCGGAGCAGAAATATGGGTTGCTGCTGGTGTTTATTTTCCCGATACAATTGACCGGGAAGCATCCTTTTTTATTCCATCCGGTGTAACTATTTACGGTGGATTTAATGGAATGGAAACCAGTCGAACACAGCGAGATCCACTAGTCAACCACTCTATCCTGAGTGGTGCCATTGGTACAGATTCTGACGAGGATAATAGTTATTCCGTAGTTCGCACGATCAATGCCAGCGCTACAACCCTGCTTGATGGTTTTATAATTGAAGGTGGGGTAGCCAATGACGGAGGAGGAGGTTTCGATCACCCTGACCGTGCAGGAGGGGGCTGGCATAATTTAGCAAATAACGCAAACGAATCCAGTCCAACAATCAGTAACTGTACTTTTAGAAACAATTACGCTTCTGGTTTTGGCGGCGGATTGGCCAACATTGCAGATTATGGTGCTACATGTGTCAGTGTTATCAGCAACTGTATTTTTGAAAATAATATTTGTATTAATGATGGTGGAGCGCTTTATAATGGTGGTAAAGTAAACGGTAACTGTCAACCAGAAATTAGCGATTGTGTATTTGATAATAATATCGCTGGAAACGGAGGGGGTGCTATCTATAATAACGGCCAGGATGGTCTATGTAATCCGATTATTGACCGTTGTCAAATTCTCAATAATTATTCTAATTATGCAGGTGGTGGTATCTATTCTTTTGGAAAAGATGGCGTAGCAGATGCTCAGATTAGCAATTCTATGATCATAGGTAACATAGGACAGTTTGGTGGTGGTGGTATATATAATCTTGGAAATGGTACTGGCTCGGCTAGCCCTACCATTGTCAATTGTACCTTCACCCTCAACTCATCCGTCGTCGGAGGAGCCATGTATAACAACGCGGGAACAACGGGTGGTACTGCCAGTCCAAACATCACAAACTGTATTTTCTGGAATAATCCGGCCATTGCTGGTGGTTCTGTTTTTCGGGCCAATTATGGCACCCCAAATATATCATATTCCATCGTGGACGTAGCAGATTGCAATGCGCTAAACAGTGGAACCGGATCAAATGTAAATTGTGGTCCTGGAATGCAATACAATATTGATCCCAACTTTACTGCTACCCATGGCATACCCATTGGTTCTCCCGCTATCAATACTGGAAACAATATCGTGGTTAATTCCCTGGGACTATTACTGGACTTAAATAAAAATACGCGAACTCAAAATGCTCTAACAGATCTCGGTGCCACCGAAACTTTCTCTCCCGATCTGGATACGGATGGCGATGGCGTATTTGATGACGTAGATAATTGTCCTACCATCGTCAATACAGATCAGCTGGATTTTGATCAGGATAATCATGGAGCGGCCTGTGACTGTGATGATACAGAAATGACCGTTTATGACAATGCCATTGAAATTTGTGATGGACTGGATAACAACTGTGATGGAATTATTGACGAAGGGTTTGATCTGGACGGCGATGGATTCAAAGTTTGTGAAGGAGATTGTGACGATACCGATAGCACCATTTTTCCTGGCGCCACAGAACGCTGTGATGGAGTTGATAACAATTGTAATAATATAATCGACGAAGGAGCCGAGCCCATTGCCAGATATCCAGATATGGACGGAGACTTGTTAGGTGATGCCAACGCTACCCCTTCTTTTGATTGTCCACCGCTAGCCGGATACGTAACGGACAATTCAGATTGTAATGATACAAATCCATTTTTTCCACAAACTCCGGGAACACTTTGTAACGATGGAAATCCAAATACTACCGGAGATATGATGCAGGAGGATGGTTGTACTTGTCTTGGAATTCCCGGTACGAGTGGCTATTGTGCAACACTTGGTATGCAGCCCTGGGTCGAGTGGATTGACAGTGTTGGTTTTGGAGATATTCAAAATAATTCTTTTAAAGAACAATACGCCGATTTCACTGGATTGTCTACGACTGTTTCCGTTGGCAATTCTTTTCCAGTTGCCGTACAAGCCAACTTTACGTATCCACACTTTGACGAATACATTCGAATCTGGATAGACTTTAATCAAGACGCAGATTTTGAGGACGATGGAGAGCTTGTTCTAGAAGGGATTCATCCTGTCGGAACAGATGGAACACTTCCTCCTCTCCTGAGCGGAAATCTAGCCATTCCCACCACTGCAACATTGGGTAGTACCCGAATGCGCATCAGTATGCAACGAGAAGCTTACGCGGACCCTTGTGAAAGTTTTGAATTTGGAGAGGTAGAGGATTATTCTGTTAATATAATAAATGATGGCCCAGTACTTTCTTTGGATTGTCCAGCCGACCAAACCGTCACTACCACAATCGGTGCTACCTCCGCAGTCGCTACCTGGACTATTCCAAACCCAACGACCACTTGCCCTGATGGTACCACTACTATTCTACAAACCGCAGGACTCAATCCCGGCAATAATTTCCCCATCGGAATAAATACCATTACTTACGAAGCAACGGACGAATGCGGAAATATCGAATCCTGTTCTTTTACAATTACCATCAATGATGGCGGACCGATTGGCAACGGCTACTGTACTTCCACGGCTAGTCAACCCTGGGAAGAATGGATCGGCAATGTAAGCCTGAGTGATTTAAACAACAACAGTACAAAATCCGGGTACAGTGATTTTACGAACTACATCGCTAACGTTAACACTGGTGAAAATTATATACTGTCCGTTCAGCCCATTTTTAGCTATGTACATTTTACCGAATATATTCAGGTCTGGATTGATTTTAATCAAAATGAAAGCTTTAACGATCCGGGAGAATTGGTTCTTTCTACCGTTTATCAAAATGGAATAAATGGAACTTTAGCAACTCCTGTTTCAGAAAACATCATAATTCCTTCCAATGCTATTTCCGGGAGTACCCGAATGCGGGTAGCGATGCAGCGAGATCAGGCCAGTTCTTCTTGTGAAAATTTTACCATCGGAGAAGTAGAAGATTATACCATTAATATAACAGATAGTGGTCCGGTGCTAACATTAGGTTGTTCTGCTGATCTTATAATTGATGCTGAAATAGCTGCGACTTCTGCTATGATTACATGGAACGACCCCGTTGTTTCTACCACTTGTCCGGATGCTATCACAGACCTGATGCAAATCAGTGGTCCCACTAACGGTAGTACACAAGCGACAGGCACTTACACAGTGACTTACGAAGCAACGGATAATTGCGAAAATATCAAAACCTGTTCTTTTACCATTACTGTCAACGATGGTGATATGACCACTTTGACGCTGGACTGTCCGGCCAACCAAACACTGACTACTCTACCGGGCGAAATTACGAGTAGCGCAACTTGGAATACGCCGGTTTCCATGACAAGCTGTCCATCGGGCGTTACCAACACTTTACAAACATCCGGGCTTCCTTCCGGAAGTTTATTCCCTACTGGAATCAATACCATCGCGTACGAAGCAACGGATGCCTGCGGAAATATTGCAACTTGTTCTTTTACAATTACGGTCAACGATGGTGGTCCAATTGGCAATGGCTATTGCGGCTCGGCCGGCTCGGCTCCCTGGGAAGAATGGATTGGTAATGTAACACTAAATGATTTGAATAAATCCAGTAATAAATCCGGATATAGCGATTTTACAAATTTAGCCGCTAATATTGATTTAGGTGGTAATTATCAGATTTCTATCCAGCCTGTTTTCAGTTATACACACTTTACAGAATACGTTCAGGTGTGGATTGACTTTAATCAGAATGAAAGTTTTGCTGATCCAGGAGAACTGGTTGTCTCTACTATATACGCTAATGGTATCAACGGAACTTTCGCAAATCCAGTTATCCAAAACATCAGTATTCCTACGGGAATTGCTACGGGAAATACACGCATGCGGGTCGCCATGAATCGTACTGAAGCGGCGGGACCTTGCGCACTTTTTGGATTTGGAGAAGTGGAAGATTATACCGTGAATCTGATTAACAGTGGTCCAGTATTGACCCTGAGTTGTTCTTCGGATATAGATATTAGTCTTGGTGTTGGTGCTACTTCCGGAACACTCGACTGGACCGTTCCTGCTTTTACTACGACTTGTCCGACCGGGACTCCAAATTTAATTCAGACCAGTGGCGTGTCTAATGGAAGTACTCAACCGCCTGGAATTTATACGATTACCTACGAAGCAACGGACGATTGTGGAAATATTGAGTCCTGCTCTTTTGATATCACAATAAATAGTGACCCTGCTTTGCTCTCGCTCAATTGTCCAGCTAGCCAAAGTCTAACAACGGCCATCGGATCAACTACAATTAATGCAACCTGGAATACTCCTTTACCAATCACTTCTTGCCTAGGTGGCAATATAACTATTGATCAAATTGCCGGGCCACCCGCTGGCAGTGCATTCCCAATAGGTACAACGACGATTACCTACGAAGCAGCGGACGATTGTGGAAATATTGAGTCCTGTTCTTTTGACATCACGGTCATTGACGGAGGTGCGGGAGGCAATGGGTACTGTGCCTCGACGGCCTCTGCCCCGTGGGAAGAATGGATTGGTAATGTTAATTTCAATAATCTGAATAATAACAGTAGTAAAAATGGTTATGGTGATTTTACGGAGCTAACGGCCAATGTAATAACAGAAGAAACCTATGTTTTATCCATTCAACCTGTTTTTAGCTATACCCACTTTACCGAATATTTTCAAGTATGGATTGATTTTAATGGAAATGAAAATTTCAATGATCCGGGAGAACTTGTGCTTTCCAGCATTTATGAAAATGGGGTAAACGGAACTATGGCGCCAGCCATCACCGGAGATATTACAATTCCGATTAATGCGCCAACGGGAATCACCCGAATGCGCGTGGCAATGAGTCGTGATGCGGCGGTGGGCCCTTGCGAAAACTTTACGCAGGGAGAAGTGGAAGACTATACCATCAATATTCAACCAGCTCCCGTTAACTCAATCTTTAACAGTGAGGTCATTTTTAATCTTTCTGCAAGCGTCGAAGCGCGAATGGTCGAATTAAACTGGGCCAGTAATCTGGATGACAAAACGAGGACTTATTCTATAGAGCGAAAAGGGCTTGATGGTGAATTTACAGAAATTGATCAGGTAGCTCCTAATGAAAATAATCAACAAACGCATTACTATCAGTACGCCGATCGCTCGGTCACCCATGGAAATTATGTCTACCGTATTATTGCTCTTTTGAATAACGGATCAAAAGAATTTACCAATATACAAAAGGTGGAAATAGGCCAAACGGCCGAACGTTTAATTGCTTTTCCTAATCCCGCTAGTAAACAGGTTACGTTAATGAGTCATTTATTGTTAGATCATTCGGTCAATCTGATGGTTACCAACAGTCTCGGGCAAGTTATTCACCATCAGCAATATGATCCAACGACGGATCAGCGGATTGTTTTGGATATAGCCAATTATACAAACGGGATTTATTTGATCAGATTTCAGGCTGGAAAACGGAAAGCGATATGTACAACGATTGTAGTGGAAAAAGATTAATACTTTTTCACTAAATTTATACGCACAGTAAAAAAAGCGTAGATACAATGCATGCATTGTATCTACGCTTTTTTTTATTGTGATCGGTTCTGGCATACCCGACGCTTTACATCCTTGTCGCCTTTTTTCTCTTTTTTGGCAATTTCTTCAATGGCCTGGACATGACAGGAGACACCTCGTAACCTGCTTTTCGTAATAAAGTAATCACCCCGTATTCCCCTCCTAAATGTCCAGCACCGACCGCAAAAAAAGTAGGATGTTCTTTTGCCATTTGAGTCATGATAGGGATCCAGTTTTTGTTTCTGTTTTTTAGAAAGATGTCTTCATATTTTCCGATCCCGTTGATATCCGATTTAAACATTTGCTGCATACCGGCGATGTCTTGTTGTTTATAAATTTCGGTCATTTTACTGAGTTCATCTTCGCCCTCTACCTCTCCTCCACGAATAGAAGTAATTAGCATAGCCGCTTGATCCGTGTAAGGAATACTATCAAAAACACTCATCTGATATTCAATGGTTTCCAGTCCACCCATCATCTTTTCTTCTGCAGTTGCCATTTCCATAAATTCCATTTCGTAAGATTTGATGTCATCCCCCATGCCACCGCCCGGCGAAGGGCTTGTAAAATCAAAATCACCACCTGACATAGCAGACAAGAACATAGGTTTTATCCTTTCCAGCATCATCATCGGCAATCCCAAATCAGAAAAATGATCACTGACCAATTTATAATCTTCCTTAGATAACAAATCTCGTAACGTCGTTCCGTCCTCCATCATAATTTTACCAATCATTCCCATCATCGCACTCATGTCGGACATATCCTCCATGTTTATTTCAAAAACAACCTGCTCCATTCGGTCAAATACAGCTACGGTGGAATCGGTCAAAAAGAAATCTTTTTTATCAATCATATGAATTGTTCCGTAGAGATAGGAAGGCGTAGTCAAATCGTTTCCCTCTATTTTCCACAATAATGATTTTTCAGTTGGCACAAAAGAAATCGATTTATTCACAACCTTTTCACTGGTCTTTGGACTACAAGCAGAAATGATTAATAGTAGAAAGAAAAAGTAGGAGAAAGTTATTTTTTTCATGATAATAATTTTTGTGGATCATCGGCACTCCTGCCATCAAAATCCTGTACAATACCCAGTAAAAGCTGGATATCTTTAAAAAATTCCAATACCAGCGTAAAGCTAACATTAGACCTTAATATATAAGGTTCCAAAATGTCTTTTGGTTCAGTCACTGCAACGTATATATCATTATTTACAAAGCTAAGATAAATTTCTTTACCTATTATTTTGCGATAACGGGCGATCTTGCTCTGTATTTCTTCGTCTAGTACATATCTGGGCTGGGCATCGGGTGAAACGTATACATCAAACAATTCTCCGAAGTCAGGGTTCATGAATGACTCGTCCAGCTGTTCTCCTCCGGCGCGGTTAAATGATTTGATCGTTCGAGTAAGATACTGTTTGAACGCTGCGGGTAAAATCAGAATAGAACCCCTTACCGGACGCTTCATCGTTGCGCGCATAAATACACCACGAAAAACATAGTTGTACCGATCCCGTACTTTGGATAGCTCCCGTACTTTTAATTCACACATTTCAAAAGGAACTTCCCCAATTTTACCGCTGATATAATCTTCTCCTTTGTAGAACGAAGCATTAGAAGTAAAAATTTTACTCTTTTTAAATTGCCCTTTGGTAATAAACCGTTCTCCATCATAGCGTAGCGTATCAAAATTCAGATCATCGTCGATAAAATCCAAGACGAGATTGACTACGTTAGGTTTGAATGTTTTGACAAACTGATTCATCCGATAACTTAGATAGCCCAGATAAAATCCGAGGGGAATCATCAGAAAAAACGTAACGGTAGAAATATTCAGGTACATGGCGACAAAGCCGATGGCTAAAAAAAGTAATATACTTGCAAAGAAAAGCCAAAGTAATTTTTTACGTTTATTCTCCATTCTGATCAATTCAGGATGAATGGTGTGATTGTAAAAGATGCGAAATTCGGCGAGTCGATCCATGCGGAAAGTTTAGTAAATTTATTTTTGAACCGTTCCTAGGGAATAAATAACAAGACAAATTTAATCAAAAAACGGCTGACTCCAACCTGGAATCAGCCGTTTTTTGGGGTTATTTTACCGGACTATTTTGACTGTTCTGAAGATTTTTTTTGATCAATATCATACTCTTCCAGATAGCCTGAAATAAGCCCCCCAATGATATCTTTCAGGTAAGCCTTTTCGAGTTTGGCAATTGTCTTTAATTTAAGTAATTTCTTTTTATCAAAAACAAAAGTCACCCGTTTTTTTTCTTTAGGAACAACGGCACGCTGAATTTCCTCTTTGTTTGGCTCAACGGTTTGTCTAATTAGCGAGTCCAGGCCACCCATTGGACGACGCGTCCTTTCGTTTGCTCCCATCTCTAATTGAGACGTACCAATGGTCCGCTGTTTTTGACGAGCTGCTTTTTTCTTTTCTTCAGCAACGGATTCTTTGACGACGGTCTGAAATAAAGATTCTAAATCTGCCGTAAAACTTTTGTTATTGTTACCAGATCGACTTCGGCGAGGCGAGGCTTTTCGTGAAGCATTTTTTTTGGACTGCTTACCTTCCGGCAGCACATTGTCTCCCATAAAAGCCGTCTCTTCTTCTACGGAAGCCGGTGGCATTCCAAACAGACTTTCTAATCCGTCTTTTAATGTTTTCTTACTCACAATCGTGGGATTTAGTGGTTCATAAATAGTTTGACTTGTTTTTCCTAATCTTGACGAACGTTGCTTTAACGTCCTCCGTTTGAATAGAACAAATCTGTGGTCGATTGTAGTTTTTAAGCTTCTTCTTTTACCGCGGTACGTTCCAGTATTTCTTTACAAAGGTTTAGATAGTCCTTGGCTCCGTTACTACTTTTTGCATAAGAAAAAATATCCTTTCGCTGTGCAGGTGCTTCTGCGAGGGTTACGTTATCACGAATTAAAGTTTTAAATACTTTATCACCAAAATATTTTTGTATCGTCGCCACAACATCTCGATTCAATACTTTTCGTTTGTCATACATGGTCGCAATTACACCACCAATTTGTAATTTTTTATTCAAACGGAATCGTACTTTATCAACTACTTGCTTGATCTTCGTTAATCCCTGTAATGCCAGAAACTCTGTCTGCAACGGAATATAAACATAATCACTGGTTGTCAAAGCATTTAAAGTCAACAAGCCAAGTGACGGCGGACAATCGATAATGATATAATCGTACTCCTCTAAAACCGGCTGAAATAATTCCTGTAGAATGTATTCCCGACCTGCCTCATTGATCAGTTCCATTTCCGCACCAGATAAATCCAGACTAGACGTAATCACATCCAGTCCTTCCTTGGCAGTGTAAGGAACCAATTCGCTTTCGCCACGGATAGATTCGTAAATTGAATATTTTTGTCTTGGAATACCCAGTGAAAGGGTGAGATTGGCCTGAGGATCAAGGTCAATTAGCAGAACTTTTTGTCCTAATTCTACTAAACCGGCACCAATATTAATGGCACTTGTAGTTTTTCCTACACCACCTTTGTGGTTCAAAAGAGAGATTATCTTTCCCATGTATGGTTAATTATAGTGTTTCTAAAATATGTCTAATGGAAGCTATTCGATAACTTCACTTTAAAATGTTCCTTCTGTAAATGCTGAATATACAAAAAAATTACAGCCTTTGCGAACAAATATAAAAAAAACTACCCTTTTCTGAAACTTATAAAGGTTAATTCTTGATATTAACTTAAAATATAAGCCTCAACAATTGAGCCAAAACAATAATATGTTTTACTAAAATACAGCTCCCCTCTAATTGGACTATTTTTGTCGTAACATCCCTAAGGAATGTTGATGAAAAAAAAGATTGGAAATTATCCTGTTTTTTGTGCTTCGCGTTTTTTTATTACAAATAAAATACATGCTTATATGATTAATTACCGCGATCATTTTAAATGCTTCTTACGCTTCAGTTTTTTCCATTTATTTCCAAGAAAAAACCGTGATAATCTTACCATTGTAAACAGCCAACAGCAGAAAATTTTACATTCTTCCAGAGTACATAGTATTTTAATTGTAAAATATACATTATTGATATTTCCTATATTAATTCAGGTCTTTCCAGCTTCACTTTCTGCACAAAATTTTGCCGCTAAAAATTACCCTTCTTTTGCCGTTGGTCACTCGCAAATTTATAGTCTTCTGGAAGACAGCCGTGGTTATTTATGGATTGGTACCTGGGGCGGTGGCCTAAGCCTTTACGATGGCCAAACTTTTAAGAAATTTACTGGAAAAAAGCAGCCGGGAACCCGATATATAAATACTTTGCTAGAAGACGATCAAAAAAATATTATCATCGGCGGAGCCGGAAATATCTCGATCTTTGATGGACAGTCTTTTCACACTGGACCTGCGCTGCCCACCAACGTAAAACAAATCAACGACCTAATTCAGACACCAGACAAAAAAATCTGGGTCGCTACCGATCGGGGTTTATTTTTTCTACAAAAAAAACAACTAATCGCTGTTCCTGGTTTTCCGGACAATCTAAATATTGAAGACCTTTTTTTAACTAAAACCGGAACACTCTGGATCGCCACTACGGAAGGTGCCTATTATTTTGAAAATAATTTTTTCAATAAAATCAGTACCATCGACGGGCTCAGTCGGAATCACATACGAGCGATCACCGCCACGGACGACGGCCGAATCTGGCTGGCAACCACTACGGGAGGAATAGATATTTATCACAAAGGTATCGTTGGTCGTTTTTCCGAGTCCAATCAGTTTGAAGAAGGTCTCGGAATCAACACAATTTCCACAGACAAAAAAGATCGTATTTGGGTTGGGATGGTCAACGAGGGTGTCTATTGTTATCATCCAAAAACGGCTGAAGGATTCTGGTTACGCGAACGTACCACCACCGGGCTGGAAAGTGACAACATCAAAGTTACCTTATCCGATCAGTGGGGCAACTTTTGGCTGGGTACTTCTGGCGGTGGTCTTACTCGTTATGCAGCGAGTACACAACAGTTTACCCACTATACCGAGGCAGACGGGCTGGCCGACAAAGAAGTCTACGCAATCAGCCAGGATAGTTCAGGCATTCTCTGGATCGCCACCAGCCGTGGCGTGAGTACTTTTGACAACGAACGTTTTAATAATTTTAGCCAACAAAGAAATTTTGCGGACATCAAATGTCGCGCTATCTTGGTAGATCAAAAAAATCAAATCTGGATCGGTACCGAAGGCGACGGACTAAAATTATACGATGGAAGTAGTTATCGCCAGTTTCAACCGTGGGACGGAATCGAAGGTAATTTGATTCAGGATATTATCGAGGATAGCCTGGGCAATATTTGGGTAGCGATGATGGATGCAGGTATTGCCCGACTGGCAGTAGACGATCGGGATAGCAGTAATACTACTTATCGAATAGATAGATTCACCAAAAAAAACGGATTACCCAATGACGCTATTTACGATCTGCACCTCGACCGTTTGCAGCGACTTTGGTATGCCAGCAGAGGTGGTGGAATCGGCTATATTGAAAATGACAGTACGCTCTTAAATTTTTCGATGACCGACGGACTCCCTTCTATGCACGTGCGAACACTAACGGAAGATTCACTTGGTTATTTATGGGGTGGTACCGCCGACAATGGTATTTTCAATATTCATTTGTACGGACAACAACCTCGGTTTTCTGTTTTTGGAGAACAGGAAGGACTTAGTTCAAATAATATTTATTCGCTGATTTTTTCTTCTAATAATCGACTTTGGGCAGGCAATCAATCGGGCGTGGATCAAATCGCGGTAAGTAGTGGTCGTGACGAAATTGGTGACGTAATTTTTTATGGAAACAACGAAGGTTTCAAAGGCGGAGAAACTTGTGAAAGTGCCGTACTAAAAGATCGGGAGACCCTGTGGTTTGGAACAATTGGTGGATTAATGAAATATACACCACGGGAACTAAAAAAAGATGCTAACATTCCAAAAATCCAAATTACCAATGTTCGGTTATCCTATGATTCTTTACAAACCACCAGGTACCGTAACGTATTGAATACCTGGGGACAAGTAGACTCTGCACTTACTTTTGAATATAATGATAACAATGTGCGTTTTGAATACTGTGGCCTACATCTCGGACAGTCATCTGCACTGAAATATCAGTGGAAAATGGATGGTTTAACGGACGACTGGTCACAACCACAGACGGATCAAAAAAGCGACTTTCCTTATCTGCCTTCCGGCAAATATACCTTTCGTGTAAAAGCAATTAGTACATCCGGGATTGGTAGTCCGGAGCAATCAGTAGCCTTTGTTATCAGGACACCTTTTTGGCAAACCTGGTGGTTTAAAACAGGAAGTATATTATTGTTTATTTTCCTGATTGGTGCTTTTTTCTTTTCCCGTATTCGGGCGATCCGACAAGAATCCCGACAAAAAACAGAAAGACTGGAAATGGAGAAACACCTGCTCGAACTGGAACAAAAAGCGTTACAACTGCAGATGAATCCACATTTTATTTTTAATGTTTTAAATACCATTCAAAGCAAAATAAACGCGACAGATCACCGGGATGCCCGTTATCAACTGGCCAAATTTTCTAAACTGATGCGTGCTACACTGGAAAATTCGCGGGTGTCTGCAATTCCTTTGGAAGAAGAAATACAAAGTCTGGAAAACTATTTAGCCATGGAAAAAATGAGCCGAAATAATAGTTTTGAATATAGCATTAAGTTAGTCGGAACAACCGATTCTACCACCTTAATTCCTCCAATGCTGATTCAGCCTTTTGTTGAAAATGCCATAATTCACGGTGTGGCGCACGTACCGACGGGCGGTAAAATCAATGTTGGCTTTACCCAACGAAATGGTTTTTTGGAAGCCATGATTTTAGATAATGGCATTGGTAGAACTGCAGCCAAGAAACGTAAAAGTCAGATCAAAGCGCAGCATAAATCCGTTGCACTAGCGGTTACGCAGGAACGGCTGGAATTATTGGGTGAGCAGCCGGGTGGCCTGAAAAGACTGGAGATGGAGGATATAATAGAAGATGGGAAAGTCGCGGGAACACGGGTTTTGTTACGGATATAAAAACCAAGCCCCGCTTCCTGACGAAAGTGGGGCTTGGTTTTATTTTTTGAAAGTTTATTACAATCAATTATTTGATGATCAATTCGCGCGTAGATTTTCCCGCTGCGGATTCGATAGTTACGTAATAAATACCCGCTACTTCCAGGTCACTACGTTCTATTTCAAAACGGTGATTTCCTGCGCCTAACTCGCCTTGAAAAACAGACTTTACCAATCTTCCATTTTGATCCATAAGATTGACGGTATAATAATCTCCATCAAACAAATCAAAATTGACGATAGATTTTCCACTCGTCATGACAGTCGGCTCGATGGTAAAATCACTGACGCTTTCTACCAGAATTTCATTACTAACCGTTAGGTTAATATCGGTAGAAACATTAGAATTTACATAAGTGTAAACACCATTTTCTTCTGCCCAAATAATAGAAACTATCTCTAGTTTTTCTATATCCCAGGCCGCATCTACCGCAATAGTATAGTAGCCATCCATCGTAGTTCCAATAGTCACCGCTCCGTTTGTAATTTGCTCACCAAAATGATTGGTTGTAAAAGCAGATACCAGCACTTTTTCGTGCGCAGCATTATTACCCTGATTTTGCTGAAATCCTACGTAACCATCATTTACGATGTAAAGTCCGAGGTAGTAATTTGCGTTAGCATTCTGAAAAAATTCAGTTTTGGTAGCAACATTGATCTCCCCCATTTCACTATTGTAAACTGGAACAAGGCTGGTGTTGACAATTGGTGCTTGCTCTGCCAGTACATCCACCGCCTCCTGAAAAGTTACTCGTTTGCCACCAGCATTACTACTGGAAACACTCTGGTTAATATTTCCCAGGTAAAATTGAGGTTGCCCACCAATCATAAAATTATCAGCCAACGCACTGGAAGTCGGTGTTTCTAACGCTCCACTGTGATGAACCGCCATCAGCGTTGCTTTACCTTCATTATCTTCGATCAAATCATGAAACATATCCCAGCCCCAGCCTCCACAGGGAGGACACCAGGTAGCGCTGATTTTAGTAATAAGCGAAGATTGTGTTTCGGGTACTTCTTGGCTGTAGCCAATAAAAGCCAAGAAAGAAAATACAATGCTGAGGGTAATTTTTTGTATCATGATATTAAATTTAGGTATTTTAACAAGTTATTTTTTAAGTACAAAAATAATACGACTAGTCCTTCAATGCTTAAATTTAGACGGAATATGTTGTCTAATAAACAGTTTTATAAGATTGAAGGAGTAATATTTACGGATAAAAGCATAAAGTGGATCGTTTGTCAACACAAAAGTTATGAAGTTGTTTAGGAACCGTTCAAAAATAACTTTACACTTTTGACTGTATCGGACTCAAATAATTATTCTTTTCTTTTCCATCTAAGTCCACGTAATCGCTTCGGACCATACCAAAGCCAAAATCCGGTAGTAGCCAACAGAATTACTCCCCAGCCCAGAAAATTCATAGCCGTAAGCTTGAATATTTTACCAAAAATAGAGCCATCGTGGAGGGATTCGATCCAGTCGGAGTAACGAACGTCAACAGACAGCACTTCACCCGATGCACCATCCAGCTGTACTTCCCAGTTGTCATTTTCGAATAGAATTTTCACCATTCCTTTATCAGGACGGACATCCATTCTATCAACCGGATTTCCGATTTGTTCAGGATAATTTTTATAAAGTGATTCTTTTCCAAGTAATGACAGTTCTGATAATTCTTTCCATTGGGTAAGATCAGTAACTGCTCCTTTTTGGGTAGCCGGCTGAATAATCGCCACATCTTTTTTTAAGGCCAACAGGATTCCCGTAACCGCACTGATAATGAGCAAAAAAGCCAATACCAGTCCCAGGTACCGATGCCAAACACGTATTTTACGTAATCCCTTGATGAGTCGATCAAATGCCAATTTTTGCTGGTTGGGGGCCGGGGCCAGGTTAAAAATGCTACTTGTAAAAGGGGGTGTTCACTTAACGGTGGCTAGTGCCTTCGACACTAAGTTGTTGATTAGTTAATCGGTGGATCAGTCACATAGTACGCAATGCGAACGTAACCATCCTGGTTGCGCTCTTACATCAGGATTACCTAATATTTGACCGACTACTGATTAACCAATAAACTGATTAACAATTATTTACAAATAGTATATTTATTTATGAATTTGTCTGCTACAGTAAAAATACCGCGTTAACAAAAATAAACTTCCCTTGTCGCCAGAATCCACGAAAAAGTGGATTGTCTACCATATATACGACTTTTCCGCGTCCAAGTTTCTGTACACTGAAAACAACCGTTTCTTCCAGTTTCTTTTTTGCAGCAAAACCTACAAATCCAGTAATCTGCGGATCTTTGCCGACGTAGCCGACGTTCCAGCCATTGTCCATATATTTATAGGCTGCGGTGCTGGTTTTCAGCGTATGGTAATAATCAGGCAAGCCATAAGCAAGTGGATGGGTATTGTCTAGTTTTATTTTATAAATAGCACCAGGCATGGCATTGGTAATGGATCTTCTCTCCTGTCCGGCGTAGTGTGTTCTTTTGGGCGCGTCCTTATTGGTGTGATTACTACCTGAATTTTTTTTCTTTTTTATTTTAAAATCAGCATGTTTACTCACTTTGTTTACCGCTGATCCCAGCGCAATTAATTTTCCACCACCTCGTACCCAATTGCTAATCCTAGCCATCGCGGTACTATCCATTTGCGGATAACTGCCATCGGTCATCACCAGCACATTATAGTCTGCCAAGCTGGTTTTGCTAAAATCCCTGGTATAAACATTGGTTACTTGAAATTTTAGTTCCTGATCGAAAAAGTGCCAGAGATGACCAAAGGCATTGGGATTGGTCCCCTCTCCTCCGACGATCATCACTTCCGGTTTTTTTAATAGTTTCATTTTATCAGATCCCAGGTCTTTACCGCTCGTAGAAAAACCAGTCATAACTGGTGTCAGTGTACACTCCATTTCATTCGCTGTTTCTAAAACAATGCGATCAAAAGATTTTCCCATTTTACGGTTATCTCCCCGATTGATGACCAACGTACCAGCTGGAAAGTTTTTATCCTCCAGTCCAAAAGCAAGAGAAGCTACTTTTACGGACACATTTTTATCCTGCAGTGCATTTAAAAATTTTGCGTCTTCCAGTCCATTCCAGGCGACCAGATAAGCATAAGCAGAAGGAGTCTTTAGATCGTACGCTTTAAATGTCGGAGCAATATATTTTTCCGATGGTTTTAAATCAGATTTTAGAGCATAAGCATCCAATCCGTAAGCATAAGGCAAGGCCCAGGCGGTGATATCATAGGTCAGCGAATCCACCAGAAACGGTTCAGGCTCAAAAAGTACCTGTGTCAAAATAGACATGGGTTGGTGCGCATTGATGACTAAATCATTGGTTGCAAGATTCATTTTATCGGTGGTTCCCGTTCGATAATTAAAAGCCGATCCAATCGATTGATCCTTTCCTGCCAAACCATATTTGATGCCGTGACTATCTAAAAAATCGCAGAGAAATTTAATTTTATTATTTCCGTTACCCGCTTTTATTACAAAACTCAGGTATTCACCACTTGGATTTGCTTTGCTATTTTTAAAATAATCGCTAAATTGATTCGTCAGTTGTCGCGCATTATCAGAAGCCACTTCTACGGTTGAAAGCGCTGTCGTCTTATGATGTATAATCCGGTCTATCAATTGCAGCGTATCGCCATTTTCTAGCAAAATAGCCCTTCCCGCCATACTGTGCCCACCTTGTTCGTAAGTCATTCCAATAGCACCATTAAAAGTCGGATAAGTATCTCCATAACTTGGATAAAACAAATCAAAAATTTCACGGGTATAATATAACCATCCTTTTTCGTCAAAATACTTTGCGTTGTTTTTCCCAATCGTTGTTTGAAAATCCCCCTGCCATTGCGTGATATAAGCGTGAAAAGGCTGAGCGGCTGGCGCAAAATAATAAGGATCGTTGTGATACTGTTCGTGAAAATCAACGTGGATATGAGGCATCCATTTGTGGTAAACTTTTAGTCGTTGTTGTGATTCTATTTGGGTCTGCCAGGCCCAGTCCCGATTGAGGTCAAAAAGGTAATGATTCACCCGACCGCCCGGCCAGGGTTCGTGGTGTTCCGCTGCTTCTGTCAATGGGTTGGGCAAGTAGTTTCCGATATTCCAGTTCCAGTGTGTGTAGCGAGAAAATCCATCCGGGTTGATGGATGGGTCAATAATAATGACGGTATTTTCCAGCCATTTTTGGGCAGCCGTATTATCGGGTCTGGCCAAGTCGTAAAGCGTAGCCAGGGCGCTCTCGGAAGCACCTGCTTCGTTACCGTGCACCCCAAAACTGAGCCATACGATTGCGATTTCATCTTCTGTCACTGTCCCGTCTTCGAGTCCGGTACGACGAAGGTTGTTTAGCCTGATTTCTTCCAGTCGTATAAAATTCTCCTTGCTGGTGATGATCGTGTAAAGCAGGGGACGCCGCTGGTTGGTCCGTCCGTAGGTTTGTACTTTTACCACTTCACTATTGGCCGCTACGTGTTCGTAATAATCTACCAGTAAATGGTGCGGTGTAAAATGTTTCCCATACGAAGAAGGAAGAAAATCTTCGGGCGAGAGTAATCGATTTTGTGCAGATAAAAAATGGGTTAACAGGAAACATATCGTAAAAATTCCAGCAATTTTTTTTAGTAGCATGTTCTTAATTATTTTAACAAACAATGAAACTTTATTTTAATGCCACTAATTTACTCCGAATATTAAAATTCTATCTTCCTTCCTGAAACGATCATTTTATCTGATTCTTGTTTTCTCGTTGTGGCTTTTATTTTTTCTTCTAGTAAACAGCCTCGGCAATACGGCGAATGGTTTCCGTATCTCCCATTGTATAGTAGTGTAGACAAGGAGCACCTTTTGCTTTTAATTCTTTAGATTGAGCAATACACCATTCGATACCTATTTCTTTAATGGCAGCCGTATTATTTGCGTTCATGGCAGCATTTACAAGGTCGTCTGGCAAGTTGATAAAAAATAGTCTGGGTAAAGAATTTAACTGATAACGTTTTGTGAGTGGTTTTAGTCCTGGTACGATCGGAACGTTGATTCCCACCGCACGACAAGCAGCTACGTAGTCAAAATATTTTTGATTATCAAAAAACATTTGCGTAACGATATAATCGGCTCCAGCATCAATTTTCTCTTTCGTTCGATCCAGATCTGCTTTCATACTCGGCGCTTCGATATGCTTTTCGGGGTAACCCGCAATACCGATACAGAAGTCCATTTTTTCACCATTCTCAATATTAGCATCCAGATAAGTACCCTGATTCATCTCGTTCATTTGTCTAACTAAATCAACGGCGAAAGGATGTCCATCTTTTTCCGGAATAAATTTTCCATCAAATTTACGCGCATCACCACGGAGGGCGAGTACATTATTGATATTCAAAAAATTAAGATCAATAAGCGCATTTTCGGTATCTTCTTTGGTAAAGCCACCACAAATCAGGTGAGGTACCGCATCCACACCGTATCGATGCATGATAGAGGCACAGATTCCTACGGTTCCTGGTCGTTTACGGATGGCTATTTTTTCGTAGTAACCGCTATCTCTTTTATTGTAAATAAATTCTTCTCGGTGGTAAGTTACGTCAATAAAAGGAGGTTTAAATTCCATTAGTGGATCCAGTACGTCAAAGATGGCTTTCATTCCACCTCCTTTTAGCGGTGGTAGCACCTCGAAAGAAATTAATGTCTTTCCATCGGCTTTTTCAAAATATTCTGTGACTTTCATTTATAAAAATTGAGATAAGATCAAATATGTAAGTGAAGTGGCTCTATTTGGAAGGGCAAAGATACAAAAGTCGAAGGAATGATTTAGCCATACCTTATATATGCTGTCAGGTTTTAGTCAAAGTTAATTACCTTTGATTCTCAACTACCTAATGATATGGTTCAGGTATTCGGTATTCGTCATCATGGTCCCGGTTCGGCTCGTCGGCTCGTCAAGGCACTAGAGGTCTTGCAGCCGGATGTTTTGCTGGTGGAAGCGCCCGCTGACGCAGAAGACTTACTAAAAAGTATGTTACTCCCTGATCTGATTCCCCCCGTCGCTATGTTGCTCTACGACAAAAATGATTTATCCAGAGCCAGTTATTATCCCTTTGCAGAATTTTCACCAGAGTGGCAAGCGATCAAATTCGCATTAAGTAAAGATATTCCCATAAAATTTATGGATTTGCCGCAGGGCATCACCTTTGCAAAAAAAGCAACAGCAAAAGAACCGGTTGCTATTTCTGACGCTCCAAAAAAATCGAAACAACCACTGCCAAAATACGTAACGGACCCACTCACTTATTTAGCAGAACTAGCTGGATACTCCGACAGCGAACGCTGGTGGGAAGCTACCTTCGAAGAACAATTTGAAGACACGGAAATTTTTCCCGCATTACTCGAACTGATGACGGGTCTCCGCGAAGCCAGCCAGGAGTACACCACCCCAAATACTTTATTGCGGGAAGCGTGGATGCGCAAAACCATGCGAACCGCGATCAAGGAAGGAGCAGAACGAATGGCCGTCGTCTGCGGTGCCTGGCATGCACCCGCACTCCACGAACTGGATCGCTACAAAGCAGCCGAGGATAATCGTTTGGTCAAAGGACTTAAAAAAGTAAAAATAAACTTCACCTGGATTCCCTGGACGTATGATCGGTTGGCTTCCCAACGTGGTTACGGAGCGGGTGTCACCGCACCAGCGTGGTACCAGCTTTTATTTAAAAATCCCGACAAAGCCGTATTACGCTGGATGAGCAAACTCGGCCGTTTATTCCGAGCGGATGATATGGACGGCTCACCTGCACACGCTATCGAGGCGGTTCATCTGGCCGAGACACTTGCTGCAGTTCGTGGCCAGACAATTGCTGGAATTGCCGAATTACGGGCAGCAGCCATTGCTGTTTTTTGTAACGGTGATGAAGCGCAGTTAAAACTGGTAGAAGATAAGTTGATTATTGGTGAAGCGATGGGTCAGGTACCAGCGAGTATTCCAAAAGTACCCCTACAGATAGATTTGGAAAAAACAATACGATCGATTCGATTTGGAAAAATATGGATGTCTCCTGGTGACCTGGAAAAAGTCCTGGATTTACGAAAACCGACGCAATTACTGGCCAGTCAGCTATTGCATCGGATGTTAATTTTGAATATTTCCTGGGGACAGTTAACCAAGATTGCGAAAGGTAGTAATGCCGGCGCATTTAGTGAAACCTGGAAGTTAGTCTGGCAGCCCGAACTACTCCTCAAGGTTATCGAAGCAGGAATGTGGGGAAACACCATGGCGGTAGCAGCGGCCAACAAGGTACGCCATAAGATGCAAAGCCTTTCTATTCTCTCAGAGCTAACCCAACTGATCGAATCCGTTTTTAACGCAGACCTGCCCGAAGTCATTACCGAACTACTCGAAAAAATCAGTGATATTTCTGTCAATATCTACGATGTAGGACAATTGATGGATGCGTTGACTCCATTGGTAAATACATTGCGGTATGGTAGTACGCGAGCCTTAAACACCGACAACCTAAGTCAATTGATTGAGCAATTTATACCGCGTATTACCATCGCGCTACCCACCGAATGTATCAATCTGGACGATGCGGCAACGACCTTGATGTTTAAAAGAATCAATGCGACCAATCGTAATATTTTTATCGTCAACGATCCATCCTTGATTAATTTATGGTTGACCGCACTGTTGACCGTTCAGCAAAATGATCAGACCAGTCCGCTGCTACAAGGTGCCACTACACGTATTTTATTTGACAAAGAAATTATAAGTATTGAAAAAGTAAGTGATTGGCTACACTATACTTTATCCGCTGGTCAGTCCCGGGAGGATGCCGCCGCCGCCCTGGAGGGATTTTGTTTTGGTAGTGGATTATTACTGATTCACAATCCGAGATTGTGGCAGATTATTGACGATTGGGTAGAAGCAATTCCGATGGATGCGTTTATGGAATTATTGCCGTTGTTGCGACGGACTTTTTCGGTTTTTAGTAATCCGGAGCGAAAAAAAATGATGGCGTTGGCTCAAAGTGATGCGACCGTGGTCGTAGCAGAAACTGCCGTGGAAGATCAGCTGGATAAGGATCGAGCAGCGTTGGTGATGGGTACGGTGCGGCGGTTGTTGGGTAGTAATCTAAAATAATCGCCCTTGAATTTCTGGTTTTGGGTGGAATGTCCCAATTATTAAAAATGGGTTTGGTGCCATGAAATGAAATTGCCTAGTAGTTCCTAAAAAAAGGTACAAATCTTTTGTCTTCGCAAAGTCATCAAAATATTTCTTTTTCACATCATTGCATGCTTTTAATTCATCACCTTTATGATTTTTTAAAACCCTCCAGTACAATTGACATATTTCCCAGTCTTCAATCATCAAAGTTGATTCTTTCCCCTTTTCATCTTTAAAACGATACGAAAATTTATATGGAACTTTATTCACAACCTCAAATGGATTTTCGGCATTTTTAAAAAGGTTAATCTGTTTAGCTTTTGCTCCCAAGTTAGCTAGTTTTTTAGAATCCCAACTTCTAGAAACTTTTTCAATCTTAAAATCCAAAATTTCGGTAGGCTTAAATGTCGCCAGAGAAGTACATATTTTTTTATCTTTTGCTTCTGCAATTAGTTTACTTAAATCTGTATAAACATTTGCTAATGCATACTTTTTTCTTTCAATCCACAATCTATCTTTTCCTGTTAAAATAATATCACCAGGTATTATTTTTTCGTAATCAAAAGGTCTAAAAGATTCAGGTCTTGGATCTGTTGTATTCTTAACTAAATCTAGTTCAATCCATTGGTATTTAGCATATCTTGAGTCGTAATCAAGTTTTCTAAAAGGGATAGGATAAATTCTTACCCAAGTACCATCTTCCCTAAATCCAGCAGTGCAGACTAGTTCATCATACTTACTAGATAAAGTGGGGTAAGTTTTGACAGTAATTAGAACTCGCTCCTTAGCCATAAATCATATATGAATTAGTTCAAACTCATTAGAGTTTTTTAACGCATTAATAGCTAAATGCTTCCTATGACATTGATGTATATCTGCCTCAAAACAAGTAATAGCTATTCTGTCATTGGTAGAAAGTAATGTTTTTATTTTCTCAACACCTTCTGTTGGTCTTTTCTCAGATAAAGTGTGATTATAATCTTCAAAAAGAAGATCGTAATCCTTCTGTGTATTTAATTCTTTTCTTTTATTACTAGCAATTCCAACTTCAGGAATATGAACGTACTCTATTCCTAAGCCTTCACACGCTTTACGCAGTTGGTTTTTAGAAAATCCATATTTCATACTCAACGGGTTCCGTCTTACGTCACACAATACTTTAATATCGTTATTAATTAAACGATTTAAATAATTCTCTTGTGATATTCCTTCGTATCCAATAGTATAAAGTGCTTTTAACTTACTAACTGGACGCTGCAGGTGAACTTGCTTTAATTCTTCTTCCGTTAACAATTCTTCCGCAATTGTACTCCTTATTGCATAGTAAGGATATTTTCTATATGTGTACTTAATCAAATCCTCGGGAGAATAATCCGAAAAATTACTTTTTAAATAATTCAAAAGCAACTGGTCTTTTTTCTTTAAAGTTGGGTAATATTTATTCAAATCTTTTTTCATCCAAAAAGATTCTAGTTCAGACTTATCCCCATGAATTTGATCGTACTTGATCATTGTTCTAATATCAGCATAAGATTGAAAAGAAAAACAACCGAATTTATACGGAACAAATTCAAATGAAGGCTTTTCCTGAGCTTTAGACAATATGAATAACAATTTTTGAAAGGCTGTCTTATTTAACTTACCTTCAAATGTCTCTAACAAACCTAATATAATCTTTCTTCTGTAATACATAATGATACAAATATAAAACAATTTATTTTAAATAATAACTTTCACACAAAATTTGTTACATGCAAAAACTAAAACATGATTAAATATACCTTTTTCAAACAAAAACTCATTCCGTCACCTCCCGAAACGCCTCCCACACTCCACCCTCGGGAATAGGTGCCTGTAAGCGAACCCGTTCCTTTGTCACCGGATGCTCAAAGGTCATCTTCCAACTATGCAATTGAATCGAACGATCTTTATTGCCACGACGAGCACCGTATTTTACATCTCCTTTGATCGGAGATCCGATGGTGGCGAGTTGCACCCGAATCTGGTGCTGCCGTCCGGTAAGTAATTCTATTTCTAATAAATGATAATTATCGCTGGAGGCCAGTAGTTTATAATTCAGTCGAGCCTCTTTGGTGGTTTTACCTGGCTCGTCCAGTGCCACGGCTTTGTTGTTAGTTTGGATATAAATATGATGTACCAATTCACCAGATGGTTTGACAGGGAGCTTTTTGACAACCGCCAGATAGGTTTTGGAGATGGTTCGATTTTTAAACTGTTCATTGAGCGCCGCCAAACTTCTCTTATTCTTGGCAAACAAAACAATACCGCTAGCGGGTCGGTCAATTCGATGGGTAGCGAAAACGGGAATTTTAGCATAGATACTTGCCAAATCCGTCAGGGACTTATCACCTGTTTTGTCGGGTTGGACGGGGATGCCTCCTGGCTTGTTAAAGGCTAGTAATTGGTTGTTTTTATAGATAATCTGATCTGAGATCTGCATGGTTGTTTTTTTTGTGATGGGCCGGGCGTGTATAGGCGGTATAGGCGTCGCCCTTGCTCGTCCTTACACAGGCGGAGCATCATCTACTTCTTCGTAATCCGTAAAGTCGCCACTATCCGGTTCTTGTGGCAATTCCTCTTCTTTCACTTTTTTTGCCTCCTTCAACTGACGGGGAACATACCAAAAACGGTAGCCAATAAATCCGATAAACAACCAAAAGATCAATTTCATTATGTGGGTTTTTAACAAAAATAAACTTTTGCGGTCAATTTATCCGAACGATCCTGTATTTCTGGTGTAGAGAAGAAGTAAACACCATTATCATATAAAGAGAACATTCTATTCAATTTGGGTATTTTTCTTACCTTTGTGGCCTTAAATTCGGTTATGACTCTATAGCCTTTTAATATACAATCAATGAATTACAAAAAAATTAATAATATCACCGGATGGGCAGTTTTTACAATTGCGCTTGTCGTCTATTATTTTTCTGCCGAACGGGTAGGTAGCCTTTGGGATTGTGGTGAATTTATCACCGGAGCCTATAAACTTCAGGTTGTTCACCCACCGGGCGCCCCAGTATTTTTATTAATTGGCCGGATGTTCACTTTTATTGCAGAAATTTTCTCTAGTAACCCGGAAGATATCTCTTTTGCCGTCAATATGCTTTCTGGTATTTGTAGTGCTTTTGCCGCTACTTTTGTTTGCTGGGTCACCACTATTTTAGGTAAACTGGCGCTGGTAGGTCGACAAAATGATCCTACCGACGGCGAGACCATCGCTTTAATGGGTGCCGGTGCTGCAGCTGGTTTGACGACTGCTTTTTGTACTTCTATCTGGTTTTCTGCCGTGGAAGGAGAGGTATACGCCATGTCTACTTTTTTTACAGCGCTTACACTTTGGGCAGCCATCAAATGGTACAGTTTGCCCAACGAGGCAGAGCACGACCGTTGGCTGGTATTTTCGGTTTATGCCGCAGGACTTTCCATGGGGGTTCACCTTTTAAGTTTGCTGACCTTCCCCGCATTGGCCTTATTCTATTATTTTAAAAAATATAAAAACCATAATTTATTGGGCATGGCCGCAGCGGCCGCAATTGGAATTGTATTCGTTGCCGCTATTCAAACCATTGTTATCACGGGTATTCCAAAACTATGGAGTATGCTGGATTATATGATGGTCAATGGTCTTGGACTACCGGTTCACAGTGGACTGATTCCATTATTGTTAATTTTATTCGGAGCTATATTTGGTGGATTGAAATACGCACATAAAGTAAAAAGTGGTTTATTGCAACAATTATTTGTCGCTTTTGCTTTGGTCGTTATGGCCTTTTCTACCATCGGAATTGTGGTGATTCGTGCCAACGCAAATACGCCGATCAACATGAACAATCCGAGCGATGCGATGCGCTTACTACCCTACTTAAATCGGGAGCAATACGGAGAAAGACCTCTGTTGAAAGGTCCTCATTTTAATGCGCCTATTGTTAAAGTTAATACCGAAGATCGACTTGGGCTCGTCAATGGTCGTTATGAAGACGTAGAATTAAAAGCTTCTTATGAATACGACAGCCGTGACGAAATGATGTTTCCACGAATGGGACATCAGGACGAAGCAAGAAAAGAATTGTACAAACGCTGGATGAATGGTAAAAAATCAAACCCGACCATGGGAGATAATATTAAGTTCTTCTTCCGCTACCAGGTAAAATGGATGTACTGGCGGTATTTTATGTGGAATTTCTCTGGTCGACAAAATGGGGAACAAGGTTTCTACGACTGGGATAAAAAAAGCGGAAACTGGATTACGGGAATAGATTTTATTGACTCCGGAATTCTGGGACTACCCACCACGGACAATATGCCCGACTCGATGGGAGATTCCAACGAAGGGCGCAATGCCTATTTTATGTTGCCCTTCCTCTTTGGTCTATTGGGTATGTACTTCCACGCAAAAAATCGGAATAAAGATTTCCTGGCGCTACTTACGCTCTTTATCATTACCGGACTCGGAATTATTGTTTATTCTAACCAGCCTCCAAACGAACCCCGCGAACGGGATTATGTACTGGTAGGGTCGTTTTTTACTTATGCTATCTGGATTGGAATGGGTGTACTCGCATTGTTTGGTTTACTGCGGGATAAAGTTTCTCAGAAGGCCGCCGCAGGAATAGCTACTGCCGTAGTTATGATCGCTCCGCTGTTAATGGGTTTTCAAAACTTTGACGACCATTCGCGTAAGCACCATACGGCGAGCCGGGATTATGCGAGTAATTTCCTTGCTTCCTGCGAAGAAAATGCCATCATATTTACCTACGGTGATAATGATACGTACCCGCTTTGGTACGCCCAAGAAGTAGAAGGAATTCGAACCGACGTCCGGGTCGTTAATCTGAGTTTGATTGCAGTAGATTGGTATATTGATCAATTGCGTCGTAAAGTAAATAATTCTCCGGCCATTGATATGACAATTCCGAGAGAAGCTTATCGGGGGAAAAAGCGACAACAGTTGTTTTTTATTTCACAGGAAAACCCGGAAATGCCTTTAAGAAAAGCCGTTGAATTTATGGGTAAAGACAATCCACGGGCCGTTCAGGGTCGAACGCTGGAGAGTTTTGTTCCTACCAGAAATTATTTTATTCCGGTTAATCAGCAACAAGTAATTGCCAACGGAACCGTAAAGCCAGAGGATGCGAACAAGATTGCGGGTCGGGTGGATATTACTTTCCCACGTAACAATTATATTCAAAAAGGAGAATTAGCATTACTCGATATCATCGCCGCCAATGCTTTCAAACGTCCGGTATATTTTGCCGTTACCTGTCGGCCTTCTTCCCTCCTGGGACTAGATAATTATTTACAATTAGAAGGATTGGCGTTGCGTCTCGTACCAATTAAATCGGAAGGAGATCCGCGTTACGGAATGGTTGGAAAAGGCCGGGTAAATACGGAAGCTTTTTATAAGCATTTTACCGAAGATTTCCGTTTTGGTAATTTTGACAAACTGGATTTATTTGTGGATCGTAGCTACGGCCCGAGTGTACAAACCATGCAAGTTGGTGTAATGCGTGCGAGTGAAGCGTTGATCAACGAAGGCAAGCAGCAACAAGCAGTTGAGTTGGTGGATACTTATTTTAAGAAATTTCCACACATGAATTTTACGTTTGATCGTTATACTATGTTTTTATTGCAGAATATGATTCAAGCTGGTGGTTATCAGCAAGCTAAACCATACATCGAAACGCTGGCCAATGAAACAGCTGCGCGCCTCGAATATTATATGTATCATATGGATCCCGACATGCTAAGACAAGGTTTTAACGAAGACTTTGGCACTTACCGGAGTATTATGGAAGAGCTAAAACGGATTGTTGCCAGCCAGAAAGATCAGGCGTTAATGGACAAATTCAATACGATGTTTACTAAATTTTCTGGAAATAAAGTGTCTAACTAATGAAAGAAAAATCAATCGTTATTGGCGGAGACCACGCTGGTTTTGCCTACAAAGCAAGTATCATTCAATTTTTGGAAGAGATGGGTTATATGGTAAAGGACGTAGGTGCTTATTCCACTGATTCCGTAGATTATCCGGATTTTGCGCATCCGCTTGCCCAATGGATTGAGGAAGGAAAAGCACCCTTGGGCATCACCTTATGTGGCAGTGGAAATGGAATTGCCATTGCAGCCAATAAACACACGGGCATCCGGGCAGCGCTTTGCTGGACGGAAGAACTGGCAGCATTGGCCCGCAAACACAACGACGCAAATGTGCTTTCTATTCCTGCTCGTTTTGTGACACGCCAACTGGCATTACGGATGGTAAAGATTTTTTTAGAAACAGATTTTGAGGGTGGGAGGCACGCGCGCAGGGTTGGAAAGATTCCGGTTTAGTAGTTATAAAGACTGACTATTTTATTTTCTACTCAACTATTAATTTACGACTTTCCTAAGCTTAACTTTAGCTAATTTGCTGTTGGCTAGGGTGTTAAAAGTTCCGCATTTTTATGATAATTTATTTCAATTGAATAGATTCCTTAGATAATTTGCTCTTCAGAAAATAATGCGATCCCGCTGGGATCGAACGGCTACGGGCCTCGAATCTCGGCTAACATAATGTGATCCCTCTGGGATCTGTCGAAAATACGTAATATAAACTACACAAGAAATTTTCAGATTCGCGTATATAGGAAGCCACCGGCTAAAGTCGCTACCATCAGATTCTTTTTTTAAACCTGCTCTTCAGCAAATAATGCGATCCCGCTGGGATCATTTCTAAAATTAACATAATGATTCGCTTATTACTTCCCCTTTTATTGATACTGTCCGGTATAACTTTCTTATCGGCACAAGATCAGGCCACCACAATCAAGCCTAAAAAACTCAGTACGGTAGAGACTTTAGCCGCTACAATTACTAAAGAAGATATGCGTCGTCATCTGACCATTATCGCCTCGGATGAATTTGAAGGTCGCGAGACGGGTACGCCCGGAAACGATCTGGCGGCACAGTATATAGCCAATCAATTTATCGGGATGGGACTCCCAAAAGTTGGTAACGATAATTCTTATTTTCAGAATGTCTCCTTTACGTGGAACTCCTGGCGAAATTTAAAGATGAATATTAACGGTCAGGCTTACCGACACAAAAAAGATTTTATCAGTTTCCCTACGCGCAATAGTGATTTACCCGACCTGACGACTGACGAGATTATATTTTTAGGATACGGAATTGACGACGAGCGATACAGTGATTACGAGGGTGTGGACGTGACCGGGAAAGTGCTATTGATTTATAATAATGAACCGCTGAAAAAAAATGGTAAATCCCGGATTACGGGTAATACCGATTTATCCGAATGGTCTACCGATTGGTCTAAAAAACTTCGTACGGCCCACCAAAAAGGAGCCAGGGCGGTTTTGATTATTGACCATGAGATTAAAAAAATGCTGACTGAGTCCCTTAAATTTTTGATTGGTTCACAGATTACACTGGGTGAGATGGATGATCCAAAATCCAGTTTTGCCAATAGTGCTTTTATCTCCACGGATATGGCCAAAGAAATTATGGGAAACCGTTATAAAAAAGTCATCAAGGCTCGGAAAAAAATTCAAAGAAGAGGAAAGGCGAGAAATGTTGCTCTGCCTGTAAAATTTATTCTTAACCAGGAGAAAGACGAGCGTAAACTGATTGGTCGCAACGTTTTGGGTTATATCGAAGGGAGTGATCCACAACTCAAAAAAGAGATTGTCGTCGTTTCAGCGCACTATGATCATCTGGGCAAACAAGGTCCGGTTATTTATAATGGTGCGGATGATAATGGTTCTGGTACGACAACGGTACTCGAAATTGCCGAAGCGATGGCGCTTGCCAAAAGACAAGGAAACGGACCTAAACGAAGTGTACTTATCCTGATGATGACGGGAGAGGAAAAAGGATTATTGGGTTCCAAATATTATGCAGAACGTCCGGTATTTCCATTAGAAAATACAATCGCGGACGTTAACGTAGATATGGTGGGACGCGTGGATGATCGGTATAAAGAAGCGCCAAATTATATTTATGTTATTGGTTCTGATCGCCTTAGTTCCGAACTGCACGAGATCAACGAACAGATGAACGAGCAGTATACTAACCTAAAACTTGATTATACTTACAACGCAGAGGATGATCCGAATCGATATTATTACCGGTCTGATCATTATAATTTTGCCGAAAAAGGAATTCCCGCCATCTTTTATTTTAATGGTACCCACGATGATTATCACCGACCAAGTGATACGGTGGAGAAAATCAATTTTGATAAAATGGAAACGATTGGCAGGTTGGTCTTTTATACTGTGTGGGAATTAGCGAATCGGGCGGAACGGATTAAAGTGGACCGTGGCCTAATGGATTGATGACAAAAACCCGTCTCGGCAGTAAGCCAAGACGGGTTTTTTAGAAAAAAATTAAGGTGAGTTAGGACCAATTTTACCCCCCAATAAAGTGGTCCCACTCACCCATTAGCACCATTGCTGGTACTAAAGATCTTTATAAATTATTCTCTTTTTTTTTATTTCCAGTACTAATCATCACATTGCACTCGGGGGAAGGGAGATTTATAAAAAGATCTGCTCTTCAATATTTTGTTAAGAATTATTTTATTTTAAAAAAATGAGTATGGGACCAATTTTACCCCCCAATAAAGTGGTCCCACTCATCTCTTAGCACCATTGCTGGCACTAAAGATCTTTGTATATATTCCCTATATCATTACCAGTACTAATCATCACATTGCACTCGGGGGGAAGTATGGAGGGAGGAACTTCTACAAAAGATCTATTCTTCAATATTTTATTAAGAATTATTTTATTTTAAAAAAAATGAGTATGGGACCAATTTTACCCCCCAATAAAGTGGTCCCACTCACCTTTTAAGATCACAAGTGATCCTAATTCTTAAATATCTTTTCGACTCTTTAGCCGATGATAATGTTTTTTTTATTTGAAATTTTGAACGATTGGAAAGCAGTTTGTTTTCTCAGTTACCCGCTATTTCCAACATTATATTTTCAATAACTATGCCATTACGCAAAGTCCATTTGATTTGTTTTTTCTATGGTTGCTAAATTACCAACAGCATTTCCGGAACGCTTTTTTTCTACTAAACGAGCATAAGCTTTCTTATACTCATTGTAGTCTGCGTAATCACTATATGGAAGCATTGTTCCGCCATTCAACTTGATCATAATCCGAAAGTATAACTGCTCTTCTTTATAAAAAAAGCGCGTGATCAAATCGTCGATCTTCTGGTTTAATGTTTCAAAGTTATTCATGGTGATAATTTTTTAAATTAGTTTATCATTGTTTGATTATGGTATTTGCAATAGATGTGCCAACTACTCTAAATTCTACATCTTATTTCATATATTTAATAAAAGAATGTTTGACAGCTTTGTAATCCAAGACCTGCCATATTTACCTTTTTGATTACGTTTTAAAGGTGAATTGTGTCGTTTTGGCATAAAAATAACGATGGTACAGCCTTTGACTAATAGATTTAAAGCGGGTTAACTGTAATTGTGCTATTGAAATACTCAATCCTAATTAGGAGTGATCCGAACGAATCTTATTAATTAACCAAATACAAATGCTATGGCAAAAGGTAAAATTTCCGTTGAAACGGAAAATATATTTCCCATTATTAAAAAATTCCTCTACTCCGATCAGGAGATTTTTCTACGTGAGTTGATCGCCAACGCGGTAGATGCAACTTCTAAACTCAAAACCCTCGCTGGACGAGATGAGGTTAAAGGGGAAGTGGGTGATACCAAAATTGAAATCATTCTTGACAAACCGGGTAAAACGATCACGGTTCGTGATCAGGGAATCGGAATGACGGAAGCGGAAGTGGAAAAATATCTAAATCAGGTCGCTTTTTCCAGCGCCGAAGATTTTATCAAAAAATATAAAGACGAAGCGAGTATCATCGGACACTTCGGATTGGGCTTTTATTCTGCTTTTATGGTAGCAGATAAGGTAGAAGTACATACGAAATCCTACAAAAAAAGTAGTGCTGTCCGCTGGACTTGCGACGGTGATCCGGAATATCAGATCGAAAAGGCAGAGAAGAAACCTCGCGGAACGGATGTGATCTTACATGTAAGTGATGATGCTACGGAATTTTTGGAGGAAGGTCGAATTCAGACTTTACTGGATAAATACTGTAAGTTTTTACCAATAGAAATTAAATTCGGTACCAAGACGGAAACTTCTTTTGAGGGAGAAGGCGACGATCAGAAAGAAATCAAAACAGAGGTTGATAATATCGTTAATAATCCTAATCCAGCGTGGAAGAAAAGTCCACGAAGTTTAAAGGACGATGATTACAGATCTTTCTACAACGAATTGTATCCTTATAGTAAGCCACCTCTCTTTTGGATTCACCTGAATATTGACTTTCCGTTTAACCTGACGGGAATTTTATATTTTCCAAAATTGAATAATAATTTTGAGGTTTCTAAAAATAAAATTCATCTTTATTCTAACCAGGTATTCGTAACGGACGAGGTAAAAGAGATTGTACCTGAGTTTTTGACGATGCTACACGGAGTGATTGACTCACCGGATATTCCGTTGAACGTTTCCCGTAGTTATTTACAGAGTGATTCTAACGTTAAGAAGATCACCGGATATATTACTAAAAAGGTAGCGGAAAAATTAGCCAGCTTATTTAAGAAAGATCGTCCCGATTTTGAAAGTAAGTGGTCGGATCTCGGTATCTTCGTTAAATACGGAATGATTTCGGAAGAAAAATTTTATGACAAGGCGGAAAAATTTGTTTTACTGGAAACAGTAGACGGCGAATTTTCTACTATCGAAGAATATAAAGAAAAGATTAAAGCGACCCAAACGGATAAGCACGGGAAGCTAATCATGATTTATACCAATAATCCAACGGAGCACGATAGCTTTATTGAGTCGGCGAAGAATCGCAATTACCAAATCCTGAAATTTGATACGGTCATCGATAATCACTTTATGCAGCAACTGGAGCAGAAGTTGGGCGACGTGACGTTTGTACGAGTCGATTCGGATATTGTCGATAACCTGGTACAGACCGATGAGGTAAAAGAATCGGTCCTGAGCGAAAAGGAACAGGAGAAAATCAAGGAAATGTTTACGACCGAAGTTGGTGCGAGCGGTGGAAGTGTGGAAGCGAAGGCGATGTCTCCCGAAGATTTGCCAGTAGTGATTACGCGTCCGGAGTTTATGCGTCGGATGATGGAGATGCAGAAAATGCAGGGAATGGATACAGGGACTTTTCCTGACCAATACAATGTAGTGGTCAACACCAATCATGACTTGATTGCGAATAAATTGTTAGGAATGAAGAAGGCGGAAAAGAAAACGGCTTTTGTGAAGCATCTTTATAATTTGGCGTTGCTGAATCAGGGGATGTTGAAAGGAGCGGACTTGACGAAATTTATTAATAGTAGTATTGACTTTTTGAAGTAGGTTCTTTGAGGTTGTTGACTATTAACTATTGGCTTCGCTTTAATGTTGTCTCTGCTGTTTGCTGTTATACGCATTTAGCGTGATTGTCTCGCAGAAAGCGCGGAGAGCGCAGAGGGAGGTCTTCATTAGACAGGTAAAAGTTCGATCTATTATTTGACGGTATAAGTCCCAAATACGTTTAGAGCGTATTTGGGACTTTTTTTGTTGTCAATTTGAGACATAGACCATTATCGTTACTTAATAAGTATCTTGCGTCCAAATAGCACAAACTTTCACTATATCAAAATAAAATTAATCATGAAAAATTTTCTGTCTTTATTATTTACGCTGTCTTTGGTCGTTATGACTACGCAATCCTGTAATGTCAATAAAGGATTAGCCGGGCTTTCACCTGCTAAAGCGTTAACGGGCGTGCAAGCCTTATTGGGTAACTCTAGTAAAAGTGCTTTGAGTGGTTTTACGGGTAATATCTTGGGAAAGGCCGCTATGAAAAGTGTCATGCCTAAAGGACTGGCTAATATTACCAGTTTACTAGGTAAGTCAAGTGGCGGAACCAAAGCTTTGGGTCTGCTAAATAGCGCTATGGCGTCTGCCGTGCCTGACGTCGCTTCTTCTGTCTTGGGTAATGCGACAAAAGGAATTGCTGCGTCCGATGCCTTGAGTCTATTAAAAGGTGGGAATACTGGTGCGACTGACTTTTTAAAAAAGGCAGCGGGTCAAAAATTATCTGCCGCTTTATTACCTGCTATTACAAAAAATCTGACCGCCAACGGAGGTCTGAGTGCGATCACTGCTGCTTTGGGAGGTCAAGCTTCCAGCTTACTTGGCGCTGGCAAACCTTCCATCGCTGATCTGGCGACCACTGGCGCTACAAATGGCCTTTTTAACATGATGGGTAACGCAGAAAAAGCGGAACGTGAGAATCCAACGGACCCAGTGTTAAAGGAAATTTTTGGTAAGAAATAATTATCTGGTTTTAAAAAATCCAGTAATTTTGTTGAAAAATCCCGGATGCTTTTAGGAGTGTTTGGGATTTTTTTATTGAGGCTTTTGGTCACCCCTACTCCACCTTCACCACTTCAATCTTGAAAATCAACACCGAGTCACCCGGAATATTAATTCCTTTCTCCCGAATCGCCAGACGGCCGTACGCCATTTTACTAGGAATCAACAAAACACCTTTGCTTCCTTTTTGAAAATTGACCAGTGCATCTTCCCAGCCTTCGATTACTTTTCCACGTCCGAGGATAAAGGTAAACGGTTCTTTTCGATCGTAGGAAGAATCAAACTTGGTTCCATCCAACAAGGATCCTTCGTAATGTATCGTTACTTTGTCGCCACGTTTTAGCTTATCGCCTTTTCCTTTTTTCTTAATAAAATAACTCACGCCCTTATCCGTCCGTTGTACCCGCATTTTCTGATCGGCCGCATAATTATTGATGCGTTTCTTGTCTGTTTTAAATTGTTCTGATACGTGTTTGTTGTAAGCCGCTCTTTCCTTTTTCTCCACCTTCATCATGTAGGCATCGTAAGCTTCCGGACTCAAAATATCCAGTACTTCTAATTCAAATAATAAAGGTGTATTACCCGGAATTTCTCCCAAACCAGAATTACCGTACGCCAGCTTTGCCGGTATGAGCAACGTCGCCTTACTACCCACGGGCAATTTTTGAATGCCTTTGTCCCATCCCTGAATCACAATCCGGTATCCTACTCTGAATACAAAAGGATCATCCGATTCCGACTGATCAAAAACGGTTCCGTCGAGCATTTTTCCAACATACTTCAATTTCACGTAGTCACCAGGTTTGGGAATCGCACCCGTACCCTTTTTCTCAAAAGCATAGAAAACCCCATTCCCGTCGTCTTTGGCATCCAGTTGATGGTGTTTGATGTACGAAGAAATATCCAACGAGTCGACCGCATTCAAAGTAGCCGATCCTAAAAATGGAAAGAGAAAGATGAAGAAGATTATATTAAGTAATTTCATGATTAAATAATTAATTGATTGTCATTTATCGCGATAGGACAAAGCTAATCGCCAATGGCTAACAGCTAATAGCCTTTTTACATTACAAAAATGCACATATTACGTGCCATAAGTAAGAGTATTGGCCAGATTAACGTTTATTTATGAAAAAATGGGTTACTTTGATAGTCAAATACAAAAGATCAGAAAAATAAATTTTACACGTACCACTGCATTAAAAAAGCGCCAACCAGCCAACTGGTAAACCAGCTAATCGTCTTTTTTCACACAACAAATTTCTCTTCACATCTTGATTGAACTATTCAAACAATCTCCATTACTCCTCTTATTCGTCGTTTCCGCCGTAGGCTATCTCGTTGGTAGCATCAGCATCAGAGGTAATAAAATGGGCGTAGCTGCCGTACTTTTTGTGGGGCTGGCCTTTGGGGCACTGGATCCAGATATGGACGTACCCGAAATCATCGTTTCGCTCGGACTGGTTATCTTTATCTACACCATTGGGCTGAGTAGCGGACCTGGATTCTTTTCTATTTTTGAAAAGCAGGGACTCCGGAATGTATTTTTTGTGATTGGAATGCTCACCCTTTCTGCGAGTATAACGGTGGCGCTGCATTTTTTATTTGAACTGGACGCAGCGACTTCGGGTGGCCTTTTTGCGGGTAGCACCACCAATACGCCCTCGCTCGCCGGACTGCTCGATCTGATCGAAAATACCAATCCGGGAGAGGTGTCTAATTTGAGCGACCACGCCGTCATTGGTTATTCGCTTTCTTATCCCATGGGGGTTTTCGGTACTTTGATGGCTATTTTTTTTATGAGAAAATGGTTGAAAATTGATTTTAAAAAAGAGGCAGCGGAATTACAGTCTACTTATCCGATCAGCGAGCAACTGGACAGAGCAACCATTCGGATTACCAATTTGGAAATGACGGGTATTCCGGTAAGAGAAATTTACAAAAAACTGGATGGCCGAATAGTTTTTGCCCGGATGAATCGTGGTCAGGAAACCTCCATCATTACCTGGGATACGCAATTTCAGGTAGATGATCAAATCGTCCTGATCGGTTCCGGGAAAACAATCAGCGAAGCAATAGCGCTGCTTGGTGAATCCGCCAAGGAACACCTCTCCGATGATCGCCGGGTATTTGATGTACGCCGGATGTTTGTTTCAAATCCCGACATCGTCGGTCGTAATATTGCTTCGCTTAATCTAAACGAACGTTTTCCAGTCCTCATCACCCGCATCAATCGTGGAGATATGGAACTGCTCGCCAACAGCGAAACGGTCCTAGAATTTGGTGACCGGGTACGATTACTCGCCCGCCGGAAAGACATGCCTGAAGTCAACGCTTTTTTTGGTAACTCTTACGAAGCGATGAGTCATATCAATTTGTTGTCTTTCGGATTGGGTATTGCCATGGGATTGTTATTGGGAATGATTACTTTTTCTTTGCCCGGTGGAATTAATTTTAAACTTGGTGCAGCCGGTGGTGCATTGATCGTATCTTTGGTATTAAGTAAGTGGCGGCGAACGGGTTCAATTGTCTGGACGTTGCCGCATAGTGCGAACTTGACGTTGCGCCAGTTTGGCCTGATCTTATTATTGGCTGGAATCGGGATTCGGTCCGGACATACATTTATGACAACACTCGCGGGCGGTAGCGGTGGTTTATTGTTTTTGTGCGGAGCCATCATCAGCACGCTGACGGCATTTATTACACTTTTCGTAGGTTATAAACTTTTTAAAATTCCTTTTAGTTTTTTAACGGGAATGGTTTCTAACCAACCTGCTATTCTGGATTACGCATTAGAACAAGCAGGGAATCGGTTACCGACGATTGGGTATATTTTGATGTTGCCGGTGGCGTTGATTACAAAAATTTTATTTGTACAGTTGTTGTATTTATTTTTGGGTTAATGAGCGCTTCTTGCTTCTTGCTTCTTGCTTCAATCGAACGCGATTAAAAAAGGTAAAATTTCTGCGATCACGCTGTGGTCGTTCTCATGACGCACTTATGATCTCAGCGAGATCACAGTATGTTAGGTTAGCCAAAGTTTCGTATCCAAGGTTACGACCGCAGAGCGGTCGCAGTATTTCGTAAAAGCGCAGAAGTATGAAAATCATCTACGTAAAAAATCAGGCGATTGATAAAACACGTTGGAACTCGACGGTCGCCAACGATCCGCAAGGTTTGCCTTATGCGTACAGCTGGTATCTGGACAACGCCACTTCCGGGCAATGGGATGCGCTGATGACTCCCGATTATCAGTACGTGATGCCGCTTCCGTGGAATAGAAAAATTTTCGGAATTCAACAAATATATGTACCCCTGCTGACGCAGCAACTAGGCATCGCCGGACCGGATATTCCGGAAGATATCACAATTAATTTTTTAAATAGTATTCCCTATAAATTTAAAAAAATAGTTTTTCCGCTCAACCAACAGATTGATCATCTTCACTGTCGAACAAAAACCAACCTCGTTATTTCCCTCGCCACCGATTACCAAAACATTCAGGACGGCTACAAAAAAAATCTGGTCCGTGGCATTCGAACTGCCGCCGAAAAAACGCGCCTCAACGAAAGTCGAATGATCGACGACTTATTAACATTCTATCAACAAACACTAAAAAATCATCTGAATTTTTCTGAGAAAGAATGGAAAAAAATCCATCAAATTATTCACGCCATCGACCAGCATTTGGAAACTATATGCCTTGAAGTCAGAAACGAAAATGGGCAAAGACTCGCACTGGGTATTTTTGTTATTACTAAAAAAAGAATCGTTTATTTAATGGGCTGTGCCAACGCGGAAGGTCGGAAAAAATTCAGCAGTTCCTTTATTTTGGATACGGTAATTAAACAATTTTCCGGTACGGATCGGCTGTTTGATTTTGAAGGATCAGACATCCCGGGGGTGTATAAATTCTTTAAAAGCTTTGGATCTCGGGAGGCGAATATTTCGATTTATGAGAAGGATGAATTGCCTTGGCTGGTGAAGAAGGTGATGAATTGGAAAAGGTGAATGGGTTTAATTAATGACAAGTCTTAGTTTCTCAAAGAATTACCATATCACTAGCAATGGAGCATAATCAACAACATGATCTCTAAATTTAAAACCATACTATTTTTGAACGTATATCTGTGCGGTAAAAAAATGGCCCCGTAAATATAATTCATGAATTATATTTACGGGGCCATTTTTTTTACGCTACCCCTCAAGCAATTCCGCCTCTACGCCACCAACCACTTCCACTGCCTGCTGATATACTTCCTGCATCGCGCCCGAATTATCTTTCCCGGCAAACAGGGCCATCTCACTGGTTTTAATCACATGAATAAACTGCTGGATGGGTGTTTCGGAAACTTTCAGTTCCAGTAATTTATCCCGAACATTGTCTTTACTCATTTTAGAAAAAGGAATGTTTAATTTATCAGAAACGTAGTCCAACATCGCACGGGAGACTTCATCATAGAACAGTCGACTTTTATTTTCTTTTAGAAAAGCGTGCGCTGTTTCCAGTCGTTTCAGTGCCACCTTGTTAGCGCGTTGTCGGCGCAAAGCTTCGGTATCGACGTTGAGCAATTTGAATTGGTGCCGTTTATACAGATAAGCACTACCGAGGAGTAATAGCGGTAGACCTAATAAAATATAAAAGAGTGGCGTCCCAAAAATTGGTTTTGATTTTTTTTGCCAATCGGCCGTTTTTACAATTCCTCGCAGCGTCGCAGTTGCTTCCTCGTTTTTGGGAATCACTGCTTTTGACTGATCACCCTGTGTAATGGAAATCGCGAGCGGCGCACTTTCCAGTGTTATGTACCGTAAGCTATCCACGTCGTAATAAGTAAATTTTGGTCGCAATCGAAACTGCCCCGCGTGCTTCGGTGTAATCAAATAATCAAAAACCTTTTTACCAATAAAGCGGCCCTGCCTCGGAACCAACATATTTTCTCCGGCTACTTTTGCATCAAAGATTTCAAAACTATCACCCAACATTAAGTCCGGTGCCTGCACCAATTTAAGATCACCATCGCCGCTAACGGAAAGTTGAATAGAAAATGCATCGTTGGTATTAATCTGTCGACTATTCGTACGAGCTTCCATTGAATAACGACCGACTGCACCGGAAAAACTTGCCGGTGGGTTATCGGGTAAATCCCGAACATTGATATTTAACAATTCCGTAGCGACTTGAATACGAATCAAATCCGGAACAGAAAAAATATTACGACGCTTCCTTTGATTGGGGGAAGCAACGGCCACTCGCATTTGTAATGGCGGAATCTCCAGAATGCCCGCCTGCTGTGGAAACAAGGCTACCTTTTTTATAATCTTGGTACTGTATTGCACACCATCAATGACTTCTTTTATCACCTGACTATTATAAGAACGTAAATCTTCGGCAAAAAAGCCAGCATAATCCAGTTCATTGACCGGATTGTAATTTTCTACCTGTCGCGTTGTATAAATTTTATAATCTAAAATAATCTGCTCACCAACTCTTGCTTCCAGCGACGAAGGAATCGCTTTGATGTATATCTGTGTTTCTATTTGTTCTTCCAGTTCTTTTTGGGTAGTGGCTGTATTGGCTTTTCCCTTGACCACTTGTATCGTGATGGGCTTAGTCGATATTTTTTTTCCATTCACCTCGATGCTTGCGGAGCCGACGGTAAATTTTCCGGTTTTTTTAGGTTGTAAATTATAACTGTAACTAATTGACTTGGTCCACTTTCCGTTAAAAGAAGAAGTGTTGATCATCTGACTGGGACCACTCAGTAAATTAAAATTTTTAAAATCAGGGGGCTGAAAATTCTTTCCATCCGCGTTGTCCAATGTAAAGCTGACTTCAAAATAGCCTCCCACGACAACCTGCCGGGCATCCGCACTGGCGGTAAATTTCACCGGTTGCTGAGCCAAAAGATTGCTAGCCACCAAAACAAAAAACAATAGTATTATATTTACAGCGTATTTTATGTTCATAACTTATACGTCTTGCGTTTTTTCTTTTTGGGCGCTTGTTTTTCTTTTGGAAAATCAGGCATTCTTAGTTCCGGCATTCTAAAAAAATCAGTATCCCAACCAAATCCGCCTGATGATTGCGGATTTTTTTGAATAATTCCATCCGGATTATCTAAGACAATTATTTCGAACGGCTCTGTAAAAAAATCTCCGTCCTCTGTTTCTATTTTGGCAGGTGGAATAAAAAACACGCCCGCTTCTTTTGCTTCCAAATAATAAGAATAAGTAACGGACTGGCTGACCGTACCATTGACCATCATCATACTTGAAGACATATTGGGTCCGGCGATAAGCATAAAATCTTCAAAAGCAGGTGGTGTAAAATCTTGACTACTTCCATTTTCTAACTTAAAAGATACCTGAAGTTGGTTGCCTAATAATAAAGTGTCAAATTGCGTACTGACTGTAAAAGAAGTTTCCTGACTCCATGTGGTCAACGTCAGCATTAGACCTATCGTAAGTAAAATTATTCTTTTCATTTTTTAAAATTATCATCAGTATTAACGGTGCTTCTATCCGCACATCAAAAATTTAAAATCCAAAAATCCACGCTACCAATCCTTGCCCGTAGCTGTTTTCTTACCTTTCATTTTCCGCATTTTCTCCTGTACTTTTCGTTCTTCCTCATCCATTACCTGCAATAATTTTTCTGCTTCTTCCTTGTTCATATCTCGCTCCTGCGGCTGGCTTTCCTTTTCTTTTTGTTCTTCCTCCTTTTGTTCTTCACCCTCCTGCTCCTGATTTTGTTGCTCCTCTTCCTGCTGTTCCTGATCTTGTTGCTGTTGATCCTGCTGTTGCTCTTGCTGCTCCTGATTTTCCTCGTTCTCCTCTTTATTCTCCTCCTGTTGCTGCTGTTCTTGTTGTTGCTGCTGTTGTTGTTGCTGCACCTGACGCATCGCACGAGATAGATTTTTTTTGGTATCCATATCTTTCGGCGCAATCCTCAAAGCATTTTTATAAGCCTCTACACTTTTCTCAAATTCCTGTTTTTCAAAATGCGCATTGCCCAAATTATGAAAAGCGTTGGCGCGCATCTCCGGATCAAGCGAAGTACTGGCCGCCGCCTCAAACTGCGGAATGGCTTCTTCAAAGCGACCTTGTTTATAAATAGCATTCCCAAGGTTGTACTTAGATTTTGCCGCATTTTCTTTTTCAAGTGCCCGACGATAGTTAAGCTCTGCATCACTAAAATCTCCTTTTTCGTAAGCCTTGTCTCCGAAGCGAAGCGATTTATGAGCCGTCTGAGCGGAGATCGTTCCACAGATTCCAAAAACTATAAAAGCGATTATAATTACATTCGCGCAAAGACAAACTGTTTGTGATTTTTTCATTATGAAATATTTATTTTTGAGTGTCTATCTCGCCCCCTATTCTTCCGTCAAGAAAATAAGTCCTTCCCTTTCAACACCTTACTTTTACGATAAGAAATAAGAAATTCAATAACTAAAAACAAGAGTGCAAATCCGATGAATAATTGAAAGTAACTTTCGTACTCACTAAATGATTTTTGCTCCTGTTCCTTTTTATCCAGTTGATCAATTCGGTTACGGAATGCGGTAATAATTTTATCGTTAGCGGTAATGTTATAATAACTTCCGCTACCAGCCTTCGCTAAACCTTCCAGCATTTCTTCGTTTAATTTACTATAAACCGTATTCCCACTTTCATCTTTTTTAAACGTACTACGTCCTCCCGCATAAATTGGAATCGACGCACCTTGTGACGTTCCGACCCCTACGGCAAATATCTGCAAGCCATTATTATTTGCTTCTTCGGCCCGTTCCATCATTCCCGGTTCGTGGTTTTCTCCGTCGGTTATTAGGATGAGTGCTTTATGGTGTTTATTGTCTTCTTCAAAAGAACGTTCTGCCAAATCAATGGCCTCTCTGATGGAGGTTCCCTGCACAGGAACCAGATCAGGATTCGCACTCTTGACAAATAGTTGAGCCGCCGCATAGTCCGCTGTCAGTGGCATTTGCAAATAAGCATTTCCTGCAAAAATGATCAACCCAATCCGCTCGCCCCGTAATCCATCAATCAATTGTAAAGTAAACTGCCGGGCCCTTTCCAGTCTATTGGGACGCATATCCTGGGCCAGCATACTATTCGAAACATCCAGCGCAATGATCACATCGGCACTCTTTAATTTTACCTTTTCTTTTTTAGAACCCCACTGTGGATTGGCCCAACCTACAATTAAAAAGACAACCGAACACATCAATAAAACAAACTTGACCGTGTGTTTATAACGAGAAACTTCGGGCATCAGTTGTGCCAATAAATGATGATCACCAAATTTATCCAGCGCACGACGACGAGCGGTCCACATCCAAAAAAAGAGACCAATCAGGATTGGAATTAAAATGAAAGCGTATAAATAAATACTATGTTCAAATCTAAACATCTATTAGGGTATGGTTCTAAAAATCGTGTATCTTAATAGTATTTCTAAAAAGATAAAAATCAACGCGGCAAGCGCAAAGTTGTGAAATATCTCTGTATATCGTCTGATCGTGGTCACCTCTATTTCCGTCTTTTCCAATTTATCAATCAGTCCGTAAATCTGTTCTAGTTTTTCTGCAGAGTCTGCCCGAAAATATCTTCCTCCCGTCATCTTGGCGATCTCGGTTAACAAGGCTTCGTCAATTTGTACGGTAGCCAATCCAAAAATATATTGTCCATTACTTCGGCGACTGACGGGTGCCAACGCCCGACCTCTCGAACCTACGCCGATGGTATAAACTTTCACCCCAAATTCCCGCGCAATTTCCGCAGCGGTTCCGGGCTGTACATATCCAGCATTGTTGTCTCCGTCGGTCAACAAGATGACCACTTTACTTTTTGATTCGCTGTCTTTGAGTCGATTGACGGCGGTCGCTAATCCCATGCCGATGGCCGTTCCATCTTCGAGGAGTCCACATTTTAGTTTTGATAAAAATTGTTTTACAACTCCGTGGTCGGTAGTGAGCGGACATTGGCTAAACGCCTCCCCCGCGAAGACGACCAACCCAAGTCGATCAAAACTTCGCTTCTCCACAAACTCGGTTGCCACCGCCTTACTGACCTCCAAACGATCGGGTTTAAAATCCTGCGCGAGCATGCTACTCGATAAATCCATCACCAGCATGATATCGATTCCTTCGGCATTGATCTCTTCCTCTTTTAGCGTTCGTTGTGGACGAGCCAGTGCGATGACCAGCATCAAAAAAGCCAATGCTCGCAAAATTGGTAAGACGGCGCGAAGTTTTCCTTTCCAGGAGTCCAGTCCTTCGATCGAATCGAGTGTTGAAATTTTTAGGTTGACGTAACGTTCCGTATGCCGAAAATAATACCAGACTCCAATCGCCGGTAAAAGCAAAAGGAGGATAAAAAATAACGGGTGAACGAAAGAAATATTTTTAAAAATTAATAACATATTATTCTTTAAACCTCTGCGATTGGTTGTTCGGGAATCAGTTTGGTTTTTTCTACAAAATCAATTGCATAACCCATCAATTTTTCATGAGTAGCTTCCGGTGGTGATGCTTTCGCAAACTTCACCAAATCTGCCAGCTCCAGCATTTCATGCAATTTTCCTTTCCACTCGTCACTCAACTGGATGGGTTTTAAATCTGTCTGAATCTCATGTGTAGTGGATTCCAGCGCAGAAATGCCGTATCGATTTTCAAGATATTCTCTGACGATAAAAGTCAGTTGCGTTTGATATTGTTTGATGGAACCATTTTGCCAAAGTTCCTGAGCTTTTAACTCTTTTAGTTTTCTTTGGGCAATGATGTGTGCCGGTTCGATGACGATTACTTTCTTTTTGGGCGGCAACTTTTTATTTTGTGCACGACGGTAGAGGAAATAAACCAACCCTCCGATAATTCCAATTAATAAGAAAACCAGTAATAATGGTACTATATCTTCGAAAGTCATCGACTCCTCGTAGATCGGTTTGATGGGCGCGAGGGCTACGGTATCTATGGCGGCTTCTTGCGGAGACGCTGGCACAACATCGGCTACATTGATGATCAGTTCTTTGGTGGCGATGGTATTCGCGCTTCCATTTTTTTGGTAACTAAAAGGGATGGATGGAATAAAAAAACTACCGCTTTCAAAAACGGTAAAAACAATATTTCGGCGAACGGTTGTTTCGCCCGCAATGGTCACGGTATCCCAATTTTCCTGCGTCGAAATTATTTCAATATTTTCGGCATCTTCTAAAACTTTTAGATCGACATTATTAATGCTTCCTCCCTCGGGATAACTCGCTTCTAATTTCAAACGCATTTGATCACCGATCAACATTCGGGTGCTATCCAACGTCGCCGATACCCGCAACTGAGCGACTACGGAAGTCATTCCCGCTGACCAACAAATTAGCATACAAGTTAAAAGTCTGATCATTTTTTTCATCACTATCTCGTCCGCTTTTTAAAAAATTTCAATAATGCATTCACGTAAGATTCATCGGTACGGATACTGACGTGGTCCGTGCGGCTTTTGATAAACGTTGATTGTAAATAATTATAATTTTCAATAAAGAAATTCCGGTAGCGATCCCGTACATGTGCCGAGCCGGAATCCAGCCAGCGAATAGAATTAGTCTCCGGATCCAGGGCACGAATCAATCCGACATTGGGCAATTCTTCTTCGCGCGGATCGTAGAGATGAACGCCAATAATATCGTGACGACGTGCCGCAATCCGCAACGGATCTTCGTAACCTTTGGTAATAAAATCTGATAGAATAAAAGCGATACTCCGTTTTTTAATCAAATTATTAAGGTACTGTAATGCGATACTGATATCCGTTCCAGTCCCTTTTGGTTTAAAATTTAACAATTCCCGGATAATCCGTAAAATATGTTGTTTTCCTTTTTTGGGTGGAATATATTTTTCGACCTGATCGGTAAAAAACAATACACCTACCTTATCATTATTTTGAATAGCAGAGAAGGCCAATACTGCAGAAATTTCGGTTAAAATCTCATTTTTCATTTGCTTGACGGTACCAAAAAAACCGGAAGGACTGACGTCGATCAGCAACATCACCGTAAGTTCTCTTTCCTCTTCAAAAACCTTGATGTGCGCATCACCGGAACGCGCGGTTACGTTCCAGTCGATATTTCGAACATCGTCGCCATACTGATATTCCCGCACTTCACTAAAAGACATACCACGCCCTTTGAAAGCACTGTGGTACTCTCCGGAAAAGATATGTTTACTCAAGCCGCGCGTCTTGATTTCTATCTTTCGTACTTTTTTTAGTAACTCGTTGGTTTCCATATTTATTAGGCTGTTGGCCGTTGGCTATTAGTTATTGACCCTCTTTTATCGTGTACATTTGCAATTACAGTAAGCCAACTGGTAATAGCCAATAGTTTCTCAATATTTTCCTTTTAGAAAATTTTGAATAATCGTATTTTTCACAAAAAAGTCTTTAAGTTTTTTGTAGGGAATCGTTACGCTTTGTCGCCCGTAAAGTGGATGATAATCAGTTGCGAAGTAGATCCCTTCTGAGCGAAAATTAAACGCTTCGAATTTTTGCGTATTTAACCATTCCACAAATTTTACATCCTTGGCGTAAGCATGTTGCAACATGCGATTCTTCATATATTTTTTGGCGTAAGCCACGTAATCAAAATCACTATTAAAAATATCCTTTGGAAGAATTTCCTTGCCTGACTTAAGATCAAAATTCAAATTTTGACTGGTTGAATTTTTAGTCCACGAACTGGAAAAATGCATTTGTCCACTGATCAACGCATCATTATATACATCGATATCCGTCCAGGCGTGTGACCGCAACATCTGCCGCATAGAAGGAACGGGTGACTGTCTCATGGTCACTATTTCATTTGTATATTTTTTACATTTTCCATTCCAGGTCAGCATAATTTCTTCTATCCATTTATTGAAATCGTCGTTTCTCGTTTTAGGGTATAAAACATCATAACTGGTCACGTAGTCTGCGTACTCCTGACAACCCACCGAAAGTTCTACATCAGGATGAAACGTACAAGTAAATTCTTTACCATTGGTTTTTACATAATTAGCATTGAATTTGTTTTTGTCATCAAAACTTCCCTCTAACTTTCCCTGCGGACGATTCATTTCATCTTTTATATCCAGATAAAAATTGTCAAAGGTATCGCTGTATCCTTTTATTTTCCGAGTATTGGTTTTATTTAAAAAGATAACTGATCCCATCACTTTTCCGGCCCCATTTTTTTGTAAAATCATTTTGGCTTTGTCTTTACCAATGTTGCCGCTATAAGTTCTCATCCATTTATTATCTCCACAGTAAGAAGGCACCTCTATTCTGGTCTTTACTTCTTCCAATCGCAAATCTGCCCCGATATTATTTCCGATATTTTGCCATTGTCCACGAATACCCCATTCAGTATATTCTCCTTTAAAATAACCGGTAATTAAACCCTCTGGGTCGTACTCTTGTAAAATTACTTTGTTCTTTTTAACTTCACCAACCAGGTAAAAAATGGCTTTACTACGCAGGTATTGCATTTCCCCTTTAATCCCTTTTCCATCACTTGCCAATGTAATAACCACATCATTCATATCATTGAATCGTCCTTTGTAGTATTTTATCCACTCGACCTTCTCCGGTTTTTCAAATAAGCCCAGTACGGGGTCTCCGGTCCAAAAAGTTTGTGCGGATAATGCTACACCAAACAAAGAAAACAGGACAAATAAAACAATATTATTACATTTCATTCTACACTTTGTTTAAACACTGTATTTCAGATTAGGAAAAATGTTACAAGGCATAAATTCAAGTATCATTACTTATCGAATATTTTTTTGCATTACGTTTACTAATCCGCTTTTTAGCTGGCAAATAGATTTAGCAACCAGGATAATATTTATGGTACAGCTACCGTATTTAGAATTTTATCAATAATATCTTCCTGTGTGATTTCTTCGGCCTCCGCTTCGTAAGTTAATCCAATCCGGTGACGTAATACATCGTGACAAATATTGCGTACATCTTCCGGAATTACATACCCTCTTCTTTTTAAGAAAGCATAAGCTTTACTAGCCATAGCAAGATTGATACTGGCACGGGGCGATCCACCAAAACTGATCAAAGGTTTTAGTTCTGCCAATCCGTAAGCTTCTGGGTCACGCGTCGCAAAAACGATGTCAAGAATATACTGTTCGATCTTCTCGTCCATGTATACTTTTCGAACTACTTCGCGCGCCTTTAAAATATCTTTGGCAGTAATGACCGCATTAATTTTAGCGAACGAGCGTTGCATATTTCGACGAATGATCTCGCGTTCATCTTCTTTATTTGGGTAAGTAATTTTCACCTTAAGCATAAAACGATCCACTTGAGCCTCGGGCAACGGATAAGTACCTTCCTGCTCAATGGGATTTTGGGTAGCGAGGACGAGGAAAGGTTCTTCCAATTTAAACGTTTCGTTACCGATGGTGACCTGACGTTCCTGCATGGCTTCCAATAAAGCACTTTGTACCTTGGCGGGTGCCCGGTTGATTTCATCCGCGAGGACGAAGTTGGCAAAGATAGGTCCTTTTCGTACCGTAAATTCGTTTGCACCAGGATTGTAGATCATGGTACCGATAATGTCGGCGGGTAGCAAATCCGGGGTAAATTGAATGCGGCTAAATTTGGCGTCAACGGCGGTAGAAAGCGTGTTGATGGCCAGGGTTTTGGCCAATCCGGGGAGACCTTCGAGTAGTACGTGACCGCGAGATAGCAGTCCGAGCATGAGCCGCTCGATCATATGATGCTGACCAACAATGACTTTGGCGGTTTCTTCGTTTAATTTTTCAACAAAGGCACTTTCGAGGTATATTTGTTGATTAAGTGCTTCAATATCTACTGATTCTTGCATGTTGTATTTTTTATCGCTTTTTTGGTATTTGAGTTTTTTAAAAAAAACTTTATAACAGCTGTTGCCGACGGGCAATGACCCATTATTCGGGCAGGACTGCAAATTTCACATTTTTTTCCTAAAAACGGGTATAATCCTCCCTTTGAATTTAGCTCAAACGGGAGCATTTATTCCGCTTTAACTTAATATTAACAAATGTTACGATTTATCACTTCAATTGGGTTGGTTACGGCCATTTTTCTCTGCTTATTCAGTTCCGAAGTTAGTGCTCAAAAGGGTCAATTACGGGACTCTTTGGTGCAGGATTTTCGCGCTGGGACGTTGATTATTCGCCTAAAAACGCATCAAAATAAACTAAATAGTATCGAATCTGTCCTCCAACGGGCGGATACGAGTCCAAAACATCGAAATCGGCTAATAGGGAAACGCGACCAGATTATTGCTAATCGGGATCGTTTTAATCAGGATTTGGTGACTGCTTTTAGTCAGCTTTATAGCTTTTCGGAGGTACGGTTTATGTTTGATAAAGATGTAAAACGCTTTAAAGCGGGAGCGTTGGACGGTGTATTTTTGGGAACAGATTTGATGCCGCTGGCGGAGTCGAAACCAGTTGAGGGTTCTTATTACTTTTGTGGTGAAGGGAATACGCAGATGCCGGGTAATAGCCGGGAAGGTATATTGGTGATGGATAAAAATGGCGATCAGTTGCCGGGGTGGTTTCCAAATTATTTTCGAGCGAAGAGCAATGGTCGAAGTTTTTTCGCGATGTTTGGTGGGGATCGGTATCCTTATATGCCGGCGGAAAAGGTGGTGAAGAAATTTATGAAGGGGTTGGGGGTTTTACGATAGGCGGACGATGGGCTTTCTGCAATTGGTGAGCTCTTCAAATGGTGAGGGCGGACATATGAGTACTAAATTCTTAACATTCAAATTGGGGTAATTATCCATACATAGTTAAATGAACACGCTCTTAACTGGGAGACTTTTAAAATTTTAGGATTTCTATTGAATTCGTTTTTGAGATTGCTATTGATTTTTTATTCGATCATCTCCCTTCCCCATTCCCAATAATTGGCGCAATCGGCTCCGACTTATCCAATAATGGCACTACTGGTTTGTTCGGTTTCACGGGTCTTTCCGGACGTGGAATACTGTCGATCGTATAAATTTCTTCCGACCGGACAATGAGAATAGAATCCACCCGAATATTCGCTTCTTTCATTATCTTATCCCGACAACGCTTTATTAAACTGAGCCGATAATCCTCTACCCTTTCATCAACTTTTGCCTGAATCAATGCTTGTCGATCAGAAAAGTCCTGCTGCTGAAATCCCAGCATAATCACCAAGACTAATGGAGCAAGTAACCATAAAATTCTTTCTTTCATTTGTTAAATATTTTTCTGATGTCTTTGTATCTTTCTACAATAATAGAGTCTACAACCTGCCTAACAGAAGCCTCAAAATTTATCTCACAAAGACTGTCTCCCATCGCTCGTAGTATTTTTGTTTCTCTAAGTACCAACGTGTCCACTACCTTGCGCTCCGCTTTTGTTAACCGCTCCGTTTCTTCTACGCACGATATGGGGAGCAAGAAGCAGGTTGCCCAGAATAAGAAGAATATTCGAGGGCCAGTGGGGGATTTTGAATTTTGGAGTTTTGGAGTTTTGAAATTCGTGGACATTATTAATTGATATTTTCAGGGTACAGATGTTATTTATTCTTCATTCGAATTAAGGGCTAAATTTAGTTTTTAATTCGCATTCTTCATTAAAATTATTCGTCTCCCTGCTATTCATTCCCTCTATCCAAATCAATCACTTTTTTCTTTAATTCAAAATTCTTCCCTAAATAAACTTTCCGCACCATTTCGTCTGCCGCTAGTTCTTCCGCCGTTCCTGCCTTTAGAATATTTCCTTCAAACATTAAATAGGCACGATCCGTAATAGACAATGTTTCCTGTACGTTATGATCGGTGATGAGAATACCGATGTTTTTGGTTTTAAGTCGTTCGATGATATATTGAATGTCTTCGACTGCGATGGGATCAATTCCTGCAAAGGGTTCGTCCAGCAAGATAAATGTAGGACTCGTCGCCAAAGCCCGGGCTATCTCCGTTCGACGTCTTTCCCCTCCTGACAAAGTGTCTCCTTTATTCTTACGGACTTTGTGCAAACTAAACTCCTCCATCAGTTCTTCCAGCTTTAGTTTTTGATCCGCTTTCGACAAATCGGTCATCTCTAATACACTCCGAATATTGTCTTCTACACTGAGCTTTCTAAAAACGGAAGGCTCTTGTGGCAAGTATCCTACTCCTTTCTGTGCTCGCTTGTACATCGGCAAATCCGTCACATCTTCGTCCTGCAAAAATACACGTCCAGACTCTGGTTTTACGAAACCTACTACCATATAAAAAGTAGTTGTTTTACCAGCACCATTCGGCCCCAGCAATCCGACAATTTCACCTTGTTTGACATTCACGGAAACCTCTTTGACTACCGTTCGTCCGCTGTACTTTTTTACTAATTTTTCCGCTCTGAGAATCATATTTTGTTGTTGAAGCACTGCACTTGTTGAAGCGCTTTGCCTGTTGAAATGTTGAATCGCTTCGCTTGTTAAATTCTCATTAGACTTGTTACCCTTTAAGAACTTATCCTGTTAATCCTATTCGTTAAAAGCACGATAGAGGGCGTTATTAATTTTTCATTAAAAATTATTTATTACCTCGCTCCCGCTTTTCTCCTCCAGGCCTTCCGCTCTCTGGCCTCACTGAACCCTCTGGTTTCTCCACCTTCGCTGATGCTGTAAATAATTTTTCCAAATCAATTTCAGTATCTACCTCCCAACCCGCGCGGAGTTCTTCGAGCGTTGTAATCCTTTGTTGTTCGGGTTGTTCCTTTCGGTAATAATTACCAGAATCCCGGCGACCATTATTGTTGCGATCTTTGGTTACGCGCAAGCTATAATTTCCCGTAGGCAAGGCTACTATTTTCTTTACAACCAACGTATCATTGGCTACGGAAAATGATTCTACTAAGTTATCATTTTTAAAAAGTAATTCCAAAAAATAGGTAGTTCCTGATTGAATCCCCCGAATATTAAGGGTCAGGTCCCCAAATACATCCCGAGGCAACGATTCGTAATTTTGCGTAAAAGTATCCGCATAAACCAGTCCGGTCAATGCGGTTACTGCTCCGGGTAATATTCTAAAGTAATAACTGGTGTCCGCCCAGGCATAACGAACAGAGAGGTTTTTTCGATCCAGACTATCAATCGTTACTACGACCGGCAGCGAAGTTTTCAATGAATCTGAATAGAGTTTTATCTTGCTCGTATCAAAATTTTGCAATGGACTGGCAAATGCAATGGGCAATGATTTTAATGGATTTATTTTAACGGCAGCGAGATTGGCAGCCTTCGTGATTCGCAACTTGTTTTTCTTTAAAAAGCTATCCCGCTCTATCCCACGCACCATGATCGTATCCCTCAACGTATCTACCATCACTACCAGCGGCCAAGTCTCTATTGCGGTGGTATTGTGCCAGACGAATAGTGTATCCGCTATATTTTCGCGGTATACTTCCACATTGGCTACGTCATACTCCAACGTTGCTGCTTTTGGATCATTTGTAAAAATCATCTTTAGTTGACCATACCGACTACTGTCCACTTTTATAAGTCGATTCCTGCCTTCTTCGATAAATAAACTAATGTCAATTTTATTGGCAGTAGAATCATTAACAATGATCGGTTTTTCTAAAAAACCAATACTTTCTCCATTATTATCAAATTTATAATTCGTAAAATTTTCTAATAATGCCACGACTTTAAACGTGTCTGATTTTACATTATTAATTTTAAAAATTCCAGCTTTATCGGTACGACCAAAATAAAAAGGCAGAGCTTGATGGACCACGCTGTCTTCCATCACATCGTATAACATTACAATCGCTTTTTCCACTACTTTGCCGGTGATTGCATCCGTTACTTTACCCGTCACCGAAAGTGAATCAATAAAATCTCCAGTCGAAAAAACAAAAGTAAGGTTTTCTACTTTATTACTTTCCGTAAAATCCTGGATTGCCTCTCCAAAGTTGATGGTGTAGGTCGCCTCCGGTCGCAGTATTTCCTGGTCGTCAAATTCTACAAAAACAGATTTGCCTTTGAGGCGCGTTTTAAGATTGTAAACCAATGGTGGTGAAATAACAACTTCTGTATTGGCCTTTTTAAGCTGAATAAACTCATCAAATTTTAATTCAATCGTTTGTTTATTAAAGTTAGTCTGAAGGTTCGGGGTAGACTCTGCCGTATTGAGGACGGGCGGCATTGTATCTCTGGCCCCTCCGGTCAGTACGCCTGGCTGCGCACACTGATAACAGACCGATAGCATAATCAGCAAAACACAGGGGATAATAAATTTTTTTTTCAAAACCATTTTATTATAAAATTCTTAAGGAATGGTACATAAATAAATTGATATTTTAGAAAGTCAGAATAGATAGTTATTTATTTTTCATTCTAAATAAAAAATTAAAAATAAGTAAATTCAACTGCCCGCTCCGCCACCACGAGGATGAAAACTCAATATAGTTTCCCGTAAAAAGTCAGTATCCAGATGCGTATAAATCTCTGTGGTCGTTATTGATTCGTGGCCCAACATATCTTGCACCGCCCGTAAATCAGCTCCACCTTCAATCAGGTGCGTAGCAAACGAATGACGGAAGGTATGCGGACTTACCGGCTTTTCAATTCCCGCTGTTTTTGCGGCTTCTTTGATCACCATAAAAACCATTACCCGACTGAGGCCTTTCCCACGTCGATTTAAAAACAAAATATTTTCGTGATCCAAATGAATGTTGTTTTGCAATTTTCGTACACCCTCCCGATAGAAACCAATATGCTTCTGTGCTTCCTGTCCGATGGGTATCAGTCGCTCCTTATTTCCTTTTCCGATCACCTTAATCAGTCCTAAATCAAAATAAATATTAGAAAGTCGCAGGTTGATTAACTCGGATACCCGTAGACCACAAGCGTAAAGAGTTTCCAACATCGCTCGGTTACGCACGCCGTGTGGCTGACTCAAATCAATAGTGGCCATCATCGCCTGTATCTCGTCGTAATGCAATACCTCGGGAATTTTTCGGCGCAAACGTGGTCCTTCCAATAAAGCCGTTGGGTCATCAGAGATGATATCTTCGATCAATAAATATTTGTAAAAAGCTTTGAGACCAGAAATAAGCCGTGCTTGTGAATTTGCTTCCAGGCCCAGTTCATTGATCCAAAAGATAAAATCTTCCAACTGAGCTGTGGTTACTTCCGACGGAGAGAGGGTAATTTCCCTGATGGTAAAGTAACTAATTAATTTTTCGACATCCCGCAAATAAGCTGCTACCGAATTTTTCGATAAGGTCCGCTCCAGCAGAAGGTAGGATTTAAAAGCTTTAAGGGTTGCGTCCCAGTTCATGGATTTTCTTTAGAATATAAAAAAAGCAATTTCAAAAGAAAAATTACCTGCAGATTTGATCAGTAGTTTTCTAAAAATTACCGTTTGATCGTAAAAATAGACAGTTTAAAGAATGAAAATAAATAACTTGATCCAATTAGTACCCGGGAACTAAATAATCCATATTTTTTCAATTGAAATATTTCAACTTACTCGTTATTTACTAACTTTAAAAATAATTCTGTATTTTTATACTAATTAAGTTGTTAGTTGACAACTTTTTTATAATGGAATATTCCCTTCGTGGACCAATCCTGTTATTTAGAATATTGTACAACATAAAAAAACGAACCGAGAACAACTATCATGAGGACTTTATCTCTTTTACTAACCTTTCTAATATTGATAGGCTGGATCGCCATTTCGCGTTACACCTACGTCTGTTTATTTTTGCAAGCTTGTGAGGATCAGGAAATTCGGCATGCGTCCACAGGTACCGCCGAAGATGAAGTACGCCCGAAAACGCTTACGGTCCGTTATAATGATACGGTTATTCTAAATAATTACGAAGAATTTAGTTTTTCTCCTGGTGCAGTTCAGCCCAATACACATTCTGACAACGATCGTTTTTTAGACGATTTGGCTACTTATCTGATCAATACGCCTCAAAGACAAGTAAAAATTTATGGCCATTATCGACCTTCCGAAGCGGAATTAAAAAGTGGAATATTTGAAAATGTAGGCTTGGCCAGAGCCAATGCCATTAGACAAGCGCTCATCAATCGAGGGATTGATGAAGACCGGATGGCCCTTGATTACGAACAGTCTGACAATGAAATATTAAGCCGTCCGATCTCTTTTGAATTATCGGGTGAGTCAGAAAAAACGGATAGCTACAAAAGAGTTTTATTTACTTTTAAAGATATGACCTTTTCTAACGCCAATTTTGCGATTGATTCTGAGGTCTTTCGCCCCAGTGCTCAATTTCTGATTTATGCTGATTCTTTACAAACTTTTCTTTCGGAAAATCAAAGTCAATCCGTCCGCATTATCGGGCATACAGATGATGATGGAAATGAATTTTATAATGAGGACTTAGGTCGTAAAAGAGCAAATTCGGCCAAATCTTTTTTACAAAAAATGGGTATTAAAAATAAAATTATCACTTCCTCAAAGGGAGAAAGTCAACCCGCAGCACCTAACACAACGGAGGCCAACAAGCAGAAAAACAGACGGGTTAATTTTTTATTAAAAAAATAATACAATGGAAAAACTAAAAGAACTTTTTACAAACTTATTTCTAAAGACCAATAGCGAGGAAAGTATGATCGCCTGGTTTTTATTAGGTGTCACTGCTTTACTAGGATTGTTTCTCGGGTGGCTATTACGGGGCGGAAAGGTAAAGCGGTTGAAAAAACAACTAATAGAATCGGAGCAAAAGTATAAACTCCTCCACGCAGAAAATGCGGGTCTCGAAGATCAATTTAAGCAACAGACTGGAGATATTCAGGAAAAGACGACTCGAATCGAAACGATGGAGGCCAACATGCAGTCTTATGAGCAAAATCAATTTAAGCTGCGAAACAGTTTACAAGCTGCACAGCAACAAGTAGAACAACTCAACAAAGCCCAGTTGCTCTCCGGAGAATCTTCTACTGATTACAAAGACAAGATTTCAGCCATGGAAAATCAAACGGCTGAATATGAAACACAATTACAAGAACAAGCAATAACCATTGAGCACTTACAGGAGCAACTGCAAAAGCACCAAAGCGACCTAAAAAAATATCAAACAGAGAATCAACAGGTGGAAGCAGAACTGGAAAGATTGATGGACAATAGTGCTACCATTATAACACCTTCCACGGCGACCATTCAAACCGCTTTTTCTAAAATTGATGGCTTAGAAAATCGCATCCAGCAGATGGAAGAGGAAAATCGAGTGCTGCAAACTTCAGTGCTGGAAGTAAAAACAGAATCGGGTGAGATGGTCGCCAAAGAAGATCTCAATGCTATGCGTGCACGCATTAATATTTTATCGGAAGAAAACAAGGATCTGAAAAAACAGGTCTCGGGTATAAAAGATACCAGTATTTCAGATACCAATCATCATAATAGAATGGTGGAGCTAGAAAGAGAGAACGAACGCCTCCGCAAGCAAATGTCTAATGGAAATGGACTCGCAACGGGTGCATTTGTCAATCCTAATGTTTCAATGCCCGATCCAGCAGTAGAAGCAGAATCAGAACCGATACTTTCTGAAGATGAAATGACAGATGAGGTAGACCGCCAACAGGTCGAACTACTCAAAACACAAAAATCTCAATTCGGAGTCATGGGCGATCGTATTAAGGTAGAAGCGATTGAAGCTCCATCGAATCATACAAAAAATGACCTGACTAAGATCGAGGGAATCGGGCCTTTTATTGAGAAAAAACTAAATGAAGTGGGCATTACCTCTTTCACACAATTGGCCTCCATGGATCAATCAGAAATTGAACGGGTGACCGCCGCTATTCAGTTTTTTCCAGGCAGAATCGAACGGGATAATTGGGTTGGGCAGGCAAAGGGGTTGATGAATTAACAGGCATATTATACAAATACGAATATAGGTCAAAATGGGTTAACAAATAAATAAACTTTTATTCCCGATATAATGTGTGGCTTAGGAATGTTGATAAAATAAAATTTTAATGAAAGATGTACACGAAGAAGTAAAAGATTATTACGGTAAAGAACTGACCACCAGCGAAGATCTTAAAACGAATGCTTGCTGCACTATGGAAGAGCCTGCCGAACATATTAAAAAGGCACTCAACAATATCCACGATGAAGTGATGGCCAAATACTACGGTTGCGGACTGGCTATTCCAGCCAGACTGGAAGGGTTGCGGGTTTTAGATTTAGGATCCGGTAGTGGTAGAGACTGTTATATTTTATCACAGCTGGTTGGTCAGAATGGAGAAGTGATCGGGGTAGATATGACAGATGAACAACTGGAAGTTGCCAATCGGCATATTGATTTTCATACCGAAAAATTTGGCTACACCCGCTCGAATGTAAAGTTTATTAAGGGAAATATTGAGTCTCTGGAAACACTTGATTTAGCGCCAGAGAGTTTTGATCTCATCATTTCCAACTGCGTAATCAATTTGGCAAAAGACAAAGAAAAAGTTCTGGCCGATACCTACAGACTACTAAAGCCCGGTGGAGAAATGTACTTTAGTGATGTATATAGTGATCGTCGAATCAGTAAAGATTTACAAAATGATCCGGTGCTCTGGGGTGAATGTTTAAGTGGCGCTTTATACTGGAATGACTTTTTAAGAATTTCCCGTACCGTCGGTTTTACCGACCCTCGGAGTGTAAAAAACAATCCTATTACGATCGAAAATAGAGACGTACAGAAAAAGTGTGGAGACATCAGATTTTTTTCGGTTACGTACCGATTATGGAAAATTGACGGGCTGGAAGATGAATGCGAGGACTATGGTCAGGCAGTAGCGTACAAGGGAACTATTGAAAATAATGCCAGCAGTTTTAATTTGGATGACCACCATAATTTTCCTAAAAGTAAAATAATGACTGTTTGTGGCAATACTTATAAAATGCTGCACGATACCCGATTGGCCAGTCATTTTGAATTTTATGGAACCTGGAATACGCATTACGGTGTCTTCGAAGGATGTGGTGGTGCAATGCCTTTTAACACCGAAGATGGTGCGGAGGCTGAATGTTGCTAAGGAGAACTTCCTAAGAAAAGCTTGCTAAAAATTAAATTCCAATTCATAAAAAAGCACCCGTACAAATGAACGGGTGCTTTTTTTTATGAAAGAAATTATTTTAAATTTTCTTTAATTTAATTTCCACTCGCTGATTCTTCTTCCGCCCTGCACTGTAGCGATTGGAAGCAACTGGTTTGGTTTTACCATAACCAATCGACTCTATTTTTTCAGACGATATTCCCTGCGCTTTTAAATAATTAGCAACAGATTCTGCTCTTTCCCTGGACAATTTATTACAAAAATCATCATCACAACGATCATTTGTATGCCCTCTGACCTCAACTTTATAACCAGGGTTCTTTTTTAAATATTCGGCAATTTCATCCAACTCATCGTGGGAATCCGGATTTATCTCAGCCTGATCAATTCCAAAAACCAATCGCTGTAATTTGATGACTTTACCTTCTTTCGAACCACTGGATTCCAGTTCTTTAATAATTTTCTCTTTTTTCACAACCTTTACCGGATCCTTTACTCCACCCTGTGGCTGGTTATTTTTGGGTGGTACTACGGCCACAACGGGTTCCTTTTCCTTCGGCTTTTCTATCTTGTCTTTTTTCGGCTTTTGCAGTACAACCACTGGTTCTGGCTCCTTATTACAAGGCACTGTAACAATGTCAGATAAATTATCCACCAGTACATTACCATTATACGGAAAGAGCGTAGGCGTTTTGTAGAATGCCTGAATGACAATAAATCGGTGATTGGTCGTAGGCTCAAAACGGAGGTTATATTCTTTCCAGTTGGTATTTTCCACCAATGGTGTTTCACCCAATAACTCTGACTTCTGGCAATAAGCATTCCCTCCGTAAATTCTGATCTTAATAGGTTGGGTAAAATCCACCATCTCCGTTGTTCCCGAATCGTCCCGCGACCGCGCCTGACTTAAATATGTTTCTGAACGAGCCAGGTATAAAGACATTTCATAACATTTTCCACCTTCCAATGGCGCCGACAAACGTTGACTCACCGACTCCTGGGTATCATTGTCACGGACGACCATTCCCATATAAGTTGGACCATCCTGTGCGGGCAGTGTCACGTCAAAATATGGTTTTTCACCAAAAGCAATACCTGGGTTAGGCTGCACATCAGGAGGTGTTTCGCCGAAGGCTCCACAATCTTGCCAACCCCGGGGGCCACGGTTGAACTGATCACCTCCCGCGTGGGCAATGTCTAAAAATGAGGGATTATTAAATTTTATTGTACCCTGAGCACCCGTTGTACTCACAAAAGAGAGTAGGATGCCGATAAAAAGAAAGTTTGTAATTCGCATCATTATAATAAATAGTTGTTTACTTCTACTTAGGATCAATAAAAGAATGTCCGCTTTGACTTTTTTAAACTCATTCCTTAGGAACGAGGATTAAATAGATTAAGAAATTTTGAGTAGGTAGTTTTTGTGTATAACGAGGTGAAAAACACAGACATAGCCGTAGCTATGGCGCGTATTTTAAACGAAGTTAGGCACAAAAAATATTAGTCATAATTCTGAATCTATTAGATCGTTGTTCCTTATTTAATCTCTGTCCCTTAATAACGCACACTGGACGGGTATTAGTTTTGAAAGCAACAAGGAAATTCATTAAAATTTACTTAAAAGCATTTAGTCCGGTAACATCCATTCCTGTGATTAACAGGTGAATATCGTGGGTTCCTTCATAAGTAAGGACCGTTTCGAGGTTCATCATGTGGCGCATTACTGGATACTCGTTGGTAATTCCCATACCCCCGTGAATCTGTCGGGATTCGCGGGCAATCTCCAGTGCCATGTGTACATTATTACGTTTGGCCATACTGATTTGTGCCGGACTGGCTTTTCCTTCGTTGGCCAAAGTGCCAAGTCTCCATGCAAGTAATTGTGCTTTTGTGATTTCGGTAATCATCTCTGCCAACTTCTTTTGTGTTAGCTGAAAACCACCGATCGGTTTTCCAAACTGTTCTCTCTCCAGAGAGTAGCGCAACGCTGAATCGTAACAATCCATGGCCGCACCTATAGCGCCCCAGGCGATTCCGTAACGTGCTTTTGACAAACAGGACAGAGGACCTTTCAATCCTCGCACTTCCGGAAAAACATTTTCCTTTGGTACGCGTACATCTTCAAATACCAGTTCTCCGGTGATGGACGCACGCAACGACCACTTGCCATGAATCTCGGGAGTAGTGAACCCTTTCGATCCTGTCTCAACTACCATTCCACGAATTTTTCCTTCTTCGTCTTTGGCCCAAACGACTGCCAGATCTGCAACTGGCGAATTAGTGATCCACATCTTGGCGCCATTTAGAATATAGCAGTCACCGTCCTCCTTAATGTTGGTCGTCATCCCACTCGGATTGGATCCGTGATCAGGCTCTGTCAAACCAAAGCAGCCGATAAATTCTCCACTTCCTAATTTAGGTAAATATTTTTTCTTTTGTGCCTCGGAGGCAAAACGATAGATCGGATACATCACCAATGATCCCTGTACCGAAGCCATAGAACGAATTCCAGAGTCTCCTCTTTCTAATTCCTGCATGATGATACCGTAAGCAATTTCGTCCATACCGCCACCGCCGTACTCTACGGGTAAGCTAGGACCAAAAGCACCAATGTCTGCGAGTCCTTTAAAGAGGTGTTTTGGACATTCGGCTCGATTGGAATAATCCTCAATAATTGGACTTACTTCCTGCTTGACCCACGTGCGGACTGCATCACGCGCCATTTTGTTCTCATCACTGAGCAACTCGTCAATATTATAATAATCGTGTCCCTGAAACTTATCCGTTTTGACACTTTTTTTTGCCGTGGCTATGCCGACTGCTTTTCCATTTTCGCTCATTATACTGGTGGTTTTATTTTATAATTTGGTGTAATATTTTCTGTAAGGAATGAGGTATTAAATAGATTGAGACAAAAGGCGAAATATTTTTTTCATCAATCAAGGCGCTAAAATGGGCGTTATGCACCGCATAATAACCATTTTAGTAACCCTGCCCGATCTGACAATCTGTCCGGCGGGGAAGCGTGATGGAAAAAGA
>ENA-ORXT01000232-ORXT01000232.1-marine-metagenome-genome-assembly--contig:-NODE-232-length-92809-cov-32.169003_pt1 | contig 92809 bp, 90 predicted proteins | sample MGYA00237868_ERZ511482 | MGnify/ENA metagenome assembly ERZ511482 | reverse complement strand
CCGGGACTGAAGACCTGAAGGCTCTAAAGCAGGATGGGCGCTAGCGAATCCGTGCTACCGGGGCCACCCGGGTAGCGGAGCGGTCCGGGACTGAAGACCTGAAGGCTCTAAAGCAGGATGAGCGCTAGCGAATCCGTACTACCAGCAGACTACGAGTTCGTGGGCAGCTCGAGATGCGGCAAGGTAGAGCTCGGCGGCGCTCATGTCGGCGGCATCGACGAGCACCGCGTCGTATTCAATGCCCTTGTGGCTCCAGACGTCGCCATGGCGCAGAACTCGCCAGTTGTCATATATGGCGTCGAGTCGGGCGTGAGCAGTGTCGAACGGTTCGTTGGTTTCGACGGCGATGCCGTTGGGTCGAATGCCCACCAGCACCACTGCAGGCAGTTCGGTTGCGGCGGCCAAGTCGTTGAGCCAGTCCGCAATCTCGGCCGACATGCGGTAGGCCGTGGTCAGCTCGGTGGGTTCGATATCGAGTATCTCGGCAATCGTGCGCAGACCAATCGCGCCGCTCACCGATGTTTGCGCGTCATCGCCTACGAACGTCATGCCTTTGGTGCGCCGCTGGACCGCTCGCATCTGCATCACGGTCAAATCTTGGGCTTCGTCAACGATCACGTGTGAGTACCGCATGGGCGGCTGTTCGAACCTGGCTTTGAGCTCGTCGAGCAAAGGGCCGTCGCTTTCGACGAGCAGCCAGGCTTCGATCTGTTCGTCGTCAAGGCCACACGCTCGGAGCACATCGCGGTTTCGCAGCCGCTTGAAAGCCTGCTTAGCGCTCATTGGTGGCATGAGTTCGGCGGCAGCATCGCGGACCTGAGCATCGGGCCGACCGCTGAAGCGGGCGAGACCAGCGACCACGCCGCCACGTTTCTTGCGCCATGGCAGTTTCGAAGCCGCAACCCGGTCAAGGATCTCGGTCGACGTCTCCGCGGGCACCTTGGTTCGACGAATCATGACCGACTGTCGGTTGTACAGCGAAGCCTCGAATCGGTCGAGCACGGTGGGCCAGTCGATTGCGGCCCCGATCGCCGATGTCGCCCCGAGCAAGCGGGCCAGGGTGGTCTGGCGAACCTTGGCCTCGCCAAGCGTCGGAAGCACCGCCGAGACATACTCGAGATAGCGGTCGGTCGGGCCAACGACAAGAATCAATTCGGCAGAGAGTAGCCGCTGGTCGTTGTACACAATCCACGCAGCGCGGTGCAGCCCAACGACCGTCTTACCCGTTCCGGGTCCACCCCGGATCACCATGCTGTCGTCGGGGTCCCGACGCACCAATTCGTCTTGTTCGGCCTGCAACGTGGCCACGGCGGTCTTCATGGTCTCGCTGCGAGAGCGCGACAGCTCTGCCATGAGTGGCGAGGAACCAGTGACGTCGCCACTCGCGAACTCTTCGACGAAGAGCTCGTCGATCGCTCCCACATAACTCACGCGGCGCGCAAGGCCTTGCGGGTCGTCGAAGCCAGCTTGGTAAAAGGCCTGGGCGAACGGTGCACGCCAGTCGATCACAATTGGTGTGTGATCCTTCTGTACGCCGTAGATGCCGACCCGCCAGATCTCTTCGTCGTCGATGCGGCCAAAGACGGTGAGCTCGCGCGACAGCTTCTCGACAGCGCCTCGGATGACGGCTTCCATGTACTCCTGGCTCAGCTCGTCGGCCGCCATCAACTCCATGGTTTGCAGCGAAGCCAGTTTGTCGACCGCCGCCTGCCGAGCCTCGTCGAGCGCGCGCTGTTCATCAGCAAGTTCAACAGACGCCATTACCAAAGCCTAGTGCTCTCGCTGGCGGCGAGGCCTGAGCTTTCGTCGGTGCGCGGTTGTGGCAGTGCGTCGCCGACCAGCGAGCTTCAATCAGTTTTGAAAATCACGCCGGCAGAGGTCGCCGCCAAATGACCCCCAGTGGGCGGAGCGAAGTGGGTGCCGAGCACCAGCGTCTCGGTGTCGGCGAAGCGGTCGATGATGTCGCGTCGCGTTTGGCTTGACTGGGTGCTGTCGGTGTCGAAGGCTCGCGCTGCAAGATCAGGCTCGGCGAATTGCAGCGGCGAATGTGTCATATCGCCGGTGATCAGCGCCGACTCGCGCTTGGATTCGATCAAGACCGACACATGCCCCGGGGTATGACCCGGCGTGGCCACGAGGCGCACATGATCGGTGATTACATGGTCGGTGTTGACGAGATCGACCAGCCCGGCGTCGATCAGCGGGTCGATCGATGGTGCGAGCACCCCCATGTGATCGTCGGTGCGAGTGTGGGCGACTTCGATCTCGGCGAACAGATAGCGGGCATTGGCAAAGGTGGGAACCATCTCGCCATTGACGTTTCGCAGATTCCAGCCAACATGGTCGAAGTGCAGGTGGGTGCACAAAACGACATCGACCGACTCGAGGCCACCCGGGATGGCGTCGGCAAGTCGATCCGGGAAAGTCGGGTCGTTGGGTAACGACCGCTCGGCGCCACCAACGCAGGTGTCGACGACGATCGTCTTGCCGTGACTCTGCACGACAAAGCTGTGAATCGACAGTGCCATCTTGTTGTTGCGGTCAGAGAAGAAGTTGGGCACAAGCCATGAGCGGTGCGCGTCAAGCATCTCGGGCGTGAAGTCGGGCATGAGCACGGTCGCATCGATGTAGGTCACGACTTCTTCGACCCGAGTCACGATGACGTCGCCGACCGTCCAGCTGAGGTTTGTCGGGTTGGTCACTAGCTCAGTCCCTCAGCGGGCAGATTTGCGATCTGCGCGCTGTCATGACCAAAGAGCAGACGGCAGCCTTGGTCACGGAGCGACGCCAAATAGCGCATCGACTCCCGCTGGACGTTCTGAGATCGCTCGCTGGCCATGGTGGGTACCGTCATGTCGTCGAGCATGCTTTCGAGATATACACAGTCGCCGGTGAGCACAACTGGGCCCGATGCGAGTTCGACTCGCAGCGACTGATGACCCTTGGTGTGGCCAGGGGTCGGCAGGCACACGATCGTGCCATCGCCGAAGACGTCGTGTTCGCCATCGAGCTCGTGGATGTCGTGTCCGTGGTCGTAGTCGTCGGGGTTGTAGACGCCGTAGTCGATCATGCGTTGGTCATGGCCGGACTCCCATTCGGCACGTTGCACTACGACTCGAGCATCGGGAACCTCTTCGTTGCCGCCGCAATGATCAAAGTGCAGATGGCTCACGATGATCTGATCGATGTCGCCGGGGCGGATGCCTCTACTCTCGAGCCGGGCGGTGAGTTCTTGTCCGGGCGAAAAATCTGGTGTGATGGTTTTGGCCGTGTGTTCACCGATCCGATCAAAGCTCGACTGCAAGTCAATGTGCATGCCGGTGTCGAACAGAACCAGGCCTTGGGGATGTTCGATGAGCCACGAGGCGACGGGGAAGATCTGAGTGTCGTCAACTCCGGTGATACTGCCCATGTGCATGGCGATCTGGCCGATTTCCATCGGGATGAGGCGCAAAGGTACTCCAACCACTCGTGAGTAGATCCTTCTCCACCACACGTGCGCTGTCCAAATTTGACACATGAGGCCAGAAGTTCTGATGAGCAGGTCTACCCAAAGCGCTTAAGACGTTGCTCTCAAAGTCGATGGATATCTAGTCGATAGCAGCGGCACCCAGTCTTGCGGGGTGGGTGCGGCCGCCTTCGAATTGCGGAACGAAATGATGGTGGCACCAGTCCCTTACGGACTGGGTGCCACCGTCGTTTGTTCTCCTTGGGGGCCCGGCCGCTAGCTTTTAAGCAGTGGCCTACCTGCCTGCTTTCGGCCCGATGGAGATCCGATGAATCAGGAATCGACCGACGCACTGGTGCTGCGCAGCGATCACAAAGGTGTTGCGACGCTGCTGCTGAACCGGCCCGACAAACTCAACGCGCTCACACCCGCCAGCTTCGTCGAACTCCGTGGACACATCGACGATTTGGCGGCTGACGAGTCCATTCGCTGCGTCGTGCTTGGTGGAGCAGGACGCTCGTTCTGCGCAGGCAACGACCTTGCTTCCATAGCGGCAGGCGAGCGAGCGCCAACGCCGCACTATCAATCCGAAACGGTCGATGCGCTCGAGGCGCTTCCCAAACCAACGATCGCCCGCATCCAGGGTCACTGCTTCACCGGCGGACTCGAACTCGCACTCGGTTGTGATCTGATGATCGCCGCCGCCGATGCAAAGCTTGGAGATACGCACGGCCAATGGGGGCTCGTGCCGGTATGGGGAATGTCGGTCCGTCTGCCCGAGCGTGTTGGCCGGTCCCGAGCGAAAGAGCTCATGTTCACCGCGCGACGAATTTCGGGAACCGAAGCCGAAGCGATCGGCCTGGTCGATCGGTCGGTCGTCGCCGCGGACCTTGATGCTGCGGTGGCTGCGTTGGCAGCCGAGATTGTGGCGAACTCAGCCGGCACGAACCGCATCGTGAAGCAACTGATCGCCGACGGTAAAGACCGACACCGAACCGACGCGCTGCTACACGAACGAGACCGACCTTATGGTTTCCCCGACGATATGGCCGAACGTATGGCGGCGGGCCGAGGTTGAGGCCGACCTGACGTAGACGCGCTGCGTTCTCACGACAGAGCGTTCGAGCCGCCGGTGATGAGTGGGTACAGCCCATCGGCGCCGCCAGCGATTGCAGTCTCACCAACCCAGGTTGCCCACTCGTTGACGCCGCCATATTCAGAACGCCACGACCACAGTCGACGACTTGAATGGTGCAGCTCGTACTCTTGGGTCATGCCCATCGCTCCGTGCGCCTGGTGGCACGCCTTGGTTGCACGAGTAGCCGCTTGATTAGCGACCAGCTTGGCCGATGCGATCTCAAATCGAGCATCGCCTCGGTCAGCCTCGCGGCCTGCAGCATCGGCGGCCATACGAGTTAGCGCTGCGTCTTGGCTTGCCCACACCAGATGCTGTTGCACTGCTTGGAAGCGAGCTACAGGCCGTCCGAACTGTTCTCGCTCGTTCGTATAGCTCACCGTGAGTTGGCTCATCTTCTCCATAGCCCCAGCCATGAGGGCAACCCGGCTGAGAGCCCCACGGAAACGCAGTGCATCGGCATCGGCGCCCTCGGGCGCATCGGCGACCTCGGCGGCGACGTTGTCAAAGGTGAGGGTGTCACGCGGTTCTCCAGCGAGCGACACGTTGTTGGTGACCGAGGCAGCTTCGATCGGTATCGAGGCCACCTGACCACTGTTGACGATGACGAGGCGTTCCGCCTGGCGTCCCCACGGAACCATGTGGGCAGCGCCAGAAACGCTGCCGTCGGCTGCAATGGCGATGGTGTCATTCTGGGATCCAGGCGCAACCGTGACGATGCCGTCGGGCAACGACAGGCCAGCGCTGGCGAGCAGCCAACCACCCAGCATGCCGGTCTCGGCAGCGGGGATCGGGGCCGCGTAGTAGCCAACAAGGCGTAGCACTTCGAGCGCGTCGAGCAGGGTGCCGCCGGAACCCCCGGCCGCCTCGGGTAGCGAGATCCAGGCAAAGCCGGTCTCTGCGAACGCCTGCCAGATCTCCGGAGCTTGGCCGTTGGCCTCGGCTTCTTGGATGGCGCTGTGGGTGCACAACTCGGCGAACAACCGGCTGGCGGTATCGGTGAGTAGCTGGTCGACGCTCATGTGGGCAACCCCTGCAGACCCTTCGATGCGACCGAGCGCAGTATCTCTATCGTGCCGCCGCGGATGGTGTTGCCCGGACCGGTGAGTACACACTGGGCCAGCAAGCGTTGGAAGAGCGACTCGGACGAAGGCGTGAGTTCATGGTCGACGAGTTCGACCAACTTCTCGATGATCTCGATCTCGAATCTGGTGCCCATTTCTTTGACGAGCGATGACTCGATCGAAGGGGCCTCGCCGGCGTCGATCAGTCGAGAAACCGAAAGCGATAGGTTTCGCAAGGCCCACCACCTGGCGACGAGTTCGCCGAACAGAGAAACGGTCCGTGGGCCCAACTCAGAGCCTTGGGTTTCGCGCAGCAGCTGTTCGACGGTCGAGAACGGTGAGAGCCAACGGTCGGGCCCACCGCGTTCGTAGGCCATCTCTGTTGTGTTTTGATTCCAACCCATGCCGGGCTGACCGACCACATTCTCGTCGGGCACGAACACATCGGTGAATGACACCTCGTTGAAATGGTGCTCGCCATTGAGGAACGGGATTGGGCTCAATTCCAGGCCGTCGGTGTTCTTGAGGTCGATGAGCAGCTGGCTGAGGCCCTCGCGCTTGTTGCCGCCGTCTTCGAGCGGTGTGGTGCGCAGCAGGCAGATGAACCAGTCGTTCTCGTGCGCGTTGCTCGTCCAGATCTTGGTGCCGTTGACGATCCACCCGCCGTCGTCGCGTTCGGCCCGGGTCGATACCGATGCGAGATCGGACCCGCTGTCGGGTTCGCTCATACCGATCGAGAAACCGAGTTCGCCGCGGCAGATCTGTGGCAGGAATCGCTCGCGTTGTTCGTCGGTACCGAACTTGTTGATGATGTTGCCAGTTTGGCGGTCGGCGACCCAGTGGTAGCCAACTGGAGCTCCCCATCGCAACATTTCTTCGACGACGATGAATCGGTCGACGGCTTTCTTGTCGCTGCCGCCCCATTCTTTAGGAAGCGCCATACCGACCCAGCCCCGTTCGGCCATCTTCTTGGAGAAGGCCTTGTCGTGGCTCGCTTGCATGCCCAGGCCCGGTTCGTGGCTGCCCGGCGGGAGTTCGTCGGCGAGGAACTTGCGGACTTCCGATTGCAGCGCCAGCTCGGCCTCGGTCAGCTCGGTGGGTGTGAATCGCATCGACAGCGAACCTACTCGCACTGCGCCCGCTGCCCCCAACTGTCGCGGTGGCTCGACCTTTCGCAATCTGTGAAGATTTTTCTGCGCCATGCACGAAGTGAGCGTCACAGATGCGGCCTGGGTGGCACTGCTGGATCGTCGAGGGCGACGGCTACAGCAACCGGCTGACGTTGCGGTCGACTGCGGTGGTGAAGACGCGTTCGACCATTGTGGTCAGGCCGTGCTGCACGGCTTCGTTTCTGGGGGTCAGGAACGCCAGGTTGTTGCCGAACTGGCCCATCCACCACAACACGTTCTCGTCGTAGCTTCGCAGGAACCAGGTTCTGTCGACCGTCGTGCCGCGTGCTGCGAGCCGGTCGAGATAGCGGTCGATGAGCACAGCCTCGTTATCTCGGCGGTCGGCGATGCTGAGGCTGGTCGCAATGAAGCTGGCGAGGTCCATAGCAGGAGGGGCCCTCATGGCGGTTTGCCAGTCAATGATGGTGACCTGGTCACCCTGAAACAACAGGTTGTCGATGCGATAGTCAGAGTGCACCATCGTTAGCGGTTCGAGGGCGGCTCGCTGACACCAATCGGTGAGCTGATGGGCAAACCTCAGGACCCATTCATCGGTGTTGCCCGGAAGCGACGGTCGATACCTGTCGACGAAATGCGGGAGGTTGGCCAGCCACATTGGCTGCAGGCCCCCCACACCGCTCTTGTCGAAACCGGGCATCCAGGGCAACGGCTCGGACGCATTCCACCACCGTTGATGGAAATCTGCCAGCGCGTCGACTGCGGCGTTGGCCTGCGCTGAAGTTGCGCCGCCAAAGAAGTCGAACTCGTCGGCCGGGATCGACTCGAGTAGGAGCGCCCACCGGCCAGCCTTCTCATCGGCCCCTGAGTAGTAGCACTTCGCCAACCGGGTTCCCTCGGACCGGGTTGCGACCTCGCGGTAGAAGGCAACCTCGCGAGCGTACGCCCCGAGCATGTCACCGATCTTGCGGCTGTCTGGACTCTGGGCGGGGAGCTTCAGCACCAGTTCGCTGGGTCCAGATCCCCTGGCATAGGTGAGATGGACGTTGGCCAGGTCGCCAATCAGACCCTTGCTCGGATCCATCGGCTCTACCGCAACCGATGCGAAGTCGGCGTCGAGCACACCGCCGTGTCGGATCGCAGCATTGCACCACGCCAGCGTGATGTCATCGAAGGTGCTCGGAACCGGTGGTGCGTCCACTCGCCTATCGTAGTTTCTGGCATTCGGTGTCGATTTTCCCCGCTACCCGCAGCATGAGCGTCACAGATGTGGGCTTGGCTGGCGTTACGGTGGCCGGGTGATCTCGTTGCCCGTTGTCGACATCGAATCGTTCCGCGTAAACCCGTCGAGCGCTCAAGCCCGGCGTGTGATCGACGAGTTGCTTCAGGCATGTCATGAAGTTGGCTTTGTGTACATCACAGGCCACGGGATCGACCCCGGTCGCGACGCTGACCTCTTCGCTGCGGCACGCGGGTTCTTTGCGCTCCCGCTTGCTGAACGACAGGAGCTAGCCATCGCAAACAGCGCAGCGTTCCGGGGCTACACCACCCTCGGCGATGAACGCACGAACGGCCAAGCTGACTGGCGAGAGCAACTCGACGTCGGGCCCGAAGAAGATGCACCCACTGACCTGAGCGGACCGCAGTGGCATCGGTTGCGCGGCCCGAATCAATGGCCGAACAGCTTGCCGACGATGAAGCCAGCGGTGCTGTCGTGGATGGGCGAAATGGAACAGCTTGGCGTGACCTGTCTACGAGCCTTAGCCGTTGGACTGGGACAGCCAATCGACCAGTTCGACCACGCGTTCCTGCCCGAGTCCGATGTACACCTAAAGGTGATCCGATACCCATCGCGCACTCAGCCAGAGGCCGAACAAGGAGTCGGCGCCCATCACGACACGGGCGTCTTGACCTTTATTGCACAGGACGGCCTCGGCTTACAGGTCGAGACACCCGACGGGTTCGTCGACGCCACGCCGATGCCGGGCGCCTACATCATGAATCTGGGCGAAATGCTGCAGCGCTCGACCACCGGCTACCTCAAGGCAACACCGCATCGGGTGGTCAGCCCAGCCGGAGGCGAACGCATCAGCGTGGCCTTCTTCTTCAACCCTCGGTTTGAAACGGTGTTCGAGCCCATCGACCTGCCCGCCGAACTAGCCCGGCACGCGACCGGCGGGGAACACCAGAAGATCGACGACGAAATTCATGCCCTTTTTGGCGAAAACAATCTGCGCACGCGGCTGCGTTCGCACCCCGACGTCGCCGCCAACCACTACCGCTAAACCCGCCTGCCAATCTGTGACGATTTTTCCGCGGTATGCGCGGAATGAGCGTCATAGATTGTGGTTTGGTGGGTAGGGACCGGCCTCAACCGCCGGCGATGGTGGCGAGGAAGTGAACTTCGGCGCCGTCGGGAATGGCTTCGTAGAGAGCGTCGGGAAGGATCTCGCCGTTGATGGCGACCGAAGTCGCTTCGCTGAGGCGGTCGCCGATGCCCGGGTACCGCTCATCGAGCAACGAGATCAGCTTGCGCACGGTGGGAGCCTCGACCTCAATCTCTTTGTCGTCACCCGTGAGGTCACGCAGCGACGCTGAGAACTTGACCGTAATCATCTTGGTTGGCCTCCCCAGACCTTTCTGACGATTTCGGCCTACGTATCAGACCAAGATCGTCAGAAACGTTAGTGGCGATGGTTGATCGCATCGAGCAGGCGGATGGGGGACATCGGGAGATCGTTGAGGCGGCAGCCGGTGCCGCGTTCGATGGCGTTGCCGATCGCTGCCATAGGCGGAACGATGCCGGCCTCGCCTACACCACGCACGCCGTAGGGATGGTTCGGATTGGGAACCTCGACAACGATGGTTTCGATCATCGGAAGATCCGACGCCACCGGAATGCGGTAGTCAAGGAAGCTCGGGTTGTCGAGGGTGCCATCGGTGCGGTGGATGTATTCCTCGTTGAAAGCCCAACCAATACCCTGCACGACACCGCCCTGCATCTGTCCCTCGACATAGCTGGGGTGAATTGCCTTGCCAGCGTCTTGGGCAGTGGTGTAGCGAGCAACGCGGCATACGCCGGTTTCGTCATCGATTTCCAGATCTACCAGTTGGGTGGTGAAGCCAGCTCCGGCGCCTCGGACATTGTCTGACTGGGTAACCGAGATGGGCCCGCCCGTGCGAGATGCTTTGGCGGCCAGGTCTGCAAGCGACAGCGGTGTCTCGGTGCCGCTGGCGTGCTGCGCTTGGCCTTCGACCCATTCGACGTCGTCGATCTCGCAGTCCCAGGTCTTGGCGGCTCGACGCCGCAAATCCTGCTTGATGGTGCGGCAACAGTCGATGACCACCTTGCCAGTAGCCAGAGTTACGCGGCTTCCGCCGGTGACGTCGTTAAAGCCAATGGTCTGGGTGTCGGCGATCTTGGTTGACACCCGGCCAACATCGATACCGAATTCTTCGGCAGCGAACAGTGCCATCGAGGCGCGGCTTCCGCCGATGTCAGGCGATCCGGTGATCACGTTGACGTTGCCGTCTTCGTTGACGTGCACGGTTGCGGTCGAGTTACCGCCGATGTTGAACCAGAAGCCACTGGCAACGCCGCGGCCGTAGCCCTCGGGGACAGGTGACCGGTAGTGCTCAGAATCGCGGATGGCTTCGAGGGTCTCGACAAACCCGATGCGAGGGAACTCTGGACCGTAGGACGCTTGGGTGCCTTCGACGGCTGCGTTCTTGAGTCGCACGTCAATCGGATCCATGTCGATCGCAAGGCAGAGTTCGTCGATGATGCTCTCGACGCCGTAGGCAATAATCGGCGCGCCAGGGGCCCGGTACGCAGCGACCTTGGGCTTGTTGCAGACAACGTCGAAGCCTTCGATGAAGAAGTTCGGCACTGTGTAACACGCAATTGCCGTCATCCCAGCAGCGCCAACCGGCGAACCGGGGAAAGCGCCTGCTTCGAAGGCCATCCAGATCTGGGCGGCCGTGATCTGACCGTCGTTGGTGATGCCCATCTTGATCTTCATGTGCGAGCCCGAGGTCGGGCCGGTTGCCTTGAAAACTTCGTCGCGACCCATCACCAAACGCACCGGCCTTCCTGCCTTGGTCGACAAGCGAACAGCCAATGGTTCGAGGTAGATGGTCGTCTTACCGCCGAAGCCGCCGCCGATTTCGGCTGGGGTCACATTGAGCTGCGACGGGTCCCATCCGAGCGTGGTTGCGGTCATGGCTCGCATCGAGAAGTGGCCCTGCGAGGACACGAACAGGTTGGCGCGACCGTCTTGGCCAGCATCTGCCACACATGCATGCGGTTCGATGTAGCCCTGGTGCACCGGCTTGGTGGTGTATTCGCGTTCGAGCACGACATCGGCGTCGGCGAAGCCTTTGTCGAGGTCACCGCGTTCATGCACAGCCCGCGAGGCAGCATTCGAAGCAGTCTCAGGGGCAGGGTCCACGCCGCGGGTCATCATCGACTCGTGTAGTACAGGAGCGCCATCGGCAAGTGCCTCGGTCACCGTGAGTACGTGGGGCAGCGGTTCGTATTCCACAACGATAGCCGCGGCCGCGGCGCGGGCAATTTCGCGCGACGTTGCAGCAACTGCGGCGACCGGGTGGCCCTCCCACAGCACCTTGGAGCGGGCCAGGATCTTCTCAGACATGAAGATGTCGTCGGTCTTGGCGCCCGCCTCGGCGAGATCGGGGAGGTCAGCCGCAGTGACTACCGCATGCACCCCCGCCATAGCCTCGGCTGCCGTTGTATCGATCGAGATGATCTTGGCGTGGGCGTGCGGTGAGCGAGTCACGGCGCCTTCGAGCATGTTGGGCAGCTTGAGGTCGGCGCCGAATTGTGCTTTGCCAGTGACCTTGTCGAGGCCGTCGGGGCGGACGGACCTGCTGCCAACCCACTTGTAGCTCGGTGCGCCGGTTGGTTCTTCGGTCATAGTCATTTTGCGTCTCCGTTGGTGGCAGCGTTTGCGGCGAGAATGTCGGCGGCTTCGAGGACCGCTCGGATGATCTTGTCGTAGCCCGTGCAACGGCAGAGGTTCCCAGCCAGTGCATAGCGGACTTCGGTTTCGGTTGGGGTGGGATTGTTGTCAAGCAGCGCCTTGGCCGCCAGCAGAAAGCCCGGCGTGCACACGCCACACTGCAGCGCGGCTCCTTCGAGGAAGCATTGCTGGAGAGGATGCAACTCGTCGGCGGCGGCGAGACCTTCGATGGTGACGATTGTTCGGCCCTCGGCCTCGGGCGCAAAGATCAGGCATGCGCACGTGACCCGGTCGTCCATCAAAATGGAGCAGGCACCGCAGTCGCCGGTGCCGCAGCCTTCCTTTACGCCCATCAGGCCGACGTCGTCGCGCAGGGCGTTAAGCAGCGAGGCGCCTGACTCGCTCAAGAAGTCGACGTGGTCGCCGTTGATTTCACAGTTGACGTGGGTGCGGCTCATGCACTTTCTCCATTGGTGGTTGCGGTTCCGCTGGCTCGGTCGGCCGCGAGTTTGACGGCACGTTTCGCCAAGACGCCTGCGACCTGTTTGCGATATTCGATCGTGCCGCGCTTGTCGTCGATTGGGTCACATGCTGCGCTCGCGGCGGCGGCGACTGCGGCCAACGTTTCGTCGTTGATGGGCTTGCCCACTAGCGCAGCCTCGGCATCGCTCACGCGTCGCGCCGTGGGTGCAACCGCGCCTAGCGCCACTCGGGCTTCGGTGCAGTTGCCGTCGGCGTCGAGGGTGACGCGAGCACCAGCACCTACCACCGCAATGTCCATCTCAGTTCGGGGAGTCATACGCAGGTAGGCGTCGCCGGTATTCGCCGGCGGCTTGTCGACTTCGAACTCCACGATGAACTCGCCGGCTTGTAGCGATGTGGCGCCGGGCCCGGTAGTCACGTCGGACACGGGCACGGTGCGGGTGCCATCGGCGGTTGCGACGACGGCGCGGGCTTCGTTGACCAGCATCGCTGGTACCGAATCAGCCGCCGGCGATGCATTGCACAAGTTGCCGCCCAGGCTCGAACGATTTTGAATCTGGTCTGAACCAATGAGCCCTGCAGCTTCGCTGAGTCCAGGGAACTGGCTGGAGAACGACGGGTCCTCGGTGAGTCGGCTGGTCGGCGTTGCTGCACCGATTGTCCACGACGTGTCGCTCTCGGCGAGCGCAGTCAACCGGTCGATCCGTTTGAGGTCGACCAGGAGGCCAGGTTCGGGTCGGCCCGAACGGATCTGTGGGATCAGATCAGTGGCGCCAGCGAAGACCCGGGAATCAGCGGTCGACGCGAGCGCGTCGATCGCGTCGGCAACCGTTGTCGGGGCGAGATAGTCCATGGGCGATTCTCCTTGAATGACTGGCGGGTCGTCGGGGGCGACCGAACAGACCCGTCTCAATTGTGGCGCAGTTTCGCTCGAGGTGGGTAGCTCGATCACAATAACGGCGTGAACATTTCCGAAGCTCTAACAACTCGTTACTCAGTGCGGGGGTACAAGCCCGACCCGGTGCCCGAAGAACTTATCCGAGAGGTGTTCGATATCGCTCGCTGGGCGGCGTCGGGTACGAATACGCAACCGTGGCACGTCGCAGTGGTCTCGGGCAATGCTCGTGACCGGCTGCGATCCGAACTGTGCGCGCTGTTTGATGCGGGCGTGGGCCAATCACGCGATCTGCCAGGCGATACGAAGATGGGTGGTGTCTATCAGGATCGGCGTCGGGCGTGCGGCTTTGGCTACTACGGCGTTTTGGGCGTCGAACGGGGTGACAAAGAAGGACGGATTGCTGTTGCCCGCAAGAACTTTGAGTTCTTCGATGCACCCCACGCTGCCTTTTTCTCGATGCCAAAGACCTTCCAGTTTTCCCAAGCGGTTGACATGGGCATTTTCTTGCAGACTGTCATGCTGGTCATGTTCGAAAGAGGTCTGGGTTGCATTGCCCAGGGTTCACTTGCCGGCTATCCCGACGCGGTTCGCGAGGTCGCAGATGTTCCTGAAGACAACGCCATCATGTTCGGCCTGTCCTTTGGCTACGAGGATCCCGACGCCCACATCAACACGGTACGCATGGACCGGGCCTCGCTCGAAGAGATCGCCAGCTTCACGAGTTAGTTGTGGAAGCCGTGGCAGCCGCCTAAAAGTCGATGACGGTGCGGGTGCCTTCGCGGCGTTGCATGGCTTGGTAACCCTTGTTGATGTCGTCGAGGTGGATGTGATTGCTGACCATTTCGTCGAGCATGAGCCGGCCGTCGAGGTACATGTCGACATACTGTGGCATGTCCTTGCGGAAGACATTCGAGCCCATCATCGAGCCCTTGAGCGTCTTTTCCATCATGAAGATCTCGTAGCCGGGGATCTCGACCTTGGCATCGAACGGCATCATGCCAACAATGACCGCAGTGCCGCGAATGCCGGTGACCGCCCATGCCTGTTCGGCGGTCTGCTTCAATCCAATGCACTCGAAGGCATAGTCAGCCATCTGACCGCCGGTGGCCTCCTTGACATGGGCCACGACGTCGGTTTCGGCGCCATTGACGATGTCGGTCGCGCCGAGCACCTTGGCAAGTTCGAGCTTCTCGGGGGTGATGTCTACCGCGAAAATCCGACCGGCACCGGCGATACGTGCGCCTTGAAGCGCAGACAGGCCAATGCCTCCGCAACCAAAGATGACGACCGTTGATCCGGGCTCGATCCGTGCAGTGCGAAAGACGGCACCAACGCCGGTGGTGACGCCACAGCCAATCAGCGACGCCTTGTCGAGCGGCATTTCTTCGCGCACCTTGACGACTGCGTTCTCGTGCACCAGCATTTCTTCGGCGAAACCGCCGAGACGGGCGAACTGGGCGAGCCCTTGGCCGGCGGCATTCGTGAGGCGTGGTGCCGCATCTTTGGCTCGACCAACCGCGCGGAGATTGGTGCACACGTTGGGGTGGCCGGTCAGACACATGTGGCAGGTCCCGCAGAACAGCGAGAGGCAGGTGATGACTCGGTCGCCGGGCCTGCAGTACGCAACGTCTTCGCCAACAGCTTGGACAATGCCCGCGGACTCGTGGCCCATGACGGCCGGAAGCTTCGTCTCCCAATGGCCTTCCATGAAGTGCAGATCACTGTGACACAGGCCAGCGTGCACCGTCTGAATGAGAACTTCGTTGGGTCCTGGCTTGTCGATCGAGACGTCTTCGATAACGAGCTCACCTGGAATCTGATTGAGTACGGCGGCCTTCATATTCGTCTCCTCGTTTCGTCGTCTGGGTAGGAATCATGAAGCAGATCGAGGGCGCAGGGCAAACTCTGCGACATCTATTGCAATATCGGAAGGGACGAGGGGCTCCACGGTGCGCGGCCATCTTCGTTTTGGTTGCGTCGATTCGTGTGTCTGGGAGTCCCCTTGCCGTTTCCACCGAGTTGCTGTCCGTCCGAGCGGAACTCAGATGGCAGCGGTCACCGGGAGTCCAACGTCGCTTCGCAATTTCGCCTGGTCTGAACCTACTGTCTTGGGCATGAGTGATTGGTTGAAGCAACACGGCGGGGTCCACGGGTCGGTAGCCGACGGGTTCGAAGCGGTGGCCGAGGTATTCGTTGACAACTTCGCAGATCGCAACGAGACCGGCGCATCGGTGTGTGTCTACGTCGACGGCGAACAAGTCGTGCACCTGTGGGGTGGCGCCGCCAATCACAAAACCAGCGAACCATGGCGCGAAGAGTCGGCGATTGTCGTGTTTTCGACAACCAAGGGGGCCACCGCGATCTGTGTCGCCATGCTGGCCCAAGCCGGAAAGCTCGACTACGACGAACCGGTCGCGACCTACTGGCCCGAGTTCGCAGCGGCGGGCAAGGAGGCCGTGACCGTGGGGCAGCTCATGAGCCATCAAGCCGGGCTGATCTATGCCGATCCGCCGCTTTCGCTCGAACAGATTTTGCAGGTCACGCCGGTGGTCGACGCGCTTGCTGCGCAAGCACCGCTGTGGAAGCCGGGCGAGACGCACGGTTACCACGCGCTGACCTACGGATGGCTTGCGGGCGAAATCGTGCGCCGGGTCGACGGTCGCACGGTCGGCACATTTTTCGCCGAAGAGGTCGCTGGGCCGCTGGGCCTCGACTTCTGGATTGGGCTGCCCGAGGATCAAGAGTGGCGGGTGGCCCGGCTCCGGGGCGCGCCGCGCCCGACGGGCGAAGCGCTCGACTTGATGCGCAAGATCGCCGGCCCCGGCTCAAACGGTGGACGAGCACTCGGGATGGATGGCGCATTTGCTCCGGTCGACGGGGTCGATCCCTTCAACACGCGCCCTGTCCGTGCGAGCGAGATCCCGGCGGCCAACGGCGTGACCAATGCGGCGTCGGTAGCTCGGATGTACGCGGCCACGGTCGGCGAAGTCGACGGCGTGCGGTTGCTCGATACCGACACGGTCGCCACCGTCAGCGCCGAGCGAGTTTCTGGCCCTGATGCATCACTGGTGTTGCCCACCCGGTTCGGCTACGGATTCATGCTGCACTGCGACGAACTCGTGCTAACCCAAGACGGAGCGTTCGGGCACTATGGCGCTGGCGGCTCGCTCGGTTTTGCCGATCCGGCAACCGGCATGAGCTTCGGCTACGTGATGAACCAGATGGGCAGCGGTATCGCCAGCGACCCCCGAGCAGTGACGCTGCTGCAAGCCGCTCATCACGCCGTTACATGAGTTCGCCGACCGGCTGCGGCAAACAGTGAAAATCGGGCTCGGTGTACGGTGAAAGCGTGATCATCATTACTGCGACGTTGACGTTCGAGACCGAAGCCGATCGCGACAATGCGGTTGTGCTGACCACGCCGGTGCAGAAGGCGACGCGCAACGATGAACCGGGATGTCATGCCTACTGCTTTGGCGCAGACCCCGTCGAACCAACACACATCCAGGTCTATGAGCTGTGGAGCGATCCAGAGAATCTGGCCAAACATTTCGATCATCCGAACTACGCCAAGATGGTTCAGGTGCTGCACAACTGCGGCGGCTTCGTTAGCTCGAAAAATCGTTTGTACGCAGCCGATGATCGAGGCACCGTCTACGACCAAGACGGCGCCTTCCGCTTCGACGCCGTCGCGGACACGGGCGCATGAGCACCTGAGCCGAGACTTCTTTGGTGGCTGGCCAGTACTGCCCGAGTCATGGCGACGATCCAGATGGCGTCGAGTTGATTCGCGTGGGCGACTACCACCCGCGCGCCACGAACGATGCCAAGGCTGCGCTGGTGGCCCGGCATTGCGACAAGCTCTTCGGTTCAGCGGCGATCACCGCCGCCTACAACTCAGGCCAACTCCAACATCTGTGACGATTTTCCCGCGCTATGCGCGATGTGAGCGTCACAGATGCGGTTCAGGTGACCTGGCAGCCTTCGAGTTCGCCTGCGACCCGCCAGTCGTCGAGAATCTGGAAGAACCGCACTGGCCCTGCGCCATAGCTTGAGCTGAAGAAGCCGTTGGGGTTCTCTTTGGCGCCCTCGTTGTTGTAGTAACCGGGCGTGCACTGAGCGCGGAACTTCGCGCCGTAGTGGGCCTTGTCATGCATCTCTTGCACCCACGCCTGCTCACCTTCCGCGGTTGCTTCGATGGTCGTTCCGCCTTGCTCACGCACGCGGTCGAGCATGTAGGTGATGTGCACCGCCTGCTCATTCAAGGTCTCAGGCACATTGACAGTGACCGCACCTTGGGTGAAGCCCATGAAGAACGCGTTCGGAAACCCCGCGGTCTGCAGGCCATGCAGCGTTTGCAATCCGTGTTCCCATTTCCCGCTGAGCTTCACGCCATTGCGGCCAACAATGTCGTAGCCCGACCGCCGGGTGTAGGTCGTGCCGACTTCGAAACCAGTCGCGAAGATGATGCAGTCGAGTTCGTAGTGCTCGCCGTTGGCGAAGAGTCCGGTCTCGGTGAACTGCTCGACGCCTTTGCCTTGGGTGTCGACGAGGTGCACGTTTGAACGGTTGAAGGTCGGCAGGTACTCGTCGTGGAAGCACGGCCGTTTGCAGAACTGGCGGTAGTAGGGCTTGAGGGCCTCGGCGACTTCGGGATCATCAACGATTTCTTGGGCCCGCCGCCGGATGGTTTCCATCTTGCGGTAGTCGGCCATCTCCATCAGCTCGCCGCGCTCGGCCTTGGTCAGCTTGCGGCCGAGCTTCTTCGATGCCGTCTTGGCCGCGATGCCAGTCAGATTGCGGAAGATGTCGGTCCATCCGTCGTTCACCAAGTCGTAATCTTGGTCAGCGCCGGTCACGAGCTTGTTAAAGTTCTCCATTCGGGCGTATTGCCAACCTGGTTCGAGACTGTCGGCGAAGTCGGGCGGTGTCTTGTGATTGTTGCGCACATCGATCGACGACGGCGTGCGCTGAAATACGAAGAGCTCCTTGGCCGATGCGCCCAGGTGCGGAACGCATTGCACTGCGGTTGCGCCGGTGCCGATGATGCCGACTCGTTTGTCGGCGAGCCCGTCGAGGCCCCCCTCGTTCGATCCGCCGGTGTAGTCGTAGTCCCACCTGCTGGTGTGGAAGGTGTGACCTTTGTAGTCGTTGATTCCCTTTATCGCTGGCAGCTTGGGCCGGTTGAGTGGACCGTTCGCCATCGCCACGACCCGAGCCGTCATGCGGTCACCCTTGTCGGTTTCGATAACCCAATGGTTTTGAGCTTCGTCCCATGTCATATGGGTGACCGCGGTGGACAGCAGGGCGTTGTCGTACAGGTTGTAGTGGCGGGCGATGTTCTTTGAGTGCTCCATGATCTCGGGAGCGAAGGAGTACTTGTGTTTGGGGATGTAGTCGAGTTCTTCGAGCATCGGCAAATAGCAATAGGACTCGACATCGCACATGGCACCCGGATAACGATTCCAATACCAGGTGCCGCCGAAGTCGCCGCCCTTCTCGATCATCCGTATGTCATCAAAGCCGGCCTCGCGAAGCCGCCCGCCCATAAGCAGACCACCGAAGCCGCCGCCGATGACGGCGACGTCGACGTGATCGAATACCGGTTTGCGCTCGACTGGTCGTGCGTAGGGGTCCTCGACGTAGTTGGAGAAATCGCCGACGACCTCGATGTACTGCTCGTTTGCATCGCTGCGGACTCGTTTGTCGCGCTCTTGCAAGTACTTCTCTTTGAGCGCTTGAGGATCGAAATCGATCTCGCCAAGCGTCTCGTGCAGCACATCGGTGAACTCAGCCATGTCCCTAGGATTGCATCGGCGTGCCGCTGTGTCCTAACTCAACAGAGCCCTCACTCAACTGGCTCTCGGTGGTTCCCACAGCTCAAATCGTTGGCCGTCGCAGCCGGCAGCCCAGCCGAACAACCCGAACTCACTGTGTTCCTCGTTGTCGGCGTCCTTGCAACCGGCGGCCCGCAATTGGGCCAGCGCTGCGGCGAGTTCGGCTACCCGATAGTTCACCATGAACGGGCGGCCTCCGGATCCGAAGATTCGGTGTCGGCGTAAACTGCGAAGAGGGATTGGGATGCGCCCGTCAAAGACATGGCAGCAGGTCGTGACGAGGTCGTCATCGCCACCAAGGTCGTTCAGGACACGAGATCTACAGGCCCTGCAGCCAGTGATGTTCGTTGAACGTGATCAGGCTGCGTACGCCTGAACGAGAAGCCGACACTCGTGTCACCGACGCGTGATGCGGTGCCAGTGGCTGCTTCGACTCGATGACATCGCTGACGATGCCGTTAATCACGCCGCCGTGGCACACGACCGCCACAGTTTGGCCTGCGTGGGCCGCCACGATGTCAGCAAAGCCAGCCAGCAGGCGATCTTGGAACGCCGGGCCCTGATACTCAGCCAATAGGTCCATTGCCTGTTCGCGGGTCATGCCTTCGAACGAAGCTGGCGAGACGTAGCTGCCGAGTTCGTAATCGAATTCGGCAATCCGAACATCAGTCGTCGGATCGATCGACCTGGTTGCTAGCAGAGGCACCGAGGTCTGTTGCGCCCGCCGTTGCGGACTGACATAGACGGCATCGATTGTGTTGTTGGCCAAGAAGCCAGCAGTGGCAACGGCTTGGCGTTGCCCGAGTTGGGTCAGCGGCGGATCGGTGAGGTCGCCGGTCAGGTCCGGTTCGCCGTGGCGAATAATGATGAGGTGCACGAAGGTCAGTCCAGTCGAGTTAGTAGCCGCCCTTGGCGTGTGATTCAAGGAAACGCCGGGGGTTGTCGACCAACATCGTATCGATCTGTTGCGGTGTCACGCCGTGGTCACGCAGCGCCGGGAGGACGTCTCGGCTGATGTGCAGATAGTGCCAGTCGGGTAGTGCGCCCATCGGCACCTCACCTTCGATCCAGTCGATGTAACACGATGCGTCGTGGCTCAGCACCATGCGATCGGCATAACCCTGGTGACAGAGCTCGGCGACGACTGCGGTGCGTTCCGACGTAGGCAGATAGCCATCGATACCGAAACGGTCCATGCCGAGATAGCTCCCACGATCGGCGATCGCTTTCAGGTAGTCGAGGTCGGCCGTGTCGCCACAATGGCCGATCACGACGCGAGTGAGGTCCACGCCCTCGGCTTCGAACACGTCTTGCTGCTCAAGCCCGCGCCGCATCTCGGCATTGGTGTGGGTGGTAATCGGCACGCCGGTCTCGCGGTGAGCTTGGGCGCATGCGCGTAGCGTGCGTTCGACATCGGGAGTCAGGCCGGGTTTGTCGGTCGCACATTTGATGACGCCCGCTTTGATGCCGGTGTCTGCGATGCCGTTCGTAATGTCGCCGACAAAGTGAATTGTCATGGCGTCGACTTCGCCTGGCTTTGGTTTGCGGCGAAGGTAGTAGTGGGGGAGTTCGTTGAAGGTGTACAGCCCGGTCGCCACCACGATGTTCAGGTCGGTCTGGGCTGCCACTTTGGCGATGCGCGGTATGTAACGGCCGAGCCCGATCGCAGTCGGGTCAAGGATCGTGTCGATGCCGGCTTCCTTGAGTTCGTTGAGCCGAGTGACCGCATCGGCGATCCGGGTGTCGTCGTCGCCCCACTCCTCGGGATAGTTCTGCTGGATCTCCGTCGAGATCACAAACACGTGCTCGTGCATGAGCACCCGCCCCAAGTTGGCGCCGTCGATCGTCCCCGTTGCTGTCTCGACACTCGTCATAGCTTCACTTTGCCACGTGCGGTGCATCTGTGACGATCTCGTCGCGCATAGCGCGGAAAAATCGTCACAGATGGTGGGCGGGGGATCGACTTGGTGCGTATTCGGAGTCGAGTTCTGCGTCGATATAGGTTTGTGTCGTGGAGACTTTATGAGGTTCGACGACAAACGAGTGATCGTGACCGGTGCCGGAGGCGGCTTCGGTGCCGCGATCGCCCGCGGCTTCGCCGCGAAGGGCGCCAGGGTCATAGTCACCGATATCGACGCTGATGCTGCGGCCGCAGTGGCCGACGAACTCGATGGTGCGCTGTCGTTCGCACTCGATGTCACGTGCGAAGATGCGCATTGCGAGCTTGCCGACGTGGTCGTCGAGGCCTGGGGAGGGATCGACGTGGTGGCGTGCAACGCCGGGCTTCCTCATCGCGGCGGTTACATGGTGAACCTGACCACCGAGCAGTTCGATTTCATGTGGACGGTCAACGTACGGCCGATCTTCTTCGCAACCAAGTACTTCGTGCCCCACATGGGCCCAGGCTCAGCCATCGTGAGCACTGCATCGATCGGCGGTCGCCGGCCCCGCAAGGGCCTCACGCCCTACAACGCTTCGAAGGCTGCGGTCATCACCCTGACCAAGGGTTTGGCGGTAGAGCTCGCCCCTGACATCCGGGTCAACTGTGTGGCGCCGGTGTCGTCGCCAACGGGCTTTGACATGAGCGCGATGGGCATAGAGAAGCTGTCGGAGAATCGCGAGAAGATGGTCGTCGATGGCATTCCCATGGGTCGCCGTGCGACACCTGAAGACGTCGCCAACTCGGTTATGTTCCTGGCGAGCGAAGAAGCTGGCTTCCTCACTGGCGTCTGTCTCGACGTCGATGGCGGTCGCAGCATCGGCTAGCAGGGTGCTGAAGGATGCCGGTGTTGTGGCACGGTGAAGGATGGTCGTCGTGATGTGCGCTATGTGTTTTCACCACCCTGCTAGCGCAGCCAGCGCGCGTGGGGTTTAAAGGGTCGAAACGGGCGTCCTCTACGCTCTGGCCATGGCGAGCTATCCCCCTGACCATCACATCCTGCGCGATCTGCAATCGCACCAGGTGTGGGTCACCGAAGACGAGTGCGTGTTCACTGCGCCTGTCACTGACCAGATCCGTGACCGGAGCGGATCACTGGCCCTCGGCCCGCTGTTTGCGGTGGCCGACGTGGCGCTCGTCAGCACGGCGGTGGGCTTTGCCGACGACGATTGGTGCGGCACGCTCGATCTTGCGATCAGAACCGGTGAACCCGTCGTCGAGGGCCCGCTCGTGGTCGCCTGTCAGGTGGTTCGAGTGGGCGGCACCCTGATCACGACCAAAGCCGAGATCCTCGACGGCGATCGGTTGGCGGGCACCGCGATAGCGACATCGCGTCGGATGCCTCGAAATCCTGATTTCAATGATGTGGATGCATTGGTGAAACAAGTCGGAGTCCCTCGCGAGTGGGGGCTTGCGACATCTGGTTTCGCTTCCACCGTGAATGAGCAACTTGGTCTGGTCGAGGTCACGCCCGGTGTCGTCGAGCTGACTAAGACGCCCTATGTCACGAACAGTTTCGGCACGATCAATGGCGGCGCCAGCGGACTGACCATGTGCGTCGGTGCAGAGTCGGCGCTTGGCCACGAGTTTGTTGCTACCGATATCGAGGTCCGTTACATCGGCCAAGCCGCCGATGGCCCGGTTCGCACCATGTGCGAGATCGTGCGCGTCAGCAGCGACCACGCTGTCGTCGACGTGACTTTGGTTGACATGAGCCGGGAACGCCGCCCAATCGCCACCGCAGGAGTAACGCTCACCAGTGGCGGCCAGGCGGGCTGACCGGGGTTTGCGAATCGTTGGGCCGGTGCGAGCAACCGCTGGCGGGCTTCGTATCAGGTCACGGGCGGGACTAGTTTTGGCTGACACGATAAAGGTTAGGCACATGGCAGCTCAGACTCGCGAATCACTCGTCGCTATCACCGCCGACTTCATGGCGGCTTTCAATGCGATGGACCTCGATGCGGTGATGGACCACTTCGCCGTCGACGGCCTCTACGAAGAATTCAACGGCCGCGAGTCCAAGGGGCACGAAGCAGTGCGCCTTGCGCTCAGCCCCCAGTTCGAGGGGGCGTTCGGGCCCATGAAGTTCATCGACGAAGACCTCATGGTTGACCCGGTGGCTCTCAAAGTGCTGGCGTCGTGGCGGTGCACGCTGGAGATCAAAGGCGAACCGACTTCGTGGCGAGGCCTCGATGCCATGACGTTCGACGCCGACGGCAAGATCACTCACAAGTTGACCTACGCCAAAACCAAAGCGCCACTGTTCGAATAGGCCGAGGCTTGAATCCCACACCCGAAGCGCTGATCGAGAGCGCTCGCCAGATCAGCGACGATGTACTGTTCCCGAATGCGCTCGCAGCAGACCGCGCGGGCGTCGTCCCCGAAATGCAGCTGCAGCGTCTGGCCGATGCAGGCTTCTATGGCATCTCGACCTACTGCGACGCGGCCACGGTGGCGAAGATCATCGAAATCATTGCCAGCGGATGCCTGACCACCACCTTTGTGTGGACTCAGCATTTGGGTGCGGCCGCGGCAACCAATGCCAGCGCAGGTCCGGTGAAAGACGAGCTCGGTGCTGAGCTGGCATCGGGGCGCAGGCGGGCTGGTGTTGCATTCGCTCATCTGTTGCGACCCGGCACGCCGATGTCGACTGTCGAGCCTGACGACTCCGGATGGGTCCTCAATGGCACCGCGCCGTGGGTCACTGGCTGGGGCCACATCGATGTCGTGCATGCTGGCGCACGCCACGGCGACGACATCGTGTGGATGCTGCTCGACGCGGTCGACTCGGCAACCTTAGAGAGCACACCGGTGCCGTTCGCCGTCGTCGATTCGACCCAGACCAAAGTCCTGACCTATCGGGATCACAAGGTGCCGACGAGTCGAGTGACCCGGATCGAGAAGTACGCCGACTGGCGAAGCCGCTACCGGCTTGGTCTCCGGGCCAATGGATCACTTGCGCTCGGTGTGGCCAACCGCTGCTGTCGGTTGCTCGATGATTCGTCGATGTCCGCCCAGCTGAACCACACTCGTGACACCCTGAACATGATCGACCCGGCCGACGAAGAAGCGATGTCGATCGCACGTGCCGATGCTTCGTTGTTTGCGGTCCAGGCTGCAACTGCGTTGGTGGCCAGGACCGGTGGTCGTGCGGTGATGATGAGCGAACATGCGCAGCGGTTGATGCGCGAGGCCATGTTCGTGATGGTCCAAGGTCAAACACCAGCCATCAAGGCTTCCATGCTCACCAAGCTCACCGCCTAGCTGAGCCGTTGTACTGAACTAGGGCTTGGTGCCGACTGTGCGGGTGAGGGTTCCGGGGACGAAGTCGATGTTTTCGACGTCGACAAAGCCAGCAGATTCGAAGTAGCCGATGCACTCGGTGACCGAATGCGAGCGCCCGCCGCTGCCGTAAATCGCTTCGGCCATGCCCCACAGCGACGCATCGAGCGGACCCACACCATCGGCGTTGAGAGTCTCGCCGACCAAGTGCATCTCGCCGCCGGGTTCGAGCACGTCGAACGTCTTTTGCACGACCCGGGCAATGTTGGTGGCGTCGTAGATCGGCAGGTTCGACGCCATCACCGCGATGTCGCAATCCGAAGGAAGATCGTCGTTGATGAAGTCGCCCCCGTGAGCGGAGACCTGCTGGGTGACGCCGTTTTTATCGATGTACTCCTGGGCCACGACTGCGACTGGCGGAAGATCAAACACGATGGCTTCCAGGTCCGGGTATGCCATGACTGCGTTGATCGAATACGCACCGGAACCACCACCAAGGTCGAGCAATCGGGTGCGGTTGGACATATCGACATGGCGGGCGAAGCGGCGCCCCGCGCCCATGCCGATGCTGTAGGTGGCAGCGTGATACTTGCGAGCTCGCTCCACGGTCATGTCGTCGTACATGCCCAGTTCTGCGGGCGGCGTGAGATCGGTCAGCTTGGCGGTGAGATCGAACCACTGGGGAACCTCGCGACGGGTAAACGTCATCCACGGTCCGGCGAATCGCTCGCTGGTGCTGACCATGAACTTCTCGCAGTCGGCCGCGTTGCGCAGACCGCCCGACTCGTTCTTTTCGAGCAGCCCGAGTGCCAGCAACACGACCACGATGCGCTCCGCATTCAGCTCGCTGATGTTGGCAGCCTGAGCAACCGCATCTATCGACGTTGCGCCTTGACTTACATAGGTGAAGATGTCGAGATCGATAGCGGCGTAAAACACTGCAGTTTCGGTGAACCCCCGAGCGATCTTTTGGAGTCGGATCGTGTCAATGCGTGGTTCAGCCATGCCCCACGATGCCCCTGAGCCGCGCATGAGACCAAATAGCGGACTAACGACCGTTGAGCGGGTCGTCGTTGAACGGGGTGACGCGCGTGGTCCACTCCTCAAGGCCCACCTCGATGAGTCCGGTCTCGATGATGTCGGTCGGTGAGTCCTGACCGCCTTTGACCGTCACCAACACAAACAGTTCGGTACGAGAGTCGTAGCGCAATGCCACGCCCGGAAGATCTACCTGCAGCCTGACTGCGCCGGTGTCATCTCGAACCTCGACGATGTTGGCGGCTAACGACGAGTAGCGGCGCGAAAACTCCAGCGGGGCCTGGGTGAGTGGCATCTTCTCGACAGTCATGTTCACCGTGCGGCTTGGGTCATCAGGAAAGCGCCACGCGGCATGCCAGCTTGTTGGGGCCGCCAACAGATCAGATGGATCGAACTCAGATTCGTTCAGCTCGTCGACCAGCAGGTCGAATCGTTGGTCCGTTGCGTCGAACCCGTCGCCCGGGTCATCGCTACGCCACTCCAGCGATTCTGCGAATGCCACCATGTGCTCTCGCTCCAATGTCTGGCTCTGGATGAACACCCGGATACTCGCGTCTTCAACTTCGATGGTGTTCAAGGCTCCCCGTTGCAGGCTGTCGGTCAGATTCTCGGGGCTGGCCATCCCCGCCAGTCCAGCAACCTCGATTTGGGTCGAGCCCTCTTGGAAACCGCGCGGCCCGGTCGGAGGCGACTCGAAGACGGCAATCGAAACCTCGACGCCCGCGATAAACCCGGTTGGCTCAAGGCCTTCGGGCGTGAACCGAAACGCCTGGGTGCGACTTGCGAGCAACGGAGTCACTGGCTGCGAGTTCGCTTGGAACCGCCCGGCTCGTTGGGCTCGTTGCTCATCGGTCCAGATACCCATGTCGGTGATCCACTCGATCTCCCACGGCGCACCTAAAAGGTAACGAGGCAGGTCGGCAGGTGGGGCCAGGTTGGCCGTGTCGATGCCTGACTGTGCAACAGCTGCCTCGGCGGCAGCGGCGATGTTGGCGTCCTTCTCGGCTGCAGCCTGTTCCCATTCGGCTTCGGTGACCTCGGTGACCGATTCCAGCAGCGCTACAAGATCCGTCTCGGTGCTGTTTGCTTGCCAGCGATAAACCCATCCGTCGATAGCTACCACCGCATACGAGCCCCCGAACCCGCTGGTTGATCCATCGATGACGAACCCGTCGTAGCCAGCCATGGGTAGCTCGATCACGTCGCCCAGGCTGCTCGCTTCGCTCAGCTCTCGGTACAGATCGGCCGGTGTGGCTTTGCGGGCCGAAGCCGAGATCTCGAGGTTCAGCTGGGGAACGCCGTCGACCCCAACCGGCGCAAGGTTGAGCTGCTCGTTTCGGCCGGGCTCACGCAACGTCTCTGGCTCGTGCACCACCAAGGTCGCCCCCTCGATCGTCGGGTTGACGACATCTTGGTCAAGCTGGCGGGCGATTAAGTTGAGTTCGTCGGCTTCGATGCTGAACCCAAGCAAACCCACTCGGCCGGTGGGCGTCAGCCAGCCCAACGACAGGCGCCCAGGTCCGCCTTGCGGCTGCGCCTCGGCAAGGGGCACGGCTTCGCCATAGGCGACCCGTTCGCCAGTTTGGAAGAATACGCGCTTGTCGCCATCGAGCTCCCACACCCAGATCGCAGGAACGAGTTGTGCAGGATCGTCTCGCGGTTCCATGTCATCGAAGCGGCGGTAGTCCTCGACGACCACCCATTGTTCGGGGTCAGGAAGCAGGTAGCGCCGCTGGACGACTGGTTGGCTGGGCGCCACAGACTCGTCGGCATCTGAGGGGTCTTGCTCGGTGACCGGCGTCGGCAGTGCGGTCTCGGTTGGCTGCACGGCGACGTCGCCGGTTTCGACCTCGACTGGCCCACGACTGGCAACGAACACTGCGGCCAGGCCTATGACACAGGCAGCGACTGCGCTGAGCGCCCACATGCCACGCCTGCGTCTGGTTGCCCGACGCACAGTTGCGGCACTTATCTCGGTGACCGTGCCCGATAATTCGTCGTGGTCGATGCTGTCGGCGTAGCGATGTAGTTGTTCTTCGATCGGGAGTGGGGTCATGATCAGTTCTCCTTCGAGACATCGTCGTGACCGAGCGCAACTCGCAGCGCATCGAGTCCGCGGCTTACATGGGTACCCACCGTCGATGTGCCGATGCCGAGCGCTTCGGCGATCTCTCCGTAGGTCCAGTCGCAGGCATGTGCAAGCCACACCGCGGATCGTTGCCGCTCGGGCAATTCGAGGAGCGCAGGCACCAGGCCCGGTTCGACCTCGGGTATGCGGGCCGTGTTCACCGGCGGCAGTTTCGGGGTTTTGCGGGGCGCAGAGCGGGTGAGCGCGACTCGATACAAGTAGCCCACCGGATTCTCCATTTCGATAAGCTTGTTGCCGTTTTCCCAGGCCCAAGCGATCGCTTCGCTTGCGGCGTCGGCAGCGCCGGACTGGCCTCTCATGGCAATCAATGCACGAACGAGGCGCGGTCGGGCCTCGACCAAAAGTGCTTCCAGCGCGTCAGGTTCAGTCCGGTGCGCGTGGCGGGAGTGCATTGAACTCACACTAATGAAACGTGCGAACTATCAGATCGCGCTACACCGCGACAAGAAATTCTGGGGCCAGCAGCTACCAGGTGACCGAGCGATCGAGGTCCAAAACTTCGAGCATGCGGGCCAACAGGGGAGCGAAGTCGGCGTGTCGCTCCGTGCGCTGCGCCACGTCTCTTGCGGTCACGCCCTGCCAGTCGACGGCACCGAACCGTGCGTCGACCCGGGCTTGCCACTCGGGACCAAGGCTGGCGAGCGAGTTTTGCACCACACCTTCGGAGATTGCCTGAGCTTCCTCGGCAACACCGTCGAACATCGTCAGTGCCGACGGAAGCAATCGACTCAGCGAGCCCATGAGCCGCTCTTGGGCGTCGGTCACGGTGAGAAGTACATCGAGCAGTGCGTCGCCGTGCTGGCGGTGGAAACGTTCTTCGCTCAGCGCTCGCTCGCTGATGTCAGCGAGCGCCTGGATCGATGAGCCATCAAAGAGCTGCCACCGAAGCTCTTCGGCACTGTCATAGAGCCAATGGCGAACTAACGTATCGCCCCATTCCGGCAGGGTTTGTTCGACGAACCGACACGAGCGCCACTCGGGTGCTTCGCGGAAGAAGGCCAACGCGTCGATGTCGGCATCGTCGCCGCCAACGAGTACTTCGAAGAGCAAGGCAGCGTGACCGAGTTCGTCTTGGCCAATGCTGGCGAATGCCAAGTCTTCTTCGAGAAACGGCGCAACCCCGATCCATTCGGTGTGCTGCTGGCCCATCAGATGTTCGTCGTCGGCGAAGGCCAAGATCGCCTGCCGCGCTGCCGGACTGAAGTCACTCATCGGCACTGGCCTTGCGGATTGCCTTGCGTCGGGCTGCGACCGCCTCGCCGCTGTGATGCCGGTGCGGCTTGTCGGCATTGGGTGCGGTGAAATCTCGGTCGGGGCTCAGCACATGATCTCGTCGAACGACCCACAGCCGATCACCTTCGCCTCGACGCACGTAACACTCGCGTGCCGATACCAACGCCAGTTCGTCGTTGGCGGCTTCGAGCGCACCAACATGGCGGAACTCGTCGCGGCCGTCCTTCTTGAGAAAGACCTCGAAGGTTGCCATCGCCGGGTCGGATCTATCCGCGAACGACTTCGACGGTTTCGCCGCAGCCCGTGCAGGTGTGGACCGAACGGCAGCGGCTGGGCCCGAACATCGACTGCTCGACAGTCTTGGAGGCACAGAGGGGACAGGTCGGTGAACGTTCGCCGAGCTGTACGGCAACCGTGAACTTCCTCTCCAAGCACGAGCGAGCTTCGTGGCTGATGCGGTCGGCGTGCCATGCAGGAGCGTTGAGCCATGCGACCGTGCAGGTCGTTACGCTGGTCAGTGTCTGAACCGCCGTCACGACGTCGTCGGCAATCACGGCGAGAGCCGGACAGCCCGAGAAGGTCGGAATCAGACCAATGGTGACGTCGCCGCTCGAGTGCAGCGTGATCGTCTCAAGTAGCCCGAGGTCAACAATCGAGATGCCGGGATACTCGGGGTCATCGACCGATGCAACCGCGCTGTGAACCTGCGCTTCGAGTCGCAGCTGCTCAGGGCTCAACGCTGCAACATCGGCCGGGTTGTGATTGCTGCTGCTGCTCATGCGTTCGTCAACTGGTGGGTGTCGAGTGCGTCGCGAACCCACGACGCTTGGTCCCAATGGGCTGCTGCCTCGCCGATACGGCGGGCGGAATCGGGCCCGACATTGGCGAAGGTCTTCTTGAGTGGTTCCCAGTCGATAGGACCTGCGACCCAGCGGTCGAGCTCCTCGTCGAAGCGCAACCCCGGGTCAGGGATCGTGAAGCCGTAACTGTGCAGCATGGGCACGAACTTCTGCACCCAGCGGTCGCGCAGAACCTCGTTTCGTTCAGACTTGATGTGCCATCGCAGCAGCATGTCGTTGGGCTTGGAGTCCGGGCCAAAGAGTTGCAGCGCAGGCCACCACCAGTCGTCGATGGCCTGTTGGAACAGCTCACGCTGCATCTCGGTGCCCTGGGCGATGCGCATCATGCGATCCTCGCCGAGGCGCATATGGAAACCCTCTTCGGAAATAATGCGTTTGAGGATGCGGCGATACGGGCCGTAGGAGCAGTTCTTGAACACGGCCTGCTGGCTGGCGAGCGCAGCCGCGTCGACTAGGAACGCAATCGCTACTTGGTGGCCCCAGGTCTTGGCCCGGTAGTGAAACACATTGTGGAATCGGCTCTTGCCATCGAAAAGGTCTTGGAGCATTTCGAGGCGAGTCTTGACGCCCATGTCGGCTGCGACCATGTACAGGAGGTGGCCGTGGCCGAACTCGTCCTGGGTCTTGGCGATGACCGCCATCTTGTGACGCAGGCCGGGTGTGCGAGGGATCCAGTCACGCTCGGTAAGCCCACCCATGTGTTCACTGTTGGCATGCAGCTCGATGAATCTGAAGACCGCCTGCCGATATTCGTCGGGCATGGCATCGTCGGCTTCGACGATGCCTCCACCATTCAAGAACGTTTCGAAATCGTCCATCGACGACCAGCTACGTGGCATACCAAGAACTGTAGGCCGCTGTGCACCAGCGTGCGGCCATCCAGGGAGTCGGAGCAGATGAATCATGTTGGATGAGGTGCTGGTCGCGAAGCGCCAAGCTGGCTCATGTGCGAATGGCCCCGACCGCAAGCGATCGACCGTGTTCGCAGTGGTTGAATAGGCGAATTAAATCTGATCCAACAGTGTCGTTTTGCCGCTCTGAGTACATTGAAATATCTTGAATTATAATTTGACGACAGATCATACGTTCGACTAGTGTCTGGGGATGGGATGAGAATCCACCGCCACTGTTGCGTCGATGATTCGTGATGTCGGCAAGGCTGTGTGCACAATCGAGGACCGGTTGGCCTTTTCTGTCGATGGTGGCGAACTGGGCGAAGCGTTGTGTGAGCTTCAGGGTGTGGTCAACGCGGTGTCTGGTTTACAGCGGTCTTTGACCGTTGCAGCGTCGAGGTCTGGAGTGGCGCAAGGCGAAGGGCTGCGCACCATCAGCCAATATGTGGCGTCGCGGGTCAGTTGTGATGCTGGGGTGATCCGCAGGGCCGAACGGCTGGGCTGGTGGCTCCGCAACTTTGATCTGTTTGCTGCTGAATCAGCAGTCATGTCGCCACAGCATCTTGACTATCTTCGGTTGAAGCTTGATAACGGCCGAACCCGCGACGCTTTGGTGCGTGATCAGCAGATCTTTGTTGACATCGTCGCTCATGCAACCTGGGATGAATTCATCACCGTGACCGAATCCTGGCTCGCTCGTAACGATCCCGATGGCGAAGAACCTCAAGACCAAATCGACAAATCGACCCTGTCGTTGCGTAAAGGTCAGGGTGGCCGACTCAAGGTCTCCGGCGAAACCGACGCTGTGTCGGGTCAACTGTTGGAGACTGCGATTGACGTCGAAACCGAAAAGATCCGCCGCGAAGACATCGAACTAGGTATTGAACGCAGCCACGGTGCACGACGAATGGCAGCGCTGTTGCGGTTGGCCGAGCGCGGCGCCGCTCGAACCGATGGCACTTATTCGACGCCGTTGATCAACCTTGTCATGTCACAGAAGATCCTTGAATGGTGCCTGGCCCAAGATGCCGGGCTCATCGAGCCGGGAACTCCGATACCGCTTGACCCCAACGATCCTGATGGTCGCTGTGAGCTGATTGACGGCACACCGATACACCCCCATCTGGTGATGGCTTTGCTTGTCAAATCGACAATCCGGCGAGTAGTGCTCGACGCAAAGAGTCGAGTGCTCGACGTGTCGTATCAGGCTCGTAGCTTTCCCGAATGGATTAAGACGGCTTCACTCATCCAGTCTCGTGGTCGGTGCGACGTGCCCGGCTGCGATGCACCGCACCGCTGGCTGCAAATCGATCACGTTGATCCGCACAGTCACGGTGGCCAGACCAACTGGTTCAACGAACAACCACTGTGTGGCGGCGACAACCACTTCAAATCTGACCAAACCGGCCACATCCCGTGGCGAGACCGGCCGCCCCCACCCAGACACCCAGCACCCAACTACCGGCCCCCACCCTTCACCCAAACAGAATGACTTGGGCGGGTCGCGGGTGTCACAAGCGTGACGACTTCGGCCTGTGGTCACTCGGCAAAAGCGGATCGTAGTTTTCGTAGCCCCAACCTCCAGTGCGACCCTGCTCGTTGTCCACTGCCCATACGCTGCCCATTTCGCTGGCGATTTCTTGCCTGGCACCAGCAACAGGTCAGTTGACAGAGCCGGCTGACGCTAAGTGAGTAGCCAGCCGATGGCCAGCCAAACGAATAGTGGGATGGCGGCGACAACGGCTAGGCCGATGACCGAGCGCAAGGCAGTGCGAGACACACCGATGACGATGTTGTCCATCCTGTCTCGGATCTGGCGGTACTCGGTGTTGAGCTTGTCCCGCTTGGCTGACATCTCGGGCAGCTTGTCGGCGACATCGTCGACGAGTTGGCCGATCTCTTTGTCTGGCAGTGCCTCGATCGCCGACAGGACCGACTTCTGCACCATGTTCATGGGAGCTTTCGTGACGCGCGAACTGAGGCGCCCAAGCGGACCGAGCGATGTCTCAGCTGCGGTCGTGATCGTTCCGAACACGGCGGGGAAAACGGCATTTTCGAGCAGCCCGATAGCCACCTGCTGCACCGATGTCTGGGCCTGGCCATCTCGAATCTGGTTCACGTCGGTGTGCATTTCGCCAATCACGTTGACTACTCGGCCCGACGCGTCGACCACCGTGTCGAGTCGTTTGCGAGTCACGAAGTAGCCGCCGATGATCGTCGACGCTCCAAACGCCAATACAAGAGCACCAGCAGAGAACGGCAGTAACACCCACGTCGCCATGCGTGAGTTGAACACCACCCACGTGATGATCGCAACAACGAAAGGCAACGTGAACGCGTACTTTGCAGCCTGGCCAATAGCACCTGGAATGTTCACGACCGAACGAATGTCATCGCCGAGGGCGTCGAGCTCGTACTTCGAGAAATCTAGTGGCGTTTCCATGGGGCCTCGGTCCAGCTTGGTTGGCGAGCGGAATTTACAGGCCGTCGGATAGCGGCCAGAGATCGGGGAAATCAGCTCCGCGTTTCTCCATCGATGCTCGGGCCGAGTCATCTTGACCAGCCCAACCTTGTCGATGACTTCTACGTCGAAACACTCGTAACTCATGATCGGCAAGTTAGCGGACGCGCATCTTGCTACGCGAGACTCAGTAGACACAAGGAGAACCCATGACTCAACTTCCTGCTCTGTCTTTGGCTGCGGTGCCCAGCCGTCGAGCTCGCACCATTGAACTTGCCAAAGAGATCGAGAGCCGAGGCTTCGCGGGTATCTACTGTCCGAGTTTGGGCGACGCCCTTGGCCTGTGCCTTTCAATGGCGCACGAGACCTCGACCATCGAGTTCGGAACGTCAATCGTCAATATCTATGCGCGCAATGTCATCGACTACGCGGCGACTGCGTCCTATATCAATGAGATAGCCGAAGGCCGATTTCGATTCGGCATTGGCGTGAGCCACGCGCCTGCGAACAAGCAGCTTGGCGTCAACCCGGGCAAACCGTTGGGCGATATCCGCGAGTTCGTCGAGACGATGCGATCCCAGCCTCGGATCACCCTGCCGCCCATCACGCTGGCCACGATGCGCGACAAGATGATCGCAACCGCCACCGAAATCGGCGAAGGCATGGTGTTTGCCAACGCAGCCAGATCCGCGATGCCAGGCTCGCTCGAACGCATGCCCGACACCAGCGACGATTTCTGGATCGGCAACATGATCCCAACCTGTATCTCCGACGATCGCGAGGCGGCTGCCGCAGTCAACCGCAAGACACTGCAGTTCTACGCGTCGCTGCCGAACTACCGCAACTACTGGAAACAAAACGGCTACCAAGAAGAGATGGAAGCCATCGAGGCCGCGTTGGCAGCCGGCGACCGGGCCGCAGTGCCGGGGCTGCTCACCGATGAATGGCTCAGCGATGTCACGCTCTATGGCTCAGCCGACGAGGTTCGTGAGGGCCTGCAGGCATGGTACGACACCGGCCTCAAGACGCCGATTCTCGTGCCGTCTTCGGCGAGCGGCGGTCAGTTCGAGGCATTCGAAGAAGTGTTCGCGCTGTTCGACTGAAGGCCTAGTCGGGAACTGTGGCGTCTTCGCCATTGGTGCCACCAAACCGCCTTGGCTGGTGGTGCGTGCCAGTCAGGCCTGCGCCTCGAACCCGCAGATAGTCCTTGTGGCGTGACCTTCCCAGGAAACAGTCACACTGACTACACGCGGACTTGTGGGGGTGCAGGGGGTTCGCCGGCCTTGCGGGCGTGCGCCAGGTCGATGACTTGGTCGGCGTAATGATCATGGGGTAGCACCCAGAATCGATTGGCCTGCACGGCAGCGACGACTTGGTCGGCAACGACATCGGCGGGTAGCGCCTCGCCAGTCATGGAGTAGGTCGGATTGTCGAAGTCAGGATTGTCGACTTGGTCCGGCTCGATGTCGGGCCGGTTGCGTTCGCTGTTCACGATATTGGTCGCGACCAGCCCAGGACACAGCACCGATACGCCGAGCGCCGTGTCGCCGAGTTCGTGATGCATCGAAGTGGAGAGCCCGACAACGGCGTGTTTGGCCGCGGTGTAGCTGGCGATGCCGGGAAAACCGAGGAGCCCGGCAACCGATGCCGTATTGACCAGGTGCCCGTGCGTCCCGGCTTCGAGCATGCGCGGCACAAACGAGTGCACCCCGTGAATGACACCCCACAAGTCGACCCCAAGCACCCATTTCCAGTCCCCGAGTGGGCCCCACGAGTCATGGCGAGCTACGACCCCAGCGTTGTTGCACACAACGTGGGCTGCGCCGAACGCAGAATAGGTCGCGTCGGCGAAACTCTCCATCGCGTGCTCGTCGGCAACGTCGACCACATGGGTAGCCACGTCGCAGTCGTCGACTCGCAGCCCATCGGCGGCAATGGCGAGTGCCGACTCCTCGATATCGCCGATCATGAGTTTCATGCCGTGCGCGCCAAAGGCCCGGGCGAGGGCAAGCCCGATGCCGCTAGCACCCCCCGTCACCACGGCAACCTGGCCGGCTTCGATGTGCATTGCGGCTCCTCTGGTTCGTGAAAGGGTGCCTGGCACCCTCGGTAGCTCTAGCGGGTTTTGAACATGCCGCCGACGTTGCCGAATCCATCGCTGTCGTCGTCGTCGGCTGTTGGCGACTCGAGCGTGACAATGACCTCGCCATCGATCCGCTCGGCTTTGTAACACGGCACGCCTTCCCATGCGGGCGGACCGCCGTGGCTGCCGTCGCGAATGTCGAAGCTTGCGCCGTGCAGCGGACAAGTGATGTGCCATCCCCGCAGGCGACCTTCGCTCAGTGGAGTATCGGCGTGAGAACAGTTGTCCTCGAGCGCGTAGATCGTGCCCTGCACATTGCAGACCACGATGCCGTAGTCACCGACGTCTTCGAAGGCCCGGGACTCGCCATCGACCAAGTCATCGAGCGGACCCAGGTTGTGCGTTTCGGCGTCGGCCATCAGACAGTCCTCATTCGGCGGGCCCCATTGCGAGGTGGCGATCGATGTTGTCGTGGAAGTATTTGATGCGCCGTTCTTGAAACGGCATGTACTCGCCGGTGTAGCCGCGAGACATCAGACCCTGTTGCTGGGTGGTCCAGATGGCGACGTCTTGATCGATGCCCGGACCACAAGACACTTCGCCAGCCAAGCCGACCTGATGGTCAGCCTGATGATCGACCGAGACCCAATCCTTCATCGAGTTCGAGAAGTACTCGTTGACACCTTCGGGGAACAACGTCAGGTACCACATGTCGAAGATGCACTTGGTTGGGTCAGTCGGGTGCGGCGTGCCGCGCAGCCATATGCAGCCATCGGGTTTCATCGAGAACGAGATGCTCGGAAACACGGTGTAGTGGTAGTGGTCGGTGAGCTGCTCGTCGCTGTATGAGGAGAAGTCGTAGCCCTTGTCCGGGCCGAGCTCACGCTTGCGCTGCTGAAGCGCAGCTCGCAAGCCAGGCAGGTTCTCGCGATAGGGCTCGGCGTCGAACTCCCAGAACTCGAAGTCGTGCGCAAAGCTCTTGAAGGTGCGATCGGCCTTGCCTCGGAACTGAGGCCCGGGCCCGCCGCCGGGCATCAGCATGCGGGCGTGACCGCTGGGGTACAGATCGAACTGGCATCCACTGTGATGCTCGTTCATGGCCGCCAGAGTCTGCGGGTGTACGAAGGGAAGGTGGTAGCTCTCGTTGAAATTGTCCTGTACGCACTTCCAATTCCAGTCGCCCACGATGGTTACCCAGTGCGTGCGTTTCATTTCTTGCATGCGATAGGCGTCGAGCTGATCCGCGACAGGCGATAGCCATTCGCGAAGCGGAGCTGCGTTGTCGTCCATGTTGAACCAGATGAAGCCGCCCCACGTATCGGATTGGATCTCGACTAGGTTGCGCACGCCGCATGGGCTGCCCTGGGGGAAGTCGTCTTCGTCGGGCACGAAGTTGAGCCGACCGTCGGTACCGAACTGCCAGCCGTGATACGCACAGGCCAGGTCGCGGCCAGCCAGGGAGCCGACTTCGGCGGTGACCAGACGGTTGCCGCGGTGCTGGCACACGTTGTAGAAGACCCGAACCTTGTTGTCGGTGCCACGCACCGCAATGACCGAGTCGCGTCCGATCTCGTAGGTGACGTAGTCGCCGTCGCTGGCGATTTGATCGACGCGACCGGCCACTTGCCAGACGCGTGGCCAGAGCGCTGACCATTCGGCGTCGGCAAACTCTCGGGACCAGTACCGATTGCCGGTGATCGGATTCGAGGACAGCGCGGGCTCAGGAGCCTTGGCACGGGAAATACCAATGGGTACTTCGCTCACGTCGGTTGGATTCAGCACGTCGGTCATTGGTGGCCTCCGCACCCAACGCTAGTTGGTGGCGGCACTGAACCTGTGAGCCGACGAGATTGCCAGCCGATTACTCAGACAGTTGCTGGTTCGCAGACGTCGCCCTCGGGGGTTGCCGTGTCAGCATCGGCTTGATCGGTGTTGGCGATCAACGGGCAGTTGTCGGCGCCGTCGAGAATGGTGTCGCCGTCGTCGTCATCGTCGCATGCGTCGCCGTCGCCGTCGCTGTCGGTATCAACCTGCAGCGCGTTCGATGCGTTCGGGCAGTTGTCGCAAGCGTCGCCGAAGCCGTCGCCGATACCGCCGCCGCTGTCAGAGTCGGCTTGATCGGTATTGACGATCACCCGGCAGTTGTCGACGTCGTCAAGGATGCTGTCGTTGTCGTCGTCATCGTCGCATTCATCGCCCGACAACGTGCCATCGGTATCGACCTGACTGGGGTTCGGGATGTCGGGGCAGTTGTCGGTGCCGTTCGGCACACCGTCGCCATCGCTGTCACCATCGACGTCGGGGACGGGCGTTGGTGTGCCGGTCACCTCGCCGCCTGGATATGCAGCGCACGACAGCGTGCCGCTGGCGCCGCTGGCGAGATCGCGCCACAGGATGGAGAATCTGCCATCGGCGGTCCCGAACGAATTCGTCTGGGTGTTACCTGACACCGAGTCGACCAGAATCAGATCGTCGTTCGCCTCGAACTCGTACTGGAGCCGCAGCTGCACGTCGGCGGGGGTCCACGTGGTGGTGACTTGCATGGTTTCGGGGAACTTTGCGGCGGCGAGTTGCACCGACGAATTGACCGGCTTGACCGAACAGCTGATGGAGATGTCAGCAATCTTTTGGGCGACGGTCACCGTGCCGCAGACAGTGCTGATCGGCAGTTGGGTTGCAACGTTGGTTGCGGTGACGGTCACCGTGTAATTACCCGGCTCGGAGTAGCTGATCTCGCCGCTTGACGGAGCGCTCACGATGGTCGAGTCGCCCAGATTCCACTGGAACTGGTAGTTGACAGCCTGATCGGCGGGCACCGTCGCCGAGGTCAGCGGGCCGAACGTGGTGTTGGTCTCAAGCGAAGCCGGGATCGTGCCGACACATGTCACCGTCACCACATTCGGGTCCGGGGTCGCGGTTGGAGCCGGGCCTTGGGTGGGCGCGGGAGCAGGATTGGATGTCGCGACGGGTGCAGGGGCCGATGTGGGCGCAGGAGCTGCCGTCGCCGCTGCTGTCGGCTCGGCTGTAGGCACCGCAATGGCCTCGGTTGTGGGCAACTCGAGTGGCGTTGGGACGGCGACCTCGGTTGACGTTTCGGGTTCTACACTCTCGAGCGGTGCGGTCTCGGGCACAACCTGCACGGTCGGCGTTGCGACCTCGGTCGAATCGTCATCGCCAGTTGCGACGTCTTGATCGTCGTCAGAAAGTGCGCCATAGGCAACGAATCCAGCGGCACCAATGATGACCGCCGGAACGAGCAGGGCAAGGCCGAGCCTCCACCCTTGCAATCGCTGATTCATTGTGAACTCCAATCGGCGGCGCCAGATAACTATCACAACGGTAGTTGGCGCTGGTCCTCAGATTGGGGCAGCTCGGCAATTCGAGCAGATTCCAGAGATTCTCCTCTCAGCTGTTTTGCGGCCATTTCCCAGAACCGGCTCGAAGCCGTACAATTTTGCGGTGCCTGAGTATCGATCCAGAACCACCACCCACGGACGCAACATGGCAGGAGCTCGCGCCTTGTGGCGAGCAACTGGCATGCAAGACGATGACTTCGAGAAACCGATCATCGCAATAGCGAACTCGTTCACTCAGTTTGTGCCCGGCCATGTGCACCTCAAAGATTTGGGCCAGCTCGTCGCTCGCGAAATCGAAGAAGCAGGCGGCGTCGCCAAAGAGTTCAACACCATCGCCGTCGATGACGGCATCGCGATGGGCCATGGCGGCATGTTGTACAGCCTTCCGTCGCGCGAGTTGATCGCCGACGCAGTCGAGTACATGGTCAATGCGCACTGCGCCGATGCGCTTGTCTGCATCTCGAACTGCGACAAGATCACGCCCGGCATGCTGATGGCGGCGCTGCGGCTCAATGTCCCAGTTGTCTTCGTGAGCGGCGGCCCCATGGAAGCTGGCAAGACGCGTTTGGCCGGCGCCGAGGTCAAGGTCGATCTGATCTCGGCCATGATGAGCGCAGGCGATACCAGTGTCAGCGACGAAGACGTTGCGGCCATCGAACGTTCGGCCTGTCCGACCTGCGGTTCATGCTCGGGCATGTTCACCGCCAACTCCATGAATTGCCTCACCGAGGCATTGGGCTTGTCGCTTCCTGGCAACGGCACCACGCTGGCGACCCATAGCGACCGCGAGCGGCTGTTTCTCGAGGCGGGCCGCACCATTGTCGATCTAGCCAAGCGGTACTACGAAAAAGACGACGAGAGCGTGCTGCCGCGCAACATTGCGGGTAGGGGCGCGTTCGAGAATGCAATGGCGCTCGACATTGCCATGGGCGGAAGCACGAACACCGTTCTTCACATCTTGGCCGCGGCCGAAGAAGCCGAACTCGACTTCAAGATGGCCGACATCGATGAGCTGAGCCGCCGCATGCCAAACATCTGCAAGGTCGCCCCGTCGGTCGAGCAGTACCACGTCGAAGACGTGCATCGTGCGGGCGGCATCATGGGACTGCTCGGCGAGCTCGACCGAGGCGGCCTCATCACGACTGATCTGCCGACCGTGCACTCGGCGTCACTCAAAGCTGCGCTCGACGAATGGGACATCATGCGCGACACGTGCACGCCCGCCGCCAAAGAGTTCTTTCGTGCTGGCCCGGCCGGCATCCCGACCCAAGTGGCGTTCAGCCAGAGCACCCGTTGGGACACACTCGACGCCGACCGCGCAAATGGCTGCATTCGCTCGGTCGAGAATGCCTATTCAGAAGACGGTGGGCTCGGCGTGCTCTACGGCAACATCGCCGTCGACGGTTGCATCGTCAAGACCGCGGGCGTCGACGAATCGATCTTGACGTTCAGCGGCCCGGCTCGGGTTTTCGAGAGCCAGGACGCGGCGGTCGAGGGGATCCTCGACGAGCAACAGGTCAACGCGGGCGATGTCATCATCGTGCGCTACGAGGGTCCAAAGGGTGGGCCCGGCATGCAAGAAATGTTGTATCCGACCACCTACATCAAGAGCCGCGGCCTGGGCAAAGAGTGCGCGCTGCTCACCGATGGCCGGTTCTCCGGTGGCACGTCTGGGCTCTCGATCGGCCACGCGTCGCCCGAGGCTGCTGCCGGTGGAGCGATTGGTTTGGTCCGCGATGGCGACACGATCATGATCGACATTCCGAATCGAACCATCAACGTTGACCTGACCGACGAAGAGCTCGAAGCCCGTCGCGCCGAAGAAGACGCCCACGGCAAAGAGTCATGGAAAGCCAGGGGACGCGAACGTTCGGTGACCCAAGCACTTATGGCGTATGCCGCACTCACCACCTCGGCCGATCGAGGCGCCGTCCGCGACATCTCCCAGCTCGGCTAGTGCCGCGTCTGGGTGCGCGGGTCAGTCTGTGCCGCTGTTGTAGTCGTCGACAATAGGAGGCGACACCGAAGACTCGGGGGAGCATCCGAGAAGCGCCACCGCGGTTCCGAGCACAACCAGAGGTTTGAAGAGAGGCGCGATGTTGGCCATCAGGTCCGTCCTGTGGCAAAGTCGTGTCAAGTGTTGCTGGTTTCGCTGCGTGTGGCCCGTCGGCTACAGCAGTTTGTAGAGCTCGATGGGTTCGCTGATGCCACGGAGTTGACGCGTGCCGATGGACTCGAACCTGGTCGATGCATGTGCGCCGTTGGCGACTTCGGCTGTCACCACGATTGTGTCGGGATCAGCTTCTTGCACGGCGCGAGACGCAATGTTCACCACCGTGCCGTAGAAGTCACCGTCGACCGCCACAACGTCGCCGGTTGCCAATCCAATACGCACCGAACCGGGACCCGAATCGCCCAGCGGCAACGCAGCGAGCCGGCGCGCGACCTCGACCGCCGATGCCGCAGTCGGTGCAACAAACATCACTTCGTCGCCGATCAGTTTCACCAGCGTTCCACCATTGCCAACGATGACCTCTTGGGCCTGTGACTCGAACGCACGCAGCGCGGTGACGAATTGCTTTAGGTCGGCTCGTTCGGTGAAACTCGTGAAGCCGACCAGGTCAGCAAATCCGACACTCGCCCGTTCCATCAGCGCTACTCGGCTGCCGTCGGTGTTCCAGACGTTGGGTGATGCCGCAGCCACCGCAATGTGGCGGCGCAAGATCGTGGCCGCAGCATCGAGGAACGGTGGCAAGAGTTGTTCGGCCACTGCCTGATACACCCGAAAGACTTCGGGGAGGCTGCCCGATTGTTCGAGAATCGGCGTCTCGTAGTGCAGTCGCAGCAGTGAGATCACCGACCGAGACAGACGCCCCATCGAACTGCCCATGACACGCAACAGCGACAACAGGTCGTCGTCGCCAACAATGTCGCGCATGTCATCGAAGAACTCCAGCGTGGCGACCTCGTCGGGGGTCAGGAGTCGTGTGTCCTCGGTGAAGTTGTAGCCGAGTGCCAACGCAGCCTTCGACCGGAACTCCGGATCGTCGGTAACCCCGCTGAAGACATCGGACGGTTCGATGCTGGCGTCGGGACGAATCATCCGCGGTGCGCCCAGGAATGTGAGGTCTTCGTCGATCATGTCGACAAGCTCGACACCGAGATCGATCAACAGCTGCACCATTTCGACGAGCCCGTCGTCGTCGTCGATCAGTTCATGCTGGATGCCCATTGCCCGCAGCTGCGCCGCGCTCCGTCCGTGGGCTTCACTCATGACCGCCATCCTGGCACTAGCTTGCGGGCATGGCCCAGATTGAGTACGGACTTTGTTTCCATCGGACCGAGCCCGCAGCTTCGGTTGCCACTCGAGCAGCGACGGCTCAGCAACAAGGGATCGATGAGTTTTGGGTGATCGAAGACTGCTTCTTCACCTCGGGAGTCAGCTTGGCCGATTCGCTGCGCTCATGCTGTGCGAGCTCAAGAGTCGACGGTCCCAGCGAGTTAAGGACGGGTGTAGGAGCGGGTCGCGAGCGAGGGACGAGCCGCACCAGAGGATTGCAAACCATGTCCGGCGAACGCCGGCCCGAGCGGAGCGGTGCAACGCGGCCAGCGGCCGTATACAGGTAGCGCAGCGGTCCGGGACTATGGAGTAGGACGCCAGAAAACAGGATGAGCGCTAGCGAATCCGGACTACCCCTACCCTCGGCCCACGAAGGGCATTTGGTTGGCCATGACGGTCATTGTCAGCACGTTCGCGTCGAGTGGTAGCGATGCCATGTAGGCAACGGCTCGGCCGGCTTCGTCGACGTGCATTGTCGCTTCGGGTTTGATCGAGCCGTCGGCCTGAGGGACGCCACGTTTCATGACCTCGACCATTGCGGTCGCGGCGTTGCCGATATCGACCTGCCCGCATGCGATGTCGAACGGGCGCCCGTCGAGCGAGATGGATTTCGTGAGTCCGGTGATTGCGTGTTTCGTTGCGGTGTAGGGCGCACTGTTCGGCCGCGGCGTGTGAGCCGAGATCGATCCGTTGTTGATGATCCGGCCACCCTGTGGGTCTTGAGATTTCATCTGGGCAAAGGCAGCCTGGGCACACAAGAACGACCCGGTCAGGTTGATATCGACGACGCGTTGCCAGTCTTCGACGGTGATCTCATCGAAGCCAACCGGTGGTGCCCCGACGCCTGCATTGTTGAAGACCAAGTCGAGTCGGCCATGCGCCTCGACCGTCGCAGCGAACAGCGCCGTGACCGAGGCCTCGTCGGCGACATCGGTCGGTACTGTGATGTGGCCATCGCCAGCTAAACCAGTGATGGTCTCCTGCAGCGGCTCAAGTCGGCGGCCTGCAGCCACGATTGTCCAACCGTCTTGCGCCAGATGTTCGGCCGCAGAACGGCCAATGCCGGTCCCGGCGCCAGTGACGACTGCGATGCGTTTCATCGGTCCATCTTGGTGCCAACGGCCCGACGAGTGCTAACACAGGGATATGAGCATGGCAATTGATCCGAAGTGGCTCGAGCCAACTTGGTTCCTCGACAGTGACAGCGCGCAGGTTGCCACCTTCGCGGAGAGCGCCGTGGGCACGGCTGACGGCGATGTCGAGGATATGTCAACCAGCGCGGAAGCTTGGACGACCTGCCGCTGGAGCAGATTCAGGCGGACTTTGCCGAGATCTACAGCGACTGGCAAGGCAGCGGAGCCAGCGACGACCAATGATTCGCACCGTGATTAAGCTCGTATTTGCATTACGCCGCAAACCCGAATTGTCATTCGAAGAGTTTCAGACCTACTGACTGGATCGAACCCCGTCTATCGGGCTTCGGTTCCGGGCGAGGGGACCCAGCTCGGTGAGCGTTTTTCGAGGTAGGACTTCATGCCTTCTTGGCCTTCGTCGGATTCGAAGAGGCTTCCAGAGAGTCTGGTCGCCCATGTCATGGCTTCGTCGAACGCCATATGCGGCACATCGTTAACCAGCTGCTTCGAAGCTGCAAGGGCGAGCGGCCCGCCGAGGACGAGGTCAGAGACGATCTCGTCGACTTTGGCGTCGATCTCGCCGGCGGGCACCGCGTAGTTGACCAGCCCGAGCCGAGCCGCTTCGGTGGCAGGGAAACGGTTGCCGCGCAAGAACGCTTCGGAGGCCTCAGAAGCTCGCATCTTCGGCAGACAGATAACCGAGATGATTGCGGGAGCGACTCCGATGCGGACCTCGCTGAATCCCATCTTGGCGGTATCGAGTGCGACCGAGATGTCGGCAGCCGCCGCGAGCCCCAGGCCACCAGCGACGGCGTGGCCGTTGATGCGGCCAACCCACGGTTTGGGCGAGCGCCGAATGCGGCCGAAGAAGCCCAGCGGGTCGCTGGCTTCTTCTTCGGTCTCTGCCGGGTCGGGCCGCTCGTCGTCGGAACGTTCGGACAGATCAGCGCCAGCGCAGAACACGGTGCCCTCGTTGGTCAGCACGACAGCCCGGATCTCGTCGTCGGTATCGACTCGGTCCATTGCCCGCATCAGTTCCTGTGTGAGCTGCCGGCTCAGAGCATTGCGATTGTCTGGATCGGCCAGCGTGATGGTGTACACACCAGCTTCGAGATTCGTTTTCACCTTGGGGCTCATGGCTGCTGTTCTACCGCATCTTTTGGACCGCTGGCCAAACTTCAGCAGCGGAGTACAGCGGCGCCAAGCACTATTGTTCAAACGTGACGGTTTTCGAAAATCAAATCACGACGCTCCCTACGCCATGTCTGGTTGTCGATGCCGAGGCATTCGCGCACAACGTTGCGGCGATGGCCGCGGTCAACCCCGGGCTCAAACTGCGACCCCACGTCAAGGCCTTTAAATGCACTGAACTTGCTCGTCGACTTGCAGCAAACGGCCATACTGCTTTTACATGCGCGACGCTGGGCGAAGTGGCGGGCATGATCCGGGCTGATCTGGGCGACGATCTGTTGCTTGCCAACCAGACACTCAATGTCGACCTGCTTCGCGAAGTCGCTGCCATGGACGGCCGGGTTGCGGTTGCGGTCGACTCGACCGAGACCGTCGATGTTGCGGTTGCGGCCGGTATCGGCGAGGTCTTCATCGACGTTAATGTCGGACTGCCACGATGCGGGTGCGCTCCTGAGGATGCAGGGCCGTTGGCCGACTATGCCCGTAATGCGGGTCTGTCTGTTCGCGGTGCCATGGGCTACGAGGGTCACCTGATGATGGTCGAAGATCGCGCCGAGCGGATCGACAAAGTCGGCGAATCCATGGCAGTGCTCGCCCAAGCTGCCGCCGACATCGGGACCGATCTGATTTCTGGAGGTGGAACGGGCACTTTTGACACCAACACCGTGGCCACGGAGATCCAGGCCGGCTCGTACACGCTGATGGACACGCACTACGACACGCTCGATCTTCCGTTTCGCCAGGCGCTCTGGGTCGAGGCAACCGTGATCAGCATGAACCGAGAGCAAGGCTACATCGTGGCCGATGCGGGCCTCAAGTCGCTGGGCATGGACCACGGCAAACCATCGTGGGCACTGGGCAAGGTCTGGTTCTGCTCCGACGAACACGTCACGATGGCGCCATCGTCGATCGACGACTGGGCCGTTGGCGACCGCGTGCGACTTGCTCCGGCCCACGTCGATCCGACCGTCGCCAAGCATGAGCGCATGTGGCTGCTCGACGGTGAGTCGGTCACCGAATGGCCCGTCGACTTGCGACACTGGTAACCAGGTTCATCATGGCTGACACGTTCATCAATCGACTCCGCAAAACGTCGACGTCGTCGTGGACCAACTGGGCGGGCAATCAACACTGCACACCGAGCGCGATCGAACGCCCGCTGACCGAGGCCGCCGTGCAACGCATCGTCAAACGCGCCGCCGCTGCTGGCCAGCAAGTCCGGGCCGTTGGCTCCGGACACAGCTTCACCGCCATTGCCTGCACCAATCAGGTCCTTGTCTCGCTCGAGCATCTCAACATGGTGCGCAAGATCGACAAGAAGAACAATCGAGTGACCGTGCAAGGCGGCATCGAGCTCGCCCATCTGAATTCGAGGCTGGCCAAGGCAGGTTTGGCCATGACCAACCTCGGCGATATTGCGTATCAGACCATCGCCGGCGCCACCAGCACGAGCACCCATGGAACCGGCATGAACTTCGGTGGGCTGGCGACTCAGATTCTTTCGATGAGGATCGTCACGGCAACCGGCGCAACGGTGACGGCGAGCGCCGACGAGAATCCAGAACTCTTCCGATGCGCCCGGGTTGGATTGGGCGTCTTTGGTGTGATCGTCGAGGTCACTTTGCAGGTGGAACCCGCCTTCAATCTCGCCGCGATCGAACGCCCGCGCCCGCTTGACGACGTGCTCGACAACTGGATGGTCGACATTCGCGCCCATGACCACTACGAGTTCTTCTGGATACCCGGCACCGATCAGGCCATGATCAAAACGAATCGGCGCACCGACGAACCGGCGCAGCCACTGTCTCGGCCGAAGCACTTTGTCGAAAAAGTACTCGCCGAAAACGTCGGCTTTGGTGCAATGGCGAAGATCGCCAAGCTGCGGCCGTCTCTGGTGCCGAAGCTGCGTGACTTTGTAGTGGGCGCAGTCAGCGAAACCGAGTTCAGCGATGCGTCGCACAAGGTGTTTGCGAGCGCCCGGTGGGTCAAATTCGTCGAGATGGAATACAGCGTTGCCGTCGCTGATGTGCCGACCGTCCTTCGTCGCATCGATCAAGCCGTCGCCGATGCCGGACTTGAACTGCTGTTTCCCGTCGAGGTGCGAGCGGCCGCAGCTGATGACATTCCGCTCTCGACGGCCAACGGGCGAGAGTCGGGATACATCGCAGTGCATCGCGCCAAAGGCGCGGCGTACCGACCCTATTTCGAGCTGGTCGAAGCCATCATGGACGACTTCGACGGGCGCCCTCACTGGGGCAAGTTGCACTTCCAGACCGCCGCCACGCTGGCGAGTCGCTATTGCCATTGGGACGACTTCCAACGAGTGCGCGCCGACTACGACCCACAAGGGCTTTTCAGCAACGACTACATCGATCGAGTCCTAGGACCCGTACATCAGAGGTCGTAGCGAAAGCGAGTCTGACCCCACTTCGGTCTGACTGTTCAGAATCTCGGATCTAGCCCAAACCACGTAGATCGACGGTAAAGATCAGCGTCTCGTTCGGCCCGATCACCCCACCGGCGCCGTTCGCGCCGTAGCCCATGTGGGGAGGAATGGTCAGCCGACGGCGCCCACCGATCTTCATACCGGCAACACCTTCGTCCCAACCTTGGATGACCATGCCGCCGCCGAGGGCGAACGAGAAGACGTCGCCGCGATTCCACGACGCGTCGAACTCTGCGCCGGTAGACCAGGAGACCCCGACGTAGTCAACGTTGACGATGGCGCCGCTGGCGGCCTCGGCGCCGTCGCCGACAACAAGATCTTCAATGACAAGCTCGGCTGGTGGTTCCCCGGCGGGAACTTCGATAGTCGGCTTAACGCTGGTGTCTTCCATGGGTCAGCACCTTATCGGGCAACCGATCGAGCCCAGGAGCACTTGATCAAGGGGCATCTGGCTTCTGCAGAAGCCAGCCGAGCGGCTATCAAGGTGGGGTGACATCGACGTTGACCAACACCGATCTACTCGACCAAGCAGCGGCGGCGGTTGCGGCTTCTCAAATGGTGGTGGCGACCGGTATCGCAACCGCCAAAGCGTCGGGCACAGCCGATCAGGACCAGCAGCTCGTGTACTCACTGGCTCACGCCGCGAGCGCAGCCGCAATGGCCGAGTCGGCGTTGACGTACGCCGCTGTTGGCGACGACGAAGCACGCTTGGCGCACATCTTCATCGGGCGTCAACTGACCGAGCTGGCATCGATGCTCTGGGCTCGGTCATCTGATTGGGGTGTCGCTCCCGATGCGCTCGACGCAACCCGACCGTACGCGGCGGTTGTGACCTCGCCGGCATTTATTGGAGCAGCTGCGGACCGTCCAGGTTCGGCCAACCTGCCAGATGACCTCGAGATGGTCGCCACGACTTTTCGCCAGTTTGCCAACGAACGAGTGGCTCCTCACGCCGAGAGCATCCATCGCCACGATCTAGACATACCTCAAGAGATCATCGACGGCGTGGCGGAACTCGGCTGTTTCGGCCTATCGATCCCAGTGCAATACGACGGTTCGGCTTCGGGTTCAGTCGACGACTACATGGCGATGGTCATCGCAACCGAAGAGCTCTCGACCGCATCGCTTGGTGCTGGCGGATCGCTCATTACGCGGCCCGAAATCTTGGCCCGGGCGATCGAGGCAGGCGGGACCGACGAGCAGAAGCAACGATGGCTGCCCTCTATTGCCTCGGGCGAGACGCTCTGCGCAGTGGCGGTCACCGAGCCCGACTTTGGTTCCGACGTTGCCAGTCTCAAGGTCACCGCAACGCCCGAGGAGGGTGGCTGGCGCATCAACGGAGTCAAGACATGGTGCACCTTTGCGGGCCGGGCTAATGCGCTCATGGTGCTGGCTCGAACGAACCCCGACCCTGAAGCCCGCCACCGCGGTCTTAGCTTGTTCGTGGTTGACAAACCGAGCGACGCTGGCCACGAGTTTCGCCACGAGGTCGATGGCGGCACGCTCGAAGGTCGAGCAATCGCAACACTCGGCTACCGGGGAATGCACAGCTACGAGGTCAGCTTCACCGACTGGTTCGTGCCAGCCGACAACATAATCGGAGGCGACGAAGGGCTTGGCCGAGGTTTCTATCTGCAGATGGCAGGCTTCGAGAACGGCCGCATCCAGACCGCAGCGCGTGCTGTGGGCGTGATGCAGCGAGCATGGGAAGTGGCCAGCGAGTACGCAAACGATCGCGTCGTCTTCGGTGCGCCAATCGCCGACTACGAGCTTACGCAGATCAAGCTGGGCACGATGGCTGCGATCATTCAGATAAGTCGACAGTACTCCTACGAGGTCGCTCGCAAGATGGCGACCGGCGACGGCTCACTCGAAGCTTCGATGGCCAAGGCCTACGTCTGCAAGGCGGCCGAATGGGTAACACGAGAGGCACTGCAGATCCATGGTGGCATGGGTTATGCCGAAGAGTACGAAGTCAGCCGCCTGTTTGTCGACGCCCGAGTCCTGTCGATCTTCGAAGGCGCCGACGAAACGCTCTGCCTGAAGCTCATCGGTCGACGGCTGCTTGCCTGACGCGTCGACCTGGTCAGCGACCGACAGACCTGCGGGAGCTTTGCACTGACCATCAAATCTCGGTTCTGACTCCCAAATGACACATGGAGTGGCCATGCTTAGTAGCGTCGCCGCAGGGCCGACGTTTCTAGTGGGAGAGTGAGTGGCCACGAGCGCAGCAGACAGCGAGTCGCAAGTCCCCCACGAGGTCACAGACCGCGTCGCCGGACAGGTGACTGACACACCGGTCAGGTCAACGAGCGCCGGCCCTGCGAGCGCGCTTGCGGTGCCGTCGTACCGGGCGTTGTGGATGAACTCGCTGACCTTCTACATGGTGGTAAATGCCCTGCGATTTGTCTATGGCTGGGTCGTACTCGACGGGCTCGGACTCGACGAAAAGTGGCAGGGCGGGGTTGTCTTCATCTTGGGCCTGCCGCTGCTCGTGCTGCTGATGCCGGCTGGGGTCTGGGCCGATCGTGTTGACCCGAAGAAAATGCTCATCGCCACGCAGCTGGCACTTTGCGCAGTCATGATCGGCACTGCGGTCGGCGTGGGCGACGGCGCCGGTTCGCTGACGCTCATCATCGTGTCGGCGCTGCTGGCTGGAATCGTGACATCGATTGGTTCGCCGGTGCGCTCATCGCTCATCCCCGCGCTGTTGAAAGGCGAGGCGCTCTACGGCGGCATTGCGCTCAACGCAATCGCGCTCACGCTGTCGCTGGTCTTGGGTGCCGTGACAGCTCGTGCGTTTGGCAACTGGTTCGGATTCGACGGTGCGTTCTGGTGGCTTGCGGCACTGACCGCGCTTGGGGTGTTGGCGTTGTTCGGGTTGAAGTCGCCCGGACCCGCTACGTCTGGTGACAAGGCAACCCTGAAGCAAGCAGTAGGCGCCGGTCTCGGCTTTGTGTGGCGAGAGCCCGGGATCAGGGCACTGTTTGTGCTGCTTGCGGTGTCGGGGTTGATGATGACGCCCATCATGTTCGTCTCGCTGCAGGCCTACATCAAAAGCGACCTGGACCGAACTGCGGCCGACGCAGCGCCCATGCTGGCACTGATGGGTGTTGGCATCGCCATCTCCTCGGTGTTCATAATGCGGCGGGGGAGCATGGAAGCAAAGAGTGTGAAGTTCATGCGGGCCATGTTTGGTGGAACCACGCTCATGTTCTTGATGGGACAGACCACCGCTTACTGGCAAGTCTTGGTGCTGGCCACCTTTATGGGCATGTGTGGCGGCTTCTTCATCAACATGAACCAGGGCCTGATTCAGTCGAATACCCCACCAGAAATGATGGGGCGAGTCATGGGACTGTACGCGCTTGTCTCGGCAGGCCTCACACCGTTTGGAGCGCTCGGCATGGGTTTTCTCGGAAACCAGATCGGCAACGGCCCTGCCATAAGCATCGTCTCTGGAACCGCATTCACGATCGTGCTTGCCATGTATGTGCGAGGCGAGGCCATCCGTCAGATCTCCTGATGGCGCTTGCGTAGCCTGACATAGGTGCACTCGCGGAAAACGTGCATCGCCCACCAACCAGATTGCGGATCAAAGAAGAGTCAATCCCGACTGCGGAGCGAACAGAGTCGTCGGTTGAGAAATTTGGTCCTTCCGCAATGCGAAGCGCGCGAACCTACGCCAATCCTGGTGCTCCCTAGACCAAAGAAGAACCTCCCACAGACTTTGCATATCTGCGACGTGGCTTGGCAGCGGCTCAGGGTTTTCGCCATACGGACACATGAGCCGATGAGTCGCTAGTAAATGGCTCTTTGTCCCAACTCGACCAGCGGGACTCAAACTCCAGGCCTGCAAGTTGCGCCATCAGGTCGAGTTCCGACGGCCAGACATATCGAAACGCGCCCGAGAGTCTGCGGGACCGGTCGCCATCGAAGTAGTAGTGGTGCGACACCAGTACTTGGGTGACCTGGTCGACGTATTCGTCGAAACCCAGATGTCCCTCGGACAGATGGAACGGCATAGCTGTCTCGCCTGCAGCGAGCCGATGAACTTGGGGCACCCCTACCTCGATAACGAAACGGCCACCAGGCGCAAGGTGGGCTGCGGCGTTGCGGAAACAGGCAACTTGGCCGTCTTGAGTACGTAGATTTCCGATCGTGTTGAAGACCAGGTAGACAACAGCGGCATCTCTACAGACCTGGGTCGTTGACATATCACCGGTCGTGAGGCTGATCTGATCGGCGCCCGGTTTCTCGCGTAATTGGGCCAGCATGGGCTCGGAGAAGTCGATGCCGTGCAACTGGATACCCCGCTGCGACAACGGCAGGCCAAGTCGGCCGGTGCCGATGGCGAACTCGACCGCAACTCCGTCACCTGCTAGCTCGGCGAGCACCTCGACGGCCGGACCAACGTCTTCTTCGGCGAAGCGGTCCGCGTGGCCTTGGTCGTAGACCTCGGCCACATCAGGACGCAGATGCTCGTCGGGCTTCGTGAGGTACGCAGGAGTTTCCACACCACCACTGTCGCATCTACAGCGACCACCCCTCACCGAATATCGGCCCCGAGCGGGCGGAGCCGACGGAGGAGGCGACCAGAATCGCTATAACCATGTGCGACGAACGTCGCCCCGAGCGGAGCGGAGCAACACAGGAGGCGACCAGAATCGCTATAACCATGTGCGACGAACGTCGCCCCGAGCGGAGCGGAGCAACACCGTGCTAAAGAGTGACTGCGGTTTCGTCGACCTCGAGCCAGCGGAAATAGCTCTCGTAGAAGTGGCGGATCTTCTGCTCGTTGTAGGCCGCAAAGACAACCTCTTGTTGCAACTGGGCCCGCAGGCCCTTCTGCACCAGCGGCAGGTTCAGTGAGTCTTGTTGGAACACTTTGGCCAAGGCGCCCAGTTCGGTGGCGACGGTCCAGTCGTCGTCGATTCCGAGCTCGGTGAGTTCGGCTGGTGCGGGGCGACCCGATGGTGGCACCGGTGGGAAGAACATCACTTCCATGATGCAGGTCTCGGGGTCAGAGCCGTTGGGGCGGAAACGGTAAAAGATCTGGTTGAGGCATCCCCACGGCGACCAGTTCGGGAAGACCGAATAGAAGATGGCATCGATCATCTGTGTGTCGGCGAACTTCTCGAAGTCGATCGTGTCGCCATAGGTTTCGCGCATGAGGTCGCGCTTCTGGTCAGCGAGGTAGGCGCGGATCTCGCCGGGTTCGGTCAGTTCAGGTGGCGGATTGGGCGACATCAACGGGATCTCGTCCATACCAGGCAGGTTCGGCCCTCCCACCCACATGCACAGGTGAGGGTCGGCCTGGGTCTGGTCGCCTTCGAGCCAGTTGCCGTCTTGGTCGAAGAAACTGTCGAGGCCATCGAGGTTGGTCACCTTGACTCGATTCTCTTCGACCCGTTCATAGAGATGGCCGTTCATTGGATGTCGCCATTTCGCAAACTGGCGGCCGTCTTCGAGTCGTTCGTAATGGGGCATGCCGTACAGGTGCGGACTCTCGACGCCGTGCGGTGAGATTGCACGCGAGTGGTTGTGCCACACGTCGTAGCGGCTGTTTGCGTCGCCCAGGTTCTCCATCAACGTGGGGTGCGTGGCCACCACGTGATAGGACTCCATGAACGCCTCTTGGCAAACCTTCCAGTTCATCGGCATGATTTTGGACACGTGGGCGGCTTTGTAACGCTCGGTGAATGGCAGCTGTTCAAAGTGGGTGTCGAGCCCGGTCAGGAAGTCGGCCAACGGCTCGGCATCGAGATCCGGGTTGATGAAGACGAAGCCTTGCCAGGTGTCCACCTTGGCTTCGGGCAGGTCGTAGTCGGCTGTGTCGATATCGGGGAAGTCCCACTCGCACGGGATTTCTTTGAGTGATCCGTCGTTGTTCCAGCACCAACCATGAAATGCGCAGCGCAGATTAATGGCGCCCTTCCCGTGGGTTTCGCGCAGCTTGCGACCCCGATGAAGACACGCGTTGCGGTACGCCTTGATCTCGTCGGCACTGGTGCGCACGACCAAGAACGACAGGTGGGCGATGTCGTAGACGTGATAGTCGCCGACGTTGGGGATCTCTTCTTCGAGGCAGGTGAGCTGCCACACCCGGCTCCAGAGCTTTTCGACTTCGAGATCGTGCCAGCGTTGCTCGTGGTACACCGCGGCGGGCACCCGCGTGTTCCCTGGCGCCATGTTCGATTCCTCGCGAAGGATGGCGCTGACGGGGTGGCTGTCGACATCGAGTAGCTCGGTAAACGAAATTCCGAGCGCTTCTTTGATTTCTGTCATCGTTCCTCGTTAGTAAACGCACTTTTCTGGCAACACCCATAGTGCCAGCACCGGCGGGCGGTAACTAATCCAGGGTGAACTGAAACCGAGGCCGGCTTCGGGTGTAGCGCCCGAGGACACTAGATTTGCGGTCAGTGCACTACCGGAGGAAACGTGGAATTCGAACTGAGTCCCGAACTACAAGAATTGCAGCTTCGTGCTCGCAAGGTGGCGGCCGAGGGCGTCGCCGAGTTCGGCCGCTTCAACGACAGCTGGATCAACGGTTTCTCTAAAGGCTTCGCCCGGCGCATGGCCGACGAGGGGTGGATCGGAGCGGGCTGGCCCAAAGAACATGGCGGCCAGGAACGCCCTGCGATCGAACGGGTCATCGTTGCCGAAGAGATGATCAGCGTTGGTGCGCCAATCGCCGCGATGTGGTTCGCCGACCGCCAGATGGGCCCCACCCTTATTGCCTATGGCACGCCCGACCAGCAGGCCGAATACCTTCCCGCAATGCTCGCGGGCGAGACCACGTGGTGTATCGGCATGAGCGAGCCGGATTCGGGCTCGGACCTTGCGTCGCTAAAGACGTCGGCGGTGCGCGATGGTGACCATTTCGTGATCAATGGTCAGAAGATCTGGACGAGCTTCGGCGATCAGGCCGACTTCTGTTACATGATCTGTCGCACCAGCTCCGATGGGCCGCCTCACAAGGGCATCTCCGAAATCGTGGTGCCGATGGACTTGCCGGGCATCGAGGTCAGGCCGATCCAAGACATGACCACGAATCGGCACTTCTGCGAGGTCTATTTCACCGACGTCCGGGTGCCGGTCGAGAACCTGGTCGGCGTCGAAGGTGATGCCTTTAAGCAGACCATGGTCCAGCTTGCCCACGAGCGAGGCGGCATCGACCGTCTTGTATCAAACCGTGCGCTCTATGACATCGCGCTCGAACATGTCGACACCACCGATCCTGTGGTGCGCCAAGAGATTGCGTCGCTCGAAATGGGCTACCGGGTCGGCCGCCTGCTGGTGTATCGCGAGGTGCTGAAGCAAGCGCCCGCCGGGTTCAGCGCGGCGACCAAGGTCTACTGCACCGAGCACCAAATTCGGGTCGCTGATTTCGTCGGGCGTGCGCTCGGTGCCAAAGCAACGTTGTGGGACGACGTCACCCACGGCCTTACCTACGCCCCCGGCTACACCATCATGGGCGGCACCAGCAACATCATGCGCAACATCCTGGGCGAACGAGTACTCGGCCTCCCCCGAGAGCCCCGCTCGTAGAACTCACAAGGATGTGCCTGGCACATTCTCGTGAGGATTCGGCTAGAAGCCGTTGGCGTAGGTTTCGTGTTCGATCGCTCGTAGTTCGCCGAACCGTGAGCGCAGATCGCTGCGACGGCTTGGGTCCATGGCCAAGTTCACGAGCTCAAACGGATCTTCGTGTAGGTCGTAGAACTCGTGGTCGTGATCGTCGAAGTGGGCGTCGCGGCCAAACAGCATCGAGTCGCCCGTCAGCTTGTTGCCGCCGGTGTCATTACCGCCGCCGATGCCGTAGTACCGGCAGTACTTGTAACGACCGTCGAAGATGCCCGAGCTGGCGTACCGGGTGTGCTCGACGCCCGGATACCACGGCCATTCCTGGTTGAACAGCACATTGTCTCGAATGGTGGCTGTGCCATCGGCGAACAACGGTTCCAACGACTCGCCGCGGAGTGATGGGGTCTCGCTGACATCGACGCCGCCGATCTCTGCCACGGTGCGCGCTAGGTCAACATGGCAGGAAAGCGCATCGGTTTTCGAACCTGGCGTCGTCATGCCCGGGGCCTTCACATACAGCGGAATCCGCATCGTCTCTTGATAGTTCCAGGGGCCCTTTGACCGCAGCCGATGTGAGCCACATTGGTCGCCATGGTCACTGGTGAAGATGACCACGGTGTCCTCGTACATCGACGTGTCATCGAGCGCACCGAGAATCTGGGCAACGCAGACATCGTTGAGTTGGTGGAGCTTGGCGTAGTAGTCGAGCCCCTTGAGCCACACGTCGGTGTCGTTGCGTTCCATGACTCCCGGCAAGCTTCGACGCTGCATCATGTCCATCCACCGGCGATGCACTTCGGGCTTGGTGAATAGGTCGGCATCGAAGTTTCCAGGCAACTCGGTGAACCACCGTTCGACGTCGAGTTCGAAGGTTGGGAAGTTGTTTTTGCGGCCCCAGTCAATGGGTTCGAGTCGGTCTCGCAGCTTCTGGGCGTACTCGGGGTTCTGCTCCTGGTACCACGGCTGGTCGACCGGGTACCACATGATGTCGTGCGGGTTCACCAGACCGACGGCTAGGAACCACGGCTTGTCATTGTGCTGGTTTGCTCGAATCCAGTCGGCGCTTTGCTGAGCGATCGGACCGTCGTATTCGGTGCCGGTTCCGGCGAGACCCCACCACGCTTTGTCGTGGCCTTCCCAGTCGCTGAACCCGAACGCTTCCATGTCGGGTGTCGACGTCGACTCCAGGTGCCACTTGCCCTTGAACGCGGTGTAGTAGCCCTGCTGGCGAAGAAGTCGACCGAGGGTCGGCGCGTCGTAGGCCAGGTTGGGGTTGTGCTCACCGGTCGAGTTTTCGGTCACGCCGTGCTCGGCCATGTACTGGCCGGTGAACAGAGTCGCTCTCGACGGTGAGCAGGGTGAACTGTGGGTGTAGTAGTTCGTGAACTCGAGCCCATCGTTGATCAACCTTTGTCGAGCCGGCAGCTCGAACTCGTCCGGCAGCCAATCGCGCTGACGCTCTTGATCAGAGACGATCATCAAGATGTTCGGCTGTCTGGTTGATTGTGCAGTCACGCTGGTCCTTCGAGTCCGTTCCAGTGCATCAGCTCGCCGAGCCTTCGGTCAATTCGAAGCCTGTCGGTTACTGTGGCAGGATGGCTCAGCGAGGACGACCAAGGGGCGGAGACAGCGCCGAGACACGCGTGCGCATCATCGACGCCGCCCGCCACGAGTTCTCCCGTCGAGGCTTCGACGGAGCGTCAGTTGCCACTATCGCATCCCGGGCCGGACTGGCGCCGAGCGCCGCCTACCATTACTTCGGGGGCAAAGTCGCGCTTTACGAAGAAGTCTTCGAAACCACTGCAACCGCCGTCTGGGACATGTTCGACCAGTCGATTGCCGAGCATGACACATTGCTCGACGCCGTCGAAGCCATGATTACCTTCGCCACCGAGATGACAGCCGAAGAATCTGCGTACACGGCGTTCTTGGCGCTGGTACCCATGGAGACCTCGTTGCACCCAGAGTTCGTCCACATGCGCGAACGGCGCACCAAGCGCCAGGACATGACCTTCGCCAGGCTCGCCGAGCAAGGGCTGGCGTCGGGCGAACTCGACGGGTTCGATGTTGAAACCGCTACCGAAATGTTGCGCTCGTTGCTCATGGGCTGGTTCGTCGAGTCGTACTTTCGTCCCGACCCGCTCGGCCGCAACGCCGACTCAGTACTCATAGTGCTGCGCCAGCTAGCCAAACGCTAGGACCGAGCTCACCACAGCAGATCGTGGTCGTCGAGTGCTGCGAGGCTGCGGCGAGCCATCACCGCGGCGAGCGCTTTGACACGTGGTTCGTGCCTGTCTCCAATCAGTGGAAGGGCGCACGCGATGGTCAGGCCGAAGTGCAGCGAGATGTCGAACCCAGCCATAAATTCGTCGCGTTCGTGAACCGTTCCGGCTGCTGCAAGCGTTGCCGAATAGCGGTCGATGAGCGCATCGCCGTGCGACCGCCGATCCTCGACAGTCAAGGAGTGCACAAGCAAGTACGCCAGATCGAAACTACCAGGACCGGTTCCGGCGCCTTGCCAGTCAACCAGTGTCACCGATTGGTGATCAGGGGCAAACAGCAGGTTGTCCGCTCGCAGATCGCTGTGAATCAGCGTCGATGGCATGTTGGCCAACGACCGCAGCGCCTGCTTGAGTTGTTTCGGGAACTGCTTTCCGAGTCGGCGCTCAGCCGGCGTGAGCTCGCTGCCAACGAGGTCACAGAGTGGCTCCCAGCCAACTGCAGCCAACGTGGTCAGATTCTCGATGCGCCGGGGGTCATCGAGTCGGGGCAGCCACTCGAGTTCGGACAGCACTTCGTGCTGCCACCACTGGTGGTGAAGCTGTGCTGCCTCGTCGACCACCAGGGCCGCAAGCGCAGGGTCGACTCCAGCCACCTGGTCGATAGCGGTATCGGCATGGATCGCTTGTTGGACCAGGAGGTAGTGGGCGGTGGCCGGGTCGTACCACGCGCCAAACATAGCGGGCGTCGAAACACGGGTCTGCTGCAGCAGTTCGTCGTAACACCGAAGCTCGCGTTCGTGAGTGCCGCCTCGCAGAGCCGACGCAAGCGCCTGATCGCGCAGCGATGCGAACTTGCAGATCACTGCGTTTGGCCCCGCTGCGTCGTTGCCATATTCGGGAGTCACGAGAAAGACGTCGCCCAGCATCCCCCGGTCAGCGCCGATTCGGTCATAGTTGAAGGATGCAACCTCGACGCCGAGCGCCTCGGTCAGCGTTGCAGCGTCGAGCTCGTCGATCGAGCGAGGGAATGGTGGCGCTCCGATCATGGGTGCGAACTAGCCCTTCTCGCCGGCTTTGTCTCGAATCATGAAGGGGCTGTCGCCGGGCAACATGTTGACGTGGGCACGATGCCACTGCGCGAATGCGTTGATGATGCGTGGCGGGTCGCCATGTATCTCGGTGAAGCAGCCATTGACCTCGCGGGTGTCGAAGTACGCAGCGTCGACGCCGTCGGCATAGAGCCGAGTGGCGCACTCGAAACCCATGTCCTGGAGTCGAGTGAACTCTGCCTCGAAGTCATGCACCAGACAGCCGACATGATGGAAGCCCTCTTGGCCAGCCTCGAACATGTCGCGGTAGATCGATGGCGTGTCATCGTGCTGCACGATGAACTGGATCTGATCGTCGCCGAGGTAGCCGAACGCGTAGGACACGTCGGCTTCGTGCGTGGTGCCCCGGTAGTCAAAGCGATCGGTCACGTGATGCTCAGCTTTGACAAATGGGCCTGCACCAAAGAGTGCGTGCCACTTAGTGATCGCCGTATCAAGGTCGTTGACCAGATAGGCCTGCTGAAAAAATGGATAGGTCGTCATGGCAGCCTCCTGCAACGCCATCTTTGCTCACGGCGACCACGAAAGAGAACTCAGCACGCCGCTTGGCCCAGCTCGACGATGGTGGCGAGTGCGGTTGGCTGGTTGAGTGCGGCGCACCGAACGATGATGTCATCGACGCCTATCGAACCGTGCTCGGTCACCCGTGCACGTACGTCGATCGCCGAGGCGGTGAATAGGCGCTCAGGCGGCACGCTGCGATAACGCGTTCGGTCATCGGGCGCGATAGTCACATGCGGGGAACGGTAGCGCTGGTGATAACCCGAGATCAGACGGAACGATGTCAGCGCAGAGATGGCATCCTGTAGCAGAACGATCCGGTCAACCCGGAAGCAGCAGAACAGAGAGAGCGTCTTCGAGATGAACCCAGCCGAGATCACCGAGCATTCCATCACCACCGACGGGCACACGACCTTTTACCAAGCATCAGGACCCGAAGACGGCCCGCTGGTGATCTTCTGCCATGGCTGGCCCGAGCAGTCCCTCAGCTGGCGACACCAACTGCCCGTGTTTGGAGCCATGGGCTTTCGAGCCATAGCGCCTGACATGCGCGGCTACGGCAAGTCTTCGGTGCCAGCCGAGAGCTCTGCATACGCACTCGAACACGTCGTGGGCGACATGACCAGCCTGCTGGCAGCATTGGATCGCGCCTCGGCGATCTGGGTCGGCCACGACTGGGGGAGCGCAGTGGTATGGAGCGTCGCCAGTCATCACCCCGAGATGGTGCAGGGTGTCGCCAGTCTCAACGTGCCCTATCGAACCATCGAGCAGGGCCTCGACGCGGTGGTCGAGCTTGTCGATCGTCACGTGTATCCCGAGGATCAGTTTCCGGTCGGTCAGTGGGACTACATGCACTACTACCTCGAGAACTTCGACCGCGCCACCAAGGTCATGGACACCGACGCATACAACACGGTCAAGGCACTTTTCCGCAAGGGCGACCCTGCTGGCCTCGGCCAACCAGCTGGCACTGCGTCGATTCGCTCGGGCGGTGGCTGGTTTGGCGGCCAGAGCGGTGCGCCCGATCTCCCGCGCGACGAAGATGTCGTGACCGAAGACGATGTGTTTGCGTACGCAGCTGGGCTCGAGGCCAACGGCTTCTTCGGGCCCAACTCGTGGTACATGAACCACGACGCCAACAAGGCATACGCCAGCGCAGGAGTCGACGACCCAATCTTGGACATGCCTGCACTGTTCCTTGCTGGACGCTTTGACTACACCTGCGAAAGCGTCGAATCCGAACTCGGTCATCCCATGCACGCGCACTGCCGCAACCTCACGGTCGAGGTCGTTGACAGCGGACATTGGATGGCGCAAGAAAAGCCCCGCGCCGTCAACGCTTCGCTTATCCGATGGATTGCCACCCACCTTCCACAGAGCTGGCCAGCGGCCTCGTCACCCGTTGACTAACGGGGCCATCGGCGCTGGCTGATGAACGGGGTCGATCGATCTTGTAGCTTTTACGTATGAGCGAAGCTGAAGCAATCGACCCCGTACATTTCCGGACCGTGATGGGGCAGGTGCCGACCTGCGTGACTGTGGTAACCGCAATGGTCGACGACGCCCCAGTCGCCATGGTGATCGGCAGTTTCGTGTCCGTCTCGCTCGAGCCACCACTGGCCGGGTTCTTCTGCACCACCACATCGAGCACCTGGCAGCAGTTGCGTAGCGCAAATGTCATGGGCGTCAATGTGCTCGCAGCCGATCAGATCGATGTCAGCAATGCATGCATGCGCGCGCCTGAAGAACGATTCGAAGGACTCGACTGGGAGGTCGTAGACGGCGCCCCAAAGATCAACGCATCGTCCGCATGGCTCACGTTGACGCCCAACAAAATCGTCGATGCAGGCGATCACGAGTTCGCGCTGTGCAACGTAACGCACATGGAATCTGCTGCTGATCCAAAAGAACCCGTCATCTTCTACGGCGGCGGCTACCGCACCCTCGAAGCGAAGTAACGATGACCTGTCCGTCTTACGAGCTGAAAAAGTTCGAAGTGATGGGACCAAAGCAAGTGATCGAGACGTGTAAAGGTCGTGCGCAATTTCTTGATGACCGTTTTCGCTGTCATGTTGCTGACTGCCGCCTGCGCTTCGGGCGATTCAGGGTCGAACACGGCAAGTGACCCAGATCCGACTTCGACCGTGGTGCCCGTTCCCACGCTTTCCGCCGAGGGTATTGTTCCGACACCGCTGGCGATCCCGACCGACGAGGCCGAAGAATCCGACGAGTCCGAGATGGCCACGCCGACCGCTGGGGCCGACGACGAGGGGGCGTCACCTGCGCCGACGTCTACCGAAGAGCTAACCGCGGAACCAACAGCGACGGCTACTGCGGCTCCCACGGCAACCCCCCGCCCAGTTCCGACCGCGGTTCCAACTGCGGTAGTGGTAAGTCCAACACCGCGGCCGGTCGTACCAACGGCCACGCCAGTGCCGCCACAACCGACCGCCACTGCGACTGCTGGTTGGGTCAATCCCGATTGTTACGTCGGGCCCGGTGCTGCTGACGAACCCGTCTGGTGGTGCGGGCAAAAGATCTGTCAGGTAGGTGCGCCGCATGCTGGTTGCCCTACAGCGCCACCAGTGTTTCCGAACATCCGAGTCGGGTGCAGAATCTCAGACAACAACATTCGGGTAAACGAGATCATCACCCTCGAAGCGTGGCAAGATCCCATCAATGTGCCGGTGCAGTTCGCCTTTGAACACGGCGACGGGACGATCGACCCGACATCACAATCGCGAGCCTTTTATCGCGAAGCCGGCAAATACGACGTGGTGCTCAGGTGGACATCTGGCCAACTCCGCAACCGCACGTTCTGCGGAACGGTGACGGTAACCAGTGCCACCTCGCCGACGCCCACTCCGACGCCCTCGACCAACCTGCAGATCAGTTGCACGATCTCGGACAACTTTGTGCAAGTCAACGAAAACTTGCGCTTCACTGCGGTGCAAAGTCCGTCGAACGTGGCGGTGAACTATGTGTTTGATCATGGCGACGGCACGCTTGATGCCACCAGCAGCTCGCTGGCCTACTACGCCTCGCCCGGGTTCTATTGGGTCAGGCTCAAGTGGAGTCATGCGGGTGGTTCCGGCGAGACAGAATGTGGCACGGTCACGGTGACACCGACATTCCAGGCAAGTGCCTATCTCGGCCAATCGCGTAGCGCAGCAGAAGCGGTTGCTGCAAGCAATGGTTTCAGTAGCCGGGTCGTGCGTATCGACGGCGAATCGTTCCCCGTAACGCAGGATTACCGAAGCGGTCGACTGAACTTCGAACTCGACAACGGACTCGTGACCGTGGTGACGATTGGCTGAGAACCGCCATCGCGTTCCGAGGCCGCCACGACAGCAGCTGCGAACTACGTTGGTGCTATGAACAAAGCCGTAGTTGCCGTTGGCGGGTGGGCTCACCCTGGCGACGACATCGAGGCGACCATTCGTGAGCTGTTGAGCAAACGCGGCGTGACCAAACGCGCCATGAGCATCGAGGTCGTTTCCGATCCAGCGGCTTTGGAAGCGACACTACGGGCCGGTTGTGACCTGCTCGTCGTGGGAGCGTGCTGGTTCGCAATGACCGACGATCGATACACGGGGGCAGATCGAGAAGAGCACGCATACCAAGCCACCCCCGGTTTGCTCGAAGCGCTCGACGAGTTGCGTCGATCGGGGTGTCCGGTGCTGGCGCTTCACACCGCGGTCATCTGTTTCGATGGTGCAACGGTCTGGCGAGAGTGGCTCGGCGGCACCTGGAATTGGGAGACCAGTTGGCACCCGGATCCCGCAACTCTGCCGGTGCGAAGCGCTGCTGGCGCGCCGTTGTTCGAGCCGTTCACCGTGGTCGATGAGTTGTATCAGGGGCTATCTATTGATCTGGGCGCCCAGATCATTGCCGAATCAGAACAAGGTGATCCACTTGTCTGGACCAACGAAACCGAACACGGGCGGGCCGCAGTCGATGTGCTCGGCCATGATCACCGGTCCTTGAACAATCCCGGCCACCGGGCATTGCTCGCTGACCTTGTCGATTGGCTTGTCGGGAACGGCTAGAACTCGTACTGCACCGCAGCTCGACCGCTGATATTGGGTTTGATGAGATCGTTGATCAGCGTGAGATGGCCAGCGTCGGTTGCGTAGATCTGGTAGTCGCCCACCGATGCAAAGTCGCCCACCGCCACGTAGTCCCAATTGCCATCGCTGATGCCGGCGTCGGGACCGTGATGATAGGCCGCAACAGCATCGAGCTTTGCGAGCCCGTCGAGCCCGGCGCGGATAGCGGCCTTGGCTTCGTCGGTGGCGGCGTCATTCCAGGTGAACATCACACAGTGGCGGAACATGTCATTCGCTCATTTCGGTTTGGCTCGGAGGCCGACCAGACAGCCGGGTAGGCACGTCGATGGTGGGGCCCAAGGCATCATTGCACCTGTGGATATTCAGGTCGATGACCCGAGGCGCTCCGATGTGGTTGCGTTACTCACCACCCACATGCAGATCGCCCATTCTCAGCGACGAGCACTATGAGATCAAGTCAATGCACACCTCGGCGGCCGCTCGCCGCACCGGCGTCGCTCGAGCCATGGTCGAACACCTCGCGACCTATGCCAGCAGCGTCGGTGCCACCCGGGTGAGCCTCGAAACCGGAACGATGGACGAGATGGCCCCCGCTCGAGAGCTGTACGCGAGCTGCGGCTTCGATGTCTGTAAACCGTTCGGGGACTACCGCGACAGCCCAGCCAGCCTCTGCATGACGCGTATGTTCTGACGAAGCGTCGGTGAGCCTCCGGGACCGCTCGTGCCGGTCGAGTGAGCATGCAAAGGTTTGTCGACAAGGCCTCAACTGCCAGTATGAGAAGCAATGGCCGACGTCCCCGACTATCACCGCTCGCAGAGCGCACGCCGCAATGGCAGCACACGCCCGCCTCTCGACGATCGCAACAATGTGCTGGTGGTGACCCGCGGCCACCCATTTGATCGCAATAGTTTCTTCCGGGTGTTCGAGGCAAATGCGACCATCGAGTGGTCACACGCCGAGCACCCTGCAGCCCAGGCGTTCTTTGATCCGGTGCTTGCAGAGCCCTATGACTGCTTCGTGCTCTACGACATGCCGGGCATCGAGTTTCGACCAGGCGATACACCCGTGTTTTTCGATCCGCCGGAAAGATACGTGCAGGGCCTGCGGGCGCTACTCGAGGCGGGCAAACCGCTGGTGGTGTTGCACCACGCCTGCGCAGCGTGGCCGAGCTGGCCCGAATGGTCCGAGATTGTCGGCTCGCACTTCCTGTACCAACCAGGCTTGTCACGGGGTGAACCGATGCCAGACTCGGGTTACGCGCTCGATGTCGCCCACACGGTCACGCCCGTCGACGGTCACCCGATCACCCTGGGGATCGAACCCTTTGAGCTCCAAGACGAGCTCTACCTCGCCCCGGTCTTCGAAGACTCAGTCGTTCCACTGTTCCGCAGTGACTTCGAGTTCGTCGACACGAATTTCTCCTCGGCCGACCTTGCACTTAAAGGACTACTTAACGAACGCGGCGACTGGACGCACCCACCAGGATCGAACCTGGTCGGATGGGTCAAGACAGCCGGCAACAGCCCAATCGTGTACCTGCAGTTCGGAGACGGCCCTTCAACGTACGACAACCCGAATTACCGCCACATCCTGGCAAACGCCATCGCGTGGGCATGCTCGGACGACGCCGCGACATGGGCCCGCACAAAATAGTCAGTGCATGTAGCGTCAGCGCTCGCTCTCACCTAATGTGAAGACCAATCACTCGCTATCACTTGAGGAAAACCTATGAGCATGCGCGATCGCGTACAGGCAATGTTCACCGCACCTGTTGCCGAAGCCCACTGCGACGGACCATGTGGTGTCTATGACCCGGCATCAGCTCGGGTAACCGCCGAAGCAGTGCTGTCGATGACCAAAAAGATGCTCGACCTGCATGTGCCCGAAGGCAGCGACGATGCCGCCTGGGCCAGCTACCTGAACACCATGAGCCGCTTCGCGGCGATCAAAGAAGAGCAGGCCGAAAAGACTAAGCACGAGATCTTGGTGCTGTGGACCGACTACTTCAAGCCAGATCACCTCGACGCCTTCCCCGATCTGCACGAAACGATTTGGAACGCCACCAAGCTCTGCTCAAAGACCAAGCAGAACGTCGATGTTGCCGCAGCCCAAGACCTGATGGCATCGGTCGAGAAGATCCACAAGATGTTCTGGGAATCAAAGAACCGCGACGTCGCCTGGGTGCCAGCCGTCGGGTAGCCCGGGTAGTCCGGATTCGGCGCCGGGGCGCCTCATCCTGTTTTCTGGCCACTTGGTCCATAGTCCCGGACCGCTTCGCTACCTTTTGGTGGCGGCTGTTGGTTTCTTGTTGGGGCTTTGGCTTTTGTTGGCTGGACTAATTCTTGACATTGGGCGTCGCTTTTGCGGCGTCTTTTGTCGTTTTGGAGAGCGTTTCGGGTTGGGTACTAGCCTTTCCCTATCGGTGTGGTGAGGGAAGTTTCGCTTTGGGCGGTACGCAAGCGGGTTCCGTGGCGGGTTTCGGGGGGTTCTATGGAGCCTGATTTCTTTGATGGGGATCTGGTGCTGATCGATCCGGCCGCGGCGATTGCTGTGGGCGATGTGGTTGTTGCTCGACATCCGCACAAGAATCTCGACGTGATCAAGAATGTGCATGCGATCGACGACGGCTACCTCACGCTGCAGAGTCCCGGTGGCGATGACAGCCGCCAGTTCGGCCGGGTGGCATTGAGCACGGTTCGTGGTGTCGTGACGTGGAACTGGAAGACAAGCCGCCCATGACCGTCGTGATCGCGGGTGGCGGCATTGCCGGGCTCACGATGGCACTCACGTGTCACCAGATCGGCGTTCCGGCATTGGTGCTCGAGTCGGTGCGAACTGTCGCACCGTTAGGTGTGGGTATCAATCTGCAACCCAACGCCGTTCGTGAGCTCATCGATTTGGGTCTCGGCGACGAACTCGGTGCCATTGGAATCGAAGCCGAGGAATGGGCACTGGTTGGCCTGAGTGGCAACGACGTGTGGGCCGAACCTCGCGGTCGCAGCGCGGGATATAACTGGCCGCAGTACTCAGTGCACCGGGGTCAACTTCAAATGCTGCTCTATCGAACCGTGATCGAGCGGCTGGGCCCAGAAGCGCTGCGTACCGGCCATCGCCTGATCAGCTACCGCAATCGAAATGACTCTGTGATCGCCCGGGTCGACACGCGCGACGGCAGTCAGGTCGACATCGAAGGTTCGCTGCTTCTCGGCGCCGACGGGCTTCATTCCGCCGTTCGCCAGCACATGCACCCCGACCAAGGTGATCCCCACTGGGGAGGCGCTGTTCTGTGGCGCGGAGCTACCCCTGGGCCGCCGATTCGATCCGGCGCATCGTTCACGCTGGTCGGCACCATGAACCAACGGTTCGTGCATTACCCCATTTCCAAGGTCGACCCTGAGACCGGTTTGCAGTTGCAGAATTGGATCGCCGAGCTGGTCTTCGACCCGAGTCAGGCTTGGCGACAGAGCGACTGGAACCACCAAGTCGACATCGATGCCTTTCTTCCTGCTTTCGAAGACTGGGACTTCGATTGGCTCGACATCCCGGCACTGGTTCGTGGCGCACCTGCGGTTTGGGAGTTTCCCATGGTCGATCGTGACCCGGTCGATCGGTGGACCGATGGCCGGGCATGCCTGATCGGCGATGCGGCCCACGTCATGTACCCGGTTGGCTCCAATGGCGCAAGCCAAGCCATCGTCGATGCTCGAGTGTTGGGCGCCAAGCTCATCGAGCATGGTCAAACCCCCGACGCCATTGCTGGGTTCGAGGCCGAATTGATCGAGCCCGTTTCGGCGCTGGTGTTGCGCAATCGAGGTCACGGTCCCGTAGGCATTCTGGGTGTCGTCGACGAACGATGCGGGGGAGTATTCGACGATATCGACGACGTGATTCCACGCACCGAGGTCGAAGCGTTCATGGCCAACTACAAGGCTGCGGCCGGATTCGCCAAAGAGGCGCTCAACAACGCACCCCCGACAATCGAGCTGTAACAGATTTCATAGGTCGTTGTGCTCAATACGGGGGAGCATCCGCCGATACTTAGAAGGTGTATCCATCGGTGCGATCCATCCCGCCCGGCACAGGCCAGGGATCGGGAGATCAAGACAGTGGAAGGCGGGCCCGCGTGCTGTCGCAGAACTTGTTGGCACTTGGGTTCACGAGTTTCTTCAGCGACATCTCCTCGGAGATGGTGGTTGCGATCGTGCCGCTGTTCCTCACCACCGGCCTGGGCCTGGGCTTCTTCGGAGTCGCCGCCTACGAAGCCGCCTACCAAGGCACCAATGCCGTGTTCCGCATCTGGGGTGGCTCGGTCGCCGACAAGCGCCAGAGCCACAAGAAGACCGCTGCAACCGGATACTCGATCTCGGCGCTGACTCGGGTCGGCCTCGTCATTAGTGCCCTGGTTACGGCAGTGCCGGCGGTTCCTTTTCTGCTGGCTGATCGCATCGGCAAGGGCCTGCGGACCGCTCCTCGCGACGCGCTTATCTCGCTGAGCACCGCACCGAATCGGTTGGCCATGGCCTTCGGTATCCACCGGGCGATGGACACTGCCGGTGCCCTGCTCGGCCCACTCATTGCGTTCTTTATCTTCTGGCAGGCCGACGGCGCGTTCGACGCAATCTTCATGATCTCCGCGCTTGTCGCCGCCATTGGCGTAGCGACCATCTGGCTGTTCGCCGAAGAGAAACCCCAGCGTGCACCGGCAAAGCACGCACATGACACGCCACGGATTCGTGATCAGTGGCGCGATGTCGTGTCGTCGAAAGGCGTGTTGGGCATCGCAGGCGGCGTGGCGATGCTTGGTGTGGTCACGGTTGGCGACGCCTTCATCTACTTGTTGATGCAGCGCACGAATAACTTCGATGCTCGCTACTTCCCACTGTTGTTCGTCGGCACCGCCATCGTCTACCTCGCCTTGGCAATGCCGCTCGGACGACTCGCTGATCGTGTTGGTACTCGGGCGGTGTTTCTTGGTGGAAACGTCGTCATGGTGGCCCTGTATCTGGTGTTGGCATTCAGCGGTCTCGGCTTGGGCTCTGCGCTGCTGTGCCTTGGGCTGTTGGGTGCTTACTACGCCGCAACCGACGGTGTCGTGCCCGCCATGGTCTCGCAACTCGTTGGCCCGCAGGTAAGAGCGAGCGGCATCTCCTTCATCACGGTAATCATTGCCGTGAGTCGAATGATCTCAGGCGTGGCCTTCGCCACGCTGTTCGCAAGCTTCGGCCGAACGACTGCCATGGTGGTGCTCGCCATTGCCATGAGCGCAGCAGTACTTTTTTCGTTCCGACTCCTTCCATCTAGACCCGTGAGTGCCTCGCAATGACCGAATCCGGACCGGCCGAAACCGAACCGAACATCAACCACGAGCCACTGGCTTCGCCGACAGCGGGCAACCAGAAAAACTTTTTGATCATCGTCGGGCTGATTGTGGTGCTCGCAGTGGTTGGTGGCCTGTATTTCACGTGGTCCAAGACCCGACAAAGCGACAGCTTGGCCGAGCGAGGCGCCCGAGCCCAGGCCGCCAACGAAGAACTGGGTTTCGGCATCAACCGCGCGCGACCCACATCGACCCCTCGGCCAGAATCGACTGCGGTGCCTCAGGGCCCTGCTCCTTCCGAGGGCGAGGTGATGGTGGTGCACCGCGTGCCCGGCGATGATTATGGCCGCATGGCCATCCGTCACGCCGACGGCACCCGTACCTTGCTCGATCAAACCTGCATGCGCCTCCATGTCGCTGCCGACTACGGCATCTGTCTGAGCCAGAACGACTCGTTTGTGCCCACCTACACCACTTCGGTATTTCGTTCCGACAACCCGGCCGACGTGATCAAGGAGTACTCGAGCTCATTGCCGAGCCGGGCCCGCATCTCCCCGAACGGCATCTATTCGTCGGTCACCGCGTTTGCGACGGGAACTTCCTACGAAGACATCAGCGGTGAGACAACAACGATCGTGACAATCGACGAGATCGTTGGCACCTCGCGACTTCGCAGCGCCCGCCAATTCGAAGTGGTCGCCGACGACTCGTCGTACCAGGTCCAAGACGCACAGTTCTGGGGTCTCACGTTTGCCGACGACGACGAATTCTTCATCACCGGCTATTTCGGCGAGTCACCCGAGATCCTGCAGGGCAGCTTGGGCGCAGAGACGATGTCGCCGCTCGGTTGGAAGGGCAGCTGCCCTTCGTTGTCCCCCGATGCCAAGACGCTGGTGTACAAAGAGATGCGAGACGAAGGCGGCTTCGATCTCGTGGCGGTGGATCTCGATACCGACGATCGGTGGATCCTCGACGAGGCCCGTTCGGTCGACGATCAGGTCGAATGGCTCGACAACGACACCATTCTGTACGCGCTGCACCCCAACGGACTCGAAGACGCAGTCCAGCCCGAGTTCGATATTTGGATGCTTGACATTGCGCCTGGCTCCGTGCCCGAGCTCTTCCTGCCCAACGCCGACTCGCCCGCAGTGATGCGTAGCGCCGAGTAGCTCGCGGGCGCATTCGTCGCCGTTGCATGCTGCGCCGAGCGCAACCTCTTAGTATCTGGCCATGAGTATTCTCGGCAACCGCGTCATCCGAACCGAAGATCCACGGTTCCTCACCGGCGAGTCCACCTATGTGGCCGATCTGGACTATCCGGCCGCTTGTCACGCAGTGTTTGTTCGGTCGCTGATAGCTCACGCAGTCTTGACCGGCATCGAGACCAGCGAAGCTGCGGCAGCTCCGGGCGTACTCGGCGTGTTCACGGCCAAAGACTTGCAGCTCAAGAACCGCACGCCCCGCTTCCCAATCGACGAATCGGCCCATCAGCCGGTCCTCGCCGCTGGGAAAGTGCGCTACGTCGGCGAACCGCTCGCGGTCGTTGTTGCCGAGACGGTGACTCAGGCCGTCGATGCAGCCGAGCTGGTTTTCGTCGACTACGAACCGCTGACACCGGTCGTCACGGTCAACGACGCCCTGGCGGCCGACACGTTGGTGCACGGCGCAATGGAGGGCAACATCGCAGGTGCGCTGCCCATCGCCCCGGCCGAGATCGACTTCGCAGACTGCGACATCATGGTCGAACAGGTGGTCATCAACAACCGCATCGCCGGGGCCCCAATCGAAGGTCGTTCGGCGTTGGCGGACTGGACTGGTGATCGGCTGATGTGCTGGTCCTCGACCCAAGGCGCCGGAGTCGTCTTGAACAACATCGTCGATCTGTATGGCATCGACGAAGCCGACGTGCACGTTCGCGCCGTCGACATCGGAGGCGGTTTCGGAGCCAAAGGTTCTCCCGATGGCGAAGAGCTCACGCTGCCAGCGCTGTCGCGAGCGGTTGGCCGGCCGGTGCAGTGGACCGAGACGCGCAGCGAAAACATGGTCAACATGGTGCAGGGCCGGGCCCAGCAACAGACGGTTCGAATCGGCGGAACCGCCGACGGAGACATCACCCACTACGCGCTTCACGTGGTTCAGGACTCAGGCGCCTACTTCGAGGTTGGTGCGGTGCTGCCGATGCTCACGATGCTGATGGCGCCGGGTACCTATGACATCCCAAACCTGCAGTTCAGCGCGCAATCAGTGTTCACGAATACCACGCCAATTGGCGCATTTCGAGGTGCCGGCCGGCCCGAGGCAGCCGCAGCGATCGAGCGGGCGGTAGATCTGTTTGCGGCCGAGGCGGGGCTTGCGCCCGAAGTTGTGCGGCGCAAGAATCTCCTTCCTGCGTTCAACGAAACGCACACGACTGTTTATGGCGCCGCATACGACTGTGGCGACTTCCCCGGCGCACTCGAGGCCGTGCTCGCCGCTGCGGGCTACGACGACCTTCGAGAAGAACAGGCGCGTCGATTGCAGGCTGGCGAATCGAAGGTGCTCGGTGTCGGGCTAGCGAACTACGTCGAGATCACAGCGATCGACTTCAGTGGCGAGGGCGTCAGCGAACACGGACGGGTTGAGTTACAAGACGATGGTTCGATCATTGCCTGGACCGGTTCGACCCCCCACGGCCAAGGCCACGAGACCGCGTGGGCGATGATCATTGCTGACCAACTCGGCGTGCCGTTAAATTCGGTCACCGTCAAGTTTGGCGACACCGACATCGTGCCCACCCGCAACGTGACTGGTGGCTCGCGATCGGCCCAGGTTGCCGGGTCGGCCATGGTCAGCGCATCGACCCATCTCGTTACCGCGGCGATGGAACATGCAGCAGCTGCTCTCGAAGCCAGCACCGACGACATGATCTTCGATCGCGAGGGCGGCGCGTTCCATGTGGCCGGCACACCCGCTCGTTCCGTGAGCTGGGCCGAGGTGGCCGCTGCAATGCCAGCCCCGATCGAGGGCGTCAGCGACTTCGTCCAGCAAGCCTCGACCTTCCCCTTTGGTGCGCACTGCTCCGTGGTCGAAGTCGACCTCGATACCGGTGGTGTGACCGTGTTACGTCACATCTGCGTCGATGACTGCGGCACCATCTTGAACCCGCTGCTGGCCGACGGTCAGGTGCACGGCGGGGTTGCATCCGGTATCGCTCAGGCGCTGATCGAAGAGGTCGTCTTCGACGACGAAGGCACGCCCATCACGTCGAACTTTGCCGACTACGGCATCATCTCGACGACCGAACTGCCGAGCTTCGAGCGTTCGCCGATGGTCACACCAACGCCGTTGAATCCGTTGGGCGCCAAGGGGATCGGCGAGTCCGGAACCATCGGGTCCACACCTGCTGTGCAGAATGCGGTGGTCGATGCGGTCAGCCATCTGGGCATCCGCCACATCGACATGCCGCTCACCGCACAACGAGTCTGGCGGGCAATCGATGCCGCCCGAGGCAACGGGTGAAGCGCATCGACAAGGCGGCCAAGATCAGCCAGATCCTCGAGGAGTTGTACCCGGTAATCCCCGTTCCGCTTGACCACACCGACCCGTACACGCTCACGGTTGCCGTGGCGCTGTCAGCACAGACGACTGACAAGAAGGTCAATGAGATAACTCCTGCACTGTTTGCCGAGGGCGGTACGCCCGAGAAGATGGCGGCGCTGCATCCAGATCGGATCTTGGAGCTCATCCGTCAAGTTGGGCTCGCCCCCACCAAGGCCAAGAATCTGTCGAAAATGGCCCATCAGATTCTCGACGCGGGAGGCGAAATAATCCCTGACTGGGACTTTCTTGAGTCTCTTGCTGGCGTGGGTCACAAGACGGCTGGTGTGGTGATTTCGCAAGCATTCGGTGTTCCAGCGTTTCCCGTGGACACCCACATCCATCGGCTCGCGGATCGATGGGGTCTCTCCGACGGTTCCAACGTGGTCAAAACCGAGAAAGACCTCAAAGCCGTCTTTCCCGTAGAAACGTGGAATGACCGGCATCTGCAGATCATCTTCTTTGGACGCGACTATTGTCCGGCCCGAAACCATGATCTGTCAGCATGCGAGATCTGCAGTTGGGCAGCGACCAAGAAGCGGATCAAGGCCGAGGCCAAAGGCGGCTCGCGGTAGGTGAGCCGATTTCTTGGCAGCCCCGAGAGTTGCGCGCTGTTCGAGTCCAAACGCTGACGCACCATGCGCCCTCAAGGCTCAGACGTGGCGGCTCCAAAATATTCTGCGCGTGAGGGACCATACGACGGTGCCCACACGTCTACTTCACGAGGCTTGAGTTTGGACGATTCGTGTCAGAAGTTGCGTTTGCTGGGTTCGTTGCGGTGACGACGTCGCGCGAAGCCTCGTTCGCCGCGTTCTACGCCAAGAACATCGGCACGCTCGCCCGCACGCTGACCGCATCGCTCGGCGACGCCGAAGTCGCCCAAGATGCGGCCCAAGAAGCAATGGCCCGGGCCTGTGAGCGGTGGGAGAAGATCGAGCGCTACGACAACCCGATGGGGTGGTGCTACCGGGTGGCGACGAACTGGGCGACGAGCCGTTGGCGCAAACGTAAACGCGAAGTCATCACTGATCGGCTACCCACACCCGACCCGGTCGTGGCACCCGACTTCGCCGTCCAAGATCGGTTGCTTGAAGCGCTGCGATCGCTGTCAACGGACCAGCGGTCGGTGATCGTGTTGCGACTGGTCGAGGACTGGTCGATCGCAGAGACCGCCGAAGCGCTTGGGGTTGCACCGGGAACCGTGCAGAGTCGCTACGCCCGAGCTTTGGCTCGACTCCGCACAGAACTCGGAGACTTTCATGACTGACCGGTTCGAGGACGCCGTCCGCGATGCCGCTCGCGACCTGGCCGATGGATCCAGCCCACATCCGCCGACCTATCACGCCGCATGGCGGCGTGGCCGACGGCGCCGCTCTCTCAAACACGCCGGGATGGCGGTAGCAGGAGTCTTAGTGTTGCTGGCAGCTTTGACCGCAAACCTGGGTCGCATCCCCGGTTCGAATTCGACCGAGGTCGACGAGGTCGTAGTCGGAGCCGAGGCTGCGGTTGAGGTTGCAACACCAGCGTTCGTCCCGACCACGCCGCCTATCGAAGCAGAGATGCCTGCAGTGCAAGTCATGCCCGAGCAGGATCCCGACGAATCTGACCAAGGAACGGGCACGGTCGCGGCGCCGGAAAGTCCAGCACCCGTTCCGTCGGCGCAGGTCGACCCTGCGCCCACGAACACCGGTGCGGTCACGCCACAACCTCGACCAACCGCTCGCGCCACGGTGCCGAGCCCATCGACGGTGCAGGCAACGCCGACGACCAATGACACCGCTGCACCACCAGCGCCGGAACCCACCGCAGACCCAGCTGCTGCAGGGCCAGCACCGGAGCAAGACCAACTGCCGCCGGAGCCGACGCAGGAACCGACGCCAGAACCGACGATCGAACCGTTCCTCGTCGAGCCGACCGCAGATCCCCGAAGTGCTAACGACCCGGATCCTGATGCGGCGGGCACGTCGACCGGAACCGGTGTTGTCCCACAAGGCGTGCCCGATCCGAGCACCAGCCCGGGCGCACCTGCCGACGCTGCCCTCGTGGGTCCTGTCATCGAAGGCGTCGCTCCGTGCCTGCTCACCGACGGATCCAGTGGCGAAGTCAATTGTGAACTGTTGGCTGACTACCCGTGTGCCAGCGCGGCCGAAGCTCGACTGTCGTTCCAGGCCATCGATGTCGATGGCGACGGGGTGATCGAAACGTGCCTGGTCATCCCCGGCACGCCGCAATGTGACACCACCGGCGATGGCCTGGGCGACACACCATGTCGCATCGATGAACCTTCGTCGGAGCCAAGCGACGGCTGAACCGAAATGGTCGACGCCGGTGGGACCAAAGTGAGGACCTGAAGCGTGTAGTTACTGCTGACCGGTCGGGCCGCATATTCAAGCCCGCTGGTCCGATCGGTCAGCTCACTGCTCGGGCTGCGGTGTCGAGGGCGAGTTCGATCATCTCGTCGACGCCTTGTTGGCGTTCGTCGGAGCTGAGATGTTCGCCGGTCACGAGATGATCGGTCATGGTCATCAAGGTGAGCGCATCGACCCCCTCGACGGCGGCGATGGCGTAGAGCGCAGCAGTCTCCATCTCGACACACAGCACGCCGTTGGCCGCGTGCATGTCCTGGGCGCTGGTGTCTGGTTCGTAGAAGACGTCGCTGGTAAATACTGGGCCGGTGCGCAGCGCGACTCCGCTGGTCTCGGCGGTTGCGCGGGCTGCGGCGAGCAGAATCGCTGAAGCGGTCAGAGCTTCAGGGGCGCCAATCATGGCGGGCAGGTTACTGTTTGTGACTGCTGTCTCGGCTGCCACGATCTCGCGCAGCGCAATGTCTGGCTGGTACACGCCCGCCGTACCGACGCGAATGAATCGAGTCACGCCGTATTCGCGAATCAGTTCGGTGGCGTAGATGGCGGCTGATGGCATCCCCATGCCCGACGGCATCACCGAGATCGGCGTGCCCTTCCATATGCCGGTGAAGCCGGTCATGGACCGCACGTCGGTGACGAGCGTCGCTTCGTCCAGGAAATTATTGGCGATGCGGGCAGCCCGCTTTGGGTCTCCTGGCATCAGCACGGTAGGTGCGAAGGCGCCTTCAACAGCTGAGATATGAGGGGTTGGCATTGCGGGTTCCTCGGTGCGTCGTGACGGCGTGGGTTCGGCCAGCGGCACCGAGCTTAGAAGTTCGCAGCGCTGCTGCCCAACCACAGAAGGTCAGGGAGTGCTGACAGGACCCAGCCAAACGGCCGTTCACTTGGCGCCCCCATCGCCTAAACTGGGCGACGTGCTGATCGTTGTGTCACCTGCCAAGTCCCTCGACTACGAGTCGCCAGTCGCGACCAAGAAGCTGAGCGAACCTCGATTGCTCGACGAAGCCGCCAGGCTGGCTGATGTCATGGCGGCCAAATCACCAAGCGATCTGCAAGATCTGATGCACATTTCGCCGGCGCTCGCTGAGCTGAACTTCGACCGGTTCCAGGATTGGCAGGTGCCGTTCTCTACTGACACGGCCCGTCAAGCGGTGCTGGCCTTCAACGGCGACGTCTACACCGGCCTCGAAGCGCACACCTTCAGCGAGCGCGACTTCACCCATGCTCAAAAAGTCCTCCGCATTTTGTCAGGGCTTTATGGCGTGCTGCGCCCACTCGACCTGATGATGCCGTATCGCCTCGAGATGGGCAGCAAGGTCAAGAACGAACGCGGCAACGATCTGTATGACTTCTGGCGCGACGACGTGACCAAGACGCTGGCCGCCGATATCGAAGCAAGTCCCGGTCCCGACGTGCTGATCAATCTGGCGTCCAACGAGTACTTCGGCGCAGTTGATTCCCAGGGTCTCGGCGCCCGCATCATTTCACCGGTGTTCCTCGACTCCAAAGACGGCGGACCTCACAAGATCGTGAGCTTCTTCGCCAAGAAGGCTCGTGGCTCAATGAGCCAGTTTCTGATCAAGGACCGGGTCACGACGATCAAAGGCATCGCCGGCTTCGACGGCATGGGCTACGCCTACGACGCCGCGCAGTCAACACCAGACCGCCCGGTCTTCCTCCGCTCCTACTGAAAGCATCCATGGCTACGTACCCACAAACCTCGTTCACCGCGCCCGCAGGGTCGACCCAAGTCACGCTGGTGCGTCACGGTCAAACCGAGGCGGCCGACCTGTCGAAGCCGTTCCCGCTCAAGCACGGTCACGGCGACCCGAACCTGACCGAACTCGGTGCGCTCCAAGCCGTAGCTGTTGCCGATCGTCTGGTGCACGAAGCGATCGATGGGCTCTATGTGTCATCGCTCATTCGCACCCACCAGACCGCTGAACCACTCGCAAGTCGCATCGGGCGTCGACCGACCGAAGAGCACGAACTACGAGAAGTCTTTTTGGGGGAATGGGAAGGTGGGCTGTTCCGGCACATGCTGGCCGACGAACATCCTGCTGCGCTCAAGTTCCGTGAAACCTATGAGTGGGGAAGCGTGCCTGGTGCTGAAACCAATGCGATTCTCACCGCTCGCACGTCGAAGGCACTCACCGGCATCCACGAGCGCCATGCTGGCGAGCACATAGTATGTTTTGTGCACGGCGGCGTGATCGCCGCGCTGTGCGCGCATGCGACCGGCGGCAAAATGGTCGGCTTCGCCGGGGCTGACAATTGCTCCATCCACCGCCTGGTGCTCACCGACGAGCGCTGGTGGCTACGGGCATTCAACGACTCGACGCACCTGGGTGACCTGATGACCCCCCAAGCCGTCATCGACACGCCTGCCTAACGGGTAGTCCGCGTTTTCGTTCGTTCCTCACGAAAACGCTGCTTTGGAGTTTTCTGATCTACGGTCCCGGACTGCTGGGCGCTGTCGGGTAGTCCGCCTTTTCGCCCACATTAGCTGTCCCAGGCTGCTGGGGGTGTCCACGTGGCCCACGAGAGGTCCCACCATGGGCCCTCGGTCTCGAGTCGCTCGATGAGCTCGTGGCCGTAGTTGTGGATCCATTCACCGAGTTCGGTTGAGTAGCGCCCTTCGGCGACCCGGTCGATCACGGCGTCCCAGTCTTTGATCTCCCAGGTGAGGTCGGGAGCGACCACGAAGTCGAGCTCGAGGTCTTGGGTGTCGAAGGTGGTGTCGTGGCGCCGGAAGTTGGTCTGCACGTTGAGATACCAGCGGTTGAATTCACGGCCCGGGCCGTCCCAGAAGTGCCAGATGGCGTAATGGTCGCCGGGGCGATGCAGCATCAGACAACCGTGGCCGGTCCATGACGTCAGCGCGCCCCAAGGGTGACGACCCCCAGCGATCGGCCAGTCGTGCTCTGGAAACACAAACGGCGATCCCGTTGGCACGTACAACACCAGTCGATCCGGCTCGTCTATGACGACTCGGGCGCCGACTTCCATCCACGCCTTGCCGAACCAGCTGGTCGTCTGATCCGTGGTGTTGGTCGGCTCGAACCCAAGCACTTCGCGCCGATTGATCAGCTGCCCATGCGCCCACCGCTCAGTCATCATGGGCCAACCGTAGTCGTCACCTCAGAAACTGAGCAGGCTGGCGCCTGCAGTCACATACCTCTTGATCCGGCGACGCTGCAGGAGATGTGGACCATCACCCAGGAGTTGTACGCCGCCACCCTTGCGGACCTCGAAGCCGAGAGCATCTCTTGTCTGGGAGGAGACTGCGCACTGGTCGACGTGGCCACACTGTTCACCAACCGCATCCGGTTTGTTGTCCTCCCAAATAGCCAGCTGATCGCTGAGCGGGCGGACTCCAGTGAGCCTGATGTAGCAGGAAGAGCGCTCGATGCATGCTTCTACGACTCGGGCCTCGACCCAGCCCAGACGAAACGGCACTGATCGTGTCGAGTCTCTGGAGCCAGTTCGCAGGACTGCAGCTAGAGGCGCCGCCAGCCGATGCGCTGGCGGCCGTTCCGGACGGGATCCGCGCCCGCGTACCGATCGGCTTGGACAGCTACGCAGGCCCGATCATCGAAGAAGTTGACGGCCGATCAATGCTGCGCTTTCTGGCAGTAGACAAGTCCCAAGACGGTTGGTTCTATGACGCTCTCTTGCTGCCTGGCGAAGTTCAGACCGAGCGCATCTGGATCCACAAGTCATGAGCCCCTTGGGGCATCGATGAGGATCTCTGTGATCCGGTCGAAGTCCGATGCCAATGCAGGGCGGATGGTGTGGCTGGTCGTGGTGTTCTCAGTTCTTGCACCGAGCTCAGCGCCAATAGCGCCACTCGCCAATCACGAATCCGAACAACCGGACTGACGCCGAATAGCCGGCGAATTGCGGGACGCGATCTTTCCACATCGCACCAGGTGAGGATGGGGTCGTCAGTCGTGATTGGGGTGGGGAACCGCAGAGATCTGTAGCCCGATCGGACAGGGTATCGAACCATGTCGCTCTAGGAAATCTGTCATCCACCGAGATCAGCCAACGATGCGAGCGCTAGGTTGAGCCGACGAAGGTGATCGGAGCCGGGTTCGGACGCACAGGCACGCTGTCGTTCAAAAAGGCCTTGGAGGAACTCGGCTTCGGCCCGACCTATCACATGCAAGAAGCCATGCGGCGACCAGTGCACGTCCGCACATGGCTCGGCTACGCGGACACGGGGGATGCCGATTGGGACTCGCTCTTTGCGGACTTCAACTCCGGCGTCGACTATCCGACTCCATAGATCGGCGGCGGCGCCACTCACGCCCCCTATTGATAGCGAGTCGAATCGATTTCGTCGCGGGCTGATCGGACAGGTATCTAACCATGTCGCTCTAGGTGACGTTGGCGTCGCCCCTTTAGTGACAACTCCCTACGCGCACGCCTAGAGAGCAAGATGTGCCGTTGGTCACGATCGAGGTGTCGGCTGCGACACAAACGCTTCCTCTTGGGTGAGCGACGATTGGCAGATGACAAACAAACCGTTCTGCCGACTTGCACCTTCCCGCGTCGTTCTTGCGATTATCGCGATTGCAGCGCTCACTCTCGCTGCGTGCTCTGGATCGAGCTCTGAAGCCAGTGATACTGGTCCTGATGCGGTGAACACCCAAGCGACGGGCGACGAAGCAGACCAAGCCGATGACTCGGGCTCAGAGATAGGCGACGGGGCAAGTGCCGCTGGCGGCGGCGGGGTTCCGGACTGGTACGCCTGCAGTGCAGACACGTTTTTTGCAAGCTCGATACCCGTATCGGTCGTTGGGGCAAGCACCCCAGATGACGAGGAACTGGGTGGCATCTTTGCCGCTGAGACCGTCACGCCCCTCGTACCTGGGGACAATTCGCACTGCGAGATCTTCTACGGCCCAGACTCGGAAGGAGCACGCGGAGGAAACCTCGCTGTGGTAGGGATCGTCGGAGATCCAACTAGCACATCGCGCCTGTTCGAGAACTTCGTCAACGGGCCCTCCGAGCCCGAAACAATAGGGTCGGTTGAAGCGCTCATCACCACTACGAACTCTGGGGTCGCGATCTACTTCGAGGTGAACGGCGCTGGTGTCATCCTGACTGTCGATAGCTTCGTGGCCGAGCATGATGAACAAGAAGCTGGCGTCATTGGGCTCGAGCTAACCGAACTTGTTGTTGCAGCCGCAAGCTCCAGTTAACGCCGAGGGCGTCCCTGGCCCACACATGCGGCGAAGTGTGGCACTACTGCGATAACGCAAACCGATCGAACGCGACGCGCTTGACCTGCGTCAAGTTGATTCACATGCCGGGCTAATCGGATTTGAACTGGTGACGCAACCCAAGCAAGCGCCGGGCGGCTGCGGACGCGTGGTTGGGGGTGAATTCTCCAAATTTCCTTTGGCGATTGGGCTGATTCTGCTCTTCGTTGTCGTACCCCTCGTTTACGCTTAGTCGAGCGGAGACATCCCACCCGTCCAAAAGTCAAGCAGCGATCAATTGACGGTGTCCCCAGGCCGTGTGCTCGTCGTAGCGGGTGCGGTTGATGAGACAGCCGTGGAGGATGCCGACGAGGCGGTTGGATAGTGCCCGGAGCGCTTTGCTGTGGCTGTCACCTTTGGCGCGTTTCTCGTCGTAGAACGCGCGTGCTCCTGGACTGGCGGTGATGGTTACGAAAGCCCATTGGTAGCAGGCGTCGGCTAAGCGAAGGTTGCGAGCATGGCGCGCAAGAACGACGTGGCTGCGCCCCGAGGCCCGGGTGACTGGCGATGTGCCGGCGTAGTTTTTGCGAGCGCGTGCATCGACGAATCGATCGGTTGCGTCGCCGAACTCACCCAACACACGTGCACCAAGCTTGGTGCCCAAACCAGGAATTGAGCGGACGATCTCGGCGTCTTGGTGCGAGTCGAAGAGTTCGCCCAGCTCGGCTTCTAACCGATGGATCTGGCTCGTGAACTCGATCGCCATCGTGATGAGCGCTGTCACGTGTGAGCCCATGGCTTTCTCCACTTGTGAGGGCGCTGAAAGCTGTTCGCTGCGAAGGATCTGCTGGATCTGCGGAGCGCGCTTGTCGAACCCGCGTTTGCGGCCGCCCCGGCGCATCGCCGCTTTGATCTGGGGCAGCGTCAGCTTGCGGCCTTGTGTCGGGGTTGGCGCAGCTGCGAGTACGCCAAAACAATCGCTGTGAATCAGGATGGGGAAAGCTTCCAGAGCAGCTGGGTAGTACTCGCGCAGCGCTGAGCGCAGTTGATTCATTTGGCGCTGGCGACTCCAGATCAGATTGTGATGAGCTCGCGCTGTGATCTTGATGGCCTCAACCAAATCGCTGTCGCCGAACACCGGCCGGTGATTGTGGCCATCAAGACGAGCAACAGCGGCGAGTGTCTTCGCGTCGCCAGCGTCGGACTTGGCGCCCGAGTTCGACAGTCTCTCGCGATAGCGAGCGGTTGACATCGGGTTAAGAGCGATCACTGAGAACCCAGCCGAAATGAGCGCAGTGACGAATAAGCCGCGGTCGGTCTCGCTTGCGATCAACACGTCACATGGGTTGACATCGTGCTCGGCGATCATCTCGAGAAACTGGCTCACCCCAGCAACCCCAGTTGAAACCCGGCCCTTTCCGACACACCGTCCATCCCGGTCTTCGATATGGAGGTCGTGATGGGTCTCAGCCCAGTCGTGACCAACGAATAGAACTGTCATCGCTTGTCCTTGTGTTGTCCGTTGTTGGTGTCGCACGGGGTGAATGTCTGGCTAGCTAATGGTCCAGTGCTCAACGGCACGACATCCCACAAGTCATCACGATCACCCGCCGATCACCGGGCGCACGATCTCCGCCTAGGACTCTCAATGGTCCAACTCGACCTAGTGCTGACCCGGTGATGGCAACACAGCTATCCCTACACGGAACCGCTGCACTCACGCCATTAGCTCGACCGGCACACTTCGCAAGCCTGCTTGAAAGAGTGAGTGCAAAATCAACGTGTCGGCTTGGCCTCAACGGCCCCCACATTTGAGTCGCTTGGCACTCCAGCTACACCAGTGCTGCTCTTCTTGAGCGGTCTTGCCCTGGAACCTTGGCGACCACCGCCGTCAAGGAGTGGGCGTGGCAACACAGACCACCAACACCACCAAGACCACCAAGCAAGTGGCTGTTTCTTTTGTCTCAGGCACGCGTCCGCAGACGTCTGGGCTGGCTGATCGGCTCGAAGAAATTGTCGAGAGCTGGGCCCGATCGCAGTACGAGTTGGTCACACTGGCGGCAGAGTTCGCCGATTCACCGGAATGGATGCTGACCGGGTCACCAACCGCTGCTCACTGGTTGGCGATCATTGCCGACGTCGAGCCGTGCACGGCCAGGGAGTGGATCAGGATCGGACGCATGCTGCAGGCGCTCCCGGCAGTCGCGGACGCGTTCCAGGCCCGACAGGTCTCTTACTCCAAGGTGCGTACCCTCACCCGGTTGGCGACGCCGGAGAACGAGCTTGAACTGCTCGACATCGCAACGACCACTACTGCGGCCGATCTCGGCAAGGCGCTGGCTGCGTGGCTACTCCGCAACAGGGAGCCCGAGGACGTCGAGGCTCACCAGCACCGACAGCGGTCAGTGAAGTGGCGAACCGAGCACGACGGCATGGTCACCTTCACGCTGCGGCTCCCACCCTGGATCGCCGCAGTTCTAATCAGCTTCCTCACAACATGGGTTATGCGGACCAAGCCAAATCCAGACGCTGAAGGAGCATGGCCAACGGTCGCTCAACAACACGCTGAGGCTGTTCACGACCTGCTCTGCAACGGAAGCGGACGCGTCGACGCCGAAGTCGTCGTCCACGTCAACAGCGAGGGCAACACACTCGAAGACGGCACCCCTCTCGCCGACAGCGTCGTCGCGAAACTCATTCCGCAAGCTTTCATTAGCGCACTCATCCACGACGCCAAGCAGCACCCCATCGATGCAACAAACCGTCGCCGCCACCCGAACCGCCGCCAAAAGCGACTCGTCAAGGCCCGAGACAACAACTGCGTCGACTGCGGCCGAGCAGACTTACTCCAATACGACCACGTGCCCGCCTATGGACTAACTAAGCACACAATCACTAGCGAGCTACGACTCCGCTGCGCACCTTGCCACCACGCCCGCCACGAACAAGAGTCGAGCGCCGGGTGAGCTACTTCGAGCAGTCCCAGGGTGCGACGGTGAAGCCACGATCGTAGCGATCGATCAGGAATTACTACTAGTTGCCGGCTACTCGGCGGTCGTGGCCTTGCCAGTGGGGTTCGCGGAGTTGTTTGCGGGCCAGCTTGCCGACCGGTGACTTCGGGAGTGGCTCGGTTGTGAGTTCCACCGCACTTGGTTTCTTGTACGAACCGAGCTGATCGGCACACAGCTGCACGAGTTCGTCGCCAGTCACCGTTGCCCTCTCGGCGACGGTGACAACACCGTAGGGGCTCTCGCCCCACCGCTCACTTGGTACGCCGAAGACGGCAGCCTCGATGACATCGGGATGGCTGGTCAGCACATTCTCGAGCTCGGCGGGCCAGATGTTAAACCCACCGCTGATGATCATGTCGTCTTTGCGGTCAAGCACATAGAGATAGCCGTTGGTGTCGAGTCTGCCGATGTCGCCCGAGAGCACCCAGCCGTCGTGCATGCGCTCGGCGGTGGCGGCCTCGTTTTCCCAAAAGCCAAGCATCTGGCCGTCGCAACGAATCGCAATCTCGCCCTCTTCGCCAAGAGCAAGCTCCCGCTGGGTGTCCGGGTCCAAGATTGCCAGGTCGCCAAATGGCAGCGGTCGACCTGCAGAGCGCAGCGGTGTGGACCCTTCGACCTCGCTGAACCATTCCGCCGGGCCCATCATGGTGATCGGCACCGCTTCGGTCTGGCCATAACCCTGGTACAGGACATCACCAAAGACGTCTCGAGCCAACAGCGCCGTGTCGTCGGCGATAGGAGAACCACCGATCTGAAGCACCTTGAGTTGGCTCCAATCGCGCTGGGCGGCCGACGGCTCGCGAGCGATCGAGTTCAGCATCGTTGGTACTAAGAAGCCGTATGCCACCCGCTCGCGTTCCATGGTGGCGACAACCTCGGCGGGTTCGAAGGTCTTGACCAACAGATTCACGCCCCCACACAGCCACATGGGCGTAAAGAAGTAGCCCGAGCCGTGTGAGATCGGGCCCGCATGCTGACAGACGTCGCCCTTCTGCACTGGCGGGAACGCAAAGAACCAGTCGCGACCTGCGTCGAGCCAGGTCTTGTGGGTATAGGCCACACCCTTCGATGGCCCGGTGGTGCCACCGGTATGGCGGATGATGAAGTAATCGTCTTCGTTGACCACTGGATCAGGGTCGGTGGCATCGAAGTTTGCCAACCAGCTCTCGTAGTCGTCGCCTCGAACAACGATGTGGTCGAGACCGTCGACCTCGTCGTCGATACCGGCGAGCGCCTCGGCGTGACTCTGGCTGACCACAGCGGCACGACACCCGGTGTGGGCCAGCATGTGGCGGTGAGCCGCTCGGCTGTTGCGGGGGTAGAGGGGCACACGGACAACGTTGGCGGCCGCGGCCCCGCAGAAGAAGTCGACCGACTCAAACGTGTTGTCTTCGAGAACGGCCACCCGGTCACCTGGTTCGATGCCGAGCGAAAGCAGGGCATTGGCCATGCGCAGGCCTCGGGTCCAGGCCTGTTCATAGGTGAGTCGGGTGTCGCCCTCGATGATGGCGATCTGGTCAGCATGGAACTGCGCGGAGCGGCGCATCAATGATCGGACGTCCATCAGCCAGCGCCCTGTTCAAGGAGCGCCTCGACGAGTTCTTGAACCGCAAACGACTCGGCAAACGTGGCCAACGAGTTGTCCTTGCCGTCGACCATGGCCGCGACTTGGCCGAGTTGGCTGGCATAGGCAGCAGGTCCAGAGACCGCCTCGGCGCTCAAGACGGGCTTCCAGGGACCATCGCTTGCTGCCGAGGCAAGCTGGTACCAGTTGGTCAAACGAAACGATCGTTCGGTGCCGCGGACAGTGAATTCGACTTCGTCGGCTCCGGCAGAATCGCTGGTGCCGGTCAGGCGCACGGTGGTGCCGCCGCAGTCGAGCACGGCGTGCAGACTTTGCTCCGACGTGCCGTCGTCGGGATACCCAACGTGCACCAGCTGGATCTTTCCCGGTCCGAAGAGCCGATGCATGAGAAAGACATAGTGCGACACGACCTCGCGGACCCAGCCGCCCTGATCGCGATCACGTAGCCAGCCCGCGCCCGCCTGCCAGTCGCGAGGCCATCGGCAGAAGTGCAGCCGTAAGTCGGCTCCCGTGACTTCGCCGCACGCCCTAGCACCAACCTGTCTAACCAGCTCAGTTGCGCTCGGCGCAGCACCAAAAACGAAGTTCACCGCCGAATGGGAGCCACTGGCCTCGACCCGCTCGACCATTGCCTTGGTGTCGGCATTGTCGACGCCGAGCGGCTTCTCACAGAAGATTGCGTGGCCAGCCGCCATTGTTTGATCAACGTAGGTCTCGTGAAACAACGGGGGAGTGGCGATGTACACCACGTCGACACCAGGATCGTTGATGAGCGAGCTCGAGTCATCAAAACCAGTGAGGCCGAAGTCGGCAGTCGCTGTGGCGACCACATTGGGATCGACGTCGAAGCCGCCAACGAGGTCGAAACCCTGGTGGTTGGCGAACTGCTCGATGAACCGGCGGCCAACCGTGCCGAGACCAATGATTGCCACGCCGTGGCGAGTCGTACTCATAGGCCACCACCCTAATTCAGCACCGCTGCCGCGCTGCTGGCCAGATGCCTGAGCTTCAGAAGGTGGCGGTTCGGGTGTCGGGGTGGTTGGCATACCACGCAAACCAGAACGATTGCTCGGACAGAACTCGTTCGCCAGCTTCGTCGAAGACCCGAACGCCAACCCCGGTGGGTTCGATTGTGAGAGTCTCACCGCCGACTTCGATGGATTGCTCCTGGCCAATCGCATTGAAGGCTTCGACGTCGAAGGCGGCACTGTCGCCATTGCGCTCAATTCCCACAACCTCGGTTTTTATTGAGAACGTGTCGGGAACATCGAGGATCGGGAACCACACATCGGTGGTTTCGTAATAGGACCGATACGCCTCGCCCGGTGTGTAGTCGTAGCTGATAGGTGGGCGTTCGGGATCGTCGAAGAAGATCGCACCGGGCAGCGCCAACACTTCGGTTTCAGGATTCTCGACGACCCAGTCGCTCCATCGCATGTGGTTGACTGGGCGCACGACCAGCTCGGTTCCCGAGAGCTCGCCACCGATCCCGACACCGCGAAGATGGTTCCAGAGCGAACCGGTCTGCACGTCGTACATGACCTTGTTGCTGTTCAGCAGCAGTCCACTGGTCAAGAAGTCAAGTTTCTGACCAGCAACATCGCGTTCGAAAACCAGGGCGGTGCGGCACAACGTGCAATAAACGATGGCGAGGTCCTCGCCGCCGACGGTGTCGTTGGCCAACTCGTGGCGAGCCAGAATACGCAGTGGATAGGCCACCGCCTCGCCGTTGGCGATAACTCCGAGCACGATCTCGTCGTCGAACATCCAGTCGGCTTCGGCAGCCGGAGCCCGCTCAGGATCGTTCAGCTCGGGGATGCCACCCAGCGGCACGCCACCCCACTGAATCGCCGCGACGTCGGCGGGTTCATCAAGCGACCGGATCAGATCGCCAAAGCCCGGGTCGATGCGCTCGTACAACGTCGACTTGAAATCGACGTAGCCGTCGCCGCCGTCGAGCCCGTTGTTCTGGGACCACGCGCCGTACGTGATCATGTTGGGGATACGTTCGGTCGCAGCAATCCCGGTGATCGTCTCGAGGGTGTCGCTGATGTTGTTGGACACCTGGAGCGACACGTTGATGCGCAGCAGATCCAACAACCACGGAACCCACCGCTCACCGCGATTGTCGGCGATGGCTTCGACCAGTTCGGAGGCGTTTGCGCTGGTCTGAGACGCTACGAACGCGGCCGCTGCCTGTTCTACATCGGCATCGCTGGTCAAAGGTGTTGGCTGCCCGTCGACCGACGGGCTTGGTTGCGTGGAGTCCAGCGACGCGCCCGGCTCGGTCCGACCGTCGGTGCCCACACTGCCGCACGATGCAGCCAAAATGCCAACGAGCGCAATCAAGAGCAACGATCCTCGCCACCGACCGTGAACAGCCTGCGCTGTTCTCCAAGCGGAGCGATGCGAGTTCATGGGAGTTCTAACCCGCTAGTGGCCACGAGACTTCCCGGCGCGTTCGCGCGTGAACAGCCCCGCAATGCCTGTCGGTGCAATGAAGGTCATGATGATGAGCCCAGCGCCGAAGACCACTGCATCGCTGTCCAACAGTTCCAGTGTGTCGTTGACCGCAGGTACCACGATCAGCGCCAACACGCCATAGATCGCTCCCACGAGCGTTCCCAGGCCACCGATGACCGCGGCTGCATAAAGCCGCAGCGACAGAAACGCATCGAAGTCCGAGTGGCTGATGTACGGATTCAGCAGTGCCTGGAGCACCCCAGCAGTGCCGGTCATCGCGGCCGACACCGCCAGGGCGCCTGCTTTGACATACGGCACATGGATGCCGAAGGTTGCCGCCGCAGGTTCGTTGTCGCGCAAGGTACGCAACGCTCGACCCATACGGCTGTTGACCAAGTTTCGAATGATCACGAACCATATGGCGACCACGATCAGACAGACCCCGTAGCGCCATATGTGCACCTGATCATTGAGCCCCAAGAATCCCGGCGGCACAAACGATTCGTTATCTACGGTGCGGCCCGTAACGCCACCTGTCAGCCGACCCAGGCGGCGCGCAAACGGAGGGAAGGCAAGCGCAATGCCAAACGTCACGAGCGCGAGATATAGCCCCTTGACTCGCAGTGCCGGTAACCCGAGAATCAGCCCGATGACACCGGTGAACAGTGTGGCTGCAATGCCTGCGAGCACAAGCGGCAACCCGGTATCGACAAAGTTCGCCATGGCGAATGCGCCGACGCCGACGAACACGCCGTGACCGAGAGAAATGAGTCCGGTGTAGCCCGTGAGCAGGTTCACCCCGAGCACCGCAAGCACGAGCACAACCAACCGCGACAGTTTGGTCAGATCAAGCGGGTTCGTAACGAACGGCGGAATCATGAGCGCCACGAACAGCACCGCCAGACCGATCTTTGTGCGCCGAGTGAAGCGCGGCGCATTAAGTGGTTGTTCAACCGCGTCGATCGTTGCGGTCATACCCGGTTCACCGGCACTGTGCCGAACAGGCCGTGGGGTCGGACGGTCAAGGCCAGCACCATGGCGGCGAGCGGTGGAAGCAACGTGAGTTCGGTCGGTATACCCAGGTACGGCGGCGCCAGGCTCTGGGTCAATCCAATGATCAGCCCGCCGGCGATGGCGCCGCGTGGGCTGTCGAGTCCGCCAATGGTTGCCGCAGCCAAGGCGTAGATCAGCAGGTTCAACATCGTCAGTGGGTCAAGTGAGACTGCGCCGCCGATCAACGAGGCCGCCAGCGCGCCAATCGCCGAGGCCATCGCCCAGCCCACCGTCAAGGTGCGGCCGATTGGCACGCCAACGAGCGACGCGCCCTCGCGGTTGCTGGTGATGGCGCGGAATGCCAGGCCAGTCTTGGTGTACCGGATCAGCAAACCAAGCAAGATGATGACAACGATCAGAACTGCCCATACGCCGACTGTGGTGTAGCGCAGCCGTGCTCCGAAGATCCCGAAGTAGTCATCTTTGCCGTTAGGGAACGGGCTCGGAAGCCGCCGCGCAAACGGACCCCAGACCTGGAACACGATGCCGTTGATCAAGATCAGCAAACCAATGGTCACGTTGACTTGCGACAACGTCGACCGATCAGCGAGCGGTCTCATGATGAATCGTTCGATCACCGCCCCCAGCAGCGCTCCAAAAGCCACCGCTCCCACAATCGCAAGCCAGACGGGCCAGGGGTGACCCGGCACCCACTTTGACGCGAAGCCGGTGCCGGCGATGCTGAAACCAATCCCGCTGGTCCCGGGAGGCGAGAGCAAGGTGAGCGACACGTAGCCGCCAATGAGCCCCATCTCGCCTTGCGCGAAATTGAGGAGCCCGGTCGACCGAAAGATCATCACGATTGCGAGCGCCAGTGAGGCGTAAATGGCGCCGGTGAACATCCCATCGAAACAACGTTGCAGGAACAGCTCCATCAGCGTCCTATTGAACTTCGTGTGACGCCCCACGGCCAAACCCAGACCGAAAACGACAAGAGCCGGCGCCCAAGGGCGCCGGCTCAAATCGAATTTTGCTAGCTAGACCACCTAGCTCGCCAGGACCGTAGAGCTGTGTAGCTCAGACAGCCTTTTGCGCCAGCGAAAAGGCGGACTACTAAGCGACCACCTAGCTCGCCAGGACCGTCGAGTCGTGAGGCTCAGACAGCCTTTTTGCGCCAGCAAAAAGGCGGACTACTCAGCAACCCTCGCCGGCTACCCAGGCGCAGTTTGGTGATTCGCCGTCGAGGTCGATGACGCCACCTTCGATGATCCATGACTGGTCAGCGAAGCTGAAGCGGGAGAGGTCAGAGCCCTCTACTAGGTATGAGTCGTTGGAGCCGTCTTGGCCGAACTCGATGCCTTCGAGCAATGCGGGGTGATCCATGCGGAGCGCACGAAGCGCAATCATGTAGTTGGTGCGGGAAAGGCCGCCGTCGAGTTCTGCAGCGATCTGCAGAGCTTGAACTGCTGGCCAACCGAACTGGCCGTAGCCAGATGCGTACAACGAAACGCTGGTGTCGAGGCCGGCGTCGTCGATGCGGTCGTTCATCCACGCAATGTAGGTGTCATCTGCGTACTGAGGATCGGTGCTGTCTTTCCAGCCACCACCGAAGATCAGCCAGTTGTCCGAGGCTTCGCCCGGAGGAGCCATGTATGCCGATACTGCCTTACATACCGAAGGCATGAACAGGGCAGTAGCGATATCGGTGATACCGGAACGGGCAGCTTCTTCGATTGCAAGCACGCACGGGTTGCCGGCGGTCATTGCGATGAAGACGTCTGGACCCGATGACGCAAGTGTGGTGACCTCGTTGGTCAGCGTTGCCGCTGCAGGGTCGTGGCGAACGAACGCGACACTTTCGATGATGTCGGATTCTTCGGCGAACCGGTCGAATGCTTGCTCATAGGCAAGACCGAAGTCGTTGTCCATGACCAGTGCGGCAACATTGACGCCACCATCTGGGTAGTTCGCTTCGATCCATGAGCCCCACAGGAGTGACTCGGTTGCGTAGGACAGCTGGAGGCCAGTGGTCCAAGGGTTGTTGTCAGGATCGCCCCATGCCTGGTGGCCAGTCATCGACATTGGCTGCGGAACACAGTTGTCGTTCAGGGTGCCCTGAACCGCGAAGGTGTTTGGTGAACCAAGAGTCTGGATGTAGAACGGGTCTTCTGACTGAAGGAGTTCGGCGACGAGTTCCTGAGTTTGGGTTGCAACGTAGGCGTCGTCTTTGATCTGCAGATCGATCTGCAGGCCGTCCGGACCAACGCCACCGTTCTCGTTGACGTAGTCGAAGTACGCACCCATGCCGACTCCGATGTTGCCGTAGGACGCAAGTGCGCCTGACTGAGCAGTGGTGTGACCGATCTTGATGGTGCCGTCGGAGATACCAGCTGTGTCTGACCAGTCAGATGGGCAGGCGCTCAGGTCAATGCTCCAGCCTCCAGGGCCGGTAAGAGTGTCGCCGTCTACGCCGTAGCCAGCAGCCTTGATGTCAGCAACGATTGCGGCGCGGGCTTCAGCCCACTCGGCTTCGAGGTCTTCGATCGAGGTTGTGACTACGCCACCGTCGGTGACTTCTTCGTCGGCAGCATCAGCTACTGCATCGTTCGCAGTGTCTTCGTCGACGGAACCGCCGGCAGTTTCGCCGTCGCCTTCGTCGTCCATGGCTTCGTCGTCCATGGCTTCGTCGTCCATGGCTTCGTCGTCCATGGCGTCATCGTCGTCGTCGCTGACCGCGTCTTGGGCAGCATCGCCCACGTCGGAGACGGTGTCAGAGACACTGTCGCTTCCGCAGGCAGTTGCGACAAGCGCAAATGTAAAGACGATGGCCAAAAGGCGCATCAATGTAAGTTTCTTCAAAATGGTTCCCTCCACGTTGATCCCTGAGTGGGATATATTTTCGCGCCCCATGGATGGGACATCGAATGGTTTGAACGTAACCCATCGTGAGCTACGAGTTCTGTCAGCCGTCATGTAGAAGTCGACTGGATCGAAGTTTGTAGAGCATCCATGTCCTTGACAAGAACCTCGGCGCCCTCGGGCAAATCGGGGATCGTCGGGCGGACCTGCACGACCCGCGACCAGAGCTTGCGCCACGAGCCAACAATGCCCTGTGGAGCAAAGAAGACGAAGCCAATAAGCACGAAGCCGAAGATGGCCTGAGACAACGGGCCGTCGCCGTTGAGCTGATACAGGCCCGGGATGTCGACTGCAGCAAAGAGCGCAAGACCAGCCACGGCAGCGGCGACAAACACCCCAGCTCCGACCATGAACTTCTTCAACGGTTCGGTTGCGGGCTGCTGGCGTGATACGTACATGGCGAGCGCAACTGCAACCACCAACCAGATCATCGACGCCAGCGAGAAGTCGAAGTAGGTCTGGCAGAGCCAGCGACCAAAGACCACCACGAGTGCGCCGATTGCGGCGCCACTAACGGTGGCGACGCCGCCGACGACCAGGCCCACGAGTAGGTCAACCATGAGCACGAAGGTGAAGTCTTGCTCGGCTACGAACCCGGAGTTCATTGCCCACATGACCCCACCAAGACCACCGATAGCAGCGCTGAGACCGAAGTTCAGCACTTTGAAGCGTCGAAGGTCCACGCCGCTGACCGCCGCGCCGATCTCGTTGTCTCGGATGGCAATGATTGCCCGGCCCGGGCGGCTCTTGACCAGGTTGCCTACTGCCCAGAACGCGAACAGCGCCAAGATGGACAGGAGCAGGAACTGGTAGCGGTCGGGAGCATCTTCGTTGAAGATGGGCATCCAGTCGGGCGGGATCAGCTTTTCGGTGATCTCTTTGCCGTTGGCGCCACCAGTGCGTTCAGGAATTCCGAAGAACTCCAACTTCGAAAGACTGGGGAACGCAGTAGCGAAGGCCACGGTCGACATCGCCAGATACAGGCCTTTGATCTTGAGCGCAGGAATGCCGAGCAAGAGTCCAACTAGAAACGCAAGCAGCATGCCTGCTGGAATGGTCATCCAGTAGTCCCACCCCTCGTCGACAATCAGCGAACCACAAGCGAAGGCGCCGAGCGCAATGAATGCGCTCTGGCAAAGTGCAAACAGGCCGCTGAATCCGACCACCAAGTTGAGTCCCAAGATGGCGACCGCAGTTGCCATAGCTCGGTTCATCCGGAAGAGCTGGAATTCAGGGAGGAAGATGCCACACAAGACCATCGCCAAGATGAGCAGGCCAAAGCCAGCCATTCGATAGGTGCGGTGTTCTGCGGATCCTTGTTCTAAGACGTAGGGCATTGCTACACCCTCTCGATCGTTTTCGTACCGAACAAGCCCGATGGCTTGAACCACAGGACAACCAGCAGCACGATCACTGGCATCACCAGAGGTGCGGCGGTCAGGCTGCTCATGACACCAATGTCGGCCACATAACCGAGCACCACGCTATTGAGAAGCCCGATGACAAAACCTCCAATTGCTGCGCCGCCGACACTGTCGAGGCCACCAAAGGCAGCCGCGGCGAGTGCGTAGACCAACACGAACAGCATCATGTTCGGCTGAAGCTGAATACGAGGGGCGACGATGATTGCTCCGAGTGCACCGAAGGCGCAAGCAAGCGCCCACCCAAAGCTAAGGATCCGGCCGACTCGAATGCCAACCAGTCGCGATGATTCGGTATTCGACGAAACGCCTCGGAAGGCCAGGCCCATCTTGGTCTTGTTCAGTATCAGGTGAAGCACACCCAACATGACCAGCAGACTCAAGATGATGGCGATGGAGTCGTGTTGTATTCGCAGACCCAATCTGTTCGTCTCCGATTGCATTAACACGGTCGTGCCGTCGGCAAAGGGGAACAGGTTTGGCACGTCGGGCTGAACTTGGTAGTTCCAGATGTCGCCAGCAAACGCATTGACGATGTAGAAGATGCCGAGCGTGATGAGTACCACCGGCAGGTGATCGGTCGGGTCAAACGAGCGCAACATGGTGCGTTCGATGCCCATACCGAGCAGCGCAGCCAGGATCATCGCCAAGATTGCAGCTATGGCAACTGGCACGCTCCAGACCTGAACCGCAAAAACAAAGCAGAAGAACGCTCCCAGCATTGCTAACTCGCCTTGAGCGAAGTTGATCAATGTGGTCGCTTTGAAGATCAGCACCATCGGAATGGCGACAACCGAATAGATGGCGCCGTTCTGCAAACCATCGATGACACGTTGAAGAAAGAGAGTCATGACTGCGTTGTGTTTCCTTTCGTGAACCAACAAGAAAAAGAGTTATCAGGCACCGAGGTACGCCTCCTGCACTGCAGGGTCATCGCGCAGCTGAGCGGCTGGACCACTTAGCGCGATTGACCCGGTTTCAAGGACGTAGGCACTTTGCGCAATGCTCAGTGCCAGGTTTGCGTTCTGCTCTACGATCAGCATCGTGGTGCCTTCGTCTTCGTTGATCTGTTTGAACGTACTGAACAGATCCTCGATGATGATCGGCGCCAGGCCGAGTGAGGGCTCGTCTAGCAGAAGCAGCTTGGGGCGAGACATGAGAGCTCTCGAAACCGCCAGCATCTGTTGCTCGCCGCCGCTCAGTGAGCCAGCAGCTTGGTCTTTGCGGTCCTTGAGTACCGGGAACATCTGAAACCAACGGTCGATGTCGTCTTCGACCTCGTTGTCGGTGCGCACGTAGGCGCCCAGCTGAAGGTTTTCGATTGTTGACAGTTCGGGGAAGGTGCCTCGGCCTTGGGGTACGTGGGCCATGCCTTGGCCCACAATGGCGCCGGTGTCAGACTTCGAAATGTCGGTACCAGCGAACTTGACGACACCCGATGAGGCAACAATTGGCATGTTGCAGATCGAACGAAGGGTCGTCGTTTTACCGGCGCCGTTGGCTCCGAGAATCACGCAGACCTCGCCGGTCCTCACTTCGAGCTCAACGCCGCGCAGGACGTCGACTTGTCCATAGCTTGCTTTGAGGCCCTTGACCTCGAGCATCACGTCGCTCATGCTGCATCTCCTCCAAGGTAGGCGGCGATGACAGCCGGGTCGTTGCGCACCACGTTGGGGTCACCTTCTTGAATCTTCTTGCCGAAGTTCATGACCACTATCTTTTCGCTGATCGCCATCACCATGCGCATGTGGTGCTCGACGAGCAGCACCGTCAAGTTGTACTTATCGCGCAGCGCTCGAATATCGGCTGCCAACTCGTCGACCTCGCTATGGGTCAAACCGCTGGCGGGCTCGTCGAGCATGAGCAACTTGGGGTCGCCGATCAGCGCCCGGGCGAGCTCGATCCGCTTGAGGGTTCCAAACGGCAGACCGGCGGCTGGGTGGAAGGCGTGTTCATGCAGATTGAGCTCGTACAACGCGGCATAGGCCCTGTCGCGCAGCATCTTCTCTTCGGCTTTGTTGCCGAAGTTGAACAACGATCGGATGAATCCAGCCTCGGTATTCGCATGTCCGCCGACCAT